>Ga0208375_1001102_pt1 | contig 32661 bp, 40 predicted proteins | sample RifOxyD1_FD_184038 | JGI IMG/M metagenome (GOLD analysis project Ga0208375, IMG submission 184038) | Soil microbial communities from Rifle, Colorado - Rifle Oxygen_injection D1 (SPAdes) | ecosystem: Environmental > Terrestrial > Deep subsurface > Rock core/Sediment | place: Rifle, Colorado...
ATATTGGCATATGATTGAAGCTTGAAAATTTGTCTGTTTATAAATTCCTGCATTAGGCTTCTGTTTACAACTAAGCCTAATATAATCCACAATCCAATGGATAACGTTTGTCTTCTTTGGTCTTTTTCCATTGATTCAAGTACATAGACAAGAAGTATTATTTCAATAATTAACACAAAAAGGAGATGGTACCAATCTGATCTGCCTAGAGCTACTCTACTTAAGACTAAACAATAAACACCAAGCATTCCTGCAAATTTATCTTTTAAAACAAATTCTCTTTTTATTGCTTTGTAAAAAAGATAGATTAGTGCTATTGCCAAAAACCAGGTACTTATTTCCCAAACGACCGCGCTTGAGTCTATATATTTCTCAACTCTCCACCATTGAAGGATATTGTATAACTCTGACCGTGGAACACCTACGTTGAAATAGCCAAGGGAAAAAGCTTTTGCGTAAAAGATAATTTGGGACAGGGCATTTCTAAGTGCTCTTTGACTTATCAACACTCCAGCAACGAGACCTAATGGGAGCGCAATTCCCATAAACCAAATATAAATACTTTTCAGGGTATTTTTAAACCTATGATCAAAAATGAGAATACCTACAATTGATGCGATAAATGCGGCAATACCTGTTTCAAGACTAAAACATGTTGCTATACCTGTTGCCACACCTGATAAGATGAGCCAATTCAACTTTCTCTTTTCAAAAAAATGCATGAGTAAATATATCCCCAACAGACCTAGTCCAAGTCTTATTTCTATATTATTTCTAACAAAACCAGTAACATAAGATAAAATCAGGACTGAACTTAAAATAATGTTTAGTTTTGTTTGAAGTAATTTTCGTAGAGAAAGAAAAATAATCCCTAGACCAATGAGTTTGAGGATGTGAAAATATAATCTAACTGAATAGACACTCTCTCCAAAAATCTTAACAAAAAATCCCAATCCCCAAATAATCCCAGGAGGATGATAAACCGCTACGTCTTTATATAACGTTTGGCCTGAAATAAGTCTTTGTAGCCAGGCTAGCCAGAAACCTTCTTCAACAGAATCGAGGTTCCCGAAGTAAAAAAGTGGATCATATGAAATCATGAAAAAAAGTGCGAGAGAATAGATAAGACTTTTGTTTTTTTCTAAAAACAAAGGTGTTTTTTTAGACAATAGCCCGACTCCTGTTAGAATTCCTAAAAGGAACAATAACATGTTGTTCCAAGGAAATAATGCTGAGGTGGTTAAAATAACATGAAAAGGGCTTGTAACAAATTTATACTTTTTATCCCGAGCTAATAGATGATAAAGTGTTACAACAAAAATAATTACTCCAACCACCCAAAGTATTGAGGTTGTAAATTGTCTGACAACTAGCATCACAAAAAATCCAGACAAAAAACCGTTGGCGGTAATAATCCAATTTGAAAATGAATAATCTCGATATTTTTTCTTGGCTAATAAATATAGCAGCTCAATGATAACAAAAAATATTAATACTTCCTTGCCGGAGTGCCTTACAAAATGAGTTTGTAAAAAAAGCAATAATGAAAAAGATAAATAGCTTGTATCCAAAATGGTAATATGATTTTTTTCTGATTTGGCAACAAAAGAATAAAGACCAAAAAGAAGAATTGATATAGAAATTAGTAAAGAAAAGTAAGTTAAGTCAAGAGTTTTTGTTATTCCCAGTTCACTTGAGAATGAAGGAATTGAATTTGAAAATTGATTTAGGAAAAAGTTAAGGCCTAATTTGTAAACGAAAAAATCGGATAATATTTTTGCTAATGAAGACGAGAAAATGACAATGGACAGAATTGAAACTAACATTCCTAAATAATATCACTTTCCAGAGGATAATCTTTAATATTAAATAAGCCTCCCAATAGAGCATGTTTGTATTCTTTTAGGCTTTTTATCACTCCTTTAATAGATTTCCCGAGAGATTGTTTTTCAATTCTTAAATATGCAAGAGCTATTGGAATTTGCACGAATCCAAGTGAAAAAAGAAAACTAAAGTTTCCTGATCTGTTTATATAACCTTTTGAAATAGTGTCTGAAAGACCGATGCAAACCGCTGCAATAAAAGGCCACATTACTCCCTTGCTTAGTCGAAAATCTGATTTTCTAATATTATCTGGAAAACTTGCTATAACACTCCCTAAAATCGCAAGAATAACAAAAAACAATACTTCGGAAGAAAGAATTTCATTATTTAATAATCTTGAGAGAATTACTGTATAAACAGGATATGTTGCAAGAACAGTAGCAGTAACAGCAAGTTCTCCGTGCGAGAGGGCATAGAAAACGATTGCTTCGGAGAGAATAGCAGAAACAATTGCAAAGAGTATTGCCTCTCCCCAACTTGCCGTTCCAGATATTCCCATAAAGACTGCCAGTGGAACCCATATGAATAAACCAAAAAGAGAATCAAAAAAGAAGGCAACTGAAGGCGGAAACTCTTTATAACTTTTACGAAGTGATATTTGAGAGAAACCTATAAAAATAGTGCAAAGATTATTCCAATCATACGTTCTCATTCTAGTTTACCTATACCAGAGAAGTAATTGCGAGGTAAATAATTAAGTATTATAAAATTGTTATCGAATTTGGGTATACTGTGAATATGTCATTAATATATAGTTTGGTTTTATATATTCTTTCTTTTATTGCTATCTGGTTGGGGGCAGGTCTTATTATTAAATCTGTTGATAGAATTGCAAGACGACTTAGGCTTTCTTCATTTGCATTGTCGTTTTTTATCCTTGGGCTTTTAACTTCTATTCCTGAAACGGCGCTTGGGATTAATGCCGTGCTTGATCGCAAACCTGAAATTTTTGTTGGGACTTTACTGGGCGGAACAGTTGTTATTTTCCTTTTTATTATTCCGGTTTTGGCCATCCTAGGTAAAGGAGTTAAGCTTAATCATAATCTTGATACAAGAAATCTTCTTGGGCTTTTGGCTGTCCTTTCTGCACCAGGACTAATGGTCCTTGACAACAAGGTGTCTAGTTTTGAGGGTTTGTTTTTAGTTTTGTCATATGGAGTTATTTTTTATTTTATTCAAAGAAAACATGGTGTTTTAGAGGAACATCACAGTGAGGCGCTTTTGACAAAAGTTTATTCGTTTAAAGATCTAGCTAAAGTGATTTTTGGGATGGGGCTGGTATTTGTATCTAGTCAATATATTGTTTCCCAAACATTAGCTTTTGCTCAGCTTTTGAATATTTCGGTGTTTTATATAAGTTTGATTGTTTTGTCGCTTGGTACAAATTTGCCAGAGTTGTCTCTTGCCATTCGAGCAGTTGTATCTGGAAAAAAAGATATTGCTTTTGGTGATTACTTAGGCTCTGCTGCTGCAAACACTTTGTTGTTTGGTATTTTTACGATTGCAAGTGAAGGTGAAATTTTAACGTTTGATAATTTTGCGATTACTTTTTTGTTTATAGTTTCGGGATTGGGATTATTTTACTTTTTTTCACAAACCAAAAAGGATATTTCCAGAAAAGAAGGTTTTGTTTTATTGATAGTTTATCTTTTGTTTATTGTTTATGAAATAAGTAGGGGTGTATTAAGTTAGGATATAGTGTGTTTGCGTTTTTAGTGTTTTTTCTTCTTTGTTTTTTTGGTATTTTCACGATTTGAATTTGCATTCACATAATATGCTATTTCTACACCAAACTGGTCATGGAATATTTTTTTTGTAGATACTTGTACTAATTGCCCTGAAAGTTCTTTTTTTGGATCAACAATAGAAAAAAGGATAATTCCATTAAAACCTTGCTCAAATAAGTATTCAAGCTGTCTTACAATTTTCGGTGTTGTTTTTAAGGCAATTATGTAATTTGTTTCTGAACTGTTCACAAATTGTAAAAGGTCTTCTTTTTTTATTTGTGCTGGATCTTCAACTACCACAAGTAAATCCTGTTTATCAGTTGTTTCTGTTTCTCCAGTTTCATCTTTGTCGTTTCTTAATACTTTCGGCTGTGAGATAAAAGGACTGTTTTCCGATAAGATGGTTGTATCTTTTAGATAATATAACTGTATTAATTCAACTATGCCTTCAAAGTGGGGTCCCATAACAAGAAAACGAAGGCCTGGCGTTTTACCTTCTTGCTCCAATTTTTCAACCAGTTTCCAGGAAATAGTATCTGGTTCAGAAGAAGCAAATACTCTAGCTGCGTGCTGTTTGCGGGCATATAGGGTAATGGGATAGCGAAAGTGTTCAGGAATTGATAGTGTCCCTCCGATGTGTTCTTCGAAGGTGTTTGCTTTTGATTCATCTGTACTTATGAGTTGAGTAATTTGACTTAGTAAACTACCATAAACTGCAATTCTGTTTTGATCGTTACCACTTTCTGGTTCTTCGTGAAATTCAAAATGCCAAAGCATTTCCATGAGGATAGATAAATTTCTTGCTGATAAATCCTGCGAGAGTTTTTGGGCGATTCTTGTCTGTTCTGGTTGACCAGCGGAATAGTAATTACTCCAGATTCTCCGAACAACTTTGCGCCAAGTGCCCTGATGCTCTTTGTTATAGCGCTCAAGGGTGTCAAGTTGGGGTAACGCTTGAATATAATTTTCAACTGTATTGTCTTTTGCTAGTAACTGTACTGAAACTGGCAGTTTTTCAACGACCCAGTGTTGTATTCGTTCTCGGTTACTCATTACTAGTCTTTAGACTATCAAATTAAGACTGTTGCAGATAAAATCAAGTAGAAGGTCTTTGATCGTTGTGTATTTTAGATTTATTACTTTAGATGCCATATTTAGAAGTTGTTGTTCACAAGAAGTGTAATATATAAGGTCTATCTCTTCAATAGCATTTCTTTCATTGATCGCTCTATTTTTAATGTATAATTCCCTCTTAAGGAACTTTTATATTTAGTGAAAGGAAAATCAGGTTTGTTTAAAGTATATTTGGCAGGGCCAATACGTGGAAGGTCGTATGATGTAGCGGTTTCTTGGCGAAATTATGTTTCTGCACAATTACTTCCTGACATAATTGCATATTCGCCAATGCGAGCAAAGGAAATGTTGAGGAATGCACTCGTCATTGATGGTAAGCATCAAATTCAACATCCTTTAACAGTTCCAAGAGGAATCATGACTAGAGATAGATTTGATGTTGCAACATCTGATTTGCTCTTTGTTAATTTTTTGCAAGCAAGTGCTGTTTCAATTGGTACAGTAATGGAAATCGCTTGGGCAGATTATTTAAGAAAGCCGATTGTGCTTGTGATGGAAGAAGATAACATACACAACCACGCAATGGTACGAGAGGCTGCTGGATTTATTGTTTCTACCCTTGAAGAAGGAATTGAGATTACAAAAGCAATTCTTCTGCCATCATAATGCATGCTGGTGTTGCTATTAATATGAGTTCCCCTGATTTTTTTGATTAAACCAGGGGAATATTTTTATTCGCCAAACCCAATCCCCAACCGTTTTAGTTCTGCCTGTTGGTATAAATCTTGGACCTCTTCGCTTGGTTCATGATCCGATTCAGATGTCAGCCTTTCCTTTTCTATTTGACTGTGAACATAGTTATCGAGAACACTCAATTTTTTTTGTTCCTTTCGGAAATCTACAAAGAAATCGAATGTTTCAAGAAAACAGAAAAGCCATAAACATAAGGCCATGATAAGTCCAAGTGATACGGTTATCACCACCGGAGCCTCAGAGCGCAAATGCAAATACAATAGACTCACGATTGCCACGGTAGAGAAAACAAATGTGAATAGCAAGTTAATCATAAACTTGCGTTTGGCTGCGTTTATTTCTGTTCTGGCTGCTTCATGGACACTTACAAACTTAGCGCCGTGACACACAGGACAATCTTCAGTAATTGTAAACTCTACGCCTCCTACTGTTTCACGGGTTGTAACTGATCCATCCACGCAGTTATGACATACCATGAGTAAGTTACCGTCTGAATCTAAAACAAGCCTCTTGCTTGCTAAGATCCCAACATGCTTTTTCACTTTCATGTTATTTATTCCTCTCAGCTAGAGAATTAACAGCTAATAATTAGTATATTATAAGGTATTCTCTTGGATAAATCAAGCTAAATTGAATGATCAAGTAAAACTTTTTTCAAGAGCGCTTTCCATCATGAGTGCAACACGAGCGTCGTTCAGGGCAAAAAGGTAGAGCTCTTTGAAGCGAATCTGGCGATTACCAATATCAATTGATTGATTTAATGCCGTTTCAAGATTTCTTTTTAGCTCTTCATGAGTAAGGTGGTGTGGGAGTTTACCGCCTGTTAAGTCACGTCCAGGAGTTTCATTGTCCTTGCCGCTGACAATGCCAAGAGCAGCTCTTTCTTTAGTTCCTTTGAGTAGCCTAACGCCAATTTTTCTTAAAAAACTTGGAAACATGGATGTGTAGGCCATGACTGCCCGGCGATCGGCACTGGGAACTTGCATTGTGCCAAAAATAGCAGCGTAGGGCATCATATATTCCTCAACACCAAACCCTTTTTCTTTGAGTGATTCAACCAATCCTTGCATGCGTTTTTTGGGATCTCCAAACTGTTGTTTTTCTTTTTTTGCTCTTTGTTTATAACGGAATAGTTCTTTTGCCATTTCAACTATATGGCCTTGTGTAACAGCTTTCATTAGAGGAAGTGGTTTTTCCATGTCAAAACCTAAGGTTGTGATATCAAGATTATTCTCAGCGGCCCAATTAATTATTTCCTGGGTTTTTACAGCAGTTTGCGTTAAACTTCCTGGGTTTGACCAGTAGCCTTCAATATCTTCAACAACTACCCAGGCAATAACGGGAACTTTTTTTTCATTTAAAATCCTGATTGCATCGGCCGTGTTTTGATCAAGTGTCGACATGGCAAGAGAAACACTGGCGTGTTTTGAGGAAAGATAATCAGCAAGAGTGGTGTTTGAACCATCATCATCAAGCATTGGTTGGCTGAATAATTTTTTTAATTCTCCTCCCCTGTTTTTAGGGTCTACGTTTTCAGGTGGATATTCAACAAAATAGGTAATTTCAACCATTTTTTTGAGTAGAGATTTCATTGTTTCAGCAATTTCTTCTTCAGAAGTTAATCCTTCTGTGGCTTGTTTGGCTGTAACGAGCTTTCTATCCAGTGCCTGATTAATTAGCTCTGCCTCATTAACAATCCATTCAGGGATTTCGTCTTTGTTATTTACTTGGTATTTTTGTTCTATTTCAGAAACCATGTTTGTGTGTTTATTATATATTATTCACAACAAGGATCTTTAAAACCACAATTTTTACATATGGCTTCTTTGCTTCCCGCAATAACCCCAATTAAAAAACCGCAACATGGACATTTCTGGCTTAGCAGTTTCTCGATTTTGTTTGATTTGGAACTTGCTGGTTTTAGACTAGACATACGCTTTTTTGGGCCAGCGGCTATTTTTTTGTCCATAATATTTACACTTCAAGGTTAATTTCTTCGTTTAATTTAGGTAGGATAATTTCTGGAACAGCAAGTTTTCGGCGTACTTCAGAGGCAAGCTTGATGCGACTGTCATCATCACCATGAGTTAAAAATAATGTATTTATATTTTTAATATTTTTGAGCCAATTGAGCAGGTGTGGTTCATCGGCATGAGAGCTAAGAGAGTTTATTTCTTTGATCTTGCAATAAACAGGATATTTTTGACTATCTATTTTAACTTCTGTGGCACCTTGTTTGAGATCACGTCCCAAAGTTTCTGCTGCTTGATAACCAACAAATAAAACTGAGGCGTTGGGATCAGGCAAATACTCTTTGGCATGAGAAAGCACCCTACCTCCTGTCATCATGCCGCTTCCCGCGATAATTACTTTTGCCCCTTTTGTTCTTTTGATTTGACTGCTTTGTTTGTTTCTTAGGGCAACATTCAAAGCCGGTGAATCAAACGGGGTTGAATCATTCTGAAAGCGATCATTAAAAAGGTAAGAATGGTCTGCGTAAATTTTGGTTGTTTCTGTGGCCATTGGACTATCTAGAAAGACTGGTAAATCTGGTCTTATTTTCTTTTGGGCTTTTAGTTCTTTGATAAGGCAAAGAAGGACTTGAGTTTTTTGGATGGCAAATGCTGGGATAAGAAGAGTACCTTTGGTGGCATCGGCTGAATTAAGATGCTCAGCAAATAGCTCTATTGGATTTTCATTTGGATGGGCTCGCCCACCATAGGTTGATTCCATAACAACAAAATTTGCATTTTCAAAAAATTCTGTATGGGGGATGAGTAAGTCTGGATAGGCACCAATATCACCACTGAAAATAATTGATTGGTTTTGGGGTGTTGTGATTTTTATGCTGGCTGATCCTAAAATATGACCTGCGTTGATATATTCAAACTTTAAGTGTTTAAACTCCTGGGGTTCATGGTAATCAATGGTTTTAAACAATTTAATTGTTTCAACAACATCATGCTCTGTATAGAGTGGGTTGATAAGCTTATTTTCTTGATCAGACAAGGCAATTTTGGCTGAATCAAAAAGAACAATTTCGGCAAGTTCTTGGGTTACTTCGGTTGCATAAATAGGTCCTCTAAAGCCCTTTTTTACAAGAAGTGGTAATCTGCCGCAATGATCAAGGTGAGCATGGGTTAGAAGAACTGCATCAACTTCAGAGGGTAAAAAATCAAGGGGTCGTGTATTCAGGCTTTCCTCTTCCTTTGTTCCTTGGAACATTCCAAAGTCGATAATGAATTTTGTGTGGTCATTTGTAAAAAGGTAACCAGATCCTGTTACTGTACCTGCGGCACCAAGAAATTTTAGCTTCATCTAATTATACTAACATAGTAGAAGAGCTGAGTTGGTATTTAGTTTTTTTGATTAAAGCAGCTTTTTTAGTAGGAACTTTGCATTTCTGGGGTGGGATTAGGTTCAGGTGTGGGGGTTGGGGTGGGAGTTGAGGTTGGAATTGGTTCTGATTTTTTGGGGAGAATTTCTAGATCTTCAATATTGTCAACATGAAGCTCGTTTTTTTCGGGATAGAATTTTCCTGTTGCAAAAATTCTTCTTCCAATTAGCTCTGAAAGATTAACTGTGTCGGGAACAATTAAGTTAATTACTTCGGAGGATGAAACAATAAGATAAAACTTCTTTGAGGTAGAATTGTGTTTAAGCTCACCAATAAAACCAGTTTCTCGGAATTCGATTTTAGGAGAAACAGTTGGTATGGGTGTTGATGTTGTTTCATTAAATTCAAAAAAGGGAATGTTAAAAGGCAGAACAATTTTTCCGATTCCCAGAGTTAATGAAATAATGATTAGGGAAATTGCAATTGCAGTTAGTGGCTTTAATTTAATTCTTATTTCAAGCCCTTCATTACCAAGGATTTTTTTCCACCAGTTTTTAAGATAGGTTACAGGATTACTTATTTTGAGATCCACCAATGGAGGTTCTTTTTTGCGAAAATCAGGTTTTATTTTTTCGATGGAGATAAAAGGGAATGTTTGTGAGTTTTGAGAAGAATCAGGATTCGCAGACATAGCTAAATTAATAGTAGGCCTATTTGGGATTAAAGAAAAGATCTGGTTTTTGGTATTTTTTTAAAGTTTAAAAGCTGTGTTGGTAGAAAAAAGCTTTTAAACTCTTACAGGTGTTACTCCAGGGTAGTTAATTGAATTTGTTTTTGACCCTGGTCTGATCCGATATCATCGTGCGAAATCTGCTTCCAAGATTGCACCAGCACTTGATCTAGCCCAGAATCTCTCTGGTGGTAACCACCAACAAAGACCTTTGTGTGCTTATTTACGTAAAGCTGCGCGCGTCCCAGAGCTTCGCTTTCGCTTCCTAAGTCAGACATATAAATGACACCATAAGGACCATCCTTCTGGTGTATCCAGCAGACGAAAACGTTAAAGACAATTTTGTCTGGATCGTAGTTTAGAGCGTGACCACACTGGTTACAGAATTTGGCATTGGCGTCATTTACATAACGGCAATTCGTGCAGATGTTCATTCTTTCTTTCCTCTTTCCTTAAAAAGAACTGTTTACCAACACAGCTGAGATATATTATAACATAAAAATATAACTATAGGAAGTTTTAAGACCTAAATTGAAAGAAGGTACATTACTCCAAGACCAAGGATAAAGACACTAAAATATTTAAATGATTTTACCAAGTTGGTTTCTTTTCTGATTTCAGGCATTAGATCGGATGCAGCTATATAAATAAAACCACCGGCTGCAAAGGCGGTTAGAGTGGGTACTAAATTAGTAATTTTATCTGAAAGGTAATAGCCGACAATACCTCCCAAGACAACCGTTAGCGCAACAATAAAATTGGAAATTAAAGCTTTTGTCTTTTTAAAACCTGAGTAAAGAAGCACGCCATAATCACTAATTTCCTGGGGTATTTCATGAATAGCAACGGCAAATGTTGTGATAAGACCAAGTTTATAATCAGCAACAAAAGCTGAGGCAATGACAATACCATCGATAAAATTGTGAATACTATCCCCGATTAGATTCATGTAACCAAAGGTATGGTTTTTGCATTTTTCAGATTTATGACAATGGCGCCAATGAAGAATTTTCTCAATAATAAAAAATGTAATAAATGCAAAAAGTACGATAAGCGACATTTGATTAGGCTCTAATATCTCAAGGCTTTCTGGAATAAGATGCAAAAAAGCTCCACCCATCAGGGCGCCGGCTGAAAGAGACATGAGATACTTAAGTGATTTATTAAGAGTATCTTTGGCAAGGCTAAGCGTAAAAACCCCCAAAAAAGCACCGGTTGTGATGAAGAGTGTGGCAATAATAATTGAAAAAAGAGTTGACATATCTTATTTTACATTAATTAGAATCTGTCTGGATACAGTAATCAAGCTTTTGGGCTAGTGTTTTTGTATCAAATTTTGTTCCAACAAAAAGAATGATTGTTTTAGGGCCAGTTTTAAGACTACTTTTTTGAGTTTTTACATCAAGCCTGCTGCCAACAAGTTGGATTTTGTATTTTAAACTTTTTTTGTTTACAAAAACAATGCCCTTGACACGAATAATTTGTCTGGGTAAGTTTCTTATAATTTCGATTAACTTGCTGATATCCACCTCTTTGTCGGTTTTATAGATAAAAGAGTTGTACAGCTCATGATTGGGTGATGTGTGTGTTTTTTCTAATAAATTCTTTTGCACTGGGTGTGAGTATTTAAGGGTTTGATCAAGAAAAATTTCAGCTGGAAGCGTTTGTGTGAACTGAAGCAGTTTAACCCCTGGAATAATTGTTGACAGACTTGAAGTGAGTTTGTCGATATCTTCTTTTTTGCATAAGTTCACTTTTGAAATTATAACCAAATCCGCATCCCCTACCTGAGAAAGAATGATAGGATGCTGTGGCAAATTCTTTGTAAAATTTAAGGCATCCACAATACATATATTGGCATCAAAATGGATGAAGTCTGAGAGAGAGGGATCATTTAAGATTGATCGAACTGGTTCTGGGTCAGAAAGGCCTGAGCTTTCAATAAAAAGGTGTTTTGTTTTTGGGCTTTTTTCAAGAATAAAGCGTATTGCTCTTGGAACATCTGATTTTGCCAAACAGCACATACAGCCGTTGGTAAGTTCAATTACATCACCTTTTTTTTGTTTGATAAATTGACTTTCTAATTTTTCATCACCAAACTCGTTTAAAAGAACTGAAATATATTTATCAGAATGATTTTGCAAAAGCCAGTTAATAAAGGTTGTTTTACCGGATCCTAAAAAACCTGTAATTAGAAGAGTTGGGACTGTTTTTTCTTTCATTCTCTGATGTTAACATGTAAAATATTTGATGTATGGGTATTTTTCTTATGATTTCATCAATATTGTTTTTAATTGGGACATTTTGGCATGCAAAAACAGATTGGGAGCGAAAAAAAGTCGTAATTTTGCCAATTGAATTTATTACAATTCTGCTTTGCTTTTGGACATTTGGTCTTTTTTATTATGTTTATAAGCGTCAGATTACATTTATTGAGTCAACAGAAAAAGATTTTTCTGAAATTGCCGTGGTTTTTGGCATGATAGCAATTGTGATTCATACAATCACCAAGTATCTCGATGATCGGCGCGACCTAAGCAGGACCTCAAAACGATACCAGCGTTTTATAAGATTTCTTCATATTCGATTTTCACATAAATCATTGTATGCAAGTCTTGCAATACTTCTTATTAGTATTGGCCTGGCAGAAGTCAATCATAATTTAATTCTGGCGAATCCACCCAGTCAAAAAGTGGTGCTTTTTAGCGGGGCTGTGATTGCTTATTCACTCTATCGTACAATTGTCTTTGGGCTAACCTGGAGAGCTGAAATATTAAGTCTGCCCTTATTTGGATTGTTTTTGGGTACTAAAGTTGAGCGTATTACTGACTTAAAACAGACTACTCTACCCCTTTTGGGTTTCGTGATTTTAATTGGTGCTTCGGCAGCTTTAATTTATGATAAGTTTTTTCATCGCCGCGTGCGAAAGAATATTATTCAGCGCTGGCTGGAAAGAAGATAGGCCATTTTCAAATCTTAAAAAAGGTTGTTTAGCGCTTTGGAAAAATCATTTGCTTTTTTGAAATATGAATGGTTCTGGTCGTTGTTGATTCTTAAGGCTGCAAACAGAATTTGGTCTAGTTTGTAGAGATTGCCTTGTATTGCTCGGTGGTCAATTGGCTTTAAAAATTTTGTGACTTCTTCTGGGCGATAAATTAATCCCCAGTTCTGATATGGACAATTTAGAGAATTCATTGCAACAGATGCAGAATCATTTTTTATTTTTTGTTTTTGATGAAAAGGGTGCTTTCTAGCTAGAAGCTCATAAAAGAGTAATGCTAATGAGTAAATCTCACCATAATAGTATCCATTTAACAGCTGATTATCTTTGCTTATACTTCCCAATAACCGCTGGGGATGTGTATAAATTGGACTTCCAGGAGAGCCTGAGTGTATTTTTGAGCTGATGCCAAAATCAATCAGTTTTGTATTTCTCCCCCACCGGCCTCGAGCGTAAAAAACATTGCCTGGCTTTATATCACGGTGATAGAGGTTGTTTTCGTGTAAATAATCAATGGCAGAGGCCAGATCACTTATGATTTGGGTTATATCTGAAAGGTAGAGCTGTACTTGAGACTTGATCAAATGATCAAGTCTAAGATATTTATCAGAACTTAGATATTCCTGGGCAACGACTGAGATTTTCTGTTTAGTTTTCGCTCTGGGATCATTGGCTACAAAGAATTTGTAGACTTTTGTGATGTTTGGATGATCAAGGGGAGCTTGAATTTCAGCCTCCAGACGAGAAATTAGCTCACCCTTTGCATTCCAGACTGTGGCATAGCCTTTTTCGGTCATGGGGTATATTTTTAAAGCAACAGGAAGATCATGTTTTAAATCGTGACCACGGTAAACTTCAGCATAGGTGCCTTGGGCAATTTTTTCAAAGACTTGGTAGCGTTTACCTTTTTCAAAGTATCCTTTCATAGGCCAAGGCTTTTTAATCAGTTCGGGAAAGTAAAACATTTTTGTTAGGCTTTATGTAATAATATATTTATATGAAAATTATAAAAAGAGACGGATCACATGAAGGGTTTAGTGCTGGCAAAATTGAAAAGGTAGTGAAAGCTGCCGGATTGCCAAAGGAAAAAGCAAGAGCTTTGGCAAGAAAGATAGGCTTTGAGCTTAAAATTATGGGTAAGAAAGAAATACATTCATCTGAGCTTAGAGATATGATCGCGAGTGAGCTTAAAAAGGCAGATGGATATGCATATGATTTGTATATTTGGTACGAAGGGACAAAGGACAAAACTTCATAAAAAAAGACCATGGCAAAAACAAAATATAAGGAGTTTGTGGATCTTATGATTAAAAACAATAAGGAGATTTTTGATCAGTTCAAAACTCTACATGATCAATACGGTTTAAACCCAGACGAACTTCAGGAGAAATTTAATAAAGAAGGGGCAAAAGTAGTAAGGATCGTACGCGAGTGGGAAGATAAATTGTGTAGAAGAAGCGAAGGAAGTGGATATGGGAGTTATAGTGGAAATTTGGCAGAAAAATTTCAAAGTGAGGTAAGAAAGATATTCCCCCAGATTGATGCTGTTGGAATAATTGTGTTTAGTATTAAAAAGATTACTCCAAAATAAGGCCTATAACTTGACTTTTAGAGTCAAAACTGGTATACTATGGGTATAGTTCTGAAAATTGCACCTCAGAAAGAGGATTGAATCAATGGACACGAACGATATCGCCTTTGGCCTGATTGTGTTTTCGTTGTTTCTGATTCCGCTCAGCCAGATTGTCCGCTGGTGGGTTCATCGCCCGCAGAAGCAGGTGAGTTTTGAGTTGCCCAAGGTTGTTTCCGGCACCCAGGGCTATACGCTCGGCAAACGCGGACAGAGCAAAAATCAGCATGTTCGTCGTCTGCGTACACCCGGTGAACGAGCGCTTGAAGCTCAACGACGCGCTTTCACGAAACGCCATCACGGTGGACGGTTGATGCCCCGCGCACAACGCAAGGCGCGGATGAACGCATATCTCGCTGTGTACGGCTGATAGCATATTCAGAAAAAAGGCCATCGGCCCATCGAAGTGCACTCGGCTTTGTAAGTTTTTCACTCTGAACATCGATTACCCCTGGATGATTTAATAATATTGTCCGGAGGATTTTTTTTGGGTTTTTTTGTTAATCTTGAGGAACTTCAATTACTTCCTCTTGTTTTCTTCTGATATATCCTCCCCATTCATCAACAACTGCAACTATATTTTTAATTGGTGCTTCAAAGATGAAATCCATAATAAGAATCAGAAAATTAAATCTGCTAATTGTTTGTGAAAATATTACGCCTAAGCGAAGAAAAGGAAGAGTGAGGAGTGAAAAAAGGTGTGCTGCTAGTCCTTCTCGTTCGGTTGTCATGCGATATTCTCCAGCTGTGTAGCGTATCCTAAAGCCAAAAAGAAGCACTGTGGAGGTAAAAAGGAAAAAGATAGCAATGCTTAAAAAGTTAAAGCCAATTTGACGAAGGGTGAGAGTCACCATAAGAAGAATGAGCAAGGAAAGGCTGGTGTAGAGAAAAAGAAATACTTCGTCCCAAATCCCCTCTCCTTTTGCAAGTTTTAGGGAGAAATGCTTTTTTGATTCGTCTTTTTTGGGGCTGACAAAGCCGCTTATCCTCTCAAGTAAAATCTTTGTGTCTTGTTCACCTGGTTTTTTAATGGCCATACCAACAATAAACATAAAACTTGGCGGAAAGAGTAAATTAATCGTGATTGGCAACCAGCTAATACTTTGAATAATGAATTTTTCGTATGGGTATTCGACTGCCATGGCAAGAAGCATTTTGGTGATAAAAATGTAGATTATGCTTCGAGTAATACCTGTATTAACCTTTGTTCTGACCTCTGAATAACGAAGATCGGCAAGGCGTGTAATTTCACTATTGAATTTTTCTGGGTCACCAATAATTTCTTTGGTGTTGTGTTTGTTTTCTAAAAATAGACTTTTGAGGATTTGAAAAGGAGCTGTTCTTTTTTGAATGAAACGAAAAAGATGGCGTTGAAGAGGGCTGTGTAGCACCTCATCAATTGCACTGATTGTTTGGATTTCCTGATCTGAAAATTTCTTTGTATTCCCCCACTCTGGATTGAGCTTGTTTAGGAGGCGAAAACGAACCCTGGCGTCGTCGCTTTTAAGAAGACTTTTGTTGATTGCGATATAGATTTGTTCATTCTTGGCATCATCTGTTAGATCTGAATCGTCCCAGGTGTAGTTTTTCAAAAACCAATTTTGCATCCCTTGGGCTAAATCATCAGAAAAGGCAAGTTCAGGATAAAGGAGAAGCTCGATTTCACATGAGCAAAGCTCAACAATACGATCTTTCCAGTAGAGATATTTTTGACTTGCTCTGGGGTATTTTGTGATGAGGTCTAAAAGAAGGTATTGGTATTTGGCAAGAACTTTGGCAATTTCGTCGACTCTGCTTTCAGGAATGGAATCATTTTTTAGGTATCTTGCCCAGATTAATTCTTTGACAAGGCCAAGGGATACTTTAGTAGGATTTTCAGCAAGGTTATGCCAGAGTCTTCTGGTAAGAATTCGAAAGATGGCGTTTCTGACTAGAAGATGATCTCCCTTATAATCAATCATATTGCGAAGGCGCTCGTAGGCGTAGGCTACAGAAGAAAAGACTTCACCAACTTTAAGGGTTGGTTTTTTACCGTCTTCTAATTCATTCGAAAGAATTTTTTGATATTTTGTCAAAAGAAAGTTAATTTCATCTGATAATTCTGGAAGAATTTTATTTTGATTGACAGTTTGTGTTTTTTTAACTTTCTTGAATTTCTTTTTTTTAGCCTGAAAAATGATTGTTGTCATACTTGTGATATTGTACATCAAAAAAACGCGCCTAATATATCAAAATAGTACTAGGCGCTTTTTGATTTTGTTATTTACGAGACATCATCAGGTGGAAGAAACAGATCACCGCGTTTTTTCTTTTGACGATATTCTACTGAGCGTGTCTTTGGCGTGCTTCCTCATCTTTCAGGGAATTTCGAAGCTCTTTCACAACCCACAACAAGCCTAAACACACTAAAACATTAATTAATGATAAGAGGGAAAACACAAACCACACACCAAGCCGGTTATAAAATGTATGTGTTTCAATTGGTTCAGTTGAGGTGAGTCGGATATTAACCTCTCCTTTAACTTCCCATTTGCCGGGGGTGATTTCGGTTGGACCAAGGTGAAAAAATGGTTCGCAATCTTCTATCCCATATAGCGTAATTTCAGTAACTTGGCTTCCGAGAGGAGGTTTTGTCTCACTAATCAGGGTAAAATTACTAACGCAATAGCCTGCCTCAATGGTGATGGTACTTTCTGGGGAGGCAATAATTTCAAAAATATCACCATCAAGTAACTCCAGATCTATTTTAGTCCCTCTTTTCTCTGCATAGTGCATGCCATTAAACCAATTAAAAATGCTTACTTCAAAAAAAAGCAGAGAGAAGACAATTAAAAGACCTAAGATCCAAGCATATCGAGTACGCATATATTTCTCCTTAAGAACTTAACGTGCAGAAAAACTGGTGAAATAATATCACCTATGGGGTATTTAATCAATAAACTATCACGCGTTAAATGCATGATATTCTGAATACAGAACAGTTTGATATAGGTTCACTTCATCCACAATCTAAAGTTTGTGGTTTTCGTGAACGGTATAATAAAAAAGCACCTAATGTATCACAAATAGATTAGGTGCTTAAATAATGCCTGATTTGATAGCTTTATGAATATCGCGTTTTAATTTTTGCGATTTTTTCAGTCATAATCAGTATTATTTGGTAAAGGAAGCCCTTTGCGTTTGGCTTTTTCCAACAGGCGACGATCTGCCTTTTCTTGTCGTCTTTGTTCATTCCGGGCCATGATTTGTTCATCTATAGCCGGATCGTGTAGTTCAAAAATTAACTCACGTCCAATCTCTGCTCCTACCAGGAAAAGAACAAGTGCCGTAAGCACTGTCCAAATAGTATGCTCTGGACTTGGACTGAGTGAATAATCAAACTTATCTCCTGGGTTGACTGGTTGAATGCTGATGTATTGTTGATTATCGTCGCAAGTACCCATGCAAAGTGCATCTCGATAATCACCCTTGTCAATCCGAAATTCTTTTTCAGTTCGGATTTCCAGGTTTACAATCTGGTAAGGATCAACCAGGATCGACCAAGGGAACTCTTTGGGTGTTTGCTCGGTTGAACAATTGGTGTTTGCTGAATTCCAGGATTCGCGAGGCTTCTTGCTTTCATTGAAGCAATATTTTTCGCTGTTTATGTCGGCCACATTAATTATGACTGGCCCTTCTCCAGGTGATACCTTTACTGCCCAACCTTCATGAGTGCGAAACGACACCGTCTCAAGATTGTGATATTGGTGTCCATAGAGATGCCGATAAGCAACATAGGACAACCCAGAAAGAACTACCAACGCAATCAGGATGAAAAACAAATAACACAAACGCTTACTCACGATTATTCTCCTTAGATTAGAATTAGATTAATCATTAATGTACTAGAGAAAAACTTCAACAAAGTTTATCATTTTTGAAGTAAAATAGCAATGTTATGAGATATAATTAGCCCTGAACAGATGATTTATCCAGGGCTAGTAAAAAAAGGTTTATTGACTGCTTCGGTAGTAGTAACGAATAAGCACAAAGATCGCAATCAGAAAGACGGCTGCCAAACTGATTGTTGTAATACTCGCTACTTGTGAATAACCGAACAACAAGAAAAAGATAATATATAGTGCAATAATAGCTGTTGCAAGCAAAGAGCAGGAACGCTTCATATTGTTCTCCTTGAACTAAAAAACTAGTGTATCACGAATGTAAAGGACGTTAGAACTATGGGTTTTTAGTATTCTTTTTTAGAACTTAATATCCCAATCTAGTACGGGAAGACGAAGAGCATCGTCTCGAAAGTTAACAATCTTCATTTCTTCTTCAAGACGATTAATTCGATCTTCAAGTGAAAGCACGACTTCGTCACTGGCATATGGTGATGGATTGGAAACTACTGCTTCTGGGGTTGGGGTGGGTGTGGGGGTTGGGGTGGGTGCAGATGACTTTTTAAAGTAGTTTAAAATGATTGGGGCAAGTCCACCAATAACTAAAAGAAGAACCATTAAGATTATTGCTAGAATGATTATTTTTTTGAGTTTGGGAGAAAAGAGGGTTGTGAGATTTAGTTTTGGTAATTTAAGGGGAATCCTTTTTTGAGTGGGTTTAAAATCCTGATTTTCTGGAGTTGGAACCATCTGAGATGGCATGGGTGGAATATCATCAGCATGGACTTGTGACATTGGAGCAAGAGGTTCGGATGATGTGATATTCTCCGCGACTGGTATTGATTGTTGTTGGTTTTGATTGTTGTCCATTTTATTGTTTTGTTTTTAATTCTCGAATAATTTCCCGGAGGAATGCATTGGCTTCTCGCAGTAACTGGTTGGATTCTTGCAGTGTTTCGACAACACTGATGTAAAGACTTTCAAAATTTGGTTTACGGCGATCTTCCCCGCCCGTCTGAATAATATGGATTAGATTTTGGGCAGCAATTTCTTTGTCGAGACTCGCTGTAATTTTACTTTCGGTTTCAAGGATCCACCGCTCGGCGATAGCGGTATTATGATCGCCATTTAGTCTGATTTCTTCGGTTTTGGCTTTAATTTCAGACAATATACCGCTGATTGATGAACGGAATAAACTTGTCTGACCGGTGGGAATTGTTGCGAGTGTTTCGTAAGCAAGCTGGCTGGTTTTAGTAAATTGATCTTTGGCATCTTCTGACTTGTTTTCTAGGTCGGACAGTGTTCCTTGAGTTTTAATGCTTGTTTTGTGGTTTTGAAACCAGGTTACTTCAGAATCAAGACGGGCAAAAATATTTTCTTGATCTACTCTAGAAAGACCCTTAGCTTCGCTGAGCCTTGTTCTTAGTGAAGTTAGGTAAGTAATAACAACGTCATCTCGTTTTTCCAAAAAGATAATTGTTTTTTCGATTAGTTTTGTTCGTGAGGCTAGAGTTTGAGCTTGAGTATATTGTGACTGGGCAAGTAAAAATTCTCCCCGAGCTTGTTTGTAAAGGTTTTGAGTGTAAATGTAATCTTGATATGCACGTTCAAAATTCAAAATTGGTTCTTCCTGAGCCCTTGCTGTTTTAGGAAAGCTAATAATTAAAAATGGCAAAAAGAAAAAAACAGGAAGAATATTTAAAATTCTTTTTATCATAACTTTACTTTACAGATAACTAATATCGATTTCAAATCATATATTGCTAGAAAATTGCTTTTTGAATAACCAAATGATACAATATAGGATATTTGAGTAGTTCTTATAGATTCTGAAGGGAACGAATACCATGAAACCTTGGAAGCGAAAGGTTCGGTGGCTGGTAGGATTTATCGGCGGTATGCCCATAGCTGCCTTATTGGCGTTTGGGATGGATTTCGTTTTTGTTGGCGTGTTGGTTTTACAGCTCTACACCACCCACATCAAAGAAGAAAGTAAGAATTTCTTTTCCGGGAGTGATAAAATCGCTTCCGTTGAGGAGGATGGATTTTATACCGCGCTGATGGTTTGGATGATTGCTTGGCCTGTCCTTGCGATTTTGTATATCGGTTTCAAAGTAATAACAATGTAAAAAGGTAAAAAGCCCGTATTTTTGACTGAATGCGGGCTTATTTTATGGTTTAGTAAGTAATTTTAATTCTACCTCCAGTAACGGTTGTTTCAAATGAATTTAGTGATTTTACTTGAATTTTATAGAGATTCTTTCCTCGCCAAAGCGCGAGGTTGCCTGAGGTGACTTGTGAATATGCTGCATTGTTAATTGTTGTGAGCTCACTATTAATTAGCGCAATTTTATTGGTAGCATCATAAAGCCGGGCAAATGCCTGACCATTGGAGTGGGCAACTTTTAAGGATGCTGACCATGTAACTGTTGCTTTTTGGGAGTAATCATTTACAAGATCGATATAGACTTCACTGCCTGGCACATCGACCCAACTTGTGGAAGTTGTTGTGTAAGTATCACCAAGAGAAATATATGAGGTTTGGGTGGACGGTGTGGATGTTTGAGTAGTTGTTGTTGTTTTTTTGGAAAGAGAAGCTGAAAAGGTTGCAAGAGATTGATCAAGATAGTCTTTTAAGACTGCCAAGCTTTCTTTGGAAGCAAAAGTGTTTGTTTCAGACAAAGAAAGATTGTTGTCTTCTCCACTGGGAGGGGTTGTTGTGGTTGTGTTAGGAACGGAGGTTTTTGATATTGCGGGTGTGTTGTTATTAAGTAAGGTTACTTGGCCACGTAGTTGGTAAAAGAAATAGCCAAGAAGTGAAACGCCTAGAGTCAAAACGAGCGTAAGAATTAAGTTTATCTTGGGCAGAAGATTATTCATTTACTTTTTATTATTGTACCCAATGGGTGATCGACAATGACTATGTGTTCTTTTTCTTCGAGTTCTTTACGAATAGCATCTGCTTTGTCAAAGTCTTTTTGAGCTTTTGTTTCTAGTCTGTTTTCCAGCGCCTTAATTGTTGTTTGGGAAATTGGAACATACCAGGTGATTATCCCCTTTTCTGTCTTTTTTTCACCAATGACTTTATTTTCTGTAATTTGATTTAAATTAAGTCCCAAGACTTCATCAAAAAGATATACAAGATCAAGCTTGTCTGGACTTGGGATATTGCTTTTTACTACTTCCCAAAGTACAGCTAGTGCTTGTGGAGTGTTGAGATTGTTATTAAGGGCGGCTGTAAATTCATCACGAAAGGAATCTATTTTGAGCATTTTTTCTTCTGACAATTTTGTTCGTTGATCTTCTTTTGTATTTTTTAGATTACTAACAATACTTGTTAGTTTAGTAAGCGAATTTTGAGCAGCTCTAAGTGCTTCCCAGGAAAAATTTAAAGGTTCCTGGTAATGACCGCTAAGGTAAAAGTAGCGAAGAGACAGTGGGCTAAAACCTTTGGCCTCTACATCTGAGAGAGTGTAGAAATTGCCTAAACTTTTTCCCATTCTTTGGCCGTTTACTTTCAGGAAGGTGACGTGGAGCCAGTACTTTACAAAGGGCTTTTGGGTTGCGCCTTCAGACTGGGCAATTTCATTTGGGTGATGAGTTTGTTTGAGGTCTTCTCCACCGGTATGAAGATCAAAACTCTCGCCAAGATATTTCATGCTCATGGCAGAGCATTCAATATGCCAGCCAGGAAAACCAAGACCCCAAGGACTTTCCCATTCCATGTGACGTTTTTCATTTTTTGGGCTAAATTTCCAAAGAGCGAAATCGCGGGGGTTTTTTTTCTCGGGATTTTTTTCAACTCGTGCACCTTCTTGAATCTGGTCAAGGTTACTTAGTTCACCGTATTTTTTGTGTGTAGTTTTTTCATAGGCAATGGTATCAAAATAAACACCATCACTTGTTTTGTAGGTTAGTTTATTTTCTTCAAGTTTTTTAATAAGTTCGATTTGTTCTTTAATATGTTCGGTTGCACGGGGAAATTTATTGGGCTCGGTCAGATTTAGTTTTTGATAATCCTTAAAAAAAGCATTTATATAAAATTCAGCAATTTCCCAGGCGGTTTTGCCTTCTCTTTTTGCACCTTTTTCCATACGATCAATCCCAGTATCTGCATCACCTGAGTTATCCCCTGTTAAATGTCCGACGTCAGTTAAGTTCATAACGTAATTTACCTTAAGTCCGCTAAATTTTAAGGTTCTGACTAAAACATCTGAAACAGTGTAGGTGCGAAAGTTACCAATAGAGGCAAAGTCGTAGACTGTTGGTCCACAAGCATAGATACCAACACTTTTTGGATCTAAGGGTATGAAGTCTTCAATTTCCCTGGTTAATGAATTAAATAGTCTTAAATTCATGGTTTTATTATGCAGTTCGCTTGCGAACCAATATCAAACTTTTCTGTATTTCAGAATACCATGCGCATTAGCGCGTGGTAGTTTATTGTAGCATCACCTTAGTTTTTGGCGCCGCGGCCAGTTTCATGCTTTGTTTGTTTTTGCTGAACCTGAGCTGCGGCACCACCTTTTCCACCTTGTTGTCCTTTGTTTATTTTCCCTATAGGTGCCACAAACTGCTTTTCATTGTCTTTTTCTTCTTCGGGACTAATTAATTCTTCTTGTTGTTTTTGCCATTCTTGGGTTTCTTGTACTCTTGCTTGTGATGCTTGTCCCATTTCTCCTTGTATTTCAGCAAGCCTGGCTCTCCACTTGCGAAGAAGAGCTTCTTCATTGGCTTTGATTTGGGCTGGGTTTAAATTACTATTTTCTTTTGTGGATTGGACTAAGGAGGGTGGCTTTGGTCTGTCTATTACACCTGATCGTTCAGGTTGAGGAAAAACTTGTGAAGCTGCTGATTTTAAGGTTTCATTAGTTTGCTCACGGACTTGCCTGGCAATAATTTGGGCTGTTTGTTGGGTGGTTTTTTGAACTGTTTTGACGGCTGAGGCTGCAAAATTTCCCATATTTTTAGATTTGTTTTCTTCCTTCTATTGCTTGAATTAGAGTTGTCTCGTCAGCAAACTCAAGGCTCGCACCGGTCGGTATGCCCATACCCAAACGAGATACTTGCAGGGTTTTTCCGTTTGCAGGAAAAAGGCGGTGCAGCTCTTTTGAGATATACATTGCCGTGGCATCCCCTTCCATAGTTGGGTTGGTTGCGATAATAACTTCACTTATTCCTTTGGGAATCCGATCAAATAATTCTTTAATGTACAGCTCATCTGGTCCAATATTGTCAAGTGGATTAATACTGCCATGAAGAACATGGTATAGTCCGCGATATTTACCGGTTTTTTCAAAGGCAAGAATATCAAGGGGTTGCTCAACGACAAGGATGGAGGAATTTATTCTCCCGTGATCAGAACAGATTGGGCAAGGATCATGATCAGAAACATTGCGGCAGATGGAGCAAAGAATGGTGTCTTTTTTAAGATTCCCCAGGGCGTAGGAAAAATGATCAAGGTCGGTTTGGGGAACATGGAGAAGATAGAAAGATAGTCTTTGGGCTGTTTTTGGGCCAATACCAGGAAGACGCTGAAAGGAATCTATAAGATTGGAAAGAGTTTTGGGAACTTTCATGGCAATTCATTTTAACAGAATTTTAAAAATGTTTTTGTCTTGCTGTTTTTTATAAATATTTACTATCATGATCGGTTTTGATAAACTACTTCTGTTTTTAAAAAAACGGTTAAGCTAGAAAGGGTGCATAAAATGACAATGCCTGACTGGTGGAATGGTCCAGGATGGTATGTAAAGATCCCTATTCTTTGGCGATGGGTTTATATCTGTAGTCACTGGGAGGCTAAAGATAAAAATGTTGCTTTGAAAATCGCAAAAGGGAGAACGGTATTTTGGGAAGATATTGAATATTTAGATCGTCCTAAATAAAAAAGCGAAGCCTTTGTAGACAAAAAATACAGAGGCTTTTTTAACTTAATTTATTAAAAATGCTACTTAAGTCCCCTTCTTGCATCATTTTCATGGCTGCTTTTTTCTGGACTTTTTTGAAGGCTTCATTTACAGCTTTTTCAACATCTGGTAATCTTTCGCCACTTAGTTCCGCATAAATAACTTTTTGGTCAGCGGAAACTTTGACTTTGGCATTTCCTATTTCCACTGTTTCTGTTACTTCGGCGAGTTGTTTTTGAAGTTTTTGGGCTTCAGAGCGCATTTTGAGAAGTTGTCTTCCTTGGTTTAATTTATCAAACATATATTTATTTTAATTGCCAAAAATTTCTTTGGCTGCTTGAATTATATCTTCATCCTTGGCGTGAGTCAAAGGTTTATCGATTGGTGTATTTGTCTTTGTCGGCATTTTGTCACGCTCTGTTAGTTCGTAAAAAATTTTGATTGGTACCCCCAGAACTTGGGCTGCAACATCTTCAATTAAGCGTTTGTGCTCAAGAACCTCAAGTTGTTCTTTGTGAAAACGGTAGTAAACTCCTACACAAAGTCTTTGACCATCAAAGCTTTTGGGGGCTGCAGCTCGAAGCAGGGCCTCGGTACCAGAATGTTTGGCGCGTACTTCAGACAGAATACGAAACCAAAGAGTGTTATCTAATTGACCGTCGCCACTAATGGATAAGCTAACAGCAGACGAAGTTTGTGGCGCAAGTGCATCTTCTTTTGTCGTGCTTGTATTCTCTGTGTCGATTTTGTCTTCAGAAGTTTTGATTTTATTTTCTTGGGAAGTGCTTTTTTGTGAGCACCACTTAATAACTGCTATTTCAATTGGAAGCTGTGGAATGGGAGAGATTGCAATTTCGGCTGATGCGGCAAGAAAAAGCTCTATGAGACTTATTAATTCTGCCTTGGTTAAGGAAAATGTTTTTTCGTCTTTTTCAAACTCTTGACCCAAAAGCATCTCTCGGAGAGCCTGGATAATAAAATTGGTATAAATTTTGATTGATCCACCATTTGATATGATTTTTTCAATTTCTGAAAGAAGCTGTTTGGAATCTCTGGCTTTAAAAAGGCTGATGTGTTGATCAATACTGTAGAGACTTGTTTGAAGAAGAGAGTTAACTACTTTTTCATGATCAATATTATTGTGCTCATCGACAAAGCCTTCCAGGATTTTAACGGCGTCACGAAATGAACCTCCAGCGCTCTTGGCAATAAGAGTGAGAGATTCTTGATCTACTTTAATTTTTTCTTTGTCTACTACCCTACTCAGTTCTCTTAGTATTTCACTGGTAGATCCTTGGGTAAAATTAATTACTCTCAGACGAGAGATGATAGTTGCGGGAAGCTTTTGTGGGTCAGTGGTTGCCAGAATAAAAATGACATGGTCGGGTGGCTCTTCAAGAGTTTTTAAGAGTGCGTTTGCAGCTTCGGTTGTTAGCATGTGCACTTCGTCAATAATATAGATTTTCTTTTTGGCTAAGCTTGGTGCAAGAACGACTTCTTCGCGGATGGCGCGAATATCATCAATTCCGCGATTACTGGCAGCGTCTAATTCAATCACATCGAGATTGTTACCTGCAGTAATTGAAAGACACTGAGAACACAGGTTGCAAGGTTCATGATTTTTTTGTAGATTTTCGCAGTTGACTATTTTTGCCAAAATACGAGCAGCTGAAGTCTTACCTGTTCCTTTTGGTCCAGTAAATAAAATGGCGTGTGGAATTGATGCTACTGAAACAAGACGTGTCAGCTCTTCACGAACACTTTCTAAATCAAGTTCGGAAATTGTTTGTGGGCGGTATTTGCGGTAGAGAGTCATTGCTTTAACTTACAATTTACAATTAACATCATGCTAATGCAATTTGCAAAAAAGTGTTTTAGTTGTGATGGATACCAAGAAGATGCAGTGTTGCGTGGTTAACAAGATTTACAATTTCAGTGCCAAGGCTGTGCCCTGCCTGAAGAGCGTTTTTTTGGGCTTGTTCAAAGGAAACAATTATTTCTCCGAGATAATTTTCTTCATCTGGCGGAAGAATAAACCTTCCCTCAATTTCACTTACAAGAAATGATAATACTGGGTGGCCTTTGGCTTCATCATCATTTTCGTGAAGATATTTTTTGGCAAGTTCAAAAACGGTTTTTTCGTTTTCAATTGTGACAGAGAGGCTTGCATCTTGGGGACCATTGTTTTTAATAATGGTTTGTTTAATTGAATCGACAATTTCTTGTTTATTGATCGAATATTTATTATCTTGAATATCAATCTTGATCATATACTATTACTATTTTGTTTATTAAGAAAGAAGGGAGCGAACAATTTCTGATACTTTTGCGCCATCAGCTTGACCAGAAGTTTTTGCCATGACTGCACCAATTACTTTCCCCATATCTTTCATACCTTCGGCAGAAAGATCTTTAATTGTTTGAGAAACAATTTCTTTTAATTTTGTTTCATCCATTTCAGGAGGAAGAAAGGTTGAAAGAATCTCAAGTTCTTCCTTTTCCTTCTTAACACGGCCTGTTTCATTTGCTTTTTCATAAATCTCAATTGCATCACGTCTTTTTTTAACTTCTTTTTTTACAATGAGTATTTCTTCATCTTGTGATAGTGGCACTCCCCTTTTATCAATTTGGGCATTATGCAAACTGGTGTAAAGAAGGCGGAGCGTTGAAAGCCTTGTTTCATCTTTGTCTTTGAGTGCCTCTTTAATTAATCCGCTTAGTTTTTCAGTAATCATATTTGTCTTGTTTTATCAATTCCTGCTAAAAAATGAAAATGCAAATGTGGGATCATTGCTGCTTCGCCAAAATTATTTGACAGCCTAAAACCATTAAAGGAATGCTCTTTTGCCAGAAGCAATGCTTCGTCTTTGATTTGAACAAGAAGATCATTGCTTAAATTTGTAAGATCATTAATATGTTCTTTGGGCACAATTAACCAATGTGTTGTGGCGCTTGGGTTTTTGTCTTTAAAAATAAGCAAGGTATCAGTTTCTTTAATGATTTCTGCAGGTATGTTCTTAGTCGTAATTTGGCAAAAAATACAATTTTTATCTTGCATATTAGATAGTATAGTCATATTAACTCAAAATGTCATTTAACATTTTGTTTTACGCACTTTGTGTGCGAACATAATATGACTATATTAATTTGTAGATTGCTTTTGCTAGTTTATCAGAATCATGACGGATGAAACTGCGCTTTAGTCTGTCGCCTGGTACTTTGTCGCTTATGTATTCAGAGACAAAATCACCTTTGATTATTTTTAGTCTCTTTGTGGTTCTTAAGTTATTTACCACCAAAGAGGCGTTTTCTTGTTGATACCTTTTTAAGGTAGATTTGGAAAAGTGGTGATTAGTATTGACTAGACAATAGTCAATTGTGTTTTTACCTAAATATTTTTCAATTTCAGAAAGATAATCATCGGCAGTAAACTGGTTTGTTTGGCCAAATTTATTCATTAGATTTAGAACATATATTTTTTTGGCTTTTGATTTTTTGATTGCAGTCCCAATATTATCAACAACCAGATTACAGATAATACTGGTATATAAATCACCCGGGCCAATGACAATTAAATCTGCTTCTTTAATTGCTTTGAGGGCTTTTGGATTTGCCTTGGCTGGTGGAAAGACTTCAAGCTCAATGATTTTTTGCTTACCCAAGGTTTCATCTGGATCATCAATTAAATGCTCTCCCAATACTTGACGGCCGCTTTCATAGCGGGCAACAAGATTAGTGTTGTCAAAAGTAACAGGCAAGATATTGCCACGAACATCCAAAAATTGACAAGTTTTTTCAATTGCTTTTTCCTGAGATCCGTAAAGATCTGTTAGGGCAACCATAAATAAATTGCCAAAGGTCATGCCAGTTATTCCTGTCCCCTGACTATAGCGGTAGGTAAAAAGATCACGGATTAGTCCATTTGTTCTTGTTGATGCTAGGGCAACAATACATTGTCTGATATCAGAAGTTGGAAGAAGACCAAATTCATCACGTAGGACCTTATTACTTCCTCCTGAATCAGTCATGGAGATAATTACTGACAAGTTGACTGGAAATGCTCTCAATCCTTTTAGAACTGTGTAGGTGCCGGTACCACCGCCAATGACCAGAATGTTCTTCATACTTAGTAAGACTGGGCAAAATACCAGACATCCTGGGTGGGCTTTCCTGTAAGAAAGCATTTGCCTGGTTTTTGGTGTCCTAAAAGTTTTACTCTGGGGGTGGCTTTTGTTTCCTCTTTAATCTTGTCTTCTGATTCTTTGCTTTCCTCCCAATAAACTTTGATAAACCCTCGTTTTGTCTTCATGATTTCTTTAAATTCGTCGTAGGTCTCGGCGGTGCGGGTATTATTAGCAAGATATGATTTGGCTCTTTCAAAAAGTGAAACTTGCACATTATCAAGGATACCTTGGATTTCATCTCCCAATTTTGAATCATTATTAATCTGAAGTTTGGCAAGAGTATCTCTTCGCACATATGTAATTGTGTTTGATTCAACTTCTTTTTTGCCAATTTCAAGTCTTACTGGCACACCTTTTAATTCCCAATAGTTAATCTTTCTACCCATGCTTTGATAATCACGGTTATCAAGCTTTACTCTTAGGCCTTTATCTTCGAGAGTTGTTTTAATAGCCTGGGAGGTTGCATTAATTCCTTCATCATTATTAATTGGAATAATTACAACCTGAATGGGTGCAATTTTTGGCGGAAGAAGAAGACCATTATCATCGCCGTGAGTCAGGAATAAACCACCTAGGCTGCGGGTAGATAATCCCCAAGAAGTTTGCCAAACAAAATTTCTTTTTCCATCTTCAGCCTGAAAAGCAATATCAAAAACTTCACTAAAATTGGTACCCAAATTATGTGAGGTACCAGCTTGAAGAGCTTTGCCATCTGGCATGAGGGCTTCTACAGAATAGGTTGATTTGGCTCCAGCAAACTTTTCTGTTTGGCTTTTTTCACCAACCACTACTGGAATAGCAAGATATTCTTCATAAAGTTTCCGGTACCACTCAAGGGCTTGAAGCTGCATTTTTTGGGCTTCGTTTTCATCTTTGTGGGCAGTATGGCCTTCTTGCCAAAGAAATTCTGAAGTACGCAGAAAAAGGTATGTGCGCATTTCCCATCTGACCACATTGTTCCATTGATTAATAAGAATGGGTAAATCACGATGTGAGTTAACCCATTTTTTATACATGTGGTACATAATGGTTTCAGAAGTTGGGCGAACAACAAGAGGTTCTGCAAGCTTTTTTCCTCCTCCGTGGGTAACAACTGCCAACTCAGGCGAAAATCCTTTGATATGGTCTTTTTCTTTTTCAAAAAGACTCATTGGGATAAACAGGGGAAAGTAAGCATTTTCAACCCCATACGCTTTGATCCATTTATTAAATATTTCCTGGATTTGCTCCCAAATGGCATATCCGTAAGGACGGATGACCATTGTGCCTTTGGCTGGGCCATAATCAGCAAGCTCACTTTTTAATACAACATCAGTGTACCAATCAGAAAGGTTTTCACTACGTTTTTTTAATTCTTTTTTTTCAAAGGTGTTTGAATCACTCATCAGGTACAAGTATATCATTTGCAGAAAATCTGAAAACTAGTTACTTTAAAAAGCTCAATCTTTTTTAAAATTATGCGGCTTGGGTGGGGGTGTTGTGTTCTTTTTTAAGAAAAGAAAGAACTTTCGGGAAAGACAAATATAATATTAGTCCATCCATAACGTAGTAAATCAGTCTCCAAAGAAAATATAATATCCCAAGACTAAAAAACGATTTTGAATTTCTTATAATTAATAGAAAAGGTAAAAGGGATGAAACAACAACAATTACCCAAGCCCATTTTTTGTTCTCAAGGATTCCGCGAATAATGAATAGCTTTATAAAAACGATAACGATCATTATTGCCCAAATCATTAAAACTACTAATCTAATTTCTTCATTATTTCTGATATGTTGAGTGTATTGTTTTATTAAATCGTTGCTAAATACGAGAACTATTATTTCAACGATTGTTGACACTAAATACCAAAGTGCAATAAAAGTATTAGTAGTAAATTTTGAGTTTTTAAGATTGTAAATAAAATTGAGATTATTAATTAGTGAATAGGCTGAAATGATTAAAATTGCAATACCAGATAGAGTAACGTTTAAGCAAAGAAAAAATTGAGGTAAAAACGGCATGTTCAAAAGATTATTAAGAAACTGAATTTCGATCCAAAAAAGAAGTAGTGAAGTAAAAAGTCCAATCGGATATCCCCAAGTTCTTTTCTTCCCTATTCCATATCCTGATAAATATGGAAGAAGAACATAAACAAACAAATAAAACGCTAAGAATATGCTTGGATATTTATAATTCAAAATTGTTTCAAAAATAAATCTATATATAAACAAAAAGAAATGGATAACAGCGAACGCAAAAAAACCAAGGTGTAAGTATTCGTTTAGGTTTTTCTTTTTGAGCTTATTTAACATTCTCACATTATATCTTAGGCTGCTGGTATAATTAAGTATGAAATTGTCTGAATATAAATTCACTAAAAAGCAAGCACTGATAGATCGTCGTAATCATGGAGTTATCATCACCGCAATTATTGGTATCATAGCGGTGATCATTTCATATAAACTTGGACAGATCCGTCAATCCTCATGGTTGAACAAGAGAGCATTTGAAAGGCTTGATACAGAATGTCTACATCAGTTGTATGACTCTGAATCCAAGAATAACTAATTACATGAAATCATCTGTATATAATTCCGTCAAAAGAGGTAATTTTAAAATAATTTCAATAATCTTTTTGTTATTGGTTGTAGCAGCAGTATCTTTTTTGCTGGGTCAGAATTATCAAAACCAGAAAAATAATTTAGATCTTTCAAGAAAACTGGGTCCTGAGTGTTATAAAAAACTGATAAATCAATGATTTGATTATTCTTTATATATCTTCAGTAAGTTTTTTGCCTTAACTGCGTCTTTAGCTCCTACATAAATACCGATTTTGTTTGGACTTGGACTAAATGGAAACGGAAACATTCCACCTAAGTTGTCTTTTTTGATAATAATGTTTGGCACACCTTTTGCCTGAAGATATTGTTTGACTAATTCAGCATCTATTTGCTGATAACATACTTTAACTAATATATGTGTTTTATCTGTCATGTATTCTGAAAGTTTAACATAATAAAATATACCTAATCAGTTAATGATTAGTTTTTTTTAATTAAAATATTTTAGTTTACGGAGAAAATCTTTTTTTATTAGAAGAATAAGCAACATTGTTGAACTGTTCATTGTAAATAGCAACAAATCAATAATTTTTTGAGTGGTTGAGAGAGGAGGAGTTATATAATATTTTCTAAGCAGCGCCCACAATACGAGAAATGAAATAATTAAAAAACCAACATATCCCCAGTTTTTCTTCGTGAAGATACCATACGCTAAGACAGTTTTAATCCCCGCATATACAAAGACATTAATGCTGGCAAGAACAATAATTGCATAACTTTCTATAATTAGGTTGTCCCTATAACCAATAAATATACTGTATAGCCAAATCACCAATGGAAATACTATGTTCAAAACAATACTGTATTTAAGAAAATTCGTGTATTCCTCTGATCTATTTTGTGAATTCATTATTGTGACTATATTGTAGCCAAAATTTATTGATCGACCAGTAAATAATTACTCCATTTACGAGCGTGTTTATTGTTATCCATGTTTTGTCGTAAATTGAGGATACTAAAATCATTTCAAAGTTTGAATATACTGTGTAAAAACCAAGTATTGATAAAAGAAATGAGACTACCCACGCTAAGTTTTTATCTTGACGTATTCCCAAGACAATCAGAAAGCGGATAATAAAATTGAAAATTACAGCAGATAAAACAATTATTAGATATATCCTTGAAAGGATAATTAATTCATTTTTTTTCCAAATAATTTCTGCAATGGAAGTAAAAATTAATATCGTATGCCAATACCCAATTAAGTAATTTCTTTTATAATTCATTCAATTTTTTGAAGCAAAATAGTTCCTCGTAAGCAAGTAAAAACATACAATAATTGAATATGTCACTAAAATATAATTTAGAATCGTTATAAACAAACTAAATGTGTCTATTTTGTCATAATCAACCAAGTTAATTTGAAGTAGAAAAATTAGAAAACTAATAATAATTGTTGCTGGTAATGACCAGATTGTTTTTTTATAGTTTCCGTAAGCAATAGTGAAGGCTGGAATTACGAAAACAAATATTCCAATAAGTATAAATACTGTTGGGTATTTATACGTAATAATTGTGTCGAAAAAGAATTTTCGAATAAGATTTGCTAAATGGAAAGAGGACAGTAAGAAGTAGCCAACATAAATTGGTTTACGAAGTGTTTCTCTCTTAAGTTCGTTTAACATTCTTAATTATAACTGAGGCAGAAGTTGGAGTAAAACAAAATTCAAAGCAGATTATTTCCTGGTGATTTTTAATTGATAGAATGAGAGCATTGTAATTGCAGAATACAAGGCTCCAATTAAGAATAAAATGGTTGTTATACTCTCAGAAGCGAGTTTTAGGTCATATCGTGAAGGGATAACAACTAATAACATTATGGAAATAAATCCTGAAAGAAACATTGCATAGACATATCCATTTCGTCTTTTGATTAGTACCATAAAAGCAATTACTAGTTGAGGTATCGTCCAAACAACTAGCCATACAACTGTTTTTCCAATAAAT
>Ga0208375_1001105_pt1 | contig 32431 bp, 24 predicted proteins | sample RifOxyD1_FD_184038 | JGI IMG/M metagenome (GOLD analysis project Ga0208375, IMG submission 184038) | Soil microbial communities from Rifle, Colorado - Rifle Oxygen_injection D1 (SPAdes) | ecosystem: Environmental > Terrestrial > Deep subsurface > Rock core/Sediment | place: Rifle, Colorado...
GGCCTCAAGGTCTACAAGGAATAAAAGGTGATGTAGGAGCTGTTGGTCCAATAGGGCCACAAGGTCTACAAGGAATAAAAGGTGATGTAGGAGCTGTTGGTCCAATGGGACCACAAGGTCTACAAGGAATAAAGGGTGATGCCGGAGTAGCAGGCCCAGTCGGTCCAATGGGACCACAAGGATTGCAAGGATTAACCGGTGATATAGGAGCAATGGGGCCGATGGGTCCACAAGGTCCGCAAGGATTGACCGGAGAAATAGGGGCCATGGGTCCAATGGGGCTACAAGGTCCTCAGGGAGAAATGGGACCAATAGGTCCGACAGGTCTTCCAGGCTTAATGGGTGAAAAAGGCGATAAGGGTGACCCCGGCGACGACGCTACAGTAGAGCTGATAGCTGGAACCGGTATGGTTCCTGGGACAATTGGTTCAACTGGTACAATAAATGTAGATGTGGGTACAGGCGCTAATCAAATTCCTCAACTCGATATAGTAGGAAAATTGCCAGCTTCTGTTATACCAGAGAGTGCTGCTTCTAAAGTTAGAATGGTATTTATTCAGGACGTAAAACCATCTGGTGAGCATGGTGGTAATTGCATAGCTGATTGGCAGATTAGAACATTAAATCAAATTTCTGGTGATTCAAGTTTTGCTACTTTGGGTACCAATGAGTTTATATTAAAACCTGGTCGATATGCTATTGATGTTCAAGCTCCTGCTAACCTTGTTCACTTACATCAAGCTAAAGTGTTTAATAAAACCCTTGGAATTGATGTACTGGTAGGTACAAGTGAAAGATCACATCCAAGCTATGGTTCAGTAACCGATTCAAGAATAATGGGTGAATTAGTTGTGACTGAGGATTCGACTTTTGAAATTCATCATAGATGTGCATCTTTTAGAGAGCTGGTAGGACTTGGTATTGCTAGCGGTTTTACAGACAAAGAAGTCTATACTCAAGTTAAAATTATGAAAATCGAGTAAATTAATATTGTAAGTCAATATATCAAAACCCCGTAGAGGCTTTCTTCTACGGGGTTTTTTTATTGCCCGTTGACGTTTATATGGAGATGGAAATTTTTCTGAATTAAAAAAGAAGCAAATCACTTGGGTATTATCTTGTATTTAATCTTTCTCAAATAAAACAAAACTCGATATAATTATCAATATGGTGAGATCATTTGTTGCATTAGTTTTTTATCTTTTGTTTGCTTATAGGTTATTTGCACTAGATGTTGGTGATGGCAGTTTGGGGGCATGTACTGAGGCGAGTTTTACTAATAATAATTCGGGTCCATATAACTGCGCGAGTTTAACAATAGGCGCTGCTTTTATTTTTATTGGGGACGCGGGTACGACATCACCTGTGGTTATTAAGGTTACTGGTAATGTAGTTATCAACAATACCTTAAGTGTTAATGGGGCAAATGGTGGAGCTGGCAATAATGATGACGGAGTTGCTGATCAAGTAATCGGAGGAATTCCCGGTAGAGGTGGTTTCGCCGGAGGAAGTACTGGTGTTGATAGTACTACTCCTGGGCAAAATGGCAGTGATGGTGGCTATGGTGGAGCTGGATTTGGGGGAACGAGAGGCATAGAAGGCGGGCTTGGTTGGGCCAGTGGCGGTGGTGGCGGTGGCGGTTGTTTTGGTGGTGCTGCCGTTGCGGGGAACAATGGTGTTACGAGTGGGGATATTGGAACGGATATAGGACTTGGTGGTGCCGCAGGACTTTCGACTTATGCCCCTGAAAGCAATTTCAAAACTTTATTGGTTGGTGGTTCGGGAGGCGGCGCAGGTGGACCTAGCGCAGATTCTTCTGATTTTTATGATATGGCTGGATCTGGTGGTGGTGCTGGTGGTGCTATTCATATTATGGCGGGAGGGGATATTAGTGTTAATAGCTCTATTCGTGCTAATGGTGGAAGTGGTGGAAATGGTTTTGAATATAGTGGCGGTGGTGGCGGTGGTGCTGGCGGAGCAATTTTTTTAGAAGCTCTTGGCGATGTAATTATAAACGGTAGTATAACAGCTATTGGTGGGGTCGGTGGATCCGGGGCTCCCAGTGTCGGAACGATAGCCAGTGATGGTGGAGATGGAAGTGTTGGTCGGATAAGAATTGATGATCAAGATGGAAACTGGTCAGGGGCAGGAACGGTCAACCCGGCAGCTTACGAAGCCATAGTAGATTCTGATTCTGTTACCCAGATTGATTCGGGAATATCTTGTGGTTCAATAGCGCTCATTGATAAAAAACAAAATACGATTTTTACATTATTGCTTGGGGTTATATCAGTTTCTTTTATTATGGGCTTTTTAAAAAAGTTAAAAGGCAAACCCCAAACCAACTAGTGCTCTTAATTCACTAAAATCAATTTCTTGAGTTTCATAATCAAATGACTTTTTAGAGTAGTTTAGTCCAATGGATATAAGGGATTGTTTGGAGTAATTCCATAAAAGTGAGCCATCAATAAGGAAAAGTGAGGTACCTCCAAATCCTTTTTTTGATTCTAATATTAATTTTAAATTTTCAGTTAAAACTAATGGATATTTTAAAGTGATGAGAGGAGAGAGATAAGTTTTACTGACATGAGTTGGTTTGGCATTACCTGGAGTGTATGGATAGACTCCAGTCTGATTTAAAGCTCCTCCAACTCCTATCCAAATAGAGTGTAGTGAATATTCCAAGCTTGGCATAATATCTAAGATTTGCCAGTTCTGATCTCCAAAAACTTTTCCCTTTTTAAAAAATAATGAATAATTTAGATTTAATTTTTTATTAAAATTAAAAACTCCCTTGGAAAAAAATGACAAAATAGTAGAATCGTCGATATTTGATTTTAAGGAAGTGCTTTTAATTTCATAGTTGTCTTTAGAGGGAGCATATCCAGCAATTAAATAACTCTTTAAAGTTTTAAAGGAAGTGGTAGTCTTTTTGTTTGTCTTCACTTTGGATATTACAACTGGAGAAGGAGCCAGTAAACGGAAAGATCTTCTTTTACTGGTGGCATTGGTGTTGTAAGGCCCAAGTCCGGTTATTTTCCAAAAAAATTGTCCTTTTTTAAGTTTAGCATGATCAAGGTTAATTGAATTAGTTTTAGTTTTTAAGGTTAAAAATGTTTGGGTAAATTCCAAATCATCGGATAAAAGTAATTCATATTCGGTGATATTTTCTTGTTTGTCCCACGTGAAAAATACTTTTTTGTTTTTTGAAAATATTTCTTCTTCCAAGTGTCCAGGAGAAATAAGGTTTATTTCGTTGGAGGCTTTGAGTGTACTATCTATATCAACTTGGATAGTAGATAGATCGGAGAATTCACTGGTTCTATCCCAGAAATCAATATATGCCATTCTCCAATAGAAGGTACCCATAGGTGGATTGTCCCAGTCAAAATAAGGGGTGGCGACAGTTTTAGCTACTAAGAGATTTGAAGCAGTTTCATCTTGATAAATTTCCAATTTGTAACTTTTGATATTTTCTTTAGCAGGCCATTCAATTCTGGTGTAGTAATCGTTAGCGTATGCACTTGGAATTAAAATATTAAACAAAGATTCAAGCCAAGACGTCTGTTTCTTTTGGATTTTTAATTCCTGGAATTTGGGTAGAATTGGTTTTTCAGGAGGTGCTATTGGTTCAATGATAACCCGGATTGGTTCTGCGTAATGTGAGGTGTTTGAAGTATTGTCCTGATTTTTAATTCTCCAGTAGTAGGTTCCAACTTCTTTAAAAACCACATTGATTCTATTTTTATTAGTTTTTTCCTCGTGGATAATATTATTAAAATCTTGTTCTTTAGAAACTTCAAATACCGAAAGGTCCTCTACACTTTTTTTCTCCCATTCAAAATTGACTTTCTGATCTGGTCTTGCCAGTTTTAAAACCACACCATCTTGAGGTAGAGCGTTTTTAATTTCCATTAAAGTTACGGTAAAATTGGCGTCGTTACTGTAAGGACCAACTCGCAGCCACTTATCAATCATTTTAACTTTCCAGCTATATTTGCCAGGTGTTTTTATTTTTTTTCTAAAAAAGTTCTGGGTAAGAACATTGTTTTCTACTTCAACATGGTCTTTTAAATTTTGAATAATTAAATTATAGGAAGTTGGTATTGCTTCAGGCGAAATCCATTTCAGATCGATAATCATTTTGTCTTTGTTATAAAAAATAAATTCATGATCATGATTTGGAATAATGGTTTCCGGTGCGAAAGGAAGAAATGCCTGGGTTACTTTAAATTTATGAAGATTGCTCCACGGCGATTTTTGTCCGTCTATCAAAAGGTTACGAATCCTAAGGGAGTATTCCCCCATTGATTCTACTGGTAGTTCGAGTATATTGTCAGTTGAAGAAAGTAGTTGTTTTTTATTATCAGGTAAAAAAAGTTCTACTTCTGCATTTTTTTGGGTATTTTCAAACATAATTTGAATTTTGTTGGTTATATTTTTGGCGACCTTTTCAAAAACAAATTCTTCATTTTCTTCCGGAGCAAAGATTTGGGGCGGTTTGATTTTAATGATTTTAAATTGTCCGATGGGGTAATCATTGGTATTATCGGTTCTAACTCGCCAGTAATAAATACCACTATCAGTAAATTGAATATTGACCAAGTGTTTAGTTGTTTTGAGAGATCTATAAATGTTTTTAAATTCAGGGTCATTCGCAATTTCTATGACGAAATTGACGTTTGGGTCGCTAATGGGTTTGTATGAGAACAGAACATCCCTTGGATGATTAATATATTCAGTTTGATTATGTACGGGGCTGATAAGATTAATTTTATCCTTTCCCATCTCTAGGCTATTGCTAGTTTTATTTAATCTTACAAACTGATTATTATTAATCGTGGTGACAATCCCTTTTTTATTAATCTGGGCTGTACCCTCTAATACACTGATTTTGGTTTGTTCTTTATTTTGAATAATTGAAACCACTGCATTCTGGGAATTTAATTCAATAGTTTGCTTGTTGAGATGTAATTTGATGTTGCTACTCGACTGAGCATTAAATCTGGTATGGATAATTCCCTGCTCAAGAAAAAACTCAGTGTTTTTATCGGATTTTCCGATTTTAAAAAGAGTTTTTTCAGAAATATCTACCACTGAGCTATCAATCAGGGATAGTTGGGTGGATGAACCTTCATGCGTATAAATTTGGTCATTGTAAGTTAAGCGGTCGTTAAGTGAAGCATCGATCCAGGCCATATTGCCAAATCTTTTCAGTTTAACAGTATTGAGATGCTCTGTGATGGTAGCAATTAACTCGTCATTTTTTAACAAATTGGTTTGAAAGTGATCAAAAAATAATTTGTATGAGCTGAACATGGCCACTAAAAGTAGCAATACAATAAAATATTGATCAAACTTTCTAATGATCATGATGCAAAATTCCTACAGCCATGATTAAAAAAAAACAAGTCTTAGACATAATTCATATGATACAATGAATTGGTTGTTTTTAATAGTTTCATGGAAGAGGTAATTAAGTTTGGTAATAAGAAAAATTTTATTCCCTTTTAAGTTAAAAGTTCTATTAATGCTAGTGACGATACTAGGCATTTCCATTTCTTTTTATGTCTGGTTCGCCATTGATATTTTTAAAAAAGACAAGGCTGCCTATATCTATGAAAATGGATTGATGTACACTGAAAATCTTTCTTCTCAAACGTCTCTGTATTTAAAGGATGTTGGTAATCGCTTGAATTTGCTGATTGCTGCTTATTCCAGAATGGATCAATCCAATACTCTGGAAAAATTGATAGAGAAAAATGATGATTTTATAGACCTGCAAATTTTTAAGAATAAAAAGAGCTTATTTTCAATGTGTAATCCCCGTGCCAGAGAAACAGAGGAGATTTGTCATCGTTCACTTTCCCCTTATGTAAGTGAAATATCCGCAGGCGAAGGTCAGGTTTTTTTAAAAAATATTGGTGCAATGGGTGAAATTCCACACTTCATCTTTTCTATAAAAGAACTAGATGAGATATTTATTTTAAGAGTTAACACAAGTCAATTTGGAAAAATACTTGACCAAAATAATCTCTATACATCCTATGCGCTCAATCAATCGGGTTCGGTTTTTTATGGTCCAAACAGTGAAACGGCAATTGATAAAAAACAGTGGGCCAGTTTTATCGCTTCCAAAGTTGATAAGGGAACCTTTGAAGGGAAAAACCTCAACAATGAATCAGTGCTTATATCTTATAGTAAGGTACCGGGGTTTAGTAAATATATCATTAGCGAGATATCTCAAGAGACAGCTTTTAGCGCTGCCACATATCTAATTAATAAATCTCTGTATTTTGCCCTGCTGGTTTTGTCACTATCTTTGATTACAGGAGTCTTTTTTTCAAGAAATGTCACTGGAAGTATTAATCAACTTTATTTAGCTACTAAAAGACTTTCCAAAAGAGATTTTACTTCAAAAGTGTTGATTAGTTCTCACGACGAAGTAGGTGTTTTGGCGGATTCATTCAATTTGATGAGTGAAGAAATTGTTATGTACATGAGTGAGATGAAAGAGAAGTCTCGATTGGAAAATGAAATGAAAGTAGCTAGTTTGGTCCAAACTGCTTTCTTTCCTAAATCAGAAATTGAGTTAAAACATGTTTCTATCGCTGCATATTACACACCGGCAACGGAATGCGGGGGAGACTGGTGGGGGCATATTGAGCATCAAGATAAAACGATTTTAATTTTAGCCGATGCAACTGGGCATGGTGTTCCAGCAGCATTATTAACCGCTACTATTAATTCTGCAGCGTCGATATTAGAAAAATTATCCAAGCAAGATGCATCAATTTTAAGCCGGCCTGAAAATATTTTAAGTCTAATGAACCATGCGGTATGTAGCGTTGGTGCTAATATCATGCTTACTTGTTTTGTGGGAATAATTGACATAAATGCCAGGACATTGTCGTATTCCAATGCTTCTCATAATCCCCCGCTGCTATTAAAAAATAAAGGCGGTGTCCTCCCAGTTGATAAAGATGATTTTATTCCTTTGACTAAAGCCCTGGGACCAAGGCTTGGACATGATCCTATGGCTGCTTTTTCAAATGACCAGGTATTCATAGACCATAATGATCTGCTAATTCTTTATACCGACGGTCTGGTTGAATGTACGAACCAAGACGGGAAGCAATGGGGCAAAAGAAGGTTTTTGCAATCCTTGATTAAAAACCATGGTGAAACAACTGTCAAAATGAGGGATAATGTTATCATGGATCTAAACGATTATAAAAAAAATGTCCCAAACGGTGACGATATAACATTGATTATTACTAAGCTGAATATATGAAAGAAATGATGATAATTTCCAATTTACTTAGTGATGAAAATAAAAAAAGATTATCATTAAATTTTGAAAGCCAAGCTTTAGTAAAAAATGATTATGCTGAAGATTCGGATATCATCTTGCTGGACACAAATTATTTGGGAAAAGATTTTGAGCAGATCATGAATAAGTCAGGGCCTAAGGTGATGTTGATTTCTCACTATGAATTTGAGAAAGTTTTATTCGATTACTTATGCAAATATCCCTTAAATCACGTTATTGGCCAAGAGAGTCTTGTCCTTGATCGTGAATTTCAATTGCATCTTAACTATCAGTTGAATAATACTCACCCTACCGTAGAATCTTTTTTGTACCCGAATAGTGAAATAGTTGAAATGAAGATTAGGGATTCAAAACTGATAGATGAGTCACTGGATTGTTTGTTTAACCGGATTATTATTGGTCCGTTTTTTGATTCTCCGCTTGGCTATTTAAGGCTACTTGGTAACGAACTTTTGATGAACGCCTTTTTTAGTTCACAATATAATAATAAATCAAGAAGTGAAAAAATTGTATTGGATTGTGATATTGAACTTAGTCTGGGGGTTGATGAGAACTTTTTGGTTCTCTCAATTAAAGACCCTTTTGGTACTCTCTCTAGAAATCAGCTGATTAAGTCGCTGGAGCGTGGTTTTCGTGAAAAAAAACCAGTTCATAAAAGTGGTGGAGCGGGACTGGGTTTATATATGACCCTTTTAAGTACCAATCAAATAATTATCAATGTAAAAGAGAACCAATATACAGAAATTATCTGTGTTATTGATCGTAGTAAAAGAATAAAAACATTTAAAGGACGAACAACGTCATTTAATTTATATGAAGGAGTTTAAAAGTGGGAGCAAAGCTTAGATTGGAAACTCAAATTGTGAATGACACAGCAACCATAATTCTAAAAGGAAGCATTGATGAAGATGCCGATTTCAAAGAACTAAATGATTTGGATGCCAAAATTTACGAATTTGATTTTGAAAATGTCGATACCCTTAATTCTTGTGGCATAAGAGGGTGGATCTCTTTTGTTGAAAAAATACCTGATACCAAAAAAGTGGTTTATAAGAATTGCCCACAAATTGTTATAGAACAAATAAGTATGGTTTTTGGATTTATAAAGGAAGGTGCTCTGATTGAATCTTTTTACGCTCCTTATTTTTGTCCTAAATGCGACGAAGAAAAGAAAGTTAGATTACATACCAAAGATATACAAAATCAGAAGGCCCCTAAAATGCTGTGTGAAAAATGTCATAACGAAATGGAATTTGATGATATTGAGACCCAATATTTTTCGTTTTTAAATAGATAAAAGGAATAATATCTAATGAGAACATTTGAAACAAAAGAAAAGTTGTCTGTATTTGATGCGGTTTTCGAGCCGGTGACCATAATAAAGGATGACGGCAATTTTATTTATTTTAACCATAGTTTTAGAATTTTTACTCAAATGGCTCCTCGACTGCTTAAAGATACAACCATTTTTGCAGTGGTTAATACTACTCGCTTTGATTTTAAAAATTTTGTTTCGGATGCTCTTAAAAATGATCGCGAGATGCTAAGTGAAGAGATCGATTTTATTATTAATAAAGAAAAAAAATTTGCAGTACTAAAAGTTTTCCCTGTTATGATTGGTAAGGAGCGGGCGGTACAAATACTTTTTAACGAATTGAGTGTAGAGAGACGACTTTATGATAAATATAAAATCAATATGGAGGAATTAAAAATAGCTTATAAGCAAATACTTAATTCTGACAAACTATCTACTCTCGGAGAGCTGACTGCTAGTATTTCTCATGAGATTACCAACCCTCTTACCGTGGCAAAAGGAAATTTGGAGGTTTTGGAGTATTGCTTAAAAGACAAAACTACAGACCCCGAATTAAAAAAACAATCCTTGCAAAGTTCGGTAAGAAATCTTTGGTCTTCACTCAAACGCATACATTCAATAATTTATAACATGCGAAGCTTTTTACATTCAGCGGAAGATAAAAGAGAATATATAAGACTTGCAGATGTTATTGATAGTTCCATGGAATTGGTGCGGGCCATGTATATGGAATCTGGGATAAAGCTTGTGAAAAATATAGCCGATATAAATTCGGTTGGTCTTATTAATAGGATCAAGATTGAACAAGTACTCGTGAATCTTTTGAAAAATGCTTACGATGCTATCAAAGGATCATCGGAAAAAAATAAACTGGTCACCATTAATTTATCCAGGGATCAAGAAGAGGAAAAAACCATCATTGATATTATTGATAATGGAGATGGTATAAGTGAAGAAAACCAGACCAATATTTTTAATATGTTTTTCACCACTAAAAAAGTGGGGGAGGGGACTGGCCTGGGGTTGTCTATATGCACTCGAATCTTAGATTCCCATAACGGCAAATTAACGCTGCTTTCTTCTAAAAAGGGTGAAACGATCTTTAGAATTGAATTACCTGCTATAGAGGCTTCTAGTTACAGCTATAGTGAGTCGAATTTAAATCGTTTGGTTAACAAAGATGGTTTTAAAATTTTAGTGGTGGATAATGAAGTAGAAGTTTTGAATGTTTTCAATACGATTTTTAAAGATACTGAATATATTTTTATTGGATCCACTGATCCCAAAGAAGCTTTGAAATTTGTGGATGGAATGAATGTTGATTTGATCATAACCGATTATGAAATGCCTGGATTAAATGGTACAGAGTTTGTGCAAAAACTTCGAGATAAGGGAATTACTACCCCAGTGTTTTATCTCTCATCTGGATCTAATTTGGCTAAATATAAATATGATAAAGACAGTTTAAATATCTCCGGATTTATAGTTAAACCATTTAGCAAAGATCAGATTAAAGACACAATTGAAAAAGTTTTGGAGGAAAAGCGCGGTGCTAAGTAGTGGCGATAATCCTCCCAAAATCACCGTTTTGGTCGTGGATGATGAAAAAGATATTTGTGATATCATTAGAAATTTTTTACTAGCATCCAAATATGTGGGTAAGATCATTACCGCAGACAGTGCATTGCAAGGTCATCAAAAAATGCAAAATCAAGAATTTGATTTAGTCATTGCTGATTATATGATGCAAGGAAAAGATGGCATCCATTTCATTCAAGACTTGAAAAAAACTATGAAATACCAAACTACTAAATACTTGCTTATTTCAGGTGCTCTCAGGCAAGAACATATATTGATGGCCATCCGAGCAAAGATATCCGATATATTAGTTAAACCTTTTGGAAGAAAGGAACTGCTTGGTAAAATTTATCAAATGTTCAAACTTAGTCCTGAAAAATCTCTGTTGGAAGGAAATCTTGGTGATAAGGTAGAAGAAGACTGGAACTATGATTCGTCCTGGGATGTGGATTTAGATATCGATTAGTATTTTTACTATTATTGGTAGGAGCAACAGTATGAATCTTCTTAAATTACCGATTAAAATGTTAGGACTTTTACCACGACCAATCATTAAACTGGTAGCTTTTAAGTATGTAGCAGGCGAAACGCTGATAGCTGCAATTAACAAGGCTAAGATGCTTAATGAGCAAGGATTTGTGGGAACTTTGGATATCCTCGGTGAAGCAGCAGATAGTGAAAAAAAAGTTGAAGCCTTTGTAAGTGAATACAAAGAATTAATAAAAACAATAGCTGCCCAAAAAATCCAAGGTGGTATTTCAGTTAAACCAACCGCTGTGGGTCTTTTGATATCTTATGACTATGCCTTAAATCAATTTCGAGAAATTGTAAAAGTGCTTAAAAAAGATCACTTATTTTTAAGAATAGATATGGAGGATTCTCCTTATACTGACCAGACAATAAAACTTTATACTGAATTAAAGCAGGAATATGATCGAGTTGGCATAGTTTTTCAGGCCTATTTGAACAGAACCTGGCATGACCTGGAAAATATGAAATCTAGTGGTGATGTTCGCCTGTGCAAGGGGATTTACCTAGAGCCCCCGGAGATTTCACTTAAAGGTAAGAATTTAGTCAGACAAAATTATTTAAAGTGTTTGGAATATATGCTGACTCATAATTTTAAAATTGGAGTGGCCACCCATGATGATTTTTTGTTAGAGGGAGCAATTGAATTGTTAAAAAAATACCATATGGATAAGCAAAGATTTGAATTTCAAATGCTTTACGGGGTCAGAACTCAGGTGGCTAAAAAACTAGTGCATGATGGTTATAAAGTTAGACTGTATATCCCCTTTGGTAAAGATTGGTACGCTTACTCCATGAGAAGAATGTATGAAAACCCTTACATTGCATTTCATGTGACCAAGGCTTTATTTTGGGATCCTATCGTGGCATTAATTACACGGTTGAAGGGATAATTTTCAGTTCTTGTTTGGACGTATCTTTTCCTGCTGAAATCTGAGTAATGCTTTTAGCAATTTCTCCGGTATAGACATTGATTTGTTTGAGGAGATCCATCAGATCCATATGTATTTCATGAGTATCAAGAGTTTCCTCTTTCATTTGTTGATACCGCTTGAGGTGTTTAAGTTTAAAGTTCGCTTCAAGGGTTAAATACTCTTGCATTTTATCAATGGTGTGCATGCCTTTTTGGGCATCCAAATCTTTAAACGCTAGCTTCATCCGGCTTATTTGTTTGCAGATTTTTTGGTGGTATTCCTCAAGCTCCAGTTGCCCTTCGTGTGAAAAGTGGTGATTGATAGCTGATTTTTTGGCAATAAGTGGGATCAGCTTTTTTTCAATTAGGTCAGCAATGTTTTCGGTGTCTTTCATGATAGAGATAAGATTAAAAACTTGATTAGTTTCTTCATTGGTTATTTCTTGTTGGCTGACACGAAGTAAATAGTTAGATACTTGAGTTTCAATGTAATCAATTTTTTCTTCCCTAACTTTGAATCCTTTTATGATATCAATGTGAGGATATTTATTATCCATGGGTATAGTTTTATTCATAAATGGTATGAGGGCGTAATTTACCATCTTCTCCATGAGTTTGATCATTTGAAAAATTTCAGCTCGTGCAAGGTCTATTGCAACTGATGGAACCGAAATCAGATTTTCGTCTAAATTTTTAATAAATGGGAGAAGCTTCTTATCTTCGTCGGAAGTTATCTCCATTTTTTCAGGCATAATTTTCATGACTACTTGATAAAATTGCTTTAAAAAGGGAAGCGCAATAAACGCCAGTGCTATGTTGAAGATGGAGTGAGCGTGAGCTATTTTTCGGGGAGAGTCTGCACCAAACAGGTTGCCTAATTCACGAACAAGTTCTGTAAAATATCCAAGGAAGGGAAAGAACAGGAGAACACCAAAAATTTTAAACAGGATATGTGCAAGCGCAACTCTTTGAGCGGCTCTTCCCATGCCAATGCATGCTAGAGAAGCAGTAACACAAGTTCCAATATTTGAGCCCATAATGAGTGGGATACCAATCTCAATATTTATAAGACCTTGTTGAGCGAGCACCATTACAATTCCAATGAAGACAGCGGAGCTGTGAAGAATGCCAGTAAAGATCGTGCCTACTAAAACTCCAAGGAAGGGATTTTTTAGAGTTTTTAAAACTTCAATAAAAGGAGTGTAAGATTTAAAGGGGAGCATTGAATCTCCCATTATTTTCATTCCGAAAAATAACAAACCAAAACCTAAAATACCACTTGCTAAATTTCTAGTTTGATCATTTTTAGTAAGTAGTCCAATGGTAAATCCAATGACAACTATTAGTAGTGCATGTTCAGTTACATTGAAGGCAATCAATTGGGTGGTCACGGTTGTTCCAATATCAGACCCAAGAATTACACCTAGGGTTTGTTTGAAAGTTAAAAGTTGAGCTTGCACAAATCCAACGAGCATAACTGTTGTAGCAGTAGATGATTGAACGATCACAGTAACAAATGCTCCAGTGATAAGTCCTACTAACCTATTTTTGGTGATGAGTGCTAAAATCGAACGCATTTTGTTTCCAGCAAATTTTTTCATCCCAAGGCTCATCAGATCCATGCCGTAGAGAAAAAGTGCTAGTCCACCAAAAAGTTCGAGAATTGATTTAAACCAATTTATATCTTGCATGATTAATATTTTAAGTGAGTTATAGCTGCTTTGCCAAGCAGCACGATGCTTTTGTAGAAAAAGATTTTAATGTATATTCTCTGTTATCTCTTTGCTTGGTTTAATAGTTATATTACAATTATTCACACATGAAGAAAAAAAATTTTCTAATTCTAACGGTTATATCGTTGTTATCGGTTTCCTGTGTCGTGGAAAAACAAATTTATGATAAAGGTGAACCGTCAGATTATGAGCCTGAATCTGATATGGTGGTTGAGCCTTACGGTGATAATACACCGAAAGAAAGCCAAGATACCTACCAACGATTTATTGAAATTTTAGGTGGTCAATACATTGATTCCTCACAATTCGAAAATAATTTTAGTGATCTGGATCAATTTCTTATTGATTCTCAAATTGTTAATTTTTCCGCACGTGAAATAGCAATTGCTAGAACTCCAGAAGTAGCAGCAGAATGTGGCCTAGAAAATTTAATTCCTCCTCAAGGGAACTGGATGAAAGCAGCTTCTATTCTTTTAATCTTTGAAGACGTCAGACGATTTATCAACGCACCTATTTGGGTTACGAGTTGGTTTAGACCACCCTGCTATAATCGCTTGGTCGGTGGGGCCACTAATAGTGATCACATAAGTGCTGATGCGATTGATGTGGTCTTTAAATCAAAAATTGATTTAAAGATTGCTCAAAAGTATCTTTGTGAAATGTACTGGCATCCACAAGACGGAAGCTTAATTTACGATTGGAACCCTCTGAATATGTCCATTGGGCTAGGTGGGACAACCATGCATATAAGCTTGTTTTCCAAAAAAGGCAGACGTTTTTGGTACTACCCAACCTACAATGATGATGATGGGGCCGGTGGTTGCTGGTAGGTTTTCAATTCCCCATAAGGGCATCGATTTCTTTAATGACTTTTCTAATATCTGTCGATTTATCGATAACTTTGTCGACATTTTCAAAGGTAGGCTCAGAAGCCAACATTTCCTTATAGCCAGTATAAACCACAATTTTAGGGCGGTCTTCCACTTCTAGGGTGAGGCATACGAGTTTGATAAAATCAAAGCCGTTCATACCTGGCATCGCAAGATCGCTTATCAGGAGGTCAATTTTTAATTCTTGTAGTAAGCGTAGTGAGACGGCCGGTGAATCAGCACAAATAACGTAATAATCCTTCTCTTTAAGAAAAATGGATAAAACATCGCGAATATCTTTGTTGTCGTCTACGATGAGAACCGTTTTCTTTTTGCTCATTTTGATTACCTTTAATTTTCTAATATATTGTAATTCTATTATCTTAATAAAACAAAATTAACTGGGTCAGAATGATGGGGTTGAACTTTGTTAAGTTTAGCGAAATTATTGGGGTTGATCTGAACAAATTTTAACTGCTACAAAACAAGCACATAACCTATTAGAAAATAAAGATTATTTATTATTTCACCCCCATTGCTGTAGACCAGTTAGGGGGTAATATATGGTACGTGGCATTAATCATGCATCTAATATTATATATAACTAGGTTTAAATGGATTTTTACCATTTATTAGGTGTTTAGCCATGTCGCGCTGCGTATAATTTTTACAATTGTATGCAGTAAAGAAAAATAAAAGGCGATTTTGGCTTATAATTCTAAACAAGGCTTATAGATGAAAGGTTTGATTAACAAAGTACTTTTATCGATGATGGCAGTGCAAATCCTGATGGGGATTTCTTACGGTGATGTACAGACTCAACCGTATAAACAAAAAATATCTAGTGAAAAAACCTCAACTGCAAATATATCAAGCAAAAGCACCAAATTTTCAGGAAGCTGGCGGATTCGGCTTGGTGCTGAAAAGTTAAATGATGAAATTTCTCAAGGGACCGCAACTAATCTGTCAGGCTCAATGAAACTAAATTATCAACTTGTTGATAGCCTTCGTTTTTATGGGGAACCCAAAATATCCATTTCTCAAGGTCAGGCTCAATCTCTATATGGTGAGTTTGAGCCAAACAATACGTTTAGTGTTGATGAGGCCTTAATAAACTTTGCACCCCACGAGTTTTTAGATTTGAATGCAGGTATATTAAGCCATCAACCAGAAAAAAGAATTGGAAATTCATACTTGATGGCAAGCGCTTCTTTTCCAGGAATAGAGGCAGTCATACATGTGTTGAATTTTGAAAAAGTAAAAATGGATTTGTTGTTGGAAGAATCAATTCCAACTTCTTATTCTTTAGATTCAGGAGTACAAGAGCGAGAAGAATCACCACGCTTTCATGCTCAGTCAGTAAAACTGAATTTTGGTAATAAAAAAGATTATTTAAAATCCACCTTGTTTATAACTAAATATCAGTTTGATAATCTCCCATCAATTGTGGCCCAAAAAAGCATAACGAGAGGAAATACCGTTACGGATGGATATCATTACGATTATGGATTTGCTGGATATTCTTCTTCGGTTCGGATCGAGTATGATTTATTCTCTAATTTTACAGTGCTAGCTTTTGGCAGTTACCTTGTAAATGATCAAGCCCCAGGTGGATTAAACAAGGGGTATTCGACTGGCGGTGGAATTGATTTTGCCTTATCAAAGGATCTTACTGTAACGTCAAAAGTTGATAAATTTTATAACGAGCCTGATGTAGCACCGGCTTACTATTCAACCTATCAACTAGGCCTTAACAACCGTCAAGGTTATATTTATGAGTTTGGCATGGAATTTACGAATTATAAATTAAAACTTAAAGCCGGATATATGGACTCAGATTTGGTTTATAAATCAGGATTGATGGCGAAACGAACTAGTTATTCAATAAAACTGGAGACGTTAGATGTTAAATTCTAAATGGAAAGAAATTCAGGGAAATTTTGTCTTGAGAGTCTTATTGATCCTAGGAGGACTACTCTTTTATGCTTGTAGCGTGAAAGCTCCACAAGAGAGACCTACTTATAACGAAAATGGTTCATTTTATGTAAGCAAAGTCACCAGTAATGGTATTTCAACTATAAATGAAAAAACTTATGGTTTTCCAATTACTAGAATTTATAACATTGAAATTTGCTTTAAAGATCATGGAACAAAAAAAGAAATTATAAGAAACAGTTTTGAAATATTTAATGGGAAAGAAAGTAAAATTTTAAAAACCAATGAAAATGGTTGTTTGGTTTATGATGATCGAGTTGATTTTAATTATTTAACTTATGATTCCAATTATGTGCACTTAAGAAGAAAGATTACCTCAAAAGGTTCCCAGCGAGGTTTTCAAGAAATTAATTACGCCGTCAATCCTTGGCGAAGAAGTAAGGCTGAAGAAATATTTTATGATTTAGATAAAGGAGAGAAGCCATCGCAAATGGTGGATTTAGAAAATACTCAAGAGTACTTAAGTGGCACCAGTGCTAGAAAAGCCTTGTTATGGATTGATAAAGTGGATAATTTAATGCTTTCTTCGGGGCAAATCACTAATGATGGTTATATTAGCAAACTGGAATTACATATATCTCCTGAAATTAAATTCCTAGATATGAATGGTGAAACAGTTTTTCATAAGATCAATAAGGGACAATTTATTGTTAAAGCTTACTTGATCAATAAAAAAAGTACCGCTTTGATTATGGAAGATAAAAAGGTTATTTCACTGGCAGATGTCAAATCATTGAAAGAGCCAATCGAGATGATTGATCAAAAAATTAAGTTTGAACGAGAGCTTAATATCCCACTTATTCCAACCAGAGGTGAAGTAGAGGTTGGATTAGTTGTAGCTCCTAGTGAAGATCTTAAATATTTAAATGAAAACTTAAAGCCTTTTCAGGGTGTTTATTATCTAGGTTCAGTTGATCAAATGGTTGGCAGAAAAAATGGTAGTTTGAGTGCCGTTAGCACCTCTAAATTTTCTCTATTTAAAAAAGATGATTATGATTTTAGTTTAGAAAAGTATGCTGATGACTTAGAAGGAAAATATGTCAGCGAAATGTTCAAAAAATATCAAAATCATGAAAATAAAATTGAGAGTGCCCAAAAATCTGGAGCAAAAATTGATGATAAAGATATGTTGCCTTTTGAAACAGATTCAGATTGGGCGCTTAACCGATATAGTGTGACGATCAAAAGTGTTAGATTTCAAAGCTACGGTAAAATATCTTTACCGACCTTAGAAGTAAATTACAGTACTTCAGTTTGTCTGAAGGATCCCTTTAATGGTTACAAACCACTTAGAAATCAAAACTTTCAAATTCACACCGGATATCAGGATGAATTTGGCAATCGTAGCTTGCTTGCTAGAACCACCGGTGAAGATGGATGTTTTTCCTGGCCAGATAGATTGGTATTTAAAGCGTATGATAAAGAACATTACCATATTCAGTATTTTATTCTTGAAAGCAAAGAATTATCTTTCAAAGAACGCCAAGGTATAGCTATTAATCCTTGGGATTTTGGCTTTACGTTTGGATCAGCACTCGTGGAAAGAAAAGATTTACTAGAAGGCGGACAGGATCTTGATAAAAAACCACCAAGCACGGTGTTTATGCCACACTTTAGCTATAGAAACTTAGGTTTTGATTATATTATCGATGAACAACTTAATCTTACGTTAAGAAAACATTTAATTGTCAGAATTGATCCAGATTATATGGCCTATCATGCAATGACTAGAGTGAAACCGATATGGCCGCTCTATCCTGGAAGATATTTATTAAAACTGGTTTTAATGAGAAATTTTTATGAAGATCCTTTCCATGCAGGAGAGTATATCTCTCATGTAACCAAATTTGTGGAAGTGTTTTATGGAAGGGTTATAACCGATGTCACTTTTGAAATAGATGATATTAGATTGATGGGTTCAAGAAATCTTTTGATGATTGAAATCTTCCCCGTCTACGAAGATAAGTTGATGGTTGATGAGAAAGGGCAAATTGTTCCAAAAGATCCAGCTCTAAGAGAAGATAAAACCAAAAAATCTTGGGATCAGCTTATTGCTCACGATAGTGGGTTAGTATCCAAACCTTATATTGGCCCAGTCATGATCTTAAATGAAACCGAAGCTGGTCCGGTATTACCTGGGGACCAAAAAAATGGTCTTAATTCGCTTACCGAAAACAATTTGGATAAATTAATGCGATCGTTATCTCCAAAAAAGCAAGAACAAGTACTAAAGAGTATTAATGAAAAACTTAAAATATCCAAATATAATAAAATAAGTTCAGAAGATGTGAAAAACATTAATCAATCTCGCGGCAATAATTATATTGGCTCAGATGAACTCTCTTCTTATGTGGCTATCGCCCAAAAAGAAATGAATTTCCCCATCACTGAAAAACAAGTACCAGTAAGATATAAGTATGAAAAATCTAAAATTAAAGATGAGAGTGGTAATATTTTAGAAGGTTTGGATAAAACTGATCCGCGACTGGTAAACGGCGAACTTGAGATTGCCGATGAAGACGGCAACTTAACTCAAAATAGTGAAGTCTATCTCTTTGGACAATATGATCAAACGGATGCTGAACATCTTTCTAATTCACCTTATGATTATGAAGCCAGCATGAAAAAACTATTTCATAATTTGAATTCAGGCTTCGGTTATGATGAAAACGGAGAAAAAATTTATAAAACGGTTAATGTTGACGAATTGGAATCAGATTCAACGACTGAAGATCAATTGGGTCTGCAAGAAGAGTTAATTCCTATAACATACTATGACGAAAGATCTAAAAAAGAAATGACCGGATACGCCCCCCCTCGTTTTGATATTACGACTACGCGTATGATTGAAAGAGGGGAAAAGATAATTGAGGCAAAAAAAGCTAAGGCTAAAGAAGCGTCAGAGCTTACCCATTTTCTAGCTCAAAACAATCTGAATTATATTGATTTAAGTGGTAGTGATGACTCGATTGAAGGTTCTTTTAATATTGATGACTTTTTGTCTCGGCTTTCTAATCCGTTATGGCATAAGAAAGATCATGCCAGGTTTGCTCAATACTTAAGGGGCGAGTTTCATACTTTTCCCGATGAGATAAATTTAAATTCAAAGAAATCAAAAAATCAAAATCAACTTTCTTTGAAGCCTAGTTTCTCTAAACAAGAGTTAGATAAGTTTGTCCATACTGGAGAAATGACCGAGGAGTTCGTTAAAAAGTTATGCCAATATTGGTTTTACGATTATGCCAGAAATCTTTATCCAGTAGATGTATTTGAGAAAATGAGCCGAAATACACCGATTTATATCTCAGATATTGCGCATGAAATTTTACCCCAAAGCCACTTTGATGCGGCCAATGCTTGCATGAGTTTTGCCAGAGAATATTGGAATGTCTTTGTTATCGAAAGAAAAATTCGTGCCCATAGTCTTCAAAGTTTTGAGCATCAAAAAGGGCTATCTGTAAATATGAGTGTAAGTTCTGGCGTCCAGTGGGGATTTGGCCAGTCAATAACTTCTAGTCGGTCAAGTGGCGTTGATATTTCCACGGGCCTAGATAAATTATTACCAATTTCGCTCCCAATTAATATGGGTGCGAATACTTCTTTGAGTTTATCACGCAGTAAAAGCTATTCCAACGGTACAGATGAGGGAACCGGCAACAGTGTTAATTTAGTTGTGCAAAGAAACGAATTTAACTTGGTCTTTGATAAATATGAGCATTGTGTATCAATAAAACTTAACCCAGCGGGATTTAATTTAAATCCTGATAGCAAAGTTTTTATGAAAAAAGGTGGGGTAGAAATTTATTGGAATAATGAATTGAGTGTTGAATCAAAATCAGATTTTTTAAATAGAGGTTTATTTATTTGTACAGGAGAAGTGGTTGAAGAAGAAATCAAGGTGCCTGAAAATTATTATTATATTACTCAGCATTTTAACGTAGGACACTCGTTTGATATGCCGAGTATAAAGAACAGGTGGTTTGATGTGGCCATTCGCGGAGAACAAACCTTAACTGCTTTTTCCTCTTTGCTCTATACTGAACAATATGGCGCTGCTAAAAATAGAACAATTCAAACACCTATTGGTAGAATCAATGATCCGTTATTCGCACTTCTTCCAATCTATAGTAAGCTGCCTACTAGCTTTTATGGAATTTACTCTTTACCAGTAGATCCTAGAACCTTTCTGGGCTTTGAATGGAAGTTGGATGACCTAAAATAAAAATTAGGTTAATAACGATCCAAATTGCTAAATTCAGGTGATTCGACCCAATCATTGGGTCTTGCTATAAATTCACAAATTTCATCCATGATTAGATAATGACGGTGTTCTTCGTTTGCTACTTGGTCATATATTGACTTTAGTTCCCGGTCGTTTGCATTATTGGCGAGGTCTTTAAACAAAATTTCACTTCGCTTTTCTTCATCACGAATTTTTTCGTAAAGTTCAAGCTGACTAATATTGATAGGAGTAATGTTTTTATTTTGCTTAATGGTCTTTAAAATTTTTCTGGAATCAACCAGTAGGGTGCTTTTTTCAGGGTTTGCTATTTGCTTTTTCATACTCTCAAAATGATCAAAATGCTTACTTTCTTCATCTGCAATCATCAGCAAAATTGATTTGATTCCTTGATTGGTGGTTTCTTTTACCAAATCCCGATAATATTGCTCCATTACTTTTTCTCGTTCCTTAATGACATCAAACACGTTTTGCATCTTGCACTCCTTGAATAATTTACATTTGCAAAATAAGTGGAAATATCACCAAATTAATTACACTCAAATAATCAAAACGTAATATCAGCAAGTTACAATTATCTGAAAAATGATTGGCGCTAAAGTAGGCAAACTTTTACTTCATGATTTTAAGAACTTAGCAGTGTATTATTGGTACTGGAAAACAATATAAAATAAAATATGAAAAGAGATTTAATTCTTATTAATCCATTTAAAAGTATCGTACCAAGAAAACTTTTGGAACGTATCAATAAGGACGATGTTTATTATATTACGGAAGTTACTACTTTAACTGATATTAAAAAATTTGCAGAAGAAAAGGCCACTGGGGTGGCGGTATGGTTTGTATCTCGTTCTATCCAACTTAAAAAAAATCTTACCGAGTTTAACGAACTCAATAAAGAAGCCATTAAGTGGTATATGAAAGTGGTTCTTATCACAGGGGATGGGAGTCTTCCCAAAATCCGTACTGAAGCTACAATTATCCCCCTTAGTCGAGCAAATCAAGAGCTTCTTACACTGCTAGATAATCATTTTGGAGAGAGAGAAAGAATGCAGGGGAAGGAAGAAAGTCTGAAAAAAAGCCATGACAATCAGATGGCAACGGTTTTGCTTGGGGGAAATAAAAAAAGCAAGAATGCTACTTTGAGTCTAGAAGTAAACAACGAATTGGATAACATATTTGGAAATGTTAATCTCAATTCAGAGATGGAATTACTGGATGCCAAGCTAGCAAAAGTGGAAGGTCGATATCATCCTCTTCATGATAAAGATGCAGATCCAGGCATCAATACGCCAAAAGCTCCCAGCAATAAAAAGCCTAGTTTGGTAAAAAATCCCAAACTGGACCTTGAGAAATCTTTTTTGGATTTACTATCAAGTGGTACAAATGATGAGCTTTCTGAAATATTTAATGAAATTACTGAGAAGGAAGAAAAAAAAGATTATCTTCAAGATCTTTGTGAAAACTGTCCGCATATAAATCTTTGGTCACCCAGAGGATTATTGGATATTAACTGTTTTTTAAAAATTAACCATGGTGTTCAAGAAGAGTTTGTTCTTAAATGGGTGATGAATAAAAAAGGTGTTGAATTTGAAAAGCAAATTGGTTCTGGAGAATGGAGTGAAATTTGCATCCGAGGTAATATAGATAAGGGTGGACTGTTTTTTCTTATTAAAAACCCAAAAGATTATTATCTGGAGAATTCGCTGAGAATTCCTGTTCCTGAGATGATTTGGAAAGTTGAAAGAAGAGAATTCCCCAGACTAAAATTTTTAAGTTTTGAAAAGACCCTTTTGAAAAGAAGAGCGGTGAGTAGTGACCAGCCAGATAAAAAATGGAGAGTTTCGGATATATCAGAAAGTGGAATTAAAATATATGTTGAGGAAGAAGATAAAAAAAGGTTTAAAGTAGATGCCTTGTTAGATGACGTAGTGTTAGAGTTAGAAGGCCGGGAAATAAAATTTAAGGCGCAAATTAAGTGGTTCGAAAATATTGGCTTTGTGACCATTAGTAAGCGGGTAAAACTTGCTGCAGGCATTAGCTTCGCGTCTTTAGCTCAAACTGATAAGGAATTTATTAAACAATATATTCATAACAAGTTGCAAATTCAAAAAGAAGAAAGTTTTGATGAATTATTAAGTTATAAGCAAAAAGCGTTATAAATCCTAAGTCCCTACCCTAGAAACGTTTACAAGAAAATGAAGATTAGCTATAGTGCAATCCGGTTAAATAATCACTATCTTGAATCGACCAATGAGGGGATATATGCGAGCTTTTGAGATTTCAAATGATACTTTTTGGGTAGGCGGGAAAGATTGGAACATGAGAAATTTTCATGGTTACGAAACCAAAAGAGGAACTACCTACGGCGCCTACCTCATGTTAGATGAAAAAAATGTTTTGATTGACACGGTCAAGGCCGATTTTTTTCCACAGATGAAACAAAGGATTGAATCGGTTATTCCCTTGGATAAAATTGATATTTTAGTAGCTAACCATATTGAACCAGATCACTCCGGGGGCATTGAAAAAATGGTTGAGATCAATCCTTCGATTAGAATAATCACCAACCAAAGTGGTCTTAAGGCTTTAGACAGACACTATTCAATACAAAACTGGAACATAGAATTAGTTAAAACTGGTGATCAGATCAAGATAGGTAAAAGATCATTAACTTTTGTCTTAGCCCCTATGGTTCACTGGCCTGACTCTATGGCCACTTATATCAAGGAAGATCAAATCTTGTTTTCTAACGATGCGTTTGGACAACATATTGCTACGGCTTCCTTATTTGATGATGAGAATCCATTGGATATTATCATGGAAGAAGCTACCAAATATTACGCTAATATTGTTTGGCCATATGGTGGGCCTGTAAAAAAAGTAATGAGTGGAATTCATGATTTACCAATAAAAATGATTGCTACCAGTCATGGAGTTATTTGGCGGAAATATATATCAGAAATTTTGCAGAAATACGCTGATTGGAGCACCGGAAAGCATATCAACAAGGCCGTCATCGTCTATGATTCTATGTGGGGGGCTACGGAAAAAATGGCTTATCAAGTTATGTCTACCTTTGAAAAACATAATATTCCAGTTACTCTTAGAAACTTGAAACATTACCATCTTTCTGACGTAGCAGGAGAGATTTTGGATGCCAAATATATCGCTATTGGATCACCTACTTTAAATAATACGATGTTACCTACGGTAAGCGCTTTTGTAATGTATATAAAGGGGCTACGTCCTACTAATAAATATGGTTATATATTTGGTTCATATGGCTGGAATAATTCGGCGCTAAAAGAAATTGAAAGTCTTTTATCCAAGCTGAATTGGGTGTTTAAAAAACCAGCTAGAAATGTGGAGTACCGGCCAGATCAGGAAGATTTGAATCAAATTACCCAAGATGTAGAAGAATTAATAAGAAATTAAAAACTATTTCTGATTTCATAAATCATCATCTATAATATTTCCATGATGGAAAATAAATTAAAAATTCAACAATTGCATGAAAGATGGCTTGAGCATAATAAAGATGTGTGGGCCTTGGACGTAAATAACTATTTGGTGTTTGTGGACGAATGCATATTAAAAGCGGAACTATTGCTAGCGTATGATGTCCTATCAGAAGGAATTGATTTATTTCCAAATAATACACAAATAAAAAAATCTTTTGCATTAATATTAAACCGGATGGAAATGAGTGAAGAGGCAAAATCAGTTTTGATGGATTTACTTCAAGAGAATCAAGATGATGAACTGGTACTGGGTATCCTGGCCAGTGCTTATAAAAATCTGGCAAGAAAAAAACAGTCCATTTCACAACATCATTCCCCAGAAATTAATGAAAATCTAAGCATGTCAATTGAGTTTTATAAAAAGGCATATGCTAAAGCCAAAAACTCGTGGCACGGTATCAATCTTGCGACCCTTCAATTGATAATTGGTAACGAAAAAATGGCCATCGAAATTGCCAAGGAAGTGTTTAAAAATCTTTTTTATAAGGCTCAGGGGATAACGAAAAATAATTATTGGGATTTGGCTACATTAGCAGAAGCGCTCATTATTCTAAAAGATTATGATGAGGCAATTAATTATTTAAGGCAAGCGATTGCGGTAAATAAAAATGATATTGGTTCTCAGGTATCTACTAAAAAAAACCTTTCACTTCTTTATCAGTATCAAAAAATCCCAAGTGATATCTACAATAAATTAACTGAACTTTTTTCTATTCCTAAAATTGTGGTTTTTTCAGGCCATATGATAGACAAGGATGAATTCGCGGATTGTCGTTTTCCCAAGTGGCTTGAGTTTGAGGTTAGTGAACTTATAAAAGATAAAATTGAAAGTCTTGGAAATATAGAAACTTACTCTTCAGCAGCTTGTGGCGCAGATATTTTATTTATTGAGCATGCTTTGCAAAAAGGAGCAAAGATCAATATTATTCTTCCTTGCGCAAGAGAACTTTTTATCAAAAAAAGTGTGAGTTATCTGACAGATTCCAATTGGGAGAAACGTTTTTTAAATATTCTTGAATCGGATATTAATTTGATTGAGCTTACGAGCGTGACTGATGATCATTTGGAAATTCCATACGATTTTGCCAATCAGTTGATTTTGGGTTTATCCAAAATGCAGGCTAGAAACCTTTGTACTGAGTTAATTCCTTTTGTGGTATACCACAAGGATTCAAAAGATCTGGATGGTGGAACTGCTAGTGTGGTGTCTGATTGGAAAAAGCAAAAGCTTGATATTGAAAAAATTGAGCTGGATAAATTGCTTAAGGAAAAAAATGGATCGTGCAATACTTTCGATACTTTAGTATCTCCCCTGGTCCATGCCAGTGTTGGGTATAAATACTCTGGTCACACCGTTAGTTTACTTTATGCTGATACGGTGAATTATAGTAAATTAAGTGATTATGAAATGATGGTGTTTGGTGAGGTAACGTTAGAGTTTTTAAATAAAACGCTTAAACAAAATAATTATAAAGTTGGCGAAAAAAATACCTGGGGAGATGCTTTTTTTATTTCATTTTATGATGCCAGCGATGCTGGCTGCTGCGCTTTAACCATGATGGATTTTATCAATAACTATAACTGGCGAAGTGTGGGGATTAATAAAAATATAAAAATTCGCATGGCATTGCATGCAGGTGTAGCCTATAGTTTCAAGAACCCGCTCACGGATACTATTACCTTCAATGGCATCAATGTCTGTCGAGCGGCCCGAATGGAGAGTATAACGCCACCAGGGAGAGTTTTTTGTAGTGAGGAATTTGCAGCTTTTTGTGAAACACTCAATATCAGTGAGTTTTCTTGCTCGTACGTCGGACAAAAACTTATGCCTAAACATTTAGGGAAATATCCAACGTATCTATTACGGAGATCTTGATGAATTATGATATTTTTATTAGTTATTCATCTCAAGATTTAAATATATCTACGGATATTTGCCAAAAAATAGAGGAGACTGGATTAACTTGCTGGATGGCCCCTCGAAACATAGACACCGGCATCAGTTTTGCTAAGGCCATTATAGAAGGAATAAAAAGCAGTCGAAATGTACTTTTGATTTACACGGCGAATTCCAATATCTCCGAACAGGTGCTACGTGAGGTGGATCGGGCTGTCCATTTTGAAAAAAGATTATTGGTCTTTAAAATGGATGATCAAAAATATTCAGACTCTTTGGAGTATTATCTTTGTAAAGCAGAGAGCATCGATGCGACCAAAGGGAAATATCAACAATACCTTAAACAGATTGAAAATAAAGTGAGGCCTCTTACTAAACAAATGCCTAAACCGTCTGTTTCTCCCAGATTGGAACCTGAATTGACTAATATCCAAATAAAAAAAAGAATGCCAAGATTGTTCCTTTTTTTCATGATTTTTATATTCTTGTTTTCTGGCGGGATCTATTTTCGACAGAGGATACTCAATCAAACCAGTATCCCCAAAAGTAAAAATATTTCATCTCCTTTGCTACCATCCAAGGATTTAATAGATAAGAATTTTCCATTACCGGAAGAATTATATCAACATGCTAGCGAAAAACTTTATGATGAAAATTTGATCTCTAAACTAGGTTTTGCGGATTTAAAACTTTTGTCTCAGCAGATCCAAAGTCGGGAAGGGCTTTTTATTAAAAATTCCAGGGCCGGATTAATTGAAAATCAATTGTCTGATATGGCAAAAAATAACTTGGATCTAATAGATCATTTTATTATTTCCAGGCGCTCAGCAAGTTTACCTGGAAATTCATGCAAAATGTTTTGCTTATCTATATTGGGTAAACGACCGATTCACACAAGTGAATATCGTGTTTTAAAAGATCTGGAAAATATTTTAGTTAAAAAATATGGTGTAAGAGCTCAAAAATTATATAAAACTGTCACTCAAAAAACGCCAGATGTATGCCAAGATTTAGTTTCAATTCCAATTGAAATTGGTTTTAATCAAGCCTTAGACCTAGATATTCACATGAAAATATTTACTCAGCGTAATTTAATTAACCGAGATTCTAAGAATGACTCAAAAGTAAAAATTGAATTGATAGAAACATTTGACGACAATTCAAGAATTCAAGTTTCTTTTTCCAATGAAGAAAATCTAGTTGATCTTATTAGAGAGTACGCCGTATCTTTTTGTCATTGATCATTTACAAAATCCAGTTTTTAAAATCCGGGGAAACTTGTAAAAGTTTGGCTTTCTTGGCACGCTTGGGACTGCGTTCAATACCTATGGATGAAAGACCAACGGCATTGGCGGCGGCAAGAATACTTCCTTCTCCGCAAAATGGATTTATAATAGTCGAAGTGGTGGTTTGATCTAGCACAAATTTGACAATCGTTAGTGCCGAAGTGAGACCGATACCTCTTTGCCAAGTTTTATCACCGATTTGAGGAATAATATCAGGGGTGGACTTAGACAAATCAGTTAATCGTATTTTTTTAGCAAAACATAAAATATGCGAGTAGGCAGGAGTCCCAAAGGTTGTAATACCAGGTCCTGCTTTACAAACTATTTTGTGCCACAATAAAGTTTGTCCAAGTTCATCCGCTGCTTTTTGACAAAGATATCCTTTATCAATCCAGGTCCCATCTTTCTTGATATCTGATTGATAAAAAATACCCACGCCTTCATCACTATATTTTGACAGCAAAAATTTGGCAGTATCGGTAAACCACGCTTGCCATTGCTTAAGGTCATAATGGGGAAATTCAGAAATATCTGGCATAGATGTAACCAGAGAAAAGCTACTAGGTTTTTGATTTTTTCTAAACCAATCTAGGGCGTCTTCACAATAAACATGTCGCTCAATCATGAGAGTTTATTTTAATTTTTTAGCAAGTGCTGAATTTTTTCTTTCATGAAAGTTGGCAGAGCAAAAGCAGCCCGATGAATTTGTTCATTGTAATAATTAAACTTCAACTTGGATGATGGTACGCGAGATTCGTTAAAATCTTTAATTGGATCCATTACATCAGAGGCATAGGTGAAAGACCACAATCCGCCTGGATAAGTTAGATTGGAATAATTATAAATGGAAACTTTAGAAAAATGTTCTCCTAAAATGCCAAGCAGAATTTGTTGCATATGAGATTCAAAAAATACTGATTCTCCCTGGGATACTACAATGCCTTTGGTGGTTAGGCATTTTTTTATGTTTTTATAAAAAGCAGAATTAAATAAAGGAGCCGCCGGCCCAATAGGGTCAGTAGAGTCAATCAGGATGACATCAAATTTAAGGTTAGTGTTTTTTACATATTCAAGCCCATCGTCGATAATAAGTTCAAGCTTAGGATGATTTAAATCTTTGGAAGTTTGATGTATGTGCTCTTTGCAAGCATCCACGACCATCTTATCAATTTCAACCATAACACATTTTTTTACGCTTTTGTGACGAAGAACTTCTCTTGCGGTGCCACCGTCACCTCCACCAATAATAAGAACATTTTCTGGGTTTGGATGGGTGAACATTGGTACATGAGTGATCATATCATGATAAACAAATTCATCTTTTTCTGTCACCATGACCAATCCATCGTTTAAAAGCATTTTTCCCAGGCCTTCGGTTTCGACTACATCAACTGATTGAAATTCGCTTTTGCCGGAGAATAAGGTTTTATTAATCTTATATCGGTAACCAATAAAATTTTTGTATTTTTCTTCAAGCCAAAGATCTGATTGCATGATGGTCTCCTAAAGTATTTTTACGGGATGTGAGAGAATATCATTTTCTTTTGAAAAGTGATTAAATGACATCTTATATCCACAGGTTAAATTAATTTCAGATTTTTTTAAAGTAAAGTATTCATGTGAAAAGCTGACTTGGTTAGAGTTAAAACCGATATGATCAAAAGTTTTGGGATTAAAGGTTTTAACGACATGATCAAGCAGATTAAATGGAAGTATTTTCAAATCAATATTGGTTTCAAAGCTGACATAGGAGTTATTTTCTTGAGGAGTGATATGAATAGTGATGTAGCGGTCCTTGTTAATTGCATTGAGTGAATAGCCATAAGGGGAGAAAATGTAATCATCAAATTTGAATTCAGGAAATAGATTGTTTAGCTTCAAAAGGTTTCGAATGTTCTCAATTTTATTATTGGGTGTTCTAAGTATGATCGCTGCATCACCTGTAATATGATACATCAGAAGTTCGTTAGTGAAATCATCGGTGGGTGGTGTAAAAGGTTTCAGGGTATGGAAAATATAATTATGATGCCCGTCTAAGTCTCCCATGCGAAAGGCTTGACCATCAATTAATTGGGATAAATTTTTTATATCGTCTAAAAAAGAAGTCTTTTGTAAATTAGCCTGATATTCATTTTTTCGCTGGAAAATAGCCAAATCAATTATTTGGGGAGCATAGTTTTTGAGAAATTCCAAAACGGAGTTTACCAATATGGTTTCTCCACAAGTAATCATAACGAATCGATCTTTCGTGACAAATAAGCTTGATTCACTCAGCAAATAGGCGCTTATAGAATCGTTTTGAATTGAAGAGATGATGGTAGCATTACATTTTTTTACAATGTGTTCCCAAAACTTTTTATCTAGCTCTAGAAGGTTGACTGATTCACCACTAACTACAACTTCAACTTTTTTTTCTGAACCTTCAAAAAATTGCACTACGAATACTCCTATAAGATTTGAATAAAACTGTTATTACTTGAGAACCATAAATTTGTCTATTTATACTCAATGAATGAAAAAAAATACCGATGACTTCGCGCGCAACCTAATAACTAAAGGTGTACGGATAAAGTTATGGGGCAATGATCGGAAATAAATTGGTTATAGAAATACAAATCATCAAAGCGAGGCCCACTAGTGGTTGTATTGCATGGCCCATTTACAGAAAAAGTTGCGTTGGTATAAACAGATTGTGATATCCAAAAGTGATCAAAAGTTCCTTTGTAAAACGGAGTTTTATAGGTAATCAGATTTTCTTGGTTGACAGAAAAAAGATTGATCGGATTTAAAAATGAGTTGATCATTTTATAATCTTGAATCTCCTCTGTGTTGTAAGTATTGAAATCGCCACCGATAATGATGGGTAGCCCATCATCAAATTCCATTAATCGGGTAGTGAGAATCTCCATTTGTTTGGCCCTGGTTTGATGACCTTGGGGTAGGGCTTTCAGGTGTAATCCGACAATATGGGCCAGTTTCTTGTTGTTTTCAGAAAGTATACCATAAACTGCTGGTCGATACTTGTTGAGTGCCATTGGCTCATAAGCATAGTTATCCTCAGATTGTTCTTTCAAAAAATTATATTTTTTATTAAAACATACAACCACGTAGATGTGGTTGTCTTTTTCTTCGTCAGTTGAGCTTACTCGGTCATATGAAACACAACTCATATTATTAACGACATTATTAATGAGTCCTTCTTTGTTTATTATTTCCTGAAAAATAATAACATCGGAGTCACCGAGTTTGGTTTCAATAAATTCCTTTAACCACTTATCTCTAAATTCATCATCCAAGGATCCGGCATACATTCCGCCTTGACCATAAACGCGAATGTTAAGTGAGCTGACCTTTAATTCTTTTGAATGAGCACAAAAAACGACCAGCGAGATAATGATCAGGGCAATAAGTTTCATTTTTTTTTCCAATATATCAGGGTTTCGCCAAAGATTTTTCCACGACTTCTAGACAATTTAAAGAAATGATTTCTTACAAAATCAATCAGGCACTTGAGTAACTTTTGGTATTTTATTTAGACTAGGTTAGTATTTTTCTTCGACAAAAGCACTTAAATGATCTGTGTGATTCAATTTTGTCATCATGTAATTATTATTTAAATTGAGCTCAAAAGTAGTAATAGAGGCATTATCAAGGTGAATCTTCCAAAACCATGGTGACTTTAATTCAAGCAGACCAGTGATTAAAGGTTTAAGTACAGCTCGATGAGTAACAACAATTATTGTTTCCTGAGGATGTTTAGTTTGTAATTCCTTAACGCCACGCAGGGCCCGGTTTTTAACATCATTTAAATTTTCCAGTCCGGGAAAATTTAAATCTTCCGGGTTATTCATCCAAATTTTATATTCTAGGGGATATTTTTTTACTATCTCAGATTTAAGCTCCCCGTTCCATGGCCCCAGTGAAATATTATTAAATGCTTCAGATAATATGACTTCAGAGGGGGTATATGTAGCGATGATGTCTGCTGTTTGACTGGCCCTTTTGAGAGGGGAGGAATAGATAAATTTAAAATCAAAGTTCTTTAATATTTTGCCTAATTCGTGGGCCTGCTTAATGCCTTGTTGGTTTAATGGAAAATCAAATCTGCCACGAAACCTTCCTTCGATATTACCATCACACTCACCATGTCTGATCAAAATGAGTTTCTTCATTAGAGGTATTTCACAAATTTATTATTATCATCCACTAAAATGCATCGTGGACTAAATGGTTGCTCGGAAAACTGATATCCGATAATAATAACTATTTGATTTTTTTTAATTAGATGAGCAGCTGCTCCGTTCATGCATATGTCGCCTGAACCCCTCTTTCCCTCGATAACATAAGTTTCGAGTCTCACCCCAGTATCCAAGCATACGACTGCCACTTTCTGATATGGCCACAAATCCACTTTGTCCATCAGATCTCGATCAATAGTGATTGAACCAATATAGTCTAAGTTGGCATCAGTGACTCGGGCACGGTGAATTTTGGAACCCAATAACTCCCGCATAAAACCCCCTTTGGGTCATGAAACGAAATTTTTAGGTGTTTGTCAACTGGTAGTTGATAAACAGGCGCCGAGAGGGGAAATTTAAGGTGTTAAACTTTTGTTTATTAGTAAGGGCTTACTATACCGAAATTTTTACTGACTCAAGGAAATTCCTTACACAACTAAGAAAAGTCATGCTATCCATTGAAAAAATTTGTACTGAGGATTTATGAAAATATTTTTTACCTTGATGTTAATGGTCTTTACGTACTCACTTTTTGCTCAAGAAGATTTAAATCATATGATGGGAGATTTTGAACAAACAGGAGATGGGGCAGACGTCTTATGTCCGGATCGTTTAGATATTCAAGAAATCGTTTGTGATCAAGAAAATGAAAATGGAGAATTGGGTATACTTCTTCGACAAGTACGAAACGATGCCTGGGGAAGAATTTATCCTCTGGAAGTAATCCAAAAATCAGATGTGCGTTTTTGTCAGATTAATGGAGACAAAATTAAAACTAAATATAGGTACAATGGGAATTTTTGGGGCCCCAACAACATGGATTACGTTGAGCAATCTAGGTTAAATTCTTCGGATGATGAAGTTAATCTTCAAAAAATTACTAAATGGACAGAACGAAGTTATCTAATGAAAATTTCTTCTGGCATGGAGGTTATTAAGTTGAATTTTCAAAGAGATAACATGTCCAAAATAGTTCAAGTGC
>Ga0208375_1001106_pt1 | contig 32332 bp, 41 predicted proteins | sample RifOxyD1_FD_184038 | JGI IMG/M metagenome (GOLD analysis project Ga0208375, IMG submission 184038) | Soil microbial communities from Rifle, Colorado - Rifle Oxygen_injection D1 (SPAdes) | ecosystem: Environmental > Terrestrial > Deep subsurface > Rock core/Sediment | place: Rifle, Colorado...
ACCAGCATTAGCAACATAATTTAAGTTTTCACATTGGCCATCACCAGAATAAATACAATTCAAACTTGCAGAGCAATCTGCTTGTGCTAAATAAGATGAGCATAAAACAGTTGCAACATATCCAGGACATTGTTCTTTAACAGAAATAAGTTGATTCACATTCACATTACATGCAGATAAAAACATAACATCATTGCTACATTGCCCAAACTCAGTTTCTGTAGTACAATATTTTTTACCTGAATTTATACAACTTACACAAGGATTATTTGCATTTGGATCAACATCACCACCTTTAGTATCTTTCCCAAAAAGTCCTTTAAAGAAATTAACAACAGAATTAAACCACGAATCACCAACAGCAGATGTTGTTATTTTATTTTCCAAAGCATAAGAAAATGACATTTGTAAAAGTACGGCTAATAAGAAAACCAATATTATCCTCTTTTTCATTAAAAATATTAAATTCAGCTTATTTAAATATCTTTCTTAAAAGTAATATTTTTATTTTATTAACATTCTGCTTTTCTTTTATCGTAGGTTTTTTCCAAGATGTTTTCTTTTAGCGTAGGTTTTCTTTTTCAAAAAGAAAAAGTACCTTAAAAGAATTTTTCCTGTAAATAAATTACAAACTCTTTTGTTTTAGCATAATATCCCTGCAACATAGGAACATCAACTTCAATAACTTCATCATCCTGCATTACAACTAAAGTGACATTTTTCCTGAATTCTTCTCTTTTTGTAAATTCAGCAGTATCAATTTTCTTAAGTAATAAATAAAAATGAATATAATCCTGCATTATGATATCACGTGCAAATTGTTTTCTAGTTTCTTCTGCTCTTGAAAAAGGTGTTAAAGGAATGGTTTTAATCTTCTTCTTTCTATGTAAGTCTTCCATAAGAGCAATCATTCCATAATCAAAAGTAACAATTAAACGTCTTATAATGCTTTTAATCACATCACAAGTTCGAGTATACTTTAGAGTTACAGTTAATGAATGACTAACTCTCTTCAGTTCTTCCTGTGCTTCATATAGTGGAGAATCTTCTTGCATTTTCTATAATAGTATTCACTCTATTTATAAATACTTTAGACTCATTTAAATAGTTTTTCAATTTATCCAAAGTCAAGAAATTAGTCTTGTAATCATCAGAGCATATCACATATTTGTCTCTTTTGCAGAATTCCATAGGTGAATTCCTCCTTGCCTCAATTAATTTATTCAATTCTTCAATATTCACAATATTGCTTCTCTGGATATTGTACCTTCCTGCAACTTCTCTTTTCAAAATATCCATTTTCTCATTAAAACTAACAGGAATACTATTCACTCGTTTAAACATAATTTCATATTTAAGAAGAGCATCTAAAGCAAGAATAGAAGCATGATGCAAATTCTCAGCAACTAAAATCAACAATTTAGTATCTTTAAGAAGAGGATAAGTCATAAACAGCATATGATCAGCTGATACAAACCTCCTATTGGCTTCTTTAAGCGGAATTAGCACTGTTTCCATCAAAAATAATAAGATGTCAAAGAATATTAAGGTTGTGTTTTCTTAGCTAAGGTTCGTGAAGATTTAGTGCAGGGTCGTAAGGGATGCAATCCCTACTTCGTGAAGGGCGGAGCCCTTACTTAGCTAAGGTTCTTTTACAAAAGAAAGTTAAATTTGTGTTTTCTTTTCATTAAAGTTTTCTTACTAAAAGTTTATTTTGATTAAATAATAGAAAATTAAAAGAAAAAAAGAAAAAATTAATATTTTTTACATACCAAATTAAATATTATTCCTACCCTGCTATCCTCTTTCGGACTGCTCATCATACAAGTCAAGCTATCTACAGAATAATCTCTAGTTGTTATCAGAGAAGGTTTTTCAGGAAGATAAGGATAACCCACATTTAGTCCACCATAAATTAAATTACAGTCTCCAAAAATTAAAAAGCTTTTATCAGGGCAACTGGAGTCTATTGACATGGCACCATTTTCAATAATTAAATCTCTAGAATCCTTTACCCTAATATAACCATTATCTTCTTCTGTGGTATATATATTTGATTTACATATACCCATACTTCCCCTTTGAGTATAATCAAAAATGGTTCCAGGTGGGCAAGCCATACTACCATCTTTATTTTTAGACAAACATTCCATGGTTACTTCATTTAAAAATTCTGAAGCACAACTAGCAACACATTTACCATTTTCCTTATATGGAGTTTCCCCACTACATTTTAAATCTGAGTTACTAGTAGTTGGTACTCTTTGCAATTGAGAGATACACTCTCCATTATTGCCGCATATTTGATTAGTTGCGCAAGGTTTGCTTATCTCATTTTCATCATAACATTCTACTCTTGCAGTATCACTTTTACAATAAATTCCATCAGATTTTCCTGCACAAAAATTTACAGGTACTGTGGTCGAAGTAGAAGTTTGAGTAGTGGTTGCAACATATCCAGGACATTGTTCTTTTGTAGAAATAAGTTGTTGCATACTTTCACAAGCAGATAAAAATTCACTATTACTTCCACATTGTCCAAATTCAGTCATCTCATTACAATATTCATTTCCTTGTTCAATACATTGTACACATTCATTATTTGCATTAGTATCAACCCCAATCCTCACAGCTTTTGGTTCTTGTGCACAAGAACTCAACAACAAAACAACAGAAAATAAAATTCCTAAAAATAAATATTTTTTATTCGTATATACCACCTTCCTTTTTGTTTATTATTTAAATTATGTAAATATTAGCTAAAAATAAAAGTATTAACTTATATATAAATATTATTAAAGAAACCAATTTAGCTATTTAACTCCAAAATAGCCTTAGCAAGGTCGCCATTTGCATCTTTCAGGGCTTTTTCAGCTTCTTCTCTAGAACATGAAGTCTGCCCCATAATAATTTGAATATCACTTTCAGAATTATCAGATGAACTTTCCTCAGAAATCTCACCAGAAATCTGAAAACTTTCCTGTCCCATCATGTTCACTTTCAAAACTTCAGGGTTTCTAATTATAATATTTTTATCAGAACATTTTATGACAACTTCAGAAGCCTCTATCTCTTCTTGTTTAACACCAAGCTTTTTCATAGCTTGTTTTACTAATCTAGGGTCCATTCCAGGCATCATATGAATCTCACAATGATTTCATATAAAACAACTAAAGCAATCAAAGCAACAACATATTCTGGCTTTAACATTATTTTAGTAGTATAATCATCAAAATACCTGGTTAATCCACCCATACCTGAAGGGATATTAATTCTATTGTCTGCCATAATTTATATAAATAACAACCCCTTAAAAAATTATCTATGTTAACCTTCATATCAGAAAAACAAAAAAAAGAAATCTTAAAACTAATAAGCCAGCAATTTGAAATAGAAAATTTAACTCTCCCTCATATCTTCGTAAAAGACACAAATGACAGAGTTTTCATAATAAATCAAAAAATAAGAGAAATTGAATTAAAAGATTATAAAATAGAGTCAATTGGCTTGTACTTTTGTAAATTAGTCCATAATGAAGTAAGACTAAGTATGGAAGGTTCATATATTATAGGAAAGCAGGCAAAAAAGAATATTCTAGAAATAAACAATGAGCAGTTAAAAGACTGGATGCAAGGCAAAGACATTAAATTAGAAGACAATCAAAATAATTTAAATGGTTTTATTATAATAAAATATAATCAAGATTTCTTAGGCGAGGGCAAATTAAAAGATAATTTAGTTCTAAATTATGTTCCAAAAGAAAGACGTTCTAATAAAATATAAAAAAGAAAAAAAGAAAGAGTTATGTTGGTAAACAATTGTTATTGTCCCAATAGCAACTAAGTTCACTATTTAAACATTCTTGTTGAACTTTAATTTCTGAACAATCTAATGGGTTTAAACAAACTCCATCTTTACATCCATAAATACAGTATACGTTTAGAGATAATAACGTTTGTCTTCCACAATAGTATTCTATTAACGTATTATTTTGACATTGATCTATAAGTGTTACTTCTTGGGTTTTAGTAGTTCCTTTTATCCAATAAACTTCACCACCATCATTATCAGTACATGTTTGTTCTACACATTTCCCATTACTGCATTTCTGTCCTGTTCCGCAATTTTGAGGATTCACTTCATTTTCATCATAGCATTCTACTCTAGTATTCTCATCTTTGCAATAATTTCCATCAGACTTTCCCGAACAAACATTTGCAGGAACAGTAGGTACAGTTTGTGTACCAAAAACACATTTTCCATTTTCACAAGTTTGTGTAGATGCACATCCAACAGCAGAAGCTACATTCTCATCATAGCATTTTACGACACCATTTTCAGAATTAGAACAATAATTTCCATCAACTTTATCAACACAAAAAAATTGATCAACTTTTATTATTCTCCGTCCTACAGCCTCTTGCTGACAAGAACTCAACAACAAAACAGCAGAAAATAAAATTCCTAAAATTAAATATTTTTTATTCGTATCAATCACTCTCCTTTTGTTTTTATTTAAATTATAGTATAATCAACTAAAAACAAGAACACTATCTTATATATAAATGTTTTTTTTGTCTTTTTTTAAAAATAAAGTTAATTTCGTGCTTTTTTCAAATATTTAGCCCGTATTTCATTAATAAATAATTTCAATCCTTTTATCACTTCTTTTTCATTAATCTCACTTTCACATTGTTAATTATTTTTAACATCTGTTAATTTATTTTAACAATATTTTATCAGCATTTAGAAACATCAGAAACAACTTCGCCCTTCAAATCACCCTCACATTCATATCTTGTTATTACTCTTCCAGTATCTATGCATTTGCTGTTTTCAAGAGCATCACACCAATAAAATCCATTTTTAATGCAAAAACTACAGTCTAAATAATTATCAGGATTCACAATTTTTGTTCCAACTTCTTTTTTCTCACATGAAGAGATAAGAAAAACAATTAAAATAAAGATTAAAATTAATTTTTTCATATTTTATTTACTTTTCTTTGATTTAAAATATTTGCTATCAAGAACCTCAAATAATATGTACAACCCCAAAGCAATATTTAAATAAGCATCAGCAAAGTTAAATACAGGAATTATCTTAATGTCAATAAAATCCCTGACATATCCTAAAAACAATCTATCAATTAAATTTCCAGTAATTCCAGCTAATGCAAAACTTAAAGCAATTTTATATTTTTTAAATCTAAAAAACAAATAAGAAAAAACAACTAAAGCAATTATGGAAAAAATAGTTAAAAAAAGTGAATAATCTTTAAACATTCCAAAAGCACTGCCCTTATTATGAACATATCCAAAATAAAACTTTGTAACCTGGTCTAAAATTATAAGGATAATAATTAAAATTATGTATTTTATTTTCATTTTTCCTAAAGGCTAATGTTTCTTTTTCCTGAAGTGTTAAGCTTTGCTTAATACTAGAAGAACTTGTTCTTCTTAGGTTTTTCTTTACCATGAAAACTTTTGTTTTCAGGGTCCCAAAGACATTGTCTTTTAGGACAAAGAAAAAGCTTCATCAATAAGTTTAAAAATTAGAGAATATATAAATATACTGAAAAAAGAGGAACTATGCCAGAAGAAAATCCATTAATAAAAGGTAAACCACTAGATATTATTCATGTATTAGAATTAGAAGACCCGAATGCAGGAGTAGAATCGCCTTATTTTTGGATATTAAATTTCTTAAGAAATAATCAGCCATCAGGTTGTGAATTCAGGGACATAGAAAAAATTAAAGATATTTACAATGCAACAGAATCTTCAGCTTATTTTGGAATGATTGAACAAAGAAAATCAATACAACAGGAAAAGGTTTCTCAATATTTGGCAACATTAGGTAAAATGACTAAAGATTTATTCCAGATAGTAAGAGAAATGAGAATAATGGATGAAAGAGGAAGATACTATGTAGACATTAATTCAGGTGATGAATCAGCAGCAATAGCATTAAAGAGTATCTGGATAGACCAGGTTGAAGGTGGAGCAAAAAATCCAGGTTCAGTATTAGGTTTAGCTTCCAGAGATATTGGTTTCATTACATTGCCTGATTTATTCTTTAAAATGAATCCAGTATTAACAGAAGAAGAAAGAAAAGATAAGAAAAAAAGAGATGTAAGAATAGATCAGTTTGTAGACAAAGCAACAAATAACTATGGTCTAAACTCAAAAATAAAAGAATTATTAAAAAGAAAATTATACCAGTTTTATGTCTGGAAAGAATCAACAGAAAAAGAAATCACAACAAGAAGAAGATTTGTCCTGGCTTATTTGAACCAGCATTATCAGACAATGCGTTTATACATAAACTGGATAAGGCCTTATTTGAAAAATGTCCAGGCATTGCAAATGGATAATCTAGGCAATAAACCAGAGTTGGTTCGCGCATTTAACACAACTAAAATTGAACTGGAACTTTTAGCAGCAAGTGAAAGAGATTTCAAAGGAGATAATGAAAAAAAGAAGTGGGAAGCTAATAAATTATACAGGGCTTTTGTCAGAATAAAATTTGATTATACAGCTATTCCTCAAATGGCTTACCAGAATGAACAGCAAAGAGGAGCAATTCATATGGGGTTGACTAAAATCCACATAGAAGCCTATGCATTGACAAAAAATCAAGTAGATGAATATAGAAAATCAATAGAAAAAGAAGATTTGGAAATTATAGCATCCCTAAATTCAGCAATGGAATCAATGGGGAAGGAATTAACAGATTATTTAGATGAAGCAAAAGATGTAACTGCAAAAGAAAAAAAATCTTTATTAGAAAGATACGATAAATCAATAAAAATTTTAAAACATAGACCAGAACCAGATATAGACTCTTATACTCATGATGAATTAAAAAAAATAGTAGAAAGACTGGAAAAGCAAACAGTAAAGGCAGCAAATAAAATAGATTTTAGCTTATTATCCCAGCCAATAAAAGATTTAAAAGACATGACAAAAAATATTTCTTCTGGCTTCAAATTTTTAATAGGAAAAAATATGGACGTAGATAAAATAGATAAAGATGTATTAAGTCAAAAATCAGCAGAAGGAACAGCAAAAGCAATAAGTTTTTTGATTTATGATGTATATAAAAAAGCTCATAGGATGATGTCATGGTAAAATTCAGTAATGATTATAATCATACTTTTGATAAAACTTATTCTCCAGCAAACATAGGTATCTCTACCCCTCCAATGAGGGACCAGATTGAAAGTTTAAAAGCAAGAATTTTCCAGGGTGCTTCTAAAATTGAATTAGGTTTCTTAGGAAAAGAAAAAGGAAGTGCAGGCCAAGGTCAATACACTCCAGAAGTTTACGGCATGCATGAAAGAGAAGCATTGAAATTAATGGCAAAAGTAAATGATGTCACCTTATCTACTCACGCTACACCATCTATGCAGGGATTTGCAGGAATAACAGACAAAGGTTTTAATGAAGAGCAGGCAAATAAAAGTTTAATAGAAATAAAAAGAACAATTGATTTTGCAGCAGATGTTGCTTCAGGAGGTCCTGTTGTTCTTCATTCAGGAGAGTTTCCAATGACTGTTTCTCAAAGAGAGCCAGATAAATTTGAAGCATTTAAAGATGAAGAAGAAAAAGGTTATGCATTTTTAGCAGACAGGGAAACAGGGCAATTAGTTACATTAAAAAAAGATATGATTCTTCCTACACCAAGAATAAAGGATGAATACAAAAATAAGCCAGATCTTGAAAAAAATGGAAATTCTGAAATTTATGTAAGAGACCCAGAAACAGGTTTAGTAAGATTTGATAATAAATCAATTTATACTTTAATGCATGAAGAAGGCAAGGAAATAAAAGATGTTTACAAAGATTTTATTGCAAAAGAAGTAAACTACAATGAAGGAGAAGCAAAAAGATATGCAATGATGGGAAAAGAAACAGAAAAAAGTTTTGAAGATGTAAAAAATGTCATAGAAGGACTAAAAAAAATTAATGAAAAAAATCCAGAATATGGAAGAGAATTTGCAATTGAAAAAGCAAGAGAACTTGGATTACATGTTCCAAATAGATATAGCAATGACTTTAAAGATTATATAGACAATCCAATGAAATATATAGAAAAAGCAGAAAAACAAATGAAACAACAAATAGATAACTATTATGAAATTTCAGATTCAATGCAAAGAAGAAGTCAGGAGCAAAAAAGACAAATAGGTTACACTGATCCAGATACAGGAGAAAAAAAAGAAGGGACAATTGCCTCAATAGAAGATGTTGGTTTAGAAAGAAGTGCAAAAACATTGGCAGAAGCAGGAATATATGCATTTGAAAAATCAAGAAAATCAAGAGATGATCATTATGAATTAAAAACAGAAAAACCAATTTTTATTGCACCAGAAAATATTTTTCCAGAAACAGGCTACGGTGGACATCCTCAGGAATTAAAAGAATTAATTTTAAAATCAAGAGAAGAAATGGCAATCATGCTTCACGAAAAAAAGAAAATATCAATGGATGAAGCAAAAAAATATGCATCAGAACATATCAAAGCAACATTTGATATTGGACATGCAAACACCTGGAAAAAATATTTCAAAGGAACAGATGAAGAATTCAAGAAATGGTTAAAAGAACAAGTTACTGACCTAAACAAAGCACAAATTATTGGCCATGTTCATATTTCAGATAACTTTGGTTATTATGATGAGCATGTTGACCCAGGCCAGGGTAATGCACCAATAATAGAATTTACAAAATTAATGAAAGAATCAGGTTATAAGGGAAATTTAATAGTAGAGCCAGGTGCTCAAGATGTAAGAGCCTGGACAGCAATGCTTCATGCAATGAAATCTCCAATTTACAAGATAGATGGTTCTTCAAGTTCATGGACAGATATTGAAAACTCATTTGTAGGCCAAACATATTCCCCAAGTTATATTGTAGGAGAATATGCACCAGATCATTCATTAATGGAAGAGCATAAATCTTGGAGATTCTGGTCTCAGACACCTATAGAATAATTTATATATTAAACAATATAATCAATAAAAAAAAGAGGGTGAAATAGTGGATTTTAAAGTTCAAAAAAAAGTAAGAAAAAATATTCCTTATGTATCAAAAGAAGATTTAGATATTTCTAGAGAATTCGCAAAAAGAGTCTATAAAGAATTTGGTACTTTTATTTCAGGATTAATGTTATTTGGTTCATCAACCCAAGGACAAAAAAAACCAAAGTCAGATATTGATGTTTTAATAATAATAGATGATGTTCATGTTTACTTGTCAAAAGAAATTCTAGAAACCTATAAGATTATAGTTGAAAAAGCTATTTTAGATATCTCCCCTAAAATTCATGTTCAGTCAATGAAATTAACTTCATTTTGGGAATATGTCAGAGCGGGCGACCCAGTAGCAATTAACATGCTAAGAAGTGGAGTAGCATTAATAGACACTGGTTTTTTAGAACCTCTCCAGCATTTGTTAGAAGAAGGCAGAATTAGACCTTCAAAAGAGTCAGTATTTACATATTTTCAATTGAGCTATGATAGTTTATCAAAAGCAAATACTTCTTCATTAAACTCAATTATAGAGCTATATTGGGCAGCAATAAATGCATCCCATTCAGCATTAATGTCACTAAATATTGTCCCGCCCTCCCCGCAATTTGTTTCTCATTATTTAGAAGAGCATTTAGTAAAAAACAAATTATTAGATAAAAAATATGTTTCAATAATGGAAGATATTTACATTCTAGCTAAAAGAATAATGCATAGAGAAGTTAAAGAAATCTCAGGCAAAGAATATGATAAGCATCATAAAGATGTTCAGGATTTAGTAGCTGCAATGAGAAAAATAATAGAAAAAAGAAATTAAAAAGATTAAGCTTGTGCTGGAGCCATTCTGTCTTCTAATCCACCCGCTCTTTGTCTAAAGTTATCTGTTATTTTTCTACCTAATCCTGCAAAATAACTTGATCTAGACTGTGGATCTTCTAAAGCATCTGCAGATTTTATAAGTCCTGCTTTGGTAGCTTCTCCAATACCTACAGCAGTATCAAATTGATTTCTAAATTGAGCAGTTAATCTATATAATTTTTCAGCTAAGCTATTTGCATCTTTAGTTCTTTCAAGATCATAAATAGGATTAGCATAAAATGTTTCATATACATATCTAAAACCATCCTCTCCTACTTTAGCTATATTTTTTAAAAAACTTGTAACTCCTTCTCTTAAGTCTTTAGCTAACTGAGCACCTGTCTCAGTATATAACATTTTACTATAAGCTTTAAAAGCAGTATCGTCTACTGGTGCTTGAACAGCTGGTTGTGCTGGTACATTTGTTTGTGTTTGTTCTGGGTTTGTCATTTTAGTTTTCCTCCATTTTTTGTCTATATTCTACATGTAGAGCTTATTTATAAACCTTTCTATTTTTACCATTAGAAAGTGACAATCTAAATAATAGGTCTTTCGTAGCTAACTTCTCCATCGTCATGGACCTCCAAAATTACAGCACTTTTATCATCAAAACTTCCATGATTTATAAACAAAGTATCAGATACTACGCCAGGCATTACAGACCTTCCTTTTTCATCATGACTGCAAAAGTGATGAAAATGACCATTAACAACTATCCTTACACCTGCTTTCTCAAACTCATTTTTTAACTCCTCGCTTCCTCTCCCACCCTTTCTCTCAACAGCAACATATACAATATTTCTACCTTCACTATGATATTCAGCAAAGTCAATTATAGATTGTAATCCTTGTTCAGAACTTGAAAAAGGAGTTTTAGAAGCTTCATTTTGTCCAATTATAGGAACCTCTTTTCTAAATTGAGAGGGCAAGATTATCCTAGAAGCATTAGGTTCAGGAGATTGAACAAAACCAGTATCTTCCATAACTAAATAACCCAATAGTTTAAGTCTTCTAAGCAAGTTTTCATCAAAAATGTGATAATCAACTTTCTCAATAAAGTATTTCATAAGTTCAGGATCTTCATGTTTCTTTTCTCCCAAATTAACCCTATAAACCTCAATTCCATGTCCAGAATCAACAGAATCACTTAAACCTTCAAATTTTCTAGGCACATGAGAAAAAACAATGGTTGGTCTTTTTCCATCAATAACCTTAGATATTTCTCTTAAATCAGTATAAAAAATAAAATCTTGGGGACTTGAACCTCCGTGCTCCCAGGTTTTTTGTAACCACTCTAAATCTTCTTGTGAAATAGGTTCAAATGTATCTCTTTTTCTCAAATAAATTCCACTTTCTCTTTCAATACCAAAAACATATCCATGAGGAACAACAAAATCAGAACCAGGAATAAAAACTAAATCATGATTTCCTTTACTAATCTTATAAACACCGTATTCAAAAGCAGTAGGTCTTACAGCATTATGCAATGCAAAATTTTTATTTAGTCTTCCGAAACCAGAAAAATTATCATGATTTCCAGGAATAACATAAGATTCAAGTCCTGATTGGATAAAAGCAGTCCAGATTAAAGCACCATTATTATAAGTATCTCTTTCATCTTCCATAACATCACATAAATCACCATTACCAATAAGAACATCAACATGATATTTATCTCTTAAAGTATTAACAGCATGAACTAATCCTTCAGGATTCTTTTCAATATCTCCAACAATGCCATATCTTACCATAAAGTAAATTAAAATAAAGAATATATAAATCTTTACTTTTTATTAATTAAAAAGTAGTTACAAAATAGAATAAAATTTTTTTCCCTTTTGCTTTAAGGTTTTTCTTCCCCTAAGGCTTCTTTTCTAAAGAAGGCTTATTATACTTTACCCTGTCTCTTTCTCTTTTCTTTTCTCATACGCTTTCTTTGCCATTTCCAGCGCATTTGACCTTTCTTTTTCCAACGTCTTGAACTTCTCTTCATTTTTTCTTGTTTTTTGTTTTTCTTCCCCAAAGGCTTCTTTCATAAAGAAGGCTTTAATAATAGGAATCAGCTAACTCTTCTTCTCCTATTTCAATTTTTTTCTTTTCAGAACCGACTTCTTCGCAAGAAAATCCATTTTCAATATTTTCAACCCTTTCTTTGAGATCCTTAATTTCTTTTCTTAGGTTTAGGAACTCCTCTTTTATCTTTGCAAAAGCTTCTACAACAGCTTGTTCGTTTATCATATTTTTTTCAACTTTAGTACATTTATAAACATTACTACAGAACATTATTGAGATTAAATCTGCTTAATTTGCTAATATGTCTCATATTACTAAACCCCACAAGATTTAACCACTGATTTAACTGGGATTTACCATTTAACTGAATTCTGATTTTTCCATTCCCAATATCATAAACTCCAAATTTAAAGTTGTATTTAGTAAGTATATCAATAAATTGGGATTGCATTGGTGACGGGCAAATTTTCATTTCTAATCTAGGATAAAGAGTACCGTTATTATTTGCAGTCACTATAGAACCATCAGTATCAAAATATCCCCGAAGAACAAAAAGGTCTAGATCATCAAAAAGAAATATTTTAGGTATTACAGCTCTTTCCCATTTAGGTGATAAGTTTAAACCCAAATTTTTAATTAAAAATAATAATATATGTTTTCTAAAAATAAAGAGATCAACAGTATTTTCATGTAGTCTATACTTCACAATAGGTTCGATTTCAAATAAATTTTTCAATAATTTAGAAATATAAATGGTATAATCTTTATCAGTTTGAGAATTAAGAGTTATCTTTAATCTATTAATTGATTTTGGATTATTATCTCTTAAGCTTAGACTACCATCCCCTAGCAAAATTCCAGTTAATTCCGCAAGATTTTTCATATTAGGATACATAATAAAATAAAGATAATAGAATATATAAAGGCGGTGCGCGCACCTGTCCGATAAACTTACCTTTTAATATGTATATTATAAAATATGTATAGCGGGGAGTGGATTTGAATTCGGCAACATTTTCTATGTTTCCACCGACCTCCGGGTTATGAGCCTTCCGTATCCATTTTCTTGGATTCGACGGGCACTCCTGGCTGCCCTACCCCGCTATAACTAAATTTTAACTATCTTCTTTTAAAAAGCTTCTGATTACAATGACTTTTTCTTAATAACATAAATAAAGAAAATCTCTTTATCGCTTTCTTGTTTCTGGCAGATAACATCAGTTTTAAACTTGATATTTTTCCTTAAACATTTAGGAATCAATAAATATTTAGTAGCTCCATGTTTTCCTCTTAAAGACAAATGAGAATGAACCTCAATTAAGTCTTCAGAAAAAAGGTGTATATTTTTTAAATGTCCTTTCAAATCCAAAAATTCAGGATATTGCATAGAAATTTTTAACAAAACCAATCCTTCTTTTGTCACTTCAGATTTAAGTATTTCTCCCACTCTTATTTTATATAAACAAGAATTATTTAAAGCTTATTCTCGTCGAAAATTTATCCCAAAATAAAAAAATGGGATAAATAACCTTTAATTTTACATTAGTTAACATTTAAAACAACATAAATTTATCTTAAATCATGACTTATGATGTTATTTTAATTTCAGGAGAAAAATATTTTGACCATCCTTTAAGTGGCATCTCTATCTTAAAACATTTATTGGAAAAATATAATTATAGCGTAGCTGTAATTGATATTCCAAAAAATGAAGAAGAAATAAAAAAATTTGGAAAGCCAAATTTATTCTTTGGAGTAAGCTCAGGTGCAATTGATTCAATGTTAAGAAATTATACTCCATTAAATAAACCAAGAGAAGAGGATAAATATCTAAACTACAAAAAAGAGCTTCCAGATAGAGCAGTTTTAGTTTATTGCAATTGGATAAGAAAAAATTTCAAAGATGTAAAAATAGTTATTGGGGGTATAGAAGCTTCCTTAAGAAGATTTACTCATTTTGATTATTGGGAAAATAAACTAAGAAGATCAATTTTAATAGATTCTAGTGCAGACATCTTAGTTTATGGCAATGGTGAAAAACAAATTCTTGAAATAGCCTCAAACATCAAAGAAAATAAACCTCTTTTTGGAATCCAGGGAACCTGTATTAAAACAACAAATTTACCTCCAAAATTTATAGAACTCCCAAGTCATGAAGAAGTTTTAGATTCAAAAATAAAATTTTGTGATATGCAGAATTTATTAGATAATAACAAAAATCTAGCTCAAAAAACATCAGGATTATATGTCCTCCAATTTAAAGCACCAATTTACACTCCAAAAGATTTAGATGAATATTATGAGCTTCCTTTTACAAGAACAATAAATTCAAATGAACTAAAAGGATTTGAATTTTCAATAGTAACTCATCGTGGTTGTATAGGCAATTGTAATTTCTGTTCATTAAAATTATTATCAGGAGATAAAATAATTTCAAGAACAGAAGAGTCAATAGAAAAAGAAGTAGAAAAAATAACTAAAATGAAGAATTTCAGAGGAAACATAGATGATTTAGGAGGTCCTTCAGCTAATATGTACGGCATGGATTGTAGTGCTTGTTCAAATGATTGCATTGATTGTACTAAACTAAATAAATCTCATTCAAGATTAATCAATTTATTAAGAAAATTAAGAAGCATCAAAGGTGTAAAAAAAGTTTTCATAAGAAGTGGTATAAGATATGATTTAGTAAATGAAGAATATTTAAAAGAATTAGTAAAATATCATATTTCAGGAAAATTAAAAATAGCACCAGAACATGTAAACCAGGATGTCTTAAAATTAATGAATAAAAACAAAGGTAATTTATCAAAATTTATCTCAGACTTTAATAAATTAAGATGTGGAGAACTGTCATTTTACTTTATGACAGGACATCCAGGAAGTTCATTAAAAGAAGCAAAAGAATTAGGTAATAAAATTAAGACATTAAAAAATGCAGAATCAGTCCAGTTGTTTACACCAACTCCAATGACTGTTTCAACCTGCATGTATTATACAGGAATGGACCCAAAAACAAAAAAGAAAATTTATGTAGCAAGAACATTTAGAGAAAAGAAAGAGCAAAAAAGAGCTCTTGAATTATCCAATCATCTTTAAAATATTCCTCAAATTTAACCTAAAAAGAAGTTTTATAAATACTCTAAAATGAATTTACACTAAGCTCCTGTAGTGTAGTTCGGTCAATCACTCGGCCCTTTCAATTAAGCCTTCTTTAGAAAAGAAGCCTTAGGGGAAGAAAAAATCCTAAGAAGAAAGGCCGAAACCCGGGTTCGAATGAAGCCTTTTAGAAAAAGCCTTCGGGAAAAACTAAAAGACACCGAAAGTCCCGGCAGGAGCAGTACTTTTTTTCTTAAAGAAAAAACCTACGCTAAAAAAGAAATATTACATTAATAAATTAAAATTATTTATTCTTGACTTGTAGCAGGTTCTTCAGAAGTATTTTCTCCGCCAAATAAATTAGAAAAGAAATTTCCAATTGATTCAAAAACATTACCTATGCTAACAGCAATTCCTTCGCCTGTTCCAGGTTCATCACCAAATTCAGAAGTAGCATCTCCGCATTTCATATCAACAATGCATTCCCACCCTTCACCAGAATCACCCATCACAGGTTCCCCATAGCAATGTTCGCATTGTGACTTGCATTCATTTTCTTTAGCTCTTAATTTTGCATCATCTAAACAAGGTCCATTATAAAGATGAACACATTGTTTTGAGCACATTTGACATACATCATTTCCTTGCTCTCCTGTTTCACTAGGTTTGCATATTGTGCCAGAAGCATGAGAATTTACACAATCTCTTATGCACTGTTCTTCTTCATTTTTTGCCTCAGGTTCTTTTACCATTCCGCATTCTTTATCGCAATCATTTTGATATCTTGCCTGGCAAGTAAAATCAAATTCACTGCAACTTTTTGTAACGCAAGTTTCAACGCATTTTTCCTCGCTTGTTTGTTCTGGTTTTTGTACATTGCATTGAGATAAACATGTAGCAGAATCTCCAGTGCATCCAACACCAGGAGAAACACATTTCATGCAAGAAGACATGCAATTAATATCACTAGAACTAGGTCCAATACCAGGTATAGCATTTTCAGAAACAGCTTTTCCAGTTATTTTGTTATAACCATAAACTCCAAGGATAGAAAAAATTAAAATCAAAGCCAAGATTATTACAATTATTCTCTTTTTCATTAAAAATAATAAAGTCAGCTTATTTAAATATTTTTTTAATAAAATAAAAAGTGGGCCCAACCGGACTTTCCGAAGCTTTTTCATTCTGCTTTCTTTTTATCGAAGATTTTTCTTTCGCAAAGAAAAAGCTTCTTTTGAACCGGCGACCACTGGCTCTCCTAGTACCTGAATAGGTCATATAAGACTTGCACTAACTTTATAGTTATCAGTGCTCTAGCCAGGCTGAGCTATGGACCCAATAAAATATTGAAAATGTCTTCCTTTAAAAGCTTTATTTTTATAACAATATTATTATTAAAGGCAGAATAATAAACAAAATTAAGATTATAACAGCTATTTTTCTGGATAAATGTAACTTAGTTTTAGAAATATATTTGGTAATATTAAATAAAAATTCAGGAAAATTCAAAAATATTACAGCCCCTAATAATCTTATAATCAATAATATAAATATCAATGAAAGAGCTTCAGGCTTTCCGACAGCTAAAACAACAACTAAGGTATTCATTAATACCCCAATATTAGCCCCAATAATAAAAGGAATCGCCTGAAATAAATTAATCAATCTTAATATAGCAAGAGGAACAAGCAAAGTTACAGTAATATTTGTGCTTAACAGGCAGGAAGTAATTAACAATCCAGTTAAAAAGCTATATTTCTTCTTTTTAAAATATTTATGAATATATCCTTTTAAATTCTCCTCGCCTATTAATTCCAATAATATCCCGCTTACAATTTTTAAGCTTATTATTAAAAGTGCAACTCCCAGAATGAAAATATAAATGTCTTTTACTTGCAATAAATAAAAAATCCAATCAGTTAAATAATCAAGAAATTTTGGAATTGCTTGTAAATATTCAACTTTCCCGAATAATAAGCTGAAATAATTTCCCAAAGAAGAAAACAATTTAAAATAAAATTCTAAAATAAAGATTATTCCTCCTAAAAACAAATTGTAAATAGCATTAGTCAGTCCAATTTCAAAACCATGCCTGAAGTCTTTTTTGTTCTTGGCTTTTAATAATATAGAAATTAATAATGCTGTTATTGTAGCGCCAACACTCGCCCCAATTAAAATAAAAACAGCTTGATATAATGAAATGGTTTTTACACTTAAAAATGCAGCGCATATAGCAACAATAGCACTAGCAGACTGTATTATGGATGCAGCAAACCACCCTAATGCAAACAATTTAGGTTCAGAATTTATATTGTCTATGTAACTTCCAAAAACAGGTGATAAGGTCAAAGATGAATTTTTTATTAAAGCTATAGACAGTAATAACAAATAAAATATAAAAAGAAATTTAAAAATTAATTTAACATTCATTCTACTATAAAATATCTCTCATTTTAATAGTTTTCTAAGCTTAATTTGAATAACTAGTGTCAGGTTTAGCAGCAGCATAAGTTGTAGAATCATTATTTGTTTTTTGAACAGGCGTTATAATTCCCATCTTTCTTAAGTAGTCTCTAGTTTCAGTTGGAAGCTTCCAGTCTTTTTGTCCTAAAGTAGCCTCTCCACCTTGATAAGATTGCCAGTTTTCTCCTTGGTGTGCTAAAAGGCTATCAAAATTTGCAGGACCCCAATTATAAGCAGCAATTGCTTTTTCTTTATCTCCATGATATTTATCAAGCAACATTCTCAAATATGCAGCTCCGCCATGAATATTTTGTACAGGATTGTGAGGATTTATTCCTAAATATCTTGCAGTTCCTCTTGTTATTTGAAAAAAACCAATAGCACCCTTATGTGAATAACTAGCATGATTTCCAGAACTTTCAATATCTATAACTTTTCTCAAAAATGATTCAGATAAATGAAATTCTTTTGCAGCATGTTTTATTTCATCTCCATAATCTTGGATCTTATTACTAACGGATTTAGTTTCTATTTTTGGTTCAGCATAACTGCGACTAGGAACCTGATAATTTATAGTTCTCTCTACATTTCCAAATCTTGCATTCCTAGCAGTCAATTCATTTATATAGCTACTAGTAGTACATCCAGACATAGCTAATAATACAGCTGATGCCAATCCAAAATATTTTCTTCTTTTCATTTTTCTTTTCCCTGAAGTGTTAAGCTTTGCTTAATAATTGAAGAGCTTGACTCTTCATAGGCTTTTTCAAAGGCTTCTTATTCTAAAAGCACCGTTGTAATAAAAGCACCATTTAAAAACCTTTGGTTGAAAAATTTCAAATTTAATATACTTTTAAGTTTAGAAATCTTTAAATAGGAATTATTCTTATTTAGTAATTGTTACTAAAATGAAACTCACAAACCAAAGAGAAGAAATTATAAGTTATCTCCAAAGAACAAGAAGCCATCCAGATGCTAGTGAAGTTTATAATAAAGTAAAAAAAAAGCTTCCAAGAATTAGTCTGGGTACAGTTTACAGAAATCTGGATTTTTTGGCAAAACAAAATACAATTGAAAAAATAAACATGGAGAATTATGAAAAATACGATGGCAATTCTGAAATTCATGATCATTTAATTTGCACAAACTGCCATAGCATAGAAGACATCCCAAAATTAAAGCTAAATCTAAAAAATTTCGAGCCAAAAAAAGTTAATATTTTTGGTTTATGTGAAAAATGTAACAAATAGGAGGAAAAATGATAATGTTAGGAAAACCAGCTCCAAAATTTAATTTAGAAGCTTATGAAAATGGAGAAATAAAAAAAATAACTTCAGAAGATTATAAAGGTAAATGGCTTGTTCTTAATTTTTATCCTAGAGATTTTACATTTGTATGCCCAACAGAATTAAAGGCATTAGCAAGATATGAAGATGAATTTAAAGAGCAAAATGCAGTAATATTAGCAGCAAGTACAGATTCAGTTAATTCTCATAAAGCCTGGATTGAATCAGAATTAAAGGAAGTTAAATATCCAGTATTAGCAGATACCTCCCATTCATTAAGTAAAAATTATAATGTTTTAATAGAAGAAGAGGGAAAAGCATTAAGAGGTACTTTTATTATTGATCCAGAAGGAATTCTTCAATACTCTGTAGTATCAAATTTAGATGTAGGAAGAAGCACAGATGAAATATTAAGAGTTTTGCAGGCATTGCAAACAAAAGAATTATGTCCTGTAAACTGGAAACCAGGCGATAAAACATTAGGAGGATAAAATGCATAATTTAAAACCAATCTTAAACAAGGAAAAAATAAAATGTATCTCTTCTCAAGTTGTAGAGTGGCATCATCAAAAGCACCATAAGGGCTATGTTGACAAAAGAAATGAAATAGAAGAAAGATTAAAAACAGCAGATAAAACAAAAGCAAATCCCAATCATTCTGATTTTGGCGAATTAAAAAGAAGAGAAACATTCAATGCATCAGGAATGATTTTGCATGAAATTTATTGGGATGCTTTAAATGGCGACGGTTCTTTTGATAAAAACAGCAAAATAATAATAAAAATAATTCAGGATTTTTCTTCATTTGAATCATGGAAGGAAGACTTTATTGCAACTGCAAAATCTTCATTAGGCTGGGCAGTTCTTTGCTATGACCCTTCAGATAAAAAGTTGCATAACTATTTGACAGACTTCCATAATAATGGTGTTGTAATAGGCTCAATCCCATTATTAGCTTTAGATGTATTCGAACATGCTTACTATCATGACTATGGTCCAGACAGAGCAAAATACATTGAAGAGTTTCTAAAAAATATAAATTGGAAGATAGTTGAAGAAAAATTTTCAGAAACACAAATTAAATCAAAAGCCTTTTAACTTTTTCTTATTTTAATGTTATATGAGATTAAAACAATTAACAACACTTGCATCTGTTTTATTATTTAGCTTAAGCTCCTGCAGTAAAAATCAAGAGCCAGTTCAGCAGATTCCAGAAGTCCATGCTCAAACAGCAAAATATGTTATTGTTTCAATAGATGAAGATGCATTTGCAATATTGAGTTATACTTATTCAGGAAATGAAGTCATCTCAGGTGTTGGAGAATTTCAATATGAAATACTAAGAGTAAGAACACAACAGGATAGTATAAAAAAAGTTTTTGTTCCTCACCCAACAGAGTTAGTAGTGGGGGATACAATCCCTGAATTTAAACCAGCTTCAAAAATAACATTGTATCAAATCACACAAAGATATCCTGGAAGATACAAACAACCAAGTCCAATAATCGGAATTGTAGAATGGCCAATAAAACCGCTTCAAACAGGAACATTATACTTAGACGGAATTTTAGAAAGAAATTAATTTAAATTTAACTTATATTTCCCATTTTTCTCAACTAAAAAAGCACTTTTAACATCAATTTTAGAATTTAGTTTATTTTGAATAAGCCATAAATCAGAAGGAATTATTTTTCCTTTTAAATTATCTAAATCAAACCATTTCAAGCTCCCATAAGAACTTTCTTTAAATTCAATTTCAGAAGTTTTCAATTTAGAAAAGAATAGTATAAAACTATGTTTCACAATTTTATCCAAAACTCTTTCATGAAAAACAGAATTTAATGAAATAAACTCAGAGCTTAAAGATGTTTTCTCTTTAATTATCCTAAGAGAAGCTTCTTTGAAATCCTCTTCAATTTTAATCTTCCCGCCAATTAACCCATAATAATCTTTGTAAGGTCTTATTTTTCTTTTCATTAAAAGAATTTTATTTTCATTAATTAAACCAACTAAAATTACAGGTAAAGGTCCAACATCATTAATTTGGGATAATACAGGTAAATATTTTTCAGCATTCTTATTTAAACAATAATAATCTCCTTTTTTATCAATAAGTTCATCTTTCTGCATGTTTTTCAAGTAATAAGCAAGAAAATTAGACCTTATTTTCAATAATTTTTCAATCTCAGCAAATTTCAGTTTGTTGCTTTTCAAAAAAAGCTTGAATATTTCTTTTCGTTCCTTTTCAATTTTGGTTTTCATGTTTTAAGTTCTTTGCTTTTTCTTGAGTTTTCGGGTTCGTGAAGGGAGAATCCCTTACTTTTAGTGCAGGTTTCTTTTCATAATGCTTCTTTTTTAGTGCAGGTTTCTTTTCATAATGCTTCTTTTTTAGTGCAGGTTTTTTCTTAGCAAGAAAAAAAGTGCGATTCGTGAAGGGTGCCTATTTTTTGGCAGGTTCGTAAATTCTTAGCGCAGGTTCTTTCTAAGAAAGTGCGGTGCAACCCTTACTAGTCAAATGATTTTGAGGGATTATTTAAATATTGGTTTTTTATTTTTAGATTATGGATAATCTAGAAAAAGTGCATTATGTTTCTGTTACAGGAATTATAAAAAAAGGTGATAAATACTTAATCTGCAAAAGAAGTTCTAAAGAGAAAAACTTTCCAAACAAATGGTGTGTTCCTGGCGGTAAAATAGAACATCAAGATTTCATAAACAAAGAAAAAGATACAAGTTCTCACTGGTTAAACATTTTTGAAAAAACATTAAAAAAAGAAATAAAAGAAGAAACAAGTCTAGAAATAAATAATATTGGTTATGTTTCAAGCTTGGTTTTCATGAGACCAAATGGATTTTCTACAATAGTTGTTAGTTTGCATGCAGAATATGAATCAGGAGAAGTAACCTTAAATCAAGATGAATTAAACGATTATGCCTGGGTTGATTTAGAGCAGGCAAAAAAATACAATTTAATAGAAAATATTTACGAGCAAATAGAAAAAGTAGAAAAAATCTACAGGCATTAATCTCTATTTTTTACAATAACATTTATTATAAATTCTTTTTTAAAATAATCAGCATGACTGAGAATCTTCTTCGTAATTGGGAAATTGAACATTTTAGAACAATTGGAAGAGAATTAAGAGAAGCAGGAATAGAATTTACAAGAAAAAACATTGAAAGAGTTTTAAATGAAACAAGTTTTACAACAAGAAGCAAAAAGCACCCTAAAGAATGTCCTTATTATCAAATGCAAGAAGGAATGTTAAAATCATGTCATCCGAAAATAGAAGCAGATAATTTCAGTTGTTTTTTATGTTCCTGTCCAAATTATGACAGTTCTTCAGATCAAGGCAAATGCAGAATTAACAGTCCTCAAGGAAAATATTTTCCTGTTAATTGGAATAGTTCTGGAAAAGTTTGGGACTGCTCAGATTGTACAAATTTTCATTCAACAAATCAAGTTAGGAGTTATATTGAATCTAAATTTAAAGAAATAAAAGCGTCTCTCCAATCTTAATTTTTCTTTTTATTCTTCTTCATATCCAAATAAAGATTCTTTGCAAACAAAATACTTAATGGTGTAATAAATGCAGATGCAATTACTCTAAAAATAAGAGAAATAACATTATAAAAAATTAAACCATTTGTTCCTAAGAGCATCAAAGGTGTAAATAATAATTGCAATATTCCAATAATTATATACACTCCCAAAACAATTAATCCAACCAAGATTATAAACCCAAAAGTTCTCCACCATTTTCCTTTAACAAGATGAAAACTTTTTCTTAAAGAAAGGAACACTTTTGTATTTTCATCAAGTAGAATATAGCAGGAAAATGTCCAGTAAATAGCAAGACCAATAAAAAGTACAATTAATGCAATTGTAAATGGTATTGAAAATAATAATGTCCAGTAGCTCAAGATAATCAAAGACCATGAACCTACAGCAAGTATTGCTAAAAATAACACAATCAAAATCATAAAAATCATAAGTCCAAGATATCTCCAGAAAAATTTAATGCTATCTTCTCTAACTTTACCCAATCTAATTTTCGAATCTTTTGCAAATAATGAAGCATAAATTAAAGCAACTGAACCAACAGTAAATACTGCTATTATTGCCAATATTCCTAAGATAGCAAAAATATAAGTTAAAAATATTAAATCAGAATAATAAGCAATTCCAGCCAATCCCCCAAAAACAACCAATAATAAGAGAGGTATTAAAATTGAAAATGTAAAATAAATTTTAAGAAACAATTTTAATTTTAATTTATATTCTTTCCATGTTTCAGAAAACAATGTACCAAAATTCTTTAGCATGTAAAACTAATAAATTTCAAATTTATAAATCATTCGGATAATTAAAAAACGAGAAACATTTAAATAAAAGGAATAATAGTACTTTAATCATGGTAGAAAATAAATCTAATACTTTAGGTATTACAAGTTTAGTTCTTGGAATCGTAAGCATAGTATTTTGCTGGGTTCCAATAATGGGTTTGGTCGCAGGAATTATTGGAATTGTTCTTTCTGTAAAACAAAAGAAAGTATTTCCGAATGGAATAGCAACAGGTGGTCTAGTAACCAGTATAATCGGAACAGTTTTCTCAGTATTGTACAATATTTTTTGGATTCTGGCTATTACTCTTTTAAAGTCCTATGCAGCAAATATAGGAACTATTTAATTTCTTTTGCTTGCTTTTATGAAAAGCTAAATTTTTCTTTTGCTTAAGCTTTTATGAAAAGCTTAATATATAGAAACAAATAGCTATATTTATGCCTTTATTTGGTGATTTAACTCAGACAGGAATTTCTTTAGGTTCTACATTAGGTAGTGCAACAGGTTCTATATTATCTGTGGCAAAAGGTACATCCTATGGTTATGCAGATTCTTTAGTTTCAACAATTCCAGGATTTGGAGCATATCTTTTAATGTTCGCATTATTATTAATTATTTATGGAATTTATGATTTAAGAGAAGGTGGATTTTTAAAATGGGTTAAGTGGCTTTTAATTTTTGGAGCATTATCTTACGTCTTAACAGGAAATCCAGCATCAGGCGTTTTAATTGGTTTATTCGCTATAGTAATAATAAAAATAATAAAACTATTATTTTCAGGATTATTTAATGCAAGTAGTAATTTGTTAAAAGACACAATAAACGGTTTAGGTAAAAACTTAGAATTAACAAAAAGAAGTGAACAAAATATCCAGTCAGCAGAAGCAGAAGAAAGTCAAAATATATCTGCAATTCAAAATGAAGAATCAAATTTATCTAATTTAATAAAAGCATTGCAAGCAGAAATGGCTAAACAACCAAGAACACCAGAAGTAATAGCAAGAACAAATGAACTAGCAACTGCAGTAAATGAAGAAGTTCAAAAATTAGCTCAAACAATAGATAAAGAAGAAAATGCATCTCAAAGATTAATGCCAGTTATATCGGGATTTTTAGGAAATTTAACAAAAGAGGAAAACTCATTAGCAAAATTTAAGCCAAGTAATGAGGGATCAAACAGGATAATTTTTTCAATAAGAGATGCAATTAAAAAAACAAAAGAAGCAACAAATCAAAATTACACTTTAATAAGAAATTATTATCAGGAAGTTTCAAGATTAAAAGAACTTTTCAGTTCATTTAAAGTTACAAGTCCTTCTTCTTTAAATGATTTACTTTCTCTTCTTCCATCCTTGCAGATTTTCAATGAAGGAAGAGCATTAAAAATAGAAGAAAATATGAAGGGTCATATAGGCAATTATAGAAAATTTAGTGAGCAAAAAAAACAAGAATTGCAGGTTTCAGAAGCTCAGGCAGCCCAACAAGATTTCGCAAGAAAAGCAGCTTAATTATTTTTTATTTCTTACTTAAGGTTCTTTTTAAAAGAAACTTAGTTATTTTTTAAATTCTTAAAAGTAGAAACCAAATCAATAATGTATTTTCCTTCTCCAACTCTATAAACAACAGGCTTCTTCTTAAAAATATCAATCAAGCTTATTTCATATTGTCCTGGTTTTACAACCCTTATGTTCTCAATGTCTAATATAACTGGTTGTTCAGGTTCAATTATTCCCATAATATCATAAACATCTTCTTCAATCTGTTTTTTATCTTCTACAGTTAAATTGCTTATGAATGACTTAGAGCTTTCAATAGCTTCTTTTCTCACATAAAAAAAGAACTTGCCTTTGCAAGTAAGACAGCCCTTTAGGACATCTTGGCTTCCATCAGGATACATTGCTCCGCATTTTACGCATTGATGAGGCACGGATAACACCTCTTTAGATTAGTATTCATATTAACATAAAGTATATGATTAAATATAAAAACATTCCTATAAAGAAAACTCTATTTTATTACAATAAATAATTAAACCAATAAAGATCTTAAATCAAATAAAGTTTTAGGAATCCTTGTATATATTTCAGAATGCTTTCTTTCTTTGCAACTATTAAAAACATATTGTGCTAATATGGGAAAGACAGCACTATATTCTGCATGTATTTGAACAAGCCCTTCATTAGCCTTTTCATATTTTCCCCAGGAAACAGCTTCTGAAAAAGTACATCCAGATAATCCACCATCAAATTCAGGTGCAGTTGTAATTTGAATTCCTCTCTTAGCACCTTTGAACTCTTTTCCCAATATTTGACTCAGCATAGGAGCTAATGTTTGAATCCAGTTTTTAGGACCTCCTCCACCTAATTCAAAAAAACTAGTTTGAGGATTAGTGTATAATATAGCAGCTCCTTGTAATAAACTTAAACTTGCATTTAAAGAAACATCAATTCCAGTTTCTAAGTATATAGCCGCATTGTTCATTCCAATTGAATGATTTGATTCAGAATCTAAAAAAATAGGGACATTATATTTTGTAGCAGCAGCAACCCATGATTTTTCAGGATGAGGTGCATTTTCATTTACCCACTTTCCCCAGTAGTGATTATAATCTGCAGTTGATCTTACCTTAGGTAAATTTCCGCTATTCACAAGATTTCTAATAAATTCTCTAAAAAGTTCATCTTGTGCAATCAATGTTTCATTTTCTCTAATTCTTATATCATAAATTCTTACATCCCCACTTTTTCTTAGTGCATTATCATCTACATGTGGATTACCTTGAACAACAGGCAAGCCAAAAGCAAAATGTCCATCATGATAAACTTGTGCACCAGTAGAGCAAATTGCATCAATAAAACCTTTTTCAATTAAATCAATAATATATCCTCCCAAGCCACCTGCAGGACCAGCACCAGCAACACCTAACCAGATAGTATCACCTTCATTAATCATTTTCTCTAAAAGTTTTGCACCATCTGCAATATTTCTTGCTTCAAAACAAGTTCTTCCAAAATTCTCAATTAAATCAGCAACAGAAGCATTTGGAATACATCTAACAGGTTCAATAGGATTTCCATGATTATGCATTCGCCTCATAATTTTTTTAATTTAACTAAAATTTAAAACATTATCTATCATTTTATATTAATAATTTAAACTATATATTAACACACTATTAAAAAGAAAAATAAATTATTGTAAAAAAGTTGGAAGAAATAACTGATTTGTAGCATAAGCAAATCTTGTATCAGAGATTAGACCTTCAAGGTTATGTCTCTCCCATTCAGGTAAATCTCTAGAAAGTTCTAATATTTTATTTATTTCTTCTAAAAAATTAACAATAGCTAAATCTCCTAAAAGATGCATATACTGCTTTATGACACTTCTTAATGTATCTCTCATATCTGGCATTAAATTAATATAAAATCCAGCCTCACTAACCTTTTCATAAACAATTTGAACAGAGGGAATTCCCTCCAAATCAAGAGATACTCTTCTTCTCCTAAATTTTCCATCTTCTTCCAGAATTAATCTGCTATACTGAATTTTTTTATCATAAGTATAATGAATTAAAATATTAAGTGGTGGTAACCATTCATCATCTCTTCTAAACCCAAAATCAAAATCAGCAGTAAACCAAGGTTTATACAATTCACCTTGTAAAGGATTAGTTCCAACATGAAATTCTAATTTTCCGACATCAGGTATAAAAAAAGTATGAGCAGTAGCAGGGTCTCTGTGCATAACTGAATTGCCATAAGTTTTTTCCCATTTAAGAGGTTGAGATTCTAATATTTGTCTTATTCTTGTAAAAGTATTAACATAAAATCCATAACCTTCTCTTAATACAAACTTTCTGTCTTCTTCCAAATCCCTGTAATAACAATCAGCCATTAAAAACTAAAACTAAAAAATCTTAAAAATCTATCTTTTGTTATTAGAAAACAACAATTCAATCTTATCAGGATTTCTTTTAATCTCCCTAACAATAGAAGCAGGCCCGACAATAGAAAATCCTTCTCTCCCGCCCAAAAGCATTGAAGCAAGCATTTCTCTTATTTTTTGAGGTAAAGTTTTTTCATTTTTTCTGTAATCAACAGAACAAATTTCTACGCCTTTAAATTCTTTGGAAATTTCTTCCATTGTTCTTTGTATAAGTAAAGCTTCTTCTTCACTTGAAAGTCTTCCTTCAATAACAAGAATCCTGTCTTTCCTGACTAAACCTAAAATTTTTCTTATCTTTTGGTTTACCTCCAATCCATTTAGTTCATAACCAGGTATAAATTGTAATGTTAACATTTTATTTTTTGATAAGATTAAATATCTCCTTATAAAGTTCATCCATGTTTTTTCCAGTCATAGCACTTATCCCAATAACTTTATACTGTGGAAAAGCATCTTCAACTCTTTGAATCTTAGATGATTTCAAATCAACTTTATTAGCAACAATTAATATTGGTGTATTTCTTGCAGCCAAATTTCCAATAATAGTAATATTAACCTGGCTATAAGGGTCTTGTGTAGCATCTAAAACAACTAAAACACAATCAACCTGGTCCAGCCATTTTATAGATTCTATAACACCTTGTGTAGCTTCTTTGGCTCTTTCTTTAGCTTCTTCATCATTCATTTTGAATTTTAAAAAATCTTCATAATCAATCCTAGTAGCAATACCAGGTGTATCAATTAAATTAAAATCCATTTCTTTATCATTATATTTTATTTTTACTTTCTCTTTTTGAATAATAGTTCTTGTTTCATGAGGAACTTTTGAAACAGAAGACATTTCTTCTCCTGTAAAATCCTTGGAAATCCTGTTAGCAAGTGAACTTTTACCAGCATTAACAGGTCCATAAAATCCTAATTTAATTGTTTTTTTTACCCTAAACAATTTAGAAAAAATACTATTGAAAAAACCCCTTATTTTGCTCATCATTACCATTTTCTTGCACTTTTGATTTAATAAACTTATGCTTCTAAAAAATATAAAACTCTAATATATATTTTAGAGAATATAAGAAAACAAAAATTTATTATTTTCTAATAACAGCAACATATTCTGTTTCTTTTTCAAATTCTATAAGATTATCTGGATTACTGGAAATTAAACCATTTCTATAGTCTCCATCTGAAATTTCATAATTAGTTATTCCTAATCTTACTAATAACTGAACTAATTCCTCTGTAGTCAACATAGAAGCCATAGCACCAATATAATCAAGAACTAAACTTGGAGTTTCCCATCTTTTGTCATCTATTCTTTTCAAAATTGTTTCCCAATCAGCATTTCGTTTTAAATCTCTTATATATAAAACTCCATCATCATTTAGTTTATCTATCATTTGTTTTAATGCTTTTTCAGGCTCTATAAATCTATGCAATGCATTTCTACAAATAACATAATCAGCATTAGGTAAGGGACATTTATCTAAATTATAAACAGTTCCATGAATAAGGCAAAATTTGTTTATAGAAATCCTAGCGTTACTAAAATTAGTTCATGCTAAATTTAACATATCTCCAGAAATATCAATCCCATAAACGATTGCATCTTCTTTAATTAATTCAATTGCTAATAATCCAGAGCCTACACCTACATCATAAATAATTTTAGCCCCATTAGGATTACCATAATATCCAGTTCTTAGCTTAAAGTCTTTTGCAATTCTTCTGTAAGTATCACTTCTTACTGTTCTTCCAAGTTCATCATAAGCTCTTGCAGTCTCTCCAATCATTGCTTCTTGGGAAAAAATACACAATCTGCCTTCTAAATTAAGTCCAAATAAAATATTTACAGCTTCCGCTAGATTTCTTGTTGATTCTATTTTTTCTCTATCAATTACTGGAATATTTGCCATAGTAAAGTAGTCAACAAAAATAGAATTTAATATATTGTAGTAACCTAGATTACAACAAAGAGAAAGATTTATATTAAATCAAATTAGGTCTAAAATATGGAACAATTAGAAAATCTAGGTTTAAGTCCAAACGAATCTAAATGCTATTTAACATTAATAAAAATAGGTTCATCTTCTGCAAATGAAATTGCAAGACAATCAGGGATTCATAGAGTTTCAGTTTATGATGCTTTAAGAGGATTGAGAGAAAAAGGATTAATTAGTCAGATAATAAAAGAAAATAAAATGTTTTTTGAAGCAGCCAATCCAGACAAATTATATAGTATAATAGAGCAAAAAGAAATTAATCTAAAAAAGTCCAAAGAGATAATTCCTAACTTAATGAAAGAATTTGATTTACCTAAGCAAAAGCAGGAAATAAGAAGTTTTAAGGGAGAAGCAGGATTAAAAACAATTTTTGAAGACATGTTAAAATCAAAAACAGAAATTCTTGATTTTGGTGCAGAAAATAAAATTAAGGAATATTTAAAATATTATTACCCTCAATGGGATAAAAAAAGATTAATTAAAAAAATTAAGATGAGAATAATAGCAAATATAAAAATCAAGCCAACCAAGCTTAAATTAACAAAAATAAAGTTTATTCCAAAAGAATTTACTTCTTCTGTTTCAACTTACATTTATGATGATAAAATAGCTTTAGTTATGTGGGTTGATAATCCTTTAGGAACAATAATAGACCATCAAAAGGTAGCAGAATCATATAAAAATTATTTTGAATATCTATGGAAAGTTGCTAAAGAATAAGGGATAGAAAGTTATTTAAGAAACCATAACCCCATAGAATAATGCAATTTCCTAAAAGAGTTTTAACATCTATTAAAAAAACAATAAAAAGGCCTAGTTTACCTGATTTATATGATTTGGTTACAAATTTAGAAGACGAAGTAAAAAGGTATGATAAAAAACCAAATGAACAAACATTAGATAATATAAAAAAATTAGTTCAAGAACTTCTTGTATGGCTTAAAAATAAAAAGCAGCTAAATGAAGAAAAGGGAAGAATTCTAGAAGAAGCAAATTATTATTATAATCAAAGAACAAATTCTGTAAATAGAGATGAAGAATTTTTCAGGGAAAGATTAACCCAGATTAGTATTAAATTAAAAGAATTAAAAAAAGATGAAGTTACTATTCGCGAGAATTATAAAATCATTTTGCTCTTAGAAGAAGGACAAAGTATGATCCTTGACTTTTTACAAAATAGGCAAAGGTTGACATTAATCTCCTTCCCATTTGCAGAACATGAACTAAAATGGCAAAAAGAAAAAGATATTAAATTAAAAAAAGAAATAGAAGAAATAGAAGGCTATCAAAAATTAGAAACACAAGAAGACTGGAAAAACCTTAAGCACCATTTATTTACATTAAATGTAATAGAGGGTATAAGTTCAAGATATCCTGCTTCTCATTTAGAAATTAATCTTACATTTGCTAATAAATTACTAACCCAGCAAAAAGATAATTATCTTTGGTATACAGATAATAGTAATTCCTTAATATTTGGTTTAAAAAAAGCATTTGATCTTTTAACAGAAAATTAACATAATTTTATAAAGATTCCAAACTTTCTAAGTTAATGGAAACCATAAAAGAAATCAAGCAAATAGATGAAAACATCTTTGAAATTTCACAAGATTACAAAAAGGGAATGTTAGTTCCAGGAAGAATTTATGCTTCTAAAAAATTATTAAGTGAAATGGATAAAGGTGTCATAGAACAAGTAACAAATGTAGCTTGCCTTCCAGGAATCCAAAAATATTCACTATGTATGCCAGACGGACATTATGGTTATGGTTTTCCAATAGGGGGAGTAGCAGCCTTTGACCCAGAACAAAATGGAATAATCTCACCAGGCGGTGTTGGTTTTGATATTAATTGTGGTATTCGCTCAATCTCAACAAATTTAACATTAAAAGAATTAAAGCCGAATATAAAAGAATTTACAAATTTATTATTCAAAAAAGTTCCAAGTGGAGTAGGAAGTAAAGGTTTTGTAAGATTAACTAAAGATCAATTTACTGAAGTAATGGAAACAGGAAGCAAATGGTGTGAAAAAAATGGTTATGCAACCAAAGAAGATTTAGAAAGAACAGAAAGCTCAGGAACAATTCCATGGGCAGACCACTCTAAAGTTTCAGACAAAGCTTTTCAAAGAGGTTTTAGTCAAATGGGAACATTGGGTTCAGGAAATCATTTTCTAGAGTTGCAATATGTTTCAGAAATTTATAATAAAGAATCAGCAAATATTTTTGGAATTCATGAAAAAGAGCAAGTAGCATTAATGGTTCATTGTGGTTCTAGAGGTTTCGGTCATCAAATAGGAACAGATTACTTAAAAATTTTTGATAAAGCAATGCAAAAATATAATATTAAAGTTCCAGACAGGGAATTAGGTTGTGCTCCATTAAACAGCGACGAAGGCCAGGATTATTACAAAGCAATGGCTTGTGCAGCAAACATGGCATTCGCTAATAGGCAAGTTATTTTGCATAGAATCAGAGAATGTTTCAAAGAAATTTTTCAAAAAGAAATTGAAGTTAATTTAGTTTATGATGTAGCTCATAATATTGCAAAATTAGAAGAGCATAAAATTAATAATAAAATAAAAAAATTAATAGTTCATAGAAAAGGAGCTACAAGAGCTTTCTCTCCAAACAACAAAGAATTAACAAATATTTTTCAAAAAACAGGACAGCCAATTGTATTAGGTGGTTCAATGGAAGCTTCAAGTTATTTATTAGCAGGAACTCAAAAAGCAATGGATGAAACATTTGGTTCAACAGCACATGGTGCAGGAAGAGCAATGTCAAGAACAAAAGCAAGAGAACAAATTCTAGGAAAAGATTTGCAAAAGCAAATGGAAGCAAAAGGAATTTATGTACAAACAGCTTCTTATGAAGGACTGGCAGAAGAAGCAGGCTTCGCATATAAAGATGTTTCAGAAGTTATTTCAACATTAGAAAAAGCAGGAATCTCAAAATTAGTAGCAAGATTCAATCCATTGTCAAATATTAAGGGGTAATTTAGCAGGTTCGTAAAGGGTGCAACCCTTACATTTAATCCATTGTCAAATATTAAAGGTTAAATTCTTTTTTAATTTTAACATTTTATTTAAAAAATTATAATAATTAATATCTTAAAGATTTATTAAAAAAATTCTTTCAAAAAATAAAAAAGTTAACTAAATTCTATTTTCACTTCCAAGCAGCAAAAATGTACCAAAATCTTTATAAACCAAGAATAAAGAAAAAATAGACATCTAAGTGAGGTTTTATCCGATAGATTTATGAGTACTTAATATTGCATTGAGTAT
>Ga0208375_1001107_pt1 | contig 32330 bp, 35 predicted proteins | sample RifOxyD1_FD_184038 | JGI IMG/M metagenome (GOLD analysis project Ga0208375, IMG submission 184038) | Soil microbial communities from Rifle, Colorado - Rifle Oxygen_injection D1 (SPAdes) | ecosystem: Environmental > Terrestrial > Deep subsurface > Rock core/Sediment | place: Rifle, Colorado...
ATGGCCCATAGAAATAAGCTGTGAGCATTTTGATTCTTCTCTTCTCGCGCCCCCAAAAACAACTATAAAATAACAAAAAATCCAAAAGGAGAAAAACAACAAACCAAAACGCGAAAAGAAAAAATCACCTCCTCCAAATTTTCCTCTCTAGCCCAAGCTCTTCCCCGCGGCTAATTTCACCCCCAAACAAAACATCACCATCAACGTTTCGTTCACGTAGTAATCACCAGTTTTTTAGAACAAACGTTCGATTCAAATGGAGGTTTAGAAATTGCTTTGTCATTTCAGGTCCGACAAAAAATTCCGGGATTCTGATCTGACACTTGAAAAATTGTATCCGCGATCGATCTTGGACACGCCCGTTAGTCGGGCAAAGGAGAGTAGCATGCCGAAGTACACACGTAGGAGGTCACTGTATCTCTTATGGTGGCTGGAACTAACAGTCACCATCTGGGGAATGTGGCATCCTAAACAGCTGGGAAGGTTTCTTCCCGGCTCAACATTCTGGATCTACACGCTCGGCGACAAAGCCTTAGCTTTAGTCGCCTTCATGTTCGGCATAGGAATTGCCGTCTATGCCAACACGAGCATCCTCTGGATCAAGGCCGCAATCGCCACCTTGATATATCTCATTGGAGCGATTTCCCTCCGGCAAACCGACTACAACGGCGGTGCCTTCTGGCACCTCGTCAACGTCACCATATGGGGAATCTTCACCGGGTTCGTCGTCCAATCGTTTCTCTAGAAAAAAAGGAGAACCGCAATGGGAAAAGGATTTGTCAGAAGCGTCCGAAAGAAATGGGAAGAGCTAAAGAGAAGGAGGCAGGAAAGAAAGCGAAAGAAAAAGGAAGAACGCCTCAAGAGGAAGCATTTGCGAGCAGTCAACGGCAATTAACACCAAGGAGAATGTCACATGGACACGAATGAGCGCAAGATCAAGAAGAAGGGGTTAGGAAATGGGGGCATTCGCCCCCGCCCATTCCTGATCGCAATGTTTGTCGTCTTGGCCACCGCCGCGCTCACCCTGAGCGCCTGCAACAAACCGTCAGCAGGTGATGAAACCGGTAGTGAGGCTACTCCCGCCAGTCCTACCGAAATGCAGGCAACGGCCTATGCTGGGCAAACTCAAGCTTTTGGAATTAAGACCCAAACCGCCGAAGTCGCCCCCAGCGCCATCCCCACCTTCACCCCCACGGCAACCTTCATCCCCACCCTGGTGCCCACCGACACACCTCTGCCCACCTTCACTCCTACTCCTGAAGTCGTGGTCATTCCTGACGATGCTTTCATAGTCGATGGTTGTCCCAAGAAATCCTTCGGCAATCACCCAGACACAGGAGAGCCACTGGTCTTTGACATGCCTGGCTACCCAGGTGATCCGGACGTTCGTTGTCACTATGTCATTTGGTCACCTTCCAGGCCTGTCGCTGTCATCATAAAGACAGATGGACTAACCGCTGAAGCCGGAATTTTCTCATTTTGGTTCCACGGCACCTACAATCTTGACGGTACTCTCAATGGTTGCCCTGAAGAAAAGGTATCTGACCCCAAGTGTGAAGGCACATTCGTAGCCACCGGGACAGTGGTCGTCCCCGCAGGTGTTATCGTTGACGTCAATTTCTATAACGACGTCAATAAGGCACATTCGCGCTTCAACTATGTTGGTAATCCCAACTTCGCCTGCGAGTATGTTGGTAATGATGTTGTAGACGAAAATGGCAACGTGATCGTTCACACTGAAGACAACATCGTTGTTCCCTTCTTCGCCGGCGATAATGGCACAATCTACGAATTTGATCGCTCTTTGCCAAGTCCTCAACATTGCCCCGGTCACGAAAATGTGGTCGTCCCAACTCCCAGCACAGACGACGAGGGGCACTGCTCCGCGCCAACTGACAATGACTGGGTGTGGTACGAAAACTCATTCTGGCGTTATGAAGGCCAAGCAATTAGCTTCCAGGTTCCCAGCCAAATTCTTCGTGTCGATTTTAAAAACACCGATAGCAAAATCAACACTGCCTACAATGGTGATCAAGTCGACAGCGCAGTTTTGGCAAATGCCTACTGCAAATAATACCGTTTTCAAGTTTGCACCGCCTCCCCGTCGCCACGACGGGGAGTTTTTTTATCTTGTAATTGACAAATTAGCTTCAATCTGATACAATATAGGATATATTATGAAGCTAAATTCTACCAAACCTCTAGTTTCTGTCATTATCCCCGTTTATAACGCTAACGGGTATCTTTTGCAGGCTGTAGACAGTATTCAAAACCAAACATACAAGAACTTAGAAATTATCGTCATCGACGACGGCTCCACAGACGAAACCCCAAAAATTCTAGGCACCATAGCCAAAAAAGATAAAAGAATCAAAATTCTTACCAACAAAAAAAACCTCAATATTGCATCATCTCTAAACAGAGGCATTAAGCTTGCCAAAGGTAAGTTTATTGCCCGTATGGATGCAGATGACATTGCTCTACCCAACAGAATCGAAAAACAAATCAAATTTTTACAGACTCACCCTGGCGTAGTTATTCTTGGTGGTCAGTGCAAAACTATAGATATAACCGACAAAGTTATTGGTCACAAGTTCTTCCCAGTACTGGATAAAGATATCAAAGATGCTATGTATTTCGAAAACCCTATTCAACACCCAACAGTTATCTTCAATACCAATCTAATTCCCAAAAACTTTACTTGGTACAATACAAATCTACCTCCAGCCGAAGACTACGATCTCTTCTTCCGCCTTGCTCAGTTTGGTAAATTCCACAACTTAAAAAGTGTTGTTCTTAAATATAGACAATATCTTGGCTCCTCTACCTTCAAAAACCCACTAAATACTTTCAACGTCACTCTAAGGGTTAGAAAAATGGCTACCACTAAATATGGTTATATCCCCAGCTTCAGGTCCAAACTCATTCACCGCCTCCAAAAACTGACACTAAAACTCCTACCAGCTTCATTTATATATCCTCTATACACCCTGCTTCGCGGTATCAGATCTCCTTTGAATCAAATAAGCTTTTTGTTTAAATTCGTAAACAAGTTCCCTTATTTTTCCAGATCTCTCAGTCAATAATTCAAAACCAATTTCCCCAAAAACTTTTTTCCACCCCGCATCATCCCTGTTCTGGTGTGGATGACCAAAAAATTCCAAATTCAGTACACTGTCCCAAAACCAAATATTAAGCCTGTCCCACCAATTCTCATACACATCTTCCACCACAATCACTTTTTTTGCTACTCTACCAGCTTCTATAAGAAGCTTTTCAAAGTCATTTACATGGTGCAAAACTGTAATCAGTAGTACCATCTCGAACTGTTTATCCTTAAATGGAATATTAACTCCGTCGTAGACCAAAACCTTAACCCCATCGACCTTTACCTTGTCTACCACATCTACCGAGGTCACCAAATACCCAGATTCCATTAAGGCTTTCGACACTTCGCCACTACCACAGCCCAAATCTAGCACTTTTTTTGATTCTCCCAACAAGGGTTCAATAAGCTCTATCAAGTACTTTACTTTTTTCTGATGCAGTCTTACCACCCAGTCGGCAACCAATTTATTCATACTTCAGTATAGCAAAAGTCCTATAACTTGCAAAATATACAAAATAGGCTAAAATAAATTAAATTCTGACTCGCAAATTCCCAAAAAAACATGGAGGCAATGTGTCTAAATCCGCTCAAAAAAGTGAACTTGTCCACAGGCTTATTATTGTCTTCTTTGCCATCTTGATGGTCTTTAGCGCAGCCTATACCACAGCTGTCTACACTGTCGCCCCTTTTGTAAAAGCTGAAGCCTCAACCACAATTGGTACCTTCCAGCCTCTCACTGACAGCCAAGATCTGATTTTGGACACCGGCCTTCTCGCCATTACCAAAATAAGTCTTGGCGAATCCAGCCCCAATAATTTCATTTTTTATCTTGGCGGCTACCCAGAAGATGGTCAAACCATGACCCAGGAAAATCTCTGCTTCACCTGGCTACCGACAAACCATGTCCTCTGTTTTTGGTTTCTCCACCAATAAATCACCCAACCGGCGCCAAAATAGTGGTGTCGGTTTTTATTTCACCAAATCCCCTGGCTCTTTTCTTATTCCTGGCACCAGCCTATCAAAATCCCTATCAAAAGAAACTAGCACCATATTTCTCTTTAGCTGTCCGGCGATTAAGCAATCAGTATACTTTACTCCCACTTTTATCGTTTTCTCAAATGCCAACCTACTATTTGTTTTCTCCAATATGACCAGGTTTCTTGTTCCCATAATAGTTTTCAGATAGTGCGCAATTTTTTCTTTAGAAAAACCATAGTAACTCTTTAGGGTATACAAAATCTCCATCAGAGTCACATTCGATACATAAGGTGCAACCGAACCCATCTCTACCTGGTCAAAAAATCTATCACACTCTTCAAATTGTCTCAAATCATCCTTTGCAAAATATCTAATCCAGACATTGGTGTCTATCAGACAACTCATCATATGTCCGAATAGTCAATGTAGTCTCGAATTCTTTCAATATTTATTTTCTTGGTAGGCTTTATGCCAGCCAGCGAACCTGCCAATTTTTTAAGTGACGATTCATTACTAGGTTCAACCATCATTTTTCCCATTTTTACAGTTATCTTTGCTTTCCCGTGTTTTTTAAGGCCAATAGCCTTCCGCACCCCAACAGGAATGTGCATCTGAAATCTAGGTGTAATTGTTGTTTCCCATGTCATATTACTATCATATTGCAATACAATACACTTGTCAATACTTCACACTCATCATTACTTTTACCATCTAAAGGGGTCAGGTAACAAACCTATAACTTGCAAAACAGCCAATAATGGGCTAAAATAGCCCAAAAATATAGCTCGCCCATTCCCAACCCAAACAAAGAGGCATCTCGTGGAATCAATTTCACAAAAAAAAGACATCGCTCGTGCCCGTCGGATATTTTTTGGGGTCATTGTTCTCGCAATCATCATCGCCACTGGTCTCAAGATCCAGATTGTTAGCTCTGACGGGGTTTACCATGCAACAGAAGATCAAAACACAGTTGTCACTTATGACGAAACAGGGCCAACGACTATGTATACAGTGGAGACCCATAGCAGCCACCAAAAAGTAAAATATGTGACTAACTACGTTTATGTGCCCAACGAAGGACAATTGGTTCACTTGTACCAAGTCCACCTAAAAACAACAACAAGAACAAAGTATTGCAGCCTGGTTATTCCTAAAGTCGTCGTCGTCACCAAAGTCTCTGGAACTTTCGATCAAGTCGCAGATGACAGCGGTCGAAGTGACTGGATTGGCTATATTCGCAACTCACCAGACCGTCGTTATTTGATCCCCGCTGATAACAATACGCCCTTTTACCGTACTTTATCGCTTGGAGTTTTACCCGAACCAGGTGACCAGATAAAAATGTATTATCTGGAAATCTTTTTCTCAAGCGAAAAGTTTCTCAAACTAGCTATTCTGTACTAAACTTAGCGCCCGACACCGTCGGGCGCTTTTTATTTACGCCAAAGTTACCCTCTCTAGCTTATTTATTCTCTTATCGTGGTCACGCAATACCAAATCCGAGTCTAGGACTTTATCTAGCTTTTTTTCAACGCCACCAAGCCTCTGTTTAACCTCAAACATTTCATTGTCCAAATTATCTAGTCTCAGTTTTACTCCCTCCATATCATTTTTCAACTCAACCACATCTTGTTTCAATCCTCCTACATCTTGTTTCAATCCCCCTACGTCTTGTTTCAATCCTCCCACGTCCTGTTTAAGTCCCCTCACCTCATCCTCCAAGGAGTCAAACCTAGGAAAAACAACTTGCTCCAAAGCATCCAAAACCCCATCAAAAACAATTTTCTTCATCACCTTTTGATCATTATCTGTCATATATCCAATATACCAAAAATGCTAAACTAAAATTGTGGCTACTGGCAAAAAAAATAAAAAACTTCACCAGCAAAAAACCTCTCGCCTCAAAAATATACTTGAAAAAGTCAGGGCTTTTTTTGTTGACTTCTGGCCAATTTTTTTCCTAATACTTATCACCCTTACTCTCTCCTACCTAAATTACGACAAGGGTACATATCTTTCCGGTTGGGACAATCTTCATCCAGAGTTCAACCCATCCCTATACCTAAAAAGAAACCTGTTTGCCGTTTGGCAAGAATACCAGTCTACCGGACTTCTAGGTGGCATGGCCCACGCAGCCGACCTGCCTCGCGTAATACTTATCTATTTGGTCAGCCTGACCAATCTGGTTCCCAATAACCTCATTCGCTACCTCACAACCTTCTTACCCCTAGTCCTTGGCCCTATCGGAGTACATCTTCTCTTAAAGCAAATTTTTGTAAACAGCAAACTAAGTCACAAAAGTATCCAAAGTAGCACTTTTCTAGCTGGTCTTTTTTATCTTTTAAACCTTTCAACTTTGCAAACATTTTTTATTCCATTTGAGACTTTTACTTGGTTCTACGGTGCTTTGCCATTTTTAATATATTTTTTACTAGTTTATTTCAAAACCCCAAAACTAAGCAACTTCCTTCGCCTCTTTCTAATTTCTTTTTTATCTGGTACCGCCTTTTATGTCGAGACCCTTTTTTTGGTTTTTCTTATTTGTCTCATACCTTTTTTTATAGAACACGTTTTTCGTACCAAAAAATATTTTGTCAACTCGTTGCATGTCATACAATCCGGTCTTGCTATAATTCTTCCTCATCTTTATTGGCTTTTACCTGTCGCTTTTTTCGTGTTTACCAATAGTCAAATAGCTACCCAAAACCATATCAACTCTATTTCTTCAATCGAGACGTACTATCGCAATCTAGAATTCGCCAACCCCAAAAGTCTCCTCACACTTCATAGCTACCTTTTTAAATACTTAGACTTAGGAATAAACAACAAATACGACTTTCTTCTCGGTCCATGGTTGAATCATCTAAACTCACCCACTATCACTGCTATTGGAATCTTTTTTGGTGTCATCATTCTCCTCGGAATATACTATTCTCTAAAAACCAAACTGGCATATCACCGATCATTTCTAGGAATTTTAGCCTTCTGTTCCTTTTTCCTTTTAGGTGGCGGACTGCTTATCAACAGCACAATTCCGCTCATCGGTGAACTTTTAAGGTCACCTTACACAAAATTTTCTTTACCCCTTGCCTTTTCTCTTAGTTACTTCTTCGCCGTTGGCATTATATTTATTCTCGATATCTTTGCCTTCTTAGATACTCGTCTTACCTACAACCTCACTCTTTTCACTTTTGCCTTTTTGCTTTTTACTTATATGTCTCCAGCTTTTTCTGGTAACTTCACAAACAAAAATATGAGAGTAAATATCCCCTCGGAGTATTTTGAGCTTTTTGAATATCTAAACAATAAACCAGCAGACCATCGAATTGCCAACTTCCCTCAACATACTTTTTGGGGTTGGAACTACTACAGCTGGGGCCACAGAGGTAGTGGGTTTACCTGGTACGGCATCAAGCAGCCCATACTAGACCGAGCCTTCGACGTCTGGGAAAAAACATCGCAAGATTACTACGAAGAAATATCCACTGCCCTTTACTCCCAAAATCACCAAAAGTTCAATGAGACCATCGATAAATACAATATTGCCCATCTTCTTTTGGACACCTCTGTTATTGCACCAGACACCAAAGCCAGTCTAGGCACAAATTATCTAGATCGAATTATTGCAACTTCTGAACAATACGAATTGGAAAAAACTTTCTCAAATCATCTTTTGCTCTACAAAAACAAAAATCATAAATCCAAGGACTTTTTGTCCTCAAAACCGACCCAAGACAAACAACAACAAAAGCCACTTCTCAGTTTCTCCCAACGTCCCAACCAAAATTGGTACGAAAAGGCAGGTTTTTTAAATACCAACATCACTCTCCCTAGTAGTACAACCTCCTTTACTATCCCCTCACTTACCGACTCCGAATCCCTTCTCCCCTACAAAATAGAATATCGACCAAACGGCGACTCTGTCACTCTAAAATTGACACCAATTACTCCAATATTCTATTTAAACGGAAGCCAACTCGACCTAGACTACACATCGCAAGTTATCAACATACCACTTACAACAAGCACCAGCAAACTCATTCTCAGTCTCAACTCACAATATATATCTTTCGACCTCCCGTCGGAAGTGCCCGCCCTCTCTGAATACTATTTTCTATCCGAAATGTATTTACCCACCAACAACAATTTTTCGTTAGCAGTTTACCAAGGGATACCCACGCAACAATACCCAATTATCAACTCATTAATAAACAACAATCCTGTTCAGTGTTACACCAAAAAAGAAAACCGTAGCATAGAAAAAATTGCTACCCCCAGAAGTATTACCTTACTCGGCACCGATCTAGTCGCCTGTCTATCCGCCACACTTCCACCTGTAGATCAAAACCAACTCTTAGCCGTTTCTTTTACTTATTATTCACCCACACTCACAACCGCCAATATCAATATTTCCAATGACGATTTTGGCACCGAAAACACCTCTCAACCTTTTGAGTCAAGCACAACTCCCAAAAGAGCTCAAATTTTTACCAAAGCCTCCACCCAAAACAAACAAGTCAACCTCATTTTAGAAGCCGAAGAGACAAAATCAATCCAAGAAATTACCTACAAAGATGTTTTTGTTAGCTCCCACGACACCGTCTACCAAATCTCTATAAAGTTGAGTCCCATCAAAGAAAAAACAGTCGATTTACCACAACAAGAAAATAATAAGTTACAAATCTCACTACCCATCACCAAAACCACCTACAATATTGTCCAAACCCCAACAGTCAACGCCCTCTTCCCCGAAAACCGAAACTGTGACCGCTTCAACAACGGTAAAACCGTAAAGATAAACAAAGATGACCACATTGTTTATCAGAGCCAAAATGCCATCGAATGCGACTATTTAAATCTGCGTCACCTACCTCACTCCCTAAATTATCTAATTGGTATAGACACCAAAAACATTCGTGGTTTACCCTTGGTGACATGTTTAGAAAATCACGCCACCAGACGCTGTGATATTTACGAAAGGCTAGGAAACCAAAACGGCCAACAATATATCCTCCAGACAATAAACAACAAAAGCGAACAAGATGGTTTCACGCTCCATTTATTTAACCAATCTTTTGGCAACAAAATAGGCGAAAATCAGCTAAAATCAATCACTCTTCATCCCTTCCCACTTACATTTCTCCAAAACATTACTTTAAACAACTCACAAGAAAATAGATCTGAAATCCGAGATCTGAAATCTGAGATCTCATCCACTCACCCATTTGAATTTTTCTATAAACTAGAAATTAAGTCGACCGGGTCATCCGAAATTAATTTATTTCAAACCAAGTCCCCTTACTGGAAAGCCATCCAAATTTCTCCAGAAGATTACTCCAAATCTTCTTTGCTCTTGGCCACAAAATACTTTTTCCTTTATCCAAAAACTTTTAAGTTCGCTCCAGTTGATACTGCAAACTGGTACAACACCTGGGCCATTCCTTCCGGTGGCAACCATATAATAATTATCTATCTTCCACAATACCTAGAGTTCCTCGGACTAGCCATCATCTTACTTACCATGCTTATCACCCTTCCCCTTCTTCTCTATCAAAAAATCAAGGAGGAAAAATAAAAAGGGCTTGACCTTCCAGTAACTAGAAAGTGTATATTGTTTAAAATGGCAAAAATCAGTATCGGTCAAATCTCAAAAATTGTTGATCTTCCCACCAAAACTATCAGATTTTACGAGCAAGAAAATCTTTTAAAAAAAGTTTCCAGAGAAGAAAACGGTTATCGCTTGTACTCCACCGAAAACATCGAGGAGCTCAAAGTTATCAAACACGCTCGCAGTCTTGGTTTTTCTCTCCCCCAAATCAAGGCCCTCCTCCATAACCCCGACAATCTCAGTGAGTATCTCCAGTCAGTTATCAACCAAAATCAAAAGGAGCTAGAAAATTTAAGGTCCGTTAATCAAAACCTAGTTTCACTCCAAAAAGAACTCCAACATAGCAAGTCTACTTGTACTGGGGACGAGTATTGTTGCAATATCTTCTATCAATCTCTAAAGCACAAAACGAAAGGAGGTGAACCAACCAAATGATCTACAACTGTTGTGGTGGTAAATGCGAGTGCGAAAATTGCACTTGTAAATAAAAGCAAAACCCCGCCACCGGCGGGGTTAAAGGTTTTAAAAGTCACATTAACTCTGAACAAAAACATACTTCTCATGTACTATATTCCCTTTGACATAGGCATGAGATGAAACCAAAGCCCAATGGCTCTTTAATAGACCCCTAAATAACTCATATTCATCAGTCTTCTCAGACACGTTACCGTTTACAAAGATCTTTTTATTGCTTGGATCCACTGTTACTACTTCCACAACATAGATGTCAGCCATTTAATTCTCCTTCTAATATAGTTCATAAAATTGTTATTCATCAACTGCAAGTAATACTCATCAAAAGCAATCAACAAACTTTCCCTGTTCGAATATTTTCCTGGTCTGTATGCCCTTGATGTAATACCTCTCTGCGCCATTTCGCAAAGTTCCCAGTCTTCAGCGTTGGTTTTCGCCCAAACCTCTACCGGCTCATTCTTGGCGAATTTCTCTCCCAAGGTAGTATCTGAGTCAGGGTTAAAAAGCCAATCACTCTCAATTCTGGTTTCGGTTGCTGATTGCGGATACAAACAGTGAAACATCAGGTAGTCTGGGTGAATGTTCAAAAGCAAATTACCAAGAATTGTGTAATACCAACCCTTCCTTGCTGTCTTCTCGGTCAGCTGACCACCAAGTGGTAGTGCACAAAACTGTCCAGAACTGGTCACACTATCCGCCCCATTCAAAATCTCCATCAATCCTCCCAAAAACGGACCATCAGACAGATCATTCTGAGCACTTTTGTCACCAATAAACTTACTAAGTGTTTTATGCGCTATTCCACAATGCAAACATTCATTAAAGTTTAGGAAGATCAATTTCCAGTTGGCTTTTACTTTGTAAGTTTCCGTGTGCCCCCGAATCAAACTTCCAATTTTCCAGTCCTCAAGTCTGCCCAACATGGGTCCATAAATCTGCTCAAAGGGAATAGGGTCATTAACAAAACTGATAAAAATAAACCCTTCCCAAATATACAAGGGCGGACTGGTCAAACCATTACTCGCAAAATCAAAGTCTGCAATTTCTTCCATACCAGGAGCACTCAGTAGCCTCCCATCCATATCATAAGTCCAACCGTGATAGTGACACTGCAAAGTTTTACGATTAAATTTCCCTTCTGTTGCCCCCGACCTGTTTGGTTTACAGACCAATGTTCCTCTGTGGGAGCAAACATTGTAAAAAACTTTTATCTGATCATTTTTATCTCGCAAAACAATAAAGGGCTCACCCAAAGCCTCAATCAGAAAATAGTCCCCCTTGTTTGGAATACGGCCAGTATGCCCCAAGCAAAACCAAAACTTTTCAAAAATCTTCTTTTTTTCTTTCTCAAAAATTTGCTCGCTTGTGTAATATTTTGCTGGCAGCGTTTTTGCTCCAGGCAAATAGGTGTCAGTAGTTGGCTTAAAGTTACTCACCACTCTCTCCTTCTCTTTTAAAGTCCGATTTCAGCAATTCTACCAAAAGAATCCTTCGCAATTAACGAAGGATCATTCTATATAATTCTAGTCTCTTATCTGAAGCGTATATTGTACCCGCTGATCACCGTTAGAAAGAACAAACAGAAATACACCAACCATGTCATATTTAGCTTCACAAACCAAGTAAGAAAGATATTTTTGTACTGGCTCGCCTTTAGAAACAATATCTTCATTGTAGTTGATAGATTGCAACTTACCGTCGATTGTCGCAATTGCAATAATAACAGCACTGTCTCTATTACTCATTTCACATCTCCTTTTTTTAAACGAACTTTTTGGCCATATTACCACAAAAAACCTCAAAGTAGAAGTGACGATTTTGCCTGCCCGACTCAATCATCACTCCCTCTCTGAGGTCTTTTGTTACAGTTGACAGCGTTTTTCTTCAGTGCTAATCTGTATGCAGTTAACAACTTCTGTCCAGTTGATAACTTGGAAAAAGAAAAGCAATGCTATTCGAGTTAGGCTACGGTAGTATTGCTTTTTTCCTGTTTAAATCCATACCAAAAAACATTGCACAAAAATCATTTCTCATCTGTCATCTGAGACCTGAAATCTGTTATTTACTCATCACCACCAACTGTTGGCCAAATTGGCCCATCTTGGCAATTTGAGTAGATGTTATCTGTCGTGCCAATTTCTCAGCACGAATATTTCTAGACACTCGAACTTCCCTTTTTGAATTAGTAAGTCCTAGTTTTTTGAGCAGGTTTTGCATACTTTTTTAATACTTTTACGCGTACTAAAGGAAAATATATCACATCTTGTCAACAACATCAACCCATAACCAAAAAAGTAAATAACCCATATTTATTTTAGCTTCAAAAAACCACTAAAATACCCCACTAGGGGTATAATAAACTAAATCAAGGTCTTTTAAAAAGGAGCCATCCAATGGGTAATACACAACAAGTATCTGACTTCGTTTATTTTTGTTCCCCTCTCATACCAAACGAGGGCAAAGAAAATGCACTAGGCTACGCACAAGATCTGTATGACATGTTCCAATTGCCTGCACTCTGTCTCTCAATAGCTATTACACCACTGATTACTTTTCGGACAATTACTCTCCGGCTTAACCACCCAGATCTCTTAAACACCTTGGGTGTAACCCTATCTGATCTAGACACAATAGTCAGAGGATACAAATTTCCCCTTGAAACAATTCAAATATCCGAAGTCCTTAAAGGTTCCAAGGAATCTCAATTTGATCAAGTATTCGAAGAGTTTGCCACCACGTCACACAACTTTAATACTCTATTAACACAAGAAAGTATCAAGCAAAACTTAAGAGCAACCGTAAATCTTCAAATAAACTATCCATCTGGAGACCAAGTTTTTGATTTTCTCAAGCGTTATTCTCATGACAAAAGTCTAATGTTTGCGGTTGGCATGGAGATAGCGGCTGTAGTTTATTGGAATTTAGTTCCCGAATTTAGCCATCTAATCAAAAACGATTCATGGCTCAACTCATTCGACCCAGCCGACCTGGGTTAAAAAATCAAGCCCTCACGGGCTTTTTTGTACTCAATCTGTCCTATGGCAGATGCCACAAAAACGGCTCTAGGAATTTCCCAGAGCCACAAACTTAAGTTAATCCAATGGCGGATCAATCAGCTTCTTGATGAGATCAATGTTGCGAATGACTGCATCATTAAACTCAGGCGTCAATATTGCCTGGTAAATGAAATAAACGATAAACAGGCAACCAACAAATGGTGACACGGTCCAAAAAGCCCAGACCCCACCGATGACAACAATGGACATCCAAACCCCAGCCGGCTCAGTGTCACCAAATTCAGCCATATTTATGGCCGTGATATAGACAGTCATGGCCAAGTAGATCCCAACCAACAGACCAAACCATCCCATTGCCCGTGTCATAGCCGTTGTATTTGCAATGACCAAAGATGTCATCACACAAAACAGCGTCTTTTCCCGCTTCTCCAATTTACTCCAATACAGTTGAAATCTTCGTAACAAACCAAGTACCAGCCTCTTCATTGTTTCTCCTTTTTCAAAAGTTCAACTAAATTGTTACAACCAGAAATTATACTACAAAATACCTACTATATCAACACTATAAGACGGATAAAAACACAAAAAAGAGACCAGGTATTACCCATGGTCTCTACGTAAATATTATTCTTTAACCTCAGCCGGCTTTTGGTCTACAAGCCACATTATCAACAATGGCACAAAAACAAAAATCACCACCGGCCAAAGCCCAAAATAAAACAGGGAGACCATCCCAGCAAAGAAGGCACCAATAACCAAAGCAACGCCTCCGTTCGATTTTGAGTCTTTCCAAACTGATACCGCGACCATGGTGACAATCGCCGGCACTATCACTGCTAACACCAACCCACCTACAATCGGCAAAAGGCTAGCGATAGCATACGACGTTGCAAACGTCATCAAGACCGTCGTTGTCAGTATATATTTTTGGGTAAACCACTCAAAAGGTAGCTGGATAATTTCCATATGGCCCCGCTCTACATATATCAACATCATGTAAGCAAAGCTCCCCCCAAGTAGGTAATACGTCAAAAGCTTACCAGCACCACGCCAACTTTCCCCAAACATATGACAAAAGATTATGCTTACCAGAACAAATACATAGTAAAGTACATAACCTTCCTTGATATTCTGGCAACCTTGGCGAATCCAAACAGAAACCGTAAACGCCATAAGCAAAACCAAAATCCACATGTACTTTAATACAAATAGGCCAGGATTAGCGCTCGCAAGCACATATCCCCAATTATTAAGCCCAATCCCAGTTGGGATTAAACTTAGCAAAACCAAAAAGCCAAATAATCTTCGCACTTCCAACTTTTTTTGTGTCATATCTAACTCTTCCATTTCTCCTCCTATATCAAACTTATTTTGACTTTGTATCCGTCTGACCTCACAACAAACCAACCTATTGGAAGCCAGTATTTGACCAAGCCTGCAAAAGCAAAGAGACTAGCAACTGCAGCATAATCCGCCGTAGTTGGCATCTTTAAGCCCGCCAAGGCGACTGTAATCAAGGCAACGCTAAACACTAAGCCGCCTGCAATTAACCCCTTAAGCACGGGGACAAACGGCAACCAATGCAAGGTAATCTTCCGCACAGGCTTAATTGAACACAAGAAACTGGTTGAAACATAAAACCAAAGAAAGGCTAATAGTCCCATTTCTTCTCTCCTTTTTAATTTGCAAAACCAAAATTACGACCATTAATTTTAACACAAAACCAACTAAAAATCAATATTATGAGACAAAAGGTGGTATAATATCAAAGCTACTTAAAAAACCAACGCTCCAAAGGAGGAGAAATGTTACCCGTAATTACATTCGAAATGGTTTGGAACTTTGTGGTTCACATGTTTACCACTTGGCTCCCCTGGGCACAAAATTGGATGGTTAGCCTATCTGCTGTAGACTGGCAAAACTACACCCAAATTATGTACGACCAGTGGATCGTAGATGTCGTTGGCACTGGCCTCGAACCAATTATTATTTGGCAATTCGTCGAGGCTGTAGGCTCCACTTTCGGTGCCACAATCGGTATTTTTACCTGGTGGTTCATTGCCCACATCTGCTGGCCATGGCTTAGTTTCCTCATCATGGGTCTTTTTATTCCGGCCGGTGCTCTTGCGGTCTACCTCATCTATTTAATTGTCATTTATGTACTGCTGCCAGTTTTGTTTATAATGACTATCAAGGATCTTCTTAAGGGCAAATGGATGCATAAAGCCTTTTACCTGATTCTTTGGGCTACCTACACATACCTGCTCTTTACGCAAACACCAGAAGTAATTCTCATTCACCCAGGCTGGTATGTTTTCACCACCATTCTTTTTGCAATTGGTTTTAGAAACTACACTCCTTCAACCAAGACGTCCTCCTAAGGACGTCTTTTTTTTGTTTTAACTGGACAACTCTTACCGCAACCTCCAAGGACTGTCCTTGAAGACAAGCATTACACAACTTCTTGATTTTTTGAGTTTTGGAAGTTTTGGGTTTTTACTTATATACTCATCTCATGACCAAATCCAACACTATTTTCTTTTGTAGCTCCTGCGGAAACGAATTTACCAAGTGGTCTGGTCAGTGCCCAGCCTGCAAAGAATGGAATACCTTAACCGAGGCAACCTCGTTTACTAAGCCAAGCAAGTCTGGTAACAAATCGAGCATCAGAAAACCCCCTCAAACTCAAACAATTTCCTCAGCTCTTTCTGACCAAAAAAACCATACCTTCAGTAGCAACATTAGCGAGGTCGATCGCGTTCTTGGTCCAGGGTTAACTCGTGGAGGTGTTTATCTTCTTGCCGGTCAACCAGGTATCGGCAAATCCACCCTCCTCACCCAACTCGCCATCAAGTCCAACAAAAAAGTTTTTTACATTTGCTCAGAAGAAAGCCCTGCCCAAGTTGCCACCAGAGTCAAGAGAATCGATTCCAAACCAAACAATATTCAATTAACTAGTACTTCAGTGGTCGAAAGCATTTGTGAGCTCATGAGTCAAAACCAAGACACAATTTTTATCATCGATTCCATTCAGTCTGTTTCCGTCGACCAAAACGCTACCTCCGCCGGCTCCCCTAGTCAAATCAGAGACAGTGCTAATCTTCTTATTCAATCAGCCAAAGAAAACAATATCACTGCCATTATTGTAGGTCATGTCACCAAAGAAGGCAGTATTGCTGGACCCAAAATGCTCGAGCATATGGTCGATGTTGTCCTCGAGCTCTCAGGTGACCGCCAACATCTTCTGCGAGTCCTCCGAAGTGTCAAAAACCGCTTTGGACCCACAGATGAGTCAGGGCTCTTCCAAATGGAAGGATCAGGACTTGGTGAGGTTAAAGACCCCAGCAAATTTCTCCTCGAAGATCGTGTTGAGGCAGCCCCAGGCTCTTGCCTAACACTTACCATGCAAGGCACTAGACCCTTAACTATCGAAATCCAAGCTTTAGTCGTCCACTCACCACTACCCATCCCCCGTCGCATCGCCAAAGGTATTTCTACCAACAGACTCCAGCTCATTTGCGCCATTCTCACTAAGCACCTCAATCTACCCATAGATACCAAAGATGTTTTTGTCAACGTTACAGGCGGGCTAGAGATCAAAGATCCTGCTGCCGACCTTGGTGTCGCTTTGGCGATTATTTCTAGCACCAAAGATAAGCCATTACCAAATCAATCTATTTGTTTTGGTGAACTAGGACTCCTCGGCGAAATTCGCAAAGTTAACTACACCGATAAACTTCAAAAAGAAGCCAAGACTTTAGGCTCCACTACTATTTTTTCTCCACTTACACACAAAAACCTCAAAAACATCAAGTTCTAGGTCATGTTAGAATTGACCCCAAGGACATTTATAAGGTCAAACAAACTGGAGTTTAAACATGTCAGAAACTCTATATGCCAAGCTACTCTCAGGCGAATCTTTTTTACTTCCTGAGGTTAATATCAACTCAATTAATGTAGTTATAGACAGCATAAATGATTTGGGTTTGCCTCCACTTTTAGCAATAGTTAAGGAAATGACCGCTATCAGCTATCAACTTTTGGCAGATTATTACTTCGATATTGAAGTACTAAACCTTTCCTACGATATAAACCCAGACATTGTTGCCGATTTTATTGTAGGCTTTCGAACCCCACTAGTTGTTATTTCATCTTGTTTTAATCCCAACTCGCCCATACTAGATCGAAACAGCGAACCAAAAAAGGATAGTCAATACGTTCGCACCGCCCGTCGCAAGTCGCTTGACTTGGTGACAAGATGTACAAATGCAAATATTGCCATTGTCGGCACCAAAGTCTTTACTTACTGTCAAGAGGTTTCTTTCATTGAAAATGAGTACTACCAAATCGGTGTTATCTCTTCATTAACTACTTTCCGCAACTTCACCACTCGTATCGAATTTGACACCAAAATTGAATAATTTATGCACATAGTATCTATAGACCACCCCAAAACAGAGGTGGTCTATTTTTTTACTTTTGTCTTTTTGTCTTCATCCCTTCAGAACACTCAGAACACATATACATGTGCATCTTCATTTCCCACAAAGCCGACAAACCAACCAAAATGTATACCAATTTTTCAATTGACATCATCGATCCAAACAAGAAGTTTACCAAATTAAAACCAAACAAACCTACAAGTCCCCAGTTCAAAGCCCCAACAAACACGAGCAGATATGCTATTTTATGCAGTGACACAAATCCTCACCTCCTCTCCTAACTCCATCAAAATATAAATCACTAATATCAGTATACATCGTTTTTTTTACCTATTGACAACACAATTAAATAAGATATACTTATCCTTAGTCAGGAGCGCAAGCTTCTGATCAGAAATACTAGCAATAGTAAATCGGAAGAAGGCCTCGCAAGAGGTTCTTTTTCTTATATACCCCTAATTAACTCTGACAAAATTATTTTCGTATACAATAAATAGCGTGGAGAACACCAGTCTATTTTTTATTTTTCTCACCGGTCTTACTACAGGAGGTCTTACTTGTCTCGCTGTTCAAGGCAGCCTTTTGGCCTCAGTTACAACCAAGAACGAATCAAACAAAATTACAAAAATCAGTCCTGTTCTCTCTTTCTTAACATCCAAAATAATATTTCATACCCTCCTAGGTTTTTTACTAGGACTACTAGGAACCAGCATAAAGCTCTCCCCCATTCACCAGGGCTATTTACAAGTTTTAATTGGTATATATCTCTTTGGAGTTGCCGGCAACCTCCTAAATCTCCATCCAATATTTCGCCACTTCGTTCTAACACCACCAAAGTTTATCCTCCGCTTTGCCCGTAATCTAAGCAAAGACACAACTCTATCATCACAAAACATCACTGCTAGTTTACTTGGAGCTCTAACTATTTTCTTACCTTGTGCCACCACCCAAGCCATAGAAGTTCTCGCTCTCACATCTCAAAACCTCCTATACGGCGCCAGCGCCATGTTTGTCTTTACTCTAGGCACAGTTCCTACTTTCCTGTTTTTCGGACTCGCCCTCACCAAAAGTCAAAATATTTTTCAAACAAACTTTTCCAAAATACTGGGCACCGCCTTAATTCTCATGTCCCTTTATACAATTAATTCTGGAGTTACTTTAACCGGTTCAGTCTATACCGCCCAAAACTTCTATGCAGTTGCCACCAAACAAAACCTAGAGGGCGGTACCTCAGTACTAAACGCCACATATCAAGTTGCCACTCTAAATGTAACCAACTCAGGCTACACACCCCAAAACATTACCCTCAAAAAAGATGTCCCAGTTACTTTAAATCTCATTACTAACAATGTCAAAAATTGCACTCGCAGTTTTGCAATTCCTAGTCTAAATATCGAAAAACTTCTACCAGAAACTGGTACTACTACCATCGAATTCACACCCAAAAAAGAAGGTCTTATTGCTTTCGCCTGCTCTATGGGCATGTACACCGGCAACTTTAATGTGGTTAATTAACTTGACATATAATACATAACATGTTACTATAAAAGTAATATGTTACTAACCCAAAGAACTAATGTTCTCTTTAACGAAAAAGACTATCGCATGCTTAAAGAGTTAAGTAAGAAAAATAACCAGACTATTGGAGAGCTAATACGCCACGCTATTGCCAAAACTTTTGGACCCAAGAAAAAATCAAAGGAACAACTTCTCAAACATTTAAGAGGCTTAGGGAAAACAGCTAACACCAAAGGTATAAATTATAAGCAACTTATCGAAGATGGTCGCAAATACTAACCATAGAGTTGTTATCGACGCCTCCGCAATACTCTCATACATACTTCCAGATGAGCCCACCTCTAACAAAGTACTCCATACCTTTAAAAAATATGCCAAAGACAAAGTTTCTTTCTTAGCACCTACCCTCTTAAATTACGAAGTGGGTAACGCCATCAAGTCAGCAGTTAAACAAAACCGACTCGACAAATTATCCGCCAAAGAGATCATCGAGAGCTTCAAGCAATTGGAGATCCACTATTTTAATCCAGACATCTTGTCGACAATTTCTTTATCGCTGGAGCACAATCTCTCTTTTTACGATGCGTCGTATCTGTCTACTGCTCAAGAAAATAACGCCACGCTTCTCACGTTAGACAAAAAACTACAAGAATGTTTAGCTATTATAGATACATGTTGAATCTGTTCAAGAAAAAAACTCCTCCATCTACGACCAACATTGTCATTCCGGGCTCCGACCCGGAATCCAGAGCCATAAAACTTTCCAATCTCGACTGTCCCTCCTGTGCCATAGATCTAGATCTTACTTTAGAAGAATTACCGGGAGTAACTTCCGCCAAAACCAACTATGCTAAATCCGAAATAAATATATCCTTTGACCCAAAAAAAATAACTCTCCAAAAAATAAAATCAGCCATCAAATCCGCTGGCTACTAAAAAGGCACAAAAAAAGCGGGTGTCCTTGGTAGAACACCCGCAAACTCAATCAGCCTTCTTGCAACTTTATCTATGCCTCTGATTTCGGCAACGAAAGTTGCAAATCTTTATTGCGCTGATTGCCCCGGTGGCTGACGCCATCACTAGTATGGAGAGGACATTGAGTCGTTGATCACCTCTCTCTGGGGTCGCCCATTTAGGAGCGAAGGATATCTGAGCTCAATCTCGGTACTGCGTCCAGCACCCTCAGACCTCTTACTCACCTTTGTTAAACTTACTACGCATAATATAACCCAAAACAACCCCCAAATCAGGACAATTCGGGGACAAAAAACCAATTTTAACTCACGATCTACTCTTTACAGGAAAAGAACGATTCCATTTCAAAGCGCCACCTTCTATAGCTGACAGTACCTTCAAAGCTTCTCGTTTTGCTCTCTTTTGCAAACTCGTTTCTGCTTTCATAGACTCATCTAGCTCAACAGCTTCCTTAGTAATATTTTCAATATTTAACACTGTGTTGCCTGCATGGCTCTCCATCAAAGTCCCAACTCCAAATAAACTCAACCAGCCAGTTCTATAAGTTTTTATATCATCTTTCCTAGTAAATAACACGCCATCACCACCACTATTCACTATTTGTTTTAATTCAGTAAATAGGGCATCCGCAAATTCTTTATCTTCTGCTTTTATGGATGTATTCAAAAGATCTATCTGACTTGGCCACAAGGAAATATCAGCACGCTTCAATCTATCCAGCAGCACTTTTCCACTCTCGTTTATAAACCTTGTTGCTATCTCCTCAATCCTGGCCCTCTCGCCTGCTTCAATTCCTGTTTCAGAGACTAGATTTTCTTTTACATCAAATTGGACAGTCATATTTATGGTTGTAAACTGTTTATCTGCCTCCTCTGCCCAAACCAGTATTTCACCAGTCTTATCACTAATAGAATTCCTCATCTTCATCTCCAAAACTTTATCAACTTCACCATCCCCACTCTTTAGCCTACCTAACATATCACCTTGCCCAAGTACTCCCATCACCTTTACAGCCAAGTTCTTATCGTTTAATTCTATGGCCACCGCCAAAACTCCAAACAAATGTCCTTCTGCCTCGCTACGTATTTGTTGTGCAATGTACTCTTTCCATTTTTGTTCTGAGAAAACAACACCTTCTCTTTTGCACTTTTTCTCAAAAATACTGCGGTCGTGACCAGCTACATCTACCAAGAACTGATTCTCGTCAACAAACTTATTTGTTAGATCTCCGCCAGTCGCCATGTCTGTACACAGTTCCACAAACTTATTCATGTCTGGTCCAAAAGAAGGTCCCTTATATATGCTGGCAACAAAAAATTCACCTCTGCCGCTATTATTCAAGTTGAAATATTGATTGCTTCGAAGCAAGTCCCTAGTTCTCTTCTTTGTTACTTCAAACGCCTCACTAACAAGCTCTTCCCTTTTGTCATTAACTGCCTTTTCCCAACCTTCCAAGACTCCCGTCTCTTCTATTTCTGTACTCCTTTTTAATATTCTACTCTGAGCATCCTCTATCGTCTTACATATCTCTCCCAAGTTTTGTGATCTTTCTGACATCCCCCTTACAATGTATGCAGTATTCATACCTGTTATTACTCCTGGAAGTTCAAATTTTGCCAAAAAATTTTCTACATCGTCATTCTCATGTACTCTCGATAACTTTTCTAAAGCAGATGCTAATCTTGCGGTCGCCCACATTGGCTCAACCACAGTCTTTTCATCGGCTCTCATACCAATCTCTCTCGAAAAATCTGACAATACAGCTGAAGCAACTATTGCCTGTCTCCCAACTTTTAACTGTTCAACATTACTATCATCACTTTCCAGAAGCTTCAACCCGCACTCCAACAATGTTGCCTTTGCTGCAATCTTATACGACATCCTCTCTCCCACCCACGCTCCCTGGGTGATCGCATCTTGTCTATTTCTTCCATCAACCCTGAGCGTAATCTCTCTTAGGTCTGAAGACAAAACATCAATTTCTTTCGAATCATAAATCCTAACAGACTCCGACAATATACTCAACCTATCAAACCCAGGTTTTGCGGCAACTAATTTTTCCGCAACTTTTTTACCATATATAAGTGATAAAGAATCAACACCAGCGTCAAGTTGTGCTGATCCCAAAACAAAGTCTGCCATCTTTCTTGCCAAGTCCGTCACCTTCCCATTCTCTTCTGCTACCCTCTCCGAAATTGCCCTAGCCCTTTTATCTCGACCCATCTCGGCCAACTCAATTATTTTCCTTTCCTCCTCCTCATGCATTAAATTTTTTTCATCTATTATCGGCATATATATAAGAATTATAACAAAATAACATCTTCTAAGTATCTACCTCATATACCTTTTAGCAACTATATTTACCGCATCTCCTATTATCTGATAGACATAGTCAATATTTGCATTTGTTAATCTAGGAACATCAATTGGTATTGGTAATGCAACATTGTCTAAACCGACTCCGGCAAGCTGACCTGCTACGCTACTTACTTCTCCATTTTCGATCCAAAATTGAACTTCAAACCCTTCCATTGTCATCAAAGATGTCATACTAACACCAAACGAATCATCTGGGGCAGCAATACCCTCGAATAATAAACACTTTGGTCTGTATTTCCCCCAATTTTCAAACTTTTCTACAATCTCCCTCATCATCTTGGTCACCGTCTTCTTCTCAGTTGACCTTTTTGCTATAAGATTTTTTCTCTTGGAAATCAACTCATCAAGGCTATTTGCCCCAGACTCCACAAGTTGACCGGGGCTAACTCCGCTAAAGTGGTCTAGAGTTGCCACTTCCATACCCTTTAATGCACTCATGGCTCCAACCAAAGTGGTTTTTCCTGACCCAGCCTCGCCACAAACAACCGCCATTACAGTATTATTGATTTCCTTACTAGGCTTTTTTAACCTGCTCAAGTCATAATCTTTACAATTAAAAGCAATAAAACCCGCTACTCCAACTGGTAATTTGTATTCTTCAATTAGTTGCCAAAAAAGCTGAACTTCAGTAGCTTCTACCTCCAAGTCGCCAATAGATCCATGTGTTTTACCTTGATATTCGCCTGATAAAATCAAGCTCAGTCTGTCTCTGTTCATAACATTTAGTAGCCTAACCATTTTGTACTCCACTCCTCTATGCAAGTCCGGTAGCTTCGTCAATCTCAGTTCACACCTCAACCTTTCACCACCATCAATTGCCGCTTCAGAAACTTTATAGTTCTCTTTACCAAACATTCGCTCGCCCATTGGGGCATAATTTGGATCATCAACCATCCCTCTTACCTCAACAGGGCTACTTGGTGGCATTTCTCTCAACAAGTTTATAACCAATTGTTGGAACCGCCTCAAAAATATACAACTCGAGCTTTTTATTTATCCTCAAAACTATTTTCTTAATTGCCTGATCCGAAAACTTCTCGTAACTATCCTCACCCCAACGGATATCAGACACTTTTTCCTTTGTCAAAACCCCCTCATTCTCCAAAGTAGATTTCAAAATCTCAATCTCATGTTTCAAAAAATTTTCTGATACTTTTTTACCTTTTTCTGTAACACCACCACCTTTTTCAAATTCAATTTCTATTTTTGGATTTTTAATAAAATAATCATTAAGGAGAGGACTCGTATATTTTCCGTCAATAGTTATTCCCAAAAGGTCCAAAGTTCTAAAATCACACTGTCTTATCGACTTAATTGTTGGATCAAAGACGGTCTTAAATTCTCCAAGGCTCAATAGATCCTCCAAACCAAATTCAAGCTGATCTTTATGAATCAAAAAATATTTAGCTAATCTAGCAACTCCTCCAGTTTTACCAAGTACCCTCTTTAACAGAGATTCATCAAACTCAACTTTGCCGTTTGTGGCCATAATCGTTGCTCTATACATGTCCATCTGTGGCATATAAATATAATCAAATATTCTATTGGATATAATACTTCCAAAAAATCGAGGGGTTTTCAAAAACTCTGGTGTGTTAATTATAATCAAAAACTTCTGGCCACTGCCTGATTCTTTTATATATTTATCTACTATATCAATAGCTCTCGTGTTCTTATTAAAATCCAAGTCTAAAATATTAAAATCGTTTAGTGTCTGATTCTCCTCAAAAATATAACTTATGTTCTCCACTAGCCCTGATTCCACTAGTTTCTTAGCAAAAAAAGTCGCCCCAGAACCAGGTAAGCTAACTAGTACCAAGTTATATTTCTTCTTTGCGGCCTCAATTATTCTATTTGCAATTTCCTTGAATTGCGGGTGGTCCAATATAGTCACAATTTACTATAACACGCTTTTTAAGCTCATTTTGTCCCCAATTTGTCCTGGAGAACACAATGTGTTATGGGATACTACATCCATAACTTCGTTACCCACCCTCGGACCCTAAAAGGAGAAAAAATGGATCCTAAACCTTGCAACACTGCTCGACATTGCTCTACAACGGCGAAAATCGCTGTTCAGACTGTGGCAGGCTCCAAAAGCTACAAGGCCATTTACATTGGCCTCAGCCTCATCGTCGCTTTCGCTATGCTCTGCACAAGCATTGTGGTGAGCAAACCACTGTCCAAGCCAGTAACCACTTCAAGCACACCAGCTCTCGCAATAGCAGAAACAGCCTCTCCACAACCATCAGCCACACTCCCCGCACCCACAAAAGCAGTTATCCTCCCTCCCACAGGCGACGAATGGACCAAAATCCAGCCCGGCGTATACGCAAGAATGGTGGGTAACCGCAGCAACTGCTATCTTTTGGGGTACGGGGTAGAATACTGCGCAGGTGAACCAGTGGAGTACTACACCACCAATGGTCGCTGGATTGTAGCCTGGGAAAACTCTTGGTCAAAAACCAAAAAAGAAATAATCCCCGGGGAACCAACTCTAATTTACATCCCAAGCGACGCCACCAACATCCACTGGGAGTGGGGCCAACCTGGCTGCGACAGCCTCTTCCTTGAAGAGTGCCTCGGCAACTAACCAATCAATCCAGCCCGAGGCACTCGGGCTGGAAATCTAAAATAAAGGAAAACCATGAAAACTAAATACTATCCTCTGTCTGCTTTTATAAGTGTTTGCATTTTCCTACCTTTTTTACTTCACTCACTGGTCAAGTACCACACAGTTTCCGTCTTTATAGTGAGCATAATTCCTATTTTTGTTTTCTGTCCAGTATTTTTTGGCAGTGTCGCCAACAATCTGCTCGAAAAACAAAAAGACCCAAACTGGATCTTCGCTGTCATTTTTTTGGCGGTCATGTTTATTTACAACACGAGCTACCACAAAGACAATAAAGCATACTCGCTCGTGTCACCGTCAAAACCAATCCACCCCGTAGTCACCACAGTTTACCCGCCAACAGAAACAGATTGGTACGAACTATTCGAGGGGGTATACGCAAGATCAGAAATTGACCATACCGACTGCTACTTCTACGGAAACCACACGGACTATTGCGCAGGGGAAACAGTCGAGTACTACACCTTGGTGGACCAGGCAATAGTTTACGAACAAGCCTCAATAAGAAAGACAACCACAGTGCCAATATTTGCCGGGAAAAAGACAGTGGTCAAATTTCCAGCAGACGCCATAAACCTCCACTGGAGATTCATTGATACCGATCCATACAACTAAGACACAAACCTCTCGACCAGTTCGAGAGGTTTTTTATTCCCCCTTCACTTGTTTTAGATATGCCTTAAACTCTTCCCACACCTTTTTCCAGTACCCTCCACCGCTTCAATCTCTTTAAATATCATTTCTACGACAACCTCAGTAAGTCTTCTACCGCTGTTTTAGTCTTTCTCAGTATTTTTTCTGGAATACTAGCAATAAACTGGCCCTGAAATTTCGCATGTAATTTTGCCGCCAAACTAAAGTTTTTTAACGTCTCTTTCAACATCTCTATTCCTTTTAGATCAAACTCAGTGTCAGCTTTCTTTCTTACTTTATTCCACTCAAAAGGTGACAATATCGGAAACCCAATGTCCTTCAAACAATAAGAATTGTTAGAGATAAAATCATACCCAATATCGCTCACATTGCATCCCATCTCTCGTGCATATTCTTTTAACAAACTCGCTACCGCGTCCAATCCCAAACCTCGATATTCTTTCCCAATATAATTTTTTTTATTTCCCAACAAATCTGCCAAGGCCTGAAGAGATTTTCCCAAAGCATCTCTATAATCCTCCTCTGTGCAATTTCGCACAAAACCTCTTCCCACAAAACTCTGTGGATCATACTCAGATCCCACCAAAGACCATTGTTGATCATGAGAATAATCATTCGTCATTTCCAACTTCCTCAATCTCGCCAAATAAATTCCCATCTGCGATGGTAACCATTCTCCCAAGTATCTTCTTATGTCACTTTCGTTATTAATATCAAATCTCTCTGGCGGTTTGGTGTTTGGCAGTGTCGACGTTCCCTTTACTTCAGCTACCACATTAATTATCTTAAACACTCCTCCCAGTACTTTCTCAAATTCTTCTTTTGTTCTACACCTTCTCAAATCTCTAATCCGTTCAGAAACCTGCAAATCTCTCTCCACCAAAACTAAATTCACTTCATTTATATACTCGCTTGCTAATCTATATCTTTCTGTCCCTTTGCCATAGTTTTTTTCTGCTTCCAAAAGCACCATCTTCTTCCAATCCTCTACTTCAACTTTTTCATCTCCTACCACCATGGTGTTTAACTTTCTTGCCACTCGAACTTTCTCCGTTAATAGTCCGTTTTTAGCCAAAAAGTCTGTCACTCGAACAAGATAATCCGCTTCACTCTCGTTATACATTCCTTGAATTCGAAATTTCCCATCATCAATCTCTTTCAATCTAATCTCATACCACCTACCCCCTTTCTCACCTCTCGCTGCATACCATCCTCCATATACATCACCCCAAAGTACTGCATTTCTCGATGTTTCATCTACCAGTTCTCTTCCATGTGCACCACTCTGACCACCAGGAGTCATCTTCGTCTTCTTCTCTGTCTCCAACTTACTCCCCAGCTTCACTTCTGCCAAAGACCCAAGTTCTTCAAAAGGTATTCCTGCGTTACCATCTCTAGCGACCACTTCAGAATCAGGTAATTGCACTACAGCTTTTTCAGTATAAAAACTAGATTCACCCACATCACCAAGTATACCTTGTTGACATACTATTACCACCAATTTGACTATTAACTATCAAGATAATTTCTATAAATAGTTATTCCCCCTTCACCTGCTTTAGGTAAGCCTTAAACTCTTCCCAAACCTTTTTCCAGTCTCCTCCTGCCGCCTCAATCTCTTTAAATATCATTTCTACATCTACTAGTATTTGATCCTCTTTTACTACCATTTTTGTTTTTGCCATATTTAAGCATTATAGCGAAGTTATAAGCAAATATAAGAGGCAAGCGCAGAAGCAATATTTCAATAACAAATTGTTATTGAAAAGGCGACGAGCAAGCTCTTATGTTGCTCCTTCAAATTATTAACTTGTTAATTTTACCACCAGAAAGCGGGCTTTCGCCCGCTTTCTGTACAAGTCACTCCATATTTTGAGTTTTTGATTTTTTGTACTTTGAGTTTTTACTTGTAAGCAACAGGAACCTCTGTGAGTACCACACCCAAGGACATTCTTCTGTTTTTGACATCGATCATCTCTACAAAAACTTCCAAACTGTCACCGACTTTAAATTCTTTATCAGCTGGTTTCTTGGAAATATGGATCAAACCATCAACTCCCTTGTCAAAGTTAACAAAAATACCATAAGGAGCAATGCGTACAACTTTACCATTGTGTTTGGTTCCAACAGCATAGGTCTTCTCTATCTCCGCCCACGGGTCCATAGTCATTTGTTTTATAGATAAGTTTAGTTTTCCTACAGCTTTATCAATACCAATAACCTGAACATGAACTTCTTGACCAACTTTAAAGATCACATTAGGGTCTTCCACCTTCTCCCAAGAAATCTCGGAAATGTGAATTAATCCCTCTACCTTTGCAGTCTCCTCTTTGCCCTTCATTGGTACATTGACAGTCACAAAGACACCAAATGGCATGATGCCAGAAACAGTGCCTTCAAACTTGTCACCGACATTAACCATCTCCAAAGCTTCACCTTTTTTAGCCAAGGCCTCAAAGTCAGAAACCAATTTTTCAGAGAAGATCAATCTGTTTTGCTCTTTGTCTACCTCAATCACACGAACTTTAAAGCTCTTATTAAGAAGCTCATCCATGTTACCCAAGAACTTCTCACCAAATTGAGATGTAGGTACAAATCCGCGAATGTCACCAACTTTGACCACCATACCACCCTTGTTGACTTCAAGCCCGACAACTTCAACTTCTTTTTCTTCGTCCAAAAGCTTCTTAAAGCGAGACCAACGATTCTCGTCAGCAGCTTGTTTGAGTGACAGTATTATTTGACCTTGATCATTTTCTGGGAACTTTACGTAAGCACTAACAACTTCCCCTACCTTTAGTTCTTTGAGGATATCATAGGCTTCGGTAATATCGTCTCCAGAGACAACACCTTCTGTTTTGGCCCCTATATCCACCAAAACCATCTTTTTGGTTATAGAAACTACCCTACCTTCTACTTTTTGCCCTCTTTTGAGAGCTCCAGGAACAGCCGCCGAACCAGCCATAAGCTTGTCCATGAGACTACCTCCTGTAATTTGTTTATTTGTAATATTTTCTTGAGCTTTGCTCATTTAATTTAAATTCCTTTCTTGTCTTTTTGACTCATGTATTTTAGCACAATCAGCCTCAAAATTCTTCAATTTAGGCACATAGTCCTATAATTTGATATAATCTACCCAAATCTGAACGTTACCATAGAAAGGACATGTAATAATGGTTCTAAAACTCATAATTGTAGGCCTCTTCCTTCTTTTGTTTGTCTTTTTAGCCTGGGCAGGCATCCTTCCAGGACCAACAACAATGGGCAGACAAAAGAAATATTACTACGGTCCCTCATATATGGTCACCGGCCCCTTAGCAGAAAACCACATGTTCCAAATCATCTTCGAAAACGCCACGATCCAGCTCACGCAAAAAGTTGAAGGTCACTTCACAAAAATTTATTTTGGCAGTGGTATTCTTCGCATCTTCCACAACCCGCTTAAGTTTGAGTTCTTTCCTGAAACAGGTGAAAACCTAAAGCTCAAAATTGTAAATCTCGTCACGACTCACTCCAACACCGTTTATTGTGGAAATCTCACAGAAATAGACGGTTTCGAGGTTTCGTATCAAGGGATTGAGTCAATTCCTATTATTTCAACTGACGCATCCGAAACTATTATCTACTTTCTTCTCCATGGATACACTCGGGTAGTTGGCATAAACCAAGATCGTACACTTGATATTCCTGAAGACCTTAAAAAACATATAAGCATCACCGACTTAACAATAGATTTAGAACAATAATCCTACCAAACTCCTCTACCCAGAGGAGTTTTTATTAAACAGAAAGTCTAAAACAAACTCATGCCAAAAGCTGAAACCGCATTAAACAAGAGTCTGCATCGATGTATAATCTAGCAAACACTTTAAAAGGAGATCTCGTGTCAATTTTTCTCGAAATATCCCAATTACGTAAAAAGCGTAGATTGTTTGTTTCTGTTTCATATGTTTCTCTGTTGTTATTTCTAACCTCAGTTTTAGATATGATATTCTTTGTCCCAATTGACAACCTATTCCTCATCTTAGGCTCAGTTCTTCTCTGTATTAGCTTTGCAATAGGTTTTTTCCATTATCGGCTCAAATCCGACGATACAGACTCTGAAATTGACAAACTTATTGATGTCTTGTCTAGCTCAAATAAAGCAAATACTCAAGATTCTTAAACTCCTCATCATGAGGAGTTTTTTTATCTAGATGACCATCGCCAACAATAAACCAACCGTTTCTGGTTGGTTTATTGTTAAAGCCCGGCGATGATCTACTTTCGCATACAGTTGCCCATACACTATCATCGACGCTGATCTGTTTCACTTCTCTGTTCGAAATGGGAAGAGGTGGTTCCAAATCGCTCAGATCACCGGACAGAAAAATATTCGAAAAAACAAATGCTTATCTGTCTTGTGATCAACATCGTCATTGCGAATTACAAAGTACTGAAGCAATCTCCGGGTCGGGGATCGCCACGGACTTGTCCTCGCGATGACATAATTTATTTTAATATACTTTCATCACTACTTTGAGTTTTTGAGTTCTCGAAGTTTTGAGTTCTTTTAAGGTCATTCCCTTAATAGTGAATAGATGCTTGCAAAAAGATCGCGTTGTAAAATTTTTAATTTACTCTTTGAACATTAGTACAGATAACCTAAACATGTTGCCATGCTTACAGCCTCTGCCTATCTACGTAGTGGTCTACTACGGTTCTTTCATCCCGTATTGCTACGGGACATGGATTTCTCATCTTGGGAATGACTTCTCGCTTAGATGCATTCAGCGATTATCCAATACCATTGTGGCTACCCAGCAATGCGTCTGACGACAACAACTGGCACACCAGGGAATGGCTCATCTCGGTCCTCTCGTACTGGAGACAAACTCCCTCAAAAATCCCACGCTGACAGCGGATAGAGACCAACCTGTCTTACGCATGTTAACCCCCTATTACTAAGGGCATGGACTATATCACCTTCCTAATCTAAATCAGGAAGACCGACGTATTACGGATTACTCCGTCTGTTTAATAGTTAATTAAACAAGTCTCTACGGGGTCAATAATCCCAAATTTTTCAGGTGGATACCAACCACCCTAGCATCTACAGTTCTTTTTTTAGAATAATTTAACTCTCGGTATTGGTCTATTTTCATAGCAATCTTCAAAAAATCGTTTGCACTCTTTACAGTTTCCATTTTATCTAGTATTTCAAGCATTAAATTTGCTTGTTTTACTTTCAAAATAAGAAACGGTAACACTAGCACCAACAACTTTCGTATCGAAGATCTATCACCAATAATCAATTCTGTTAAACCATCTTTTCGTTTTCGAATATATCCAAAAGCTAATTTTTCTTGTATTTTTTCCAATCCGATAGCATCTTTTTGAAAAAATACTACCGATGGAGAAATTTGAAATTTATATTTATAAGTTTCATTTTTCTTCAATTGAACATAAATACTTCCATCAGCATCAAGAAAACCCGCTAAATACGAACAAAAAAGTTTTTTTACCATAAATACAGGATTACGACTTCCCTCGGTATTATCCTAACACATGACAGATTGAATGTGTAATTAGGACTTCACCGATATAAGTCAGTTTTGCATACTAAATTGCTCCAATATGCCGCCAAATTGACGGTTTGAACCCAGCTCACGTAGCGCTTTAATGGGCGAACAGACCAACCCTTGGGACCTTCTACAGCCCCAGGATGCGCTGAGCCGACCTAATTAATTCCAAAACTATTACTAGTTGGTATGGACTATATCTTTCGTAAAAATAAACAACTTTATTACTTCACTCGTTGTATTTACTTATTGGCGTGTTATAAACATCTTTCTTCGATATTTATCTCATTTACTCTTTGTTTTTTTAAAAAACAAATTTCAAATCAGTCTCTACGGGGTTACAAATTTAAAATACTAATTTTAAAAGAGAACTTCCCTCGGTATTCCCCAAAATTGTTCAATTTTTGGTAGTTCACCGATATAAGCCAAATTTATTGCCTCGACATTTGTTATGGTTCATCGAGGTAGCGAACCGCACCGTCGCTGTGGACGCTCAGGTGCGACTACTCTGTTATCCCCGGGGTAGCTTTTATCCGTTAAGCCCGGTACCTCCCACGAAGTACACGAGGATCACTTAGACCTACTTTCGTATCTGATCGACTTGTATGTCTCACAGTTAAGCACCCATATACCTATGCGCTTACACTCCGATTTCCATCCGGAGTAAGGGTACCTTTGTGCGCTTGCGTTACTCTTTAGCAAGCAACCTCCCCAGTTAAACTACCCACCAGACAGTGTTCCCTTCAAAGTTTGCATTTGAATTAGGTTAGAAACATATAAAGCAAAGAGAGGTATTTCATATTTCGTGCCACCAATAAATTGATAGCACTCCCTCCTATGCTAAACAGTTACAATACACATTTCAGTGCCAAGTTGTAGTAAAGCTCCACGGGGTCTTTTTGTCCTGCTGCCAGTAGGCCGCATCTTCACAGCCAATTCAAATTCGCCGAGTCTCTTCTCAAGACAGTTACAAAGTCGTTTCA
>Ga0208375_1001108_pt1 | contig 32316 bp, 37 predicted proteins | sample RifOxyD1_FD_184038 | JGI IMG/M metagenome (GOLD analysis project Ga0208375, IMG submission 184038) | Soil microbial communities from Rifle, Colorado - Rifle Oxygen_injection D1 (SPAdes) | ecosystem: Environmental > Terrestrial > Deep subsurface > Rock core/Sediment | place: Rifle, Colorado...
TACTGGCCTGTTGCGGTGCATTTGATTGGAAAAGATATACTTTGGTTTCACACAGCAATTTGGCACTCAATTCTACTGTCAGCTGGATTAAAACCATCAAAAGTTTTCGCTCACGGCTGGTGGACAATTGACGGAAACAAAATGTCAAAATCTCTTGGTAATGTTATTGACCCAAATAAAATAATCTCACAATACGGTTCTGATGCATTTAGATATTTCCTTTTCAGAGAAGTTGCATTCGGTGAAGATGGTAATTTCTCGGAGAAAGCTTTAGCCACAAGAATTAACAATGAACTTGCAAATGAACTAGGAAATCTTCTGTCAAGAACGCTAACTTTAGTTGAGAAGTTTTCTGAAGGAAAAATTCCAAAGGGACAAAAATCAAGTCCTTTGTCAACATCATTCAAAAAAACAATCAGAGAGGCAGATGCATTTATTGATAAGTATGAATTCCATCACGCACTTGAAACTATTTGGAAATTCATTGCTGATGCGAACAAGCATATTGATTCGCAGAAACCCTGGGACGTTGCGAAGCACGAATCAAAAGCAAGCAAGGCAAAACTTAATGATATAATATATCAGAGCTGCGAAGCTTTGAGAGCTATTTCAGTTTTAGCTGAACCATTTATACCGAATACAAGTCTTGAAATTAGAAATCAACTCGGGATAAGAGATGGAGAATTATCTCTCGCAAAATTCAAATGGGGACAATTAAAAGCGGGAACTCTAATAAAGAAGGGCGACATATTATTCGAAAAAATTGATTTTGAAAAAGCCGGATTTGAAGATCCATTTGAAAAACTTGATTTGAAAGTCGGACAGGTTTGGGAAGTAAAACTAATTGAAGGCGCAGATAGATTATATCAGTTGAAAGTTCACCTTGGAAAAAATGGGCACAGACAAATTGTTGCTGGTTTGAGAGAACATTATACTATTGCACAACTTAAAGGCAAGAAAGTTGTAGTCGTTGCAAATCTAAAACCCGTTAAATTAAGAGGTGTGCTAAGTCAGGGAATGCTTCTGGCTGCAGAAAGTAAAGATGCAGTCGGATTGCTGACACTTGAAAACTCAAATCCGGGCGACGATGTGTTTATTTATGGGCTGGAAAAGAAACCTGTTGAGAATTTAGGTATTGATGATTTTGTAAAAATCACTTTGAAAGTCAAAGGCGGAAGTGTATTTTACAAGGACAAGCCATTGCAGACTGGTAAGGAAATGGTCAGGGCAGACAAGGTTAAAGATGCTAATAAGGTTAGATAAGTTTAATGTTCGCATTAGTCAATCTCGTTGCGACAAGATAAGCCTTTTAAGACCTATTTATTTGTAGTATAATAAATGCGCTAGTAGTCTAGCCTGGTAGGACAGATGCTTGCCAAGCATCAGACCCGAGTTCAAATCTCGGCTGGCGCATATTATTTTCTTTACAAAGCAAGAGACGAGAGCGTAGGAATTACTTTGTAATTCCGACCAACCCAGTTAATTCATATAGATTTGGGGCGTAGGAATTACAATATAGTTACAGGTAATTCCGACCAATCTCGGCTGGCGCATACTTTTAAAACCACAAATAATAGTTTTTTAAGAGTTTGCGCAGGCGGTTTAGAGAAAATCTTGCAAAACTTGGGAGTCTACTATAGTAATGTTTTTATGACTTTCGTGAAAACAGCATATATGAAGTCATTAGAAGAGCTATTTCCGGTCGTTAGAGAAGGACACGAATTCACTATTTTTGGATTTTCACAAGATTCATACCTTCAACAAAATCAAAAACATACTATGCTAACAGGCAGGTTAGCTGACTTTAAGTTACCAGACGATTATATCGAAGTAGTTGTAAAGCGAGTTGATCTAGCTGAAGGAATTGTAGAGTATATTCCGAAGGAGACGCCAATTGCGCGGTCGACGCCGCCTTTAGGCATCGACGTCAAAAATGATAATTTAATCCGCAGGATTATTAAGGATCCTAGAACACACACCAAAAGCAAAGTCTACGGCGATACGTTCGGACATTGGCCCGTAACATACGTTGGCAGACGAAGAGTAGTTGTACAAACGCCCGTTATCCCTTGATCTTTATAGAAAGGTTTGCGCTCCAAAGAGAAATAAAATATTCTATCAAAGCTCAAACCTTTTAATCTAAAGGCGGAATATCGCTGTCGACGTAAACTATTCTTTCCTGCCATGTGCCCTTGCCTAATTTTTGGCCTCTCTGTGCGGCTGGCGCATATCATATTTTATAACTTTTGATTTAACAAGACTTATGGATATTGATAAACTTCTTAGTATGCATCCAATTAATTGCTCACTTGAAGTTACACCGCCAAGCAAAGGTAAAGGCATCAAACCTGTTTTTGAAACTATTAAGCCGTTTATAGAATTCAAACCGCTTTTTGTTGATGTTACTTATCATTATCACAAGCCAGGTACGCTTAGTATAGCAACTGCAATAAAATATAAGTTCGGTATTGAAACAGTTCCACATATTGTGTGCGGTGGTTTCACTAAAGAAGAAACAGAAAATTTTCTTGTTGAATTAAGTTATTCAGAATTTGAAAGTGTAATGGCTCTACGCGGGGACGCGCCAGAAGGACCCCCGTATATGTTTACACCTAAACCTAATGGATTTCAATACGCGAGTGAATTGGTTGAGCACATAAAAAATATGAACCGAGGAAATTATCTAAATAAGGAACAGGAACACAGAATGCCGACAAATTTTTGCATCGGTGTCGGTTGCTATCCTGAAGTTCATCCAGAATCATCTAGTTTGTTAGAAGATCTAAAATATTTCAAATTAAAACAAGATTTAGGTGCGAGTTATGCAATAACACAGATGTTTTTTGAACCAGAAGTTTATAGAAGCTTTATTTCTGAATGCAGGGAATTTGGAATTACACTTCCAATAATTCCAGGAATAAAGGTATTGAGCCATCCTAAACAAGTGGAAGTACTTCCACAGCTTTTTGGCTGCAAAATTCCAAAAGATCTTTTAGAAGAGGTAATAAGAAAGCAAGATGACATTAATTCTGTTAAGCAGTGGGGAGTTGAACACGCAGTATATCAGTGCGAACAGCTGCTAAAATATGGTGCGCCAGATTTACATTTCTATGTGCAGAACGATCCAGCTTTGACAGTAGAAGTTATGCACAGATTGGCCAAGCGCTAAAATTCGTAAACTAATCTGTACGCATAGTTTAAAAATACAAAAATGTCAACTTGGTTACAGTTGGGGCCATGGTCTAGCCTGGTTAGGATTCGCGGTTTGGGACCGTGCGGCCACAGTTCGAATCTGTGTGGCCCCACTTTTTATATCTGTATTCTGCAACACATTTATATAGTCCACAAGTGAATGCGAATTATGGTTAAGCACAACCTAAGGAAACACGAAGCTTACGGATTGATACTTACTTTTGCAGGCGCAACTTGGATTGGCTTTGGAATTTATGGTACTTTACTCGCAGCAAATAGACTTCTAACTAATGTTCCTCTGATATCAGGAACGGAATTACTTTTGTTCCCATTATTTTTTGGATTAGGTGCGCTAATGCTCGCGTTTGGCGAAATAGAATTAAGAGAGGCACTTCCAGGTAAAGGAAGGAGGTAAAATGGCTAAAAAGAAAACAGCTAAATTAGTATTAGGAATGTCTGAGTACGGCTCAAAAGAATTTATGGAAGGCGTAGTTGTCGGACTAGTAGTTGGGTTGTTACTGGCAATGTTCGTATTGCGGTAATCTCCGATACAGGAAAATCTAGTAAATTAACTTAACAATAACTTTTTAATCACTTTTCAATCACTTTTCTAATGGGCTCGTAGCTCAGCCTGGTTAGAGCGTTCGACTCTTATTGCCAAGCAAAAAGGCAAGAGCCATCGAAATGTCGCGAGTTCGAATCTCGTCGGGCCCATTATAATAATATAATTCATAAAAGACGAGCGTAGGAATTGCGAAACAATTACTAATAATTGTTACTTCTTAAAATTTAAATAGTCTATTTTACAATTTACTTTATGGCCGCATTAGATATAGCATTTTTTGTATTATCTTTGGTGTCACTTTTCTCTATAATCAATCCTCTCAGCGCAGCTACTGTTTTCATTTCAATTACGCAGTCAAACACACTCAAAGAAAAACGCGCTATGGCAAAAAAGTCGGTACTGATTGCAGCCATAGTTTTAGTTTTCTTCGCACTCGCAGGCAATTATATTTTGCAGTTTTATAGTATTACTTTAGAAGCATTTAGAATTGCTGGCGGAATATTAATCGGTTATGTTGGTTTTGAAATGCTAAATTATGGAAAGAAAACATTCAAAACTAAGAAGGAAGAAAGGGAAGCGGTTTTGAAAAAAGATGTTTCAATAATACCTTTGGCAATTCCTATGATGTCGGGTCCTGGTGCAATTACAACTTCAATAGTTTTGATGAGCCAGACACAAAATATTATTCAAATTCTTATGGTGCTTCTCGCAATAGTAGTAGTTTACGGCATTACTTATCCTGTTCTTTATGAGGCTAATTATTATGATAAATTATTAGGAGAAAATGGCAGAAGCGTAGTAGAAAAAATAACTGGTTTTATTGTATTAGTAATAGGTGTACAATTCGTGATAAATGGTATAATGGGTTTATCTGGCATTTAGCTAAACTTTTTAATCTAAATTTCTTATGTAATACTATTGGGCTGATAGTTAAACCCGGTATAACGCGCGCATGGCATGCGTGAGGCTTGGGGTTCAAATAGCTGAAGAGAAAATCTTTTGCTTGAAAGTCCCCATCAGTCCATAGACGGCATAGTTCAGCCTGGTAGAACGCAGGTTTCATAAGCCTGATGTCGGCGGTTCAAATCCGCCTGCCGTCAGTCCGTTACTTCTTTAAACGTTGAAAGTACGAAATTTCTATGCCAAAACGCAGAAAGGAAAGAGAAACTAATTCTGAAACGGACAGCTCAAAAGCAGCTAAAGCTGTATGGAGCTTTACAAAATTTCTCGGAAGGAAAACCGCAAAATTTACTAGAGATACATTTTTACTGGCAAGACCATTAGCCAAGAAAGAAAAATTTGACAGCGCTAAAGTTAAAGAGTATTTGTCAGATTCTGAATTTACAAAATTGATGTGGTTCATAAAGCAAGGCAAAGCAGAAATAAAACTAGAAAAGTTTGGCTGGAATTTTTTAATTTCCGGAAACGATTTGATGCCAAGAGTTAGATTCGTAAAGCCTGAAAAAAGAAGGTTTAATCCCGATCACGACGTTGAGCTAAAAGATCAAGTTTGGATTGATGAGTTAGATAAGAAATTAAGAAATAAATTTTTGCAGCATACTTTTGAAGAATTTGCACCAAGAGCGTGGACAACAATTCCGCAGTTTATAGCTCCGAATTTAATAGGAATGGAAACTATAAAACAGGCAGCAGCTATGCAATTATTTTCCAAAGATGCATTACATATATTATTGATAGGAGATCCCGGCACAGGTAAGACAGATATTTTAAGAGCCTCTGCAGATATTTCTCCAATCTCTGCTTATGGTTTAGGTTCCGGAACTTCGGGTGCGGGGTTATCAGTAACAGCTTCTGGAAATCAGATTTTACCAGGACTTTTGCCTATGGCGCATAATGGTTTGTGTGCAATTGATGAATTGAATTTGATGAAGAAAGAAGATTATGCAGCAATGTACAATGCGATGGAAAAAGGATTCGTAACTTATGATAAGGCGGGCAAGCATTACAAGTTTGATGCAATGATAAAGATATTAGCAACAGCAAATCCAAAAGGCGACAAGTTTGAGAATTACACTACGGAACAAATTAAAAAGCAATTACCTTTCGATTCAGCACTTTTGTCAAGATTTCATTTGATATTTTTTGTAAAACAAGTTTCGCTCGAAGGCTTTTCAAAAATAGCCGAAAGGATAATCAGTCAGGATAAACCGCAAATCAATAGCAGCGATATAGATTTTCTGAAACGCTATATTAGATATACTTCAGATTTAGAAATTAAACTATCAGATGACTTAGCAGAAAAAATCAAGGAATTTGTAACTGACTTGAAAGCTAAAGAAAATGAACTTCCATTTGAGGTTACTCCGAGATTAGTTGTTGGCTTAATGCGAATGGCCAAAGCTTCCGCAAGATTAGAGGCTAGAACTAAAATAGAGGCAAAAGATTTAGAAAGAGTTTTTGGAGTAGTAAGATCAGCGCTTACAATGTAACTTTTGAATTATATTATTTATTACTGGACATCGGACAACATAGCATAAGCGTATTATAAACTAAAATTTTAATTTCTAAATGGAAGCAAAATTAGCAGAGTTTTTAGGTATACTTACTGGTGATGGCTATGTAACTAAATTACCCAGAACATTTCAATTCGGTATAGTTGTGGATGCTATAAAAGATAAAGCATATCTAGAAAACTATGTTAAACCTTTAGTTGAAGAATTATTTGAAGTTAAAACTAAAATAACTTTCAGAAATAATGCACTTAATCTAGTTTTTTGCTCAAAAAAGATAGGTGAGTATGTAATTTCTTTGGGTTTTCCAATTGGCAGAAAAGGTAATTTACCAATTGTAGACTTTGTTTTAAAAAACGAAAAACTATGGCCCCATTTCTTGCGCGGATATTTTGATACAGATGGTTGTATATTTTGGGATAAACGTAAGATTTACAAAAAACCATATCCAAGAATTACTTTTACAACTATTAGTGAAAATCTAGCCAGAGATTTGAAAAATTGTTTGGAAAAACTAGGATTTCCAATACGTATTGCAAAGAAGAATAGACTCACTACTTTGGCAAAGAGAGGTTATTCAATTACGTATGATATAGAGTTTTATGGTCATAAACACTTAAAAATGTGGAATAATCTCGTAGGCTCATCAAATCCAACTAAGCAATTGGGTTTGTTAGAGCCTCGGTAGCGCAGTCCGGAAGCGCGAATCCTTGGTAAGGGTTAGGTCGCCGGTTCAAATCCGGCCCGAGGCACTTATAACAATTTTTAGATTTTCCAATAGCATCATACTTTTAAACGTATTATTTTAGTTTAGCTAATGGCTGAAAAAGATAACTTACAGAAGCTCAAAGAGAACTACGAAAAACTGCGCAAGAAATATAATTTACCTGAATTTGACAAGCTGGATGATGAATTTGAGATTAGAAAAATAGATTATGATTTGAATTTAGTTAGAGAGATAAAAAGACTTGTGAGCAGCAGACTGCTTTATATTTCTGATTTACTAGACCCAATTTTAAATCCGCACGAAAGTTTGCGGAGCTCTATTGAATCAAATGCAGTTTCAGAAGATGATATTAACGAGATGGTAAGATTCTATAAAGAAATTTGGCATCTTTTACACGTAGGCGCAAATGCAAGTTTCATTTCTGATGACGAAGAGGCTAAGTACATAAATGATATAGTTGCAAGGTGGCCTAAAATCAAGGCAAAAGTCAAATATTTTAGTGATAAATTAATTATAGCTTGGTCGCAGGCTGAAAAAGATGATGCGCCGTCTCATTATACTGGTTAATTTATTTACGACTGAATATACTTAATAATAAAGATACCTTTATATACTAAAATCAGTAGTTTTTGTTATGAGGCCACGGAGATTTGCATTGGTTATTCCTTTGCTTTTAGCTATAGCTCTGATACTCCCCGTAGCAGAGGCTGCAAATATTGATATTATTAGTCAGGATGTTAATACAGTTGAGTGGGATGGCACAGCAAACTACAAAGTGACTGTAAAAAATAATGATATTATGCCTCACACTTTGAGAATACGGGCCGCATCATTAGCGTGGGGCGATGTGGTTTTTGACGAAAATATGCTTTATTTGGGAACTGGTTCACAAAAAACTGTAAATGCAAAAGTTACTCCGCCAAAAGATGTCAGAATTGGTATATACGATATTCAAGTTATAGCGATTGACGAATATGATACAAGCGTAAGGGGAGTCGGTTTCTTGCGTTTAATAGCTAATTCAGAATTACCTCACATTGATGCAAATTTCATAACTGGCTCTGCAATTGATCCAGGACCAACCGATATAAATTTAATAGTTAAGAACACTGGTGCACTTGGACAAGTAGATTTAACAGGAACATTTTCAACGCCATTTTCTGAATCGCGCTCTTTTGATATCGGCGCTCTTGATATAGAAGATGCTAAAATTTTGTGGCAGGGAATTTTAGATGTACCATATAATACCAAACCAGATATTTACCCATTCACTTTTACAATTTTCCAAGATGGAGAAGAAGTTAGTAGGACAATAAAATATGTAAATGTTTTAGAGAAAGAAACGGTGCGGGCAGACGATTCAATTAGGAAAAACTTTTTACAGCAAAAACATATTGTTACGTTAACAAACGTTGGTAATACGAATGCAGGGAATTCGTATGAGATTCAGATGTCAACTCTTGACAGAATTTTTACAACTAGCAAGCCTGTCGCAGAAACTTCAAACTTACAAGTAGGACAGCAGTTATCTTGGGATTATGAATTAGCGCAAGGTGAAACTACCACCATAACTTATTTGATTTCATATATTCCAATTTTAGAAATTGCACTTTCAATAGTATTATTATTTTATATCGTAGCTTGGTATTACAGGCAGGATGTTGGAATAGTTAAAGAAATAGAGTCGCACGGTAACTCATTGAAAGTTAAATTGACTGCAAGAGGAAGCTCACGAAATATGTTAAAATCAGTTATACTGGAAGATTATGTACCAACGCCTCTGAAATTGCAGGATAACTTCGGATCTGTCCACCCAACGGCCGTAAAGAAAGAAAGCGGTAAAGTACGAGTTGTTTGGAGAATAGACAATTTGTATCCGGGCGACGAAAAGGTTTTCACTTACACTATGAAATCATCTCTTGGCTTGATCGGAGATGTGTTATTACCTGCGGCAAAGGCGAAGGCGCTAGTTGGCGGAGAATCAAAAGTGTTCTACTCTAACAGAGTTGCAATGAAAGGCAAGATTGACGTAAGCGAAATAGAAGAAGAAAAACCAGAGAGCTAAAATTATAATGTCAAATAAATTTAACGTAACGACAACCGCGTTGGCTATTGCATTAGGCGTAATCGCCTTAAGCATTGTTGCTTCACAGACCGGCTTCGCAGTTACAAAAGAACCAGCACAAATAGAGTTCTGCAGTGACGGTGATCTTGGTTTAGATGCCATACATACTGCAAGTGTATGTGACGACGCTAATGGACTTCACAGAGATGCCTGTGGAAGCGGCAATACTGTAATAGAGGGTACGTGCGCAGGCACAAGCATTTGTGCTTTTGAAGCTATATCGTGTCCTATTGGCGAAGTATGTGCAAACGGCAAGTGCAACGCTGTATAAATATTTCTTTTTTTATTTTTATATTAATTCTAAAACTTTATAAGAGCAAATTATACCAATAATCTATCCCGCTCTAACTCAACGGTAGAGTGCGCGACTGTAGTTTGTTTGCCGGCACGCCGGCTAAATAGATATCGCGAAGTTCCTAGTTCGAATCTGGGGAGCGGGACTCTTCTTTATCTTTCTTGTATTTACTCAATATATTTTCAAACGCAGCGGATTCTGCATCTGCCAGAGCTTTTTTGATTTGTTTACCGTAATTAAAAACACCATCTTTAGTTATTACAGTTATATCTATTGGACCGCCAGAATATAAATCTACATCAATTTTTTTCATTCCTTCATATGCTACTTTTAATGCAGTTTCCAAATCAATTCTGTCAGAGCTTCCAACGTCTTCACCTCTTATTTTTTCTAATATAGTATTATATATAGGATTTTCAATGCCATCATCAGTACTTTTAACGATTAACGATACTTCGTTATTAAGATCTTGCGTAGTACGAAGGTTTCCATACGAATCTATAAAATATAATTCTATTTTTGGTTTGTTTGTTCCAAATAAAAATTGCAAAGTGCCACTTTCACCATCACCATCGGCCAGCATATATTCGGCATTTAATGTATCAATTTCTATAAAACGTTCTTTTTTTATTGCTTCAAGAATAATTTTTTCTACATCTTTTTCTGTTGTATCCTTATATCTTTTTGGAGATGTAAGTTTGTTGTAAAATTTTCTTGAGCCATCCCAATATGTGCCCATAGAACTTAGCGCCCAAAATTCGCCAATAGCTGTCTTGTAAAAAGGTGTTCTTCCTTTGCTTTCATCGTTTCCAAATATGACTTGTGTATCTGTAACTAATACTACTGCCTCTTCGCCACTATTTGTTTTTATACCTAATAGCGTAGTCATAGTAAAAACCCGAAGGCAAGCGATAAAAAGCTAATCATAACGTTTTTAAACAAATTCTAATTGTTATTGTGTATGCTCGTGTAGTCTAGTTTGGTCCAGGATACAAGCTTGTCACGCTTGAGACGCGGGTTCAAATCCCGCCGCGGGCGCTTAATTATGGCTGAAAGAATTGAACTTAAAGAGAAAGTGTTAGATGTTCCAAAAAGAGCAGAAATATTCAGTTACATTTATAGGCATCCAGGTGTAAGGCGAAAAGAACTTGAAAACAAACTCGGTATAGTGTATGAGACTGTAAAATTGCATTTGAGAGTTTTAGAGAAGTATGACTATATTACTTCGTTTAAGCATAACGGAAATCAATATTTCCTTTATACACACCACAGAGCCCGTATGCGAAAAATGATTCTAGGGCCAACGTCAGACGATTTAGAAACAACTCTAAAGAGCACCGTTGGTAATAATTATGCAGAAGCATAAGTTTATATAGGGATAACTTACGAATTTCACATAGCCTTCCCCGTTCCAGTTGACTGCGACACCGAGGGTAAATCGCGAGCAGAACGCGACACATTCGTGGCTGAATGTAATCCCTAACATGGTAGCTGCTGAAAAGAAATTTGATAGTACTAAACATATTCTTGTACCAAAACATATAATTCTTTCAGAAGAAGAAACACAAAAACTTCTTTCTCGTTACAACATTTCAAAAGTTCAATTGCCTATTATTGCTGCAAATGATCCAGCCATAAAAGCTATGGAACTTCAAAGAGGCGTTGTAGTAAAAGTTGAACGATCAGATGCCCATAAAACAACTTACTACAGGTTGGTTGACTAATATGGCTAGTGATAAGATAGAGATAATTAACAGATATTTTGAGGAAAATAATTTCGTGCAGTCAAACATAGAATCTTTTGATGGTTTTGTAGATTGGAGACTGCAAAAACTTGTTGATGAAATAAAAGAAGCAGTACCGGCTGTTATTCCGCCAGAGGCAGAAGAAGTAAAATTTGTTTTTGGAAATGTAAGAGTGGAAAAACCAAGCATCGTTGAGGCTGACGGCGCAAAAAGAAATATTGCTCCAACAGAAGCGCGTATGAGAGATTTAACTTACGCCGCAACAGTTTATCTTGAAGTTTCTCTATTAATAGATGGAAAAGAAAGAGAAAGACAGGAAGTTAAGATTTTAGACCTTCCAATTATGCTAAAGTCAAAGTATTGTTATTTACACGGCTTAAGCAGAGAAGAATTAATCAATATCGGAGAAGACCCATATGACTCTGGCGGTTATTTTATAATTAATGGAACTGAGAGAGCTCTTGTTCTATTGGAAGATTTAGCATCAAATCAAATTTTTGTAGATTCAGAAGAATCTGGACCAATAACACACATAGCAAGAGTATTTTCAGCAAGCACACTTTACAAAATTCCTCATTTAGTTGAGAGAGGAAAAGATGGAATATTTTTGATAAGCTTCGCAAGCAACAAAAAAATTCCCGCAACAGTAATGTTCAAATCTCTGGGCTACACCAAAGATTCTGATATTCCGGGATTGATTGGAACAGATGACGAAGATGTTATGATTAACATAATTAACGGTTCTGATATCAAGACTCAAGAAGAAGCACAGGAAGTAATTGCAAAAGAAATGGCAATGCTGATTCCACGGGAGCAGAAATTGCAAAAAGTACAATATATCTTGGATAATTTATTTTTACCTCACATAAGTATGAAACCGCAGGACAGAGCACGAAAAGCAGTGTTCCTGGGCAGAATGATAAAGAAACTTTTACTATTGAAACAAGGAAAGATACAGCCAGACGACAAAGACCACTATATGAATAAGAGAGTAAGAATGGCTGGTGATTTGCTGGAAGATTTGTTCAGAGCAAATTTGAAAGTATTAGTTGGAGATATGCTTTACATTTTCCAAAGAGGAGTAAGGCGCGGAAAGATTTTGACTATTCCATCTATCGTAAGAATGAAATTACCAACACAGAGAATAAAGAGTGCATTAGCAACTGGAAATTGGACAGGCAATAGACAAGGAGTAAGTCAGAGATTAGACCGAGAAAATGCTCTCGCAACTTTGTCGCATTTACAAAGAGTTTCAAGTTTACTAGAAGCTACAAGAGAATCTTTTGAAGCAAGACAATTGCATCCAACTCATTGGGGAAGATTATGTCCGCTTGAATCACCAGAAGGAAAGCAAATCGGTTTAAGAAAAAATCTTGCTTTGTTAGCAACTATAACACCTGAATTGAAAGAAGAGATGGTAACAGATAACTTCCAAACTCTTCAGCATTTAGGATTGAGGAGGATTGAATAATGTCTGATGTATTTTTCAACGGCAGTCTTGTAGGTAAAGTAGATGATGCACAGAAATTCGTTGACAGCGTAAAGCAGACGCGAAGAGAAGGCAAGCTTTCACGACATTTTAATATTCATTACGATCAAAATCAAGATACAATTTTCGTTGCTTTAGATAGAAACAGAGTCACGAGACCTCTTGTAATAGTAAAGAATGGCATTTCAATGTTAACACAAGATAAACTTGATGCTTTGAGAAACAGAAACATAACTTGGAATAAATTAGTTGATTCCGGTGTAGTAGAATATCTAGATGCAATGGAAGAGGAAGACGCTTTTGTTGCACTAAATGAAAACGAATTGACAGATAAACACACGCATATTGAAATAAATCCTGTTACAATTTTTGGTATATGTACTTCTATAGTTCCTTACGCAAATTTCAATCAGTCATCTAGACTTAACAGAGGTCAAAAGACACAAAAGCAGGCAATGGGTTGCTATACTCTAAATTACTTGAATAGAATGGATACCGCTATTGATTTGTTACATTATCCTCAAACTCCCATTGTAAGAAGTTTCTCGCAGTCAATGATTGGCGAAGAAAGATCAGCAGGACAAAATGTCGTAATTGCGATAATTAATTACGACGGCTATAATATGTCAGATGCTTTAGTTTTAAACAAGGCTTCAGTTGAAAGAGGTTTAGGACGCTCAACACACTTTAGACCTTACGTTACAGAAAAGTTGAGATATCCTGGCGGACAGGTTGATGAAATAAAAATTCCAGATAAGGATATTCAAGGTTTCACTCTTGAGCGCGATTATAGACTCCTAAACGAAGATGGAATAATTTATCCAGAGGCAATAATTTCTGGCGGAGATGTTGTAATTGGAAAGACTTCTCCTCCAAGATTTTTAGGAAAATTAGAAGCATTTAGCACAGCTGCAAATATCAGAAAAGATACGTCTGTTAGAACTAGATACGGTGAAGATGGAATAATTAGCAAAGTAGTAATAACAGAAAATGAAGACGGTAGCTCATTAATTAAAGTTGACGTTAGAGATTCAAGATGCCCAGAAATTGGAGATAAATTTTCAAGCCGACACGGACAAAAGGGCATAGTCGGTGCAATTGTACCACCACAAGATTTACCTTTCACCGCAAGTGGAATTGTTCCTGATGTAGTTTTTTCTCCTAATGGACTTCCAAAGAGAATGACAGTTTCACAGTTGATTGAAGCTCTTGGCGGAAAAGTTGGTGCACTTGGAGGCAGAACAATTGAGGGTACGGCATTCCAAAGTGAAGATTCAAAGAGCCTAAGAGAACAACTTTTAGAATTAGGTTTCAGAGATGACGGAACTGAAACTATGTATGATGGTAGAACAGGCCGACAATATACCGCTAAAATTTTTGTTGGAAATATGTATTACTTAAGATTAAAGCATCAGGTTGCAGATAAAATACAAGCAAGAGCAAGAGGTCCAGTAACACTTTTGACAAGACAACCAACCGAAGGTAAAGCTAAGGAAGGCGGTTTACGACTTGGAGAAATGGAAAAAGATTGTTTTGTTGCTCACGGTGCATCATTACTTATGAAAGAGCGTTTTGATTCTGACAGAGCAGTCATTTGGATTTGCGGTAAATGTGGAGACAGCGCAGTTCACGACGCATATAGAAACAAAGCATATTGTTTATGCGGCGAAAAAGTAAATATACATCCAATTGAAATGTCATATGCTTTCAAATTATTCCTTGACGAATTGAAGAGTTTGCATTTGAAACCAAAACTTGGTTTAGGAGATACATACTAATGGACGAAACAAATACAATAATAACAAAGAGAATTGACAACATAAGTTTTGGTATAGTTTCGCCAAACTCTATTAAAAAAATTGCAACAGTTGTAGTTTCAAGTCCAGAACTTTATGATGCTGATGGTTATCCAGTAGAGAAAGGACTAATGGATTTAGGAATGGGTGTAATAGATCCCGGTCTAAGATGTAAGACTTGCGGCGGACGACTGCGAAGCTGCCCCGGACACTTTGGTTATATACAATTAGCTAAACCAATTATGCACGCAATTTACTCAAGTGAAGTTCACGATATTATGAAAGCTTTCTGCGGTGTCTGCGGAAAACCAAAAATCCCTGAAGACAGAGTCAAAGCTTACAAGACAAGAATCGCAAACGCCAGAAGAACTGGAAATACAGATATAATTGGAGTTGTAAAAGCATCTGTTTTGACACAGGCAAAGAAGTTTAAGAAATGCCCTCACTGTTCAGAAAAACAAGTTACAATAAAATTAGAAAAGCCAACTACATTTAGCGAAGGCGATAGACGCCTTTGGCCAACCGAAATACGCGAGCGAATGGAAAAAATTGCAGATGAAGATTTAGAGATAATTGGAATGGATTCAAAAGTTGCACGCCCAGAGTGGACTGTTATAACGTTATTATTGGTTCCACCAATAACGATGAGACCATCTATCACTCTTGTAACTGGAGAGAGAAGTGAAGATGATTTAACTCACAAGCTTTCCGATATAGTAAGAGTAAATCAAAGATTGTTTGAAAATATAAATGCTGGAGCTCCGCAAGTTATTATTGAAGATTTGTGGGACTTATTGCAGTATCATCTTACAACTTATTTTGACAATTCTATCTCGCAGGTTCCTCCTGCAAGACATAAATCTAATAGACCATTAAAGACATTGGCACAGAGATTGAAGGGTAAGGAAGGTAGATTTAGATATAATTTAGCGGGAAAGAGAGTAAACTTCTGCGCAAGAAGTGTAATTTCACCAGACCCATTTATTAGTATAGATGAAGTTGGAATACCTGCCTCAGTTGCGCAGGACTTGACAATTCCGGAAAGAATAACAGAATGGAATATAGACTGGTTGAAGACATTCATTAAAAATAACGATAAATACCCAGGCGCTCGTTATGTAATTACAGACGAAGGCAAGAGAAAGAAAATTACTGAAGATACAAAAGAACAGATTTTGGAAGAGCTCGCTCCCGGCTGGTTGGTTGAAAGACATATTCTTGACGGCGACGTTGTATTGTTTAATAGACAGCCAAGTCTTCACAGACTTTCATTGATGGGTCACAGAGTAAGAATACTTTCTGGTAAAACATTTAGAATAAATCCAGCAGTTACAAAACCTTACAATGCAGACTTTGATGGAGATGAAATGAACTTACATCTACCACAGACAGAAGAAGCCAGATCCGAAGCAGAAAATCTTTTGCTGATTGAAAATCACATCATTACTCCGAGATATGGGTTAAGTATAATCGGAGAAGTAGAAGATGCACTAGTTGGTTTATATTTATTGACAAGAGGCGATACCGAACTTGTAAGAGCACAGGCAAGCGAACTTGCTATTGCCGCAGGAATAGAAAAAGATTTACCTAAACCAGCTGGAAAAGAAATGTGGAATGGCCGGCAAATTTTCAGTATGCTTTTACCAAGCGATTTCAGTTTTGAAGATGAAACTTTCGTAATAAAGAACGGCGAACTTATTGACGGAGCGCTGTCCGAAAAATTAATTGGACCAGAATCAGGAATTTTAATTCAAAGAATAAATAGCAAATACGGAGCAGAAGCAGCAAAGGATTTCATTAACACTATGAACAGATTAGGATTGGAAGTTGTAAAAAACAGAGCTTATACTATGTCTTTCTCTGATTTGGATTTGCCTCAAAACGTCACAAGTAAAATCAGAACTGCTGTTGAGGACAGCGAAAATGAAGTATTAGATATCTTGAAGAAATTAAAAGAGGACAAAGTTTCTCCAATTCCAGGAAAGACTGTTGAAGAAACAGCAGAAGCCAAGATTCTTTACGCATTAAACAAAGCAAGAGAAGTTGTAGGAACTATGTTAAAGAAAGATGCAAATGAAAATAATAACTTAGTATTGTTAGCTAAATGTGGTTTAGCAGGTATGCTAAATTTATCACTTATGTCTGGTTTTGCAGGACAAATGTCTTTGAGAGGAGAGAGAATTCATATTGGTTACAACAAAAGAACATTGCCTATGTTTGAAAAGAATGATTTAAGTGCAAGAGCGAGAGGTTTTGTACGAAAAGGATTTGCAGAAGGTATGGATCCAGCAGAGACTTTCTTCAATGCAATTGTAGGAAGAGATGCTTTAATGGATACCGCTATGAGAACTCCAAAATCTGGTTATATGCAGAGACGTTTGATTAATGCATTGCAAGATTTGAGAATAAATTATGACTCTACAGTAAGAGACGCTAACCAGCGAATAGTCCAATTTGAATTCGGAAATGATGGTATTGATGTCTCAAGATCAGAGGAGGGAAAAATAAATGTCAAATCAATCTTGGCTGAAGAATGAAATTCCAAACTATTTAATGGAAGAAGTTGAGCAGTTAGCTAAATCTAGAAAATTATCTGCTGCTAAGAGAGATGAATTCATAGAGAAAGTCAGACAAAAATATCACAGTATGCAAGTAGACCCTGGCGAAGCAATCGGAATTGTTTCAGCGCAGTCTATCGGCGAACCTGGTACTCAGATGACTATGAGAACTTTCCACTTCGTTGGTGTATCCGCTCTTAACGTTACTTTAGGATTACCAAGAATTATAGAAATTTTAGATGTAAGAAAAGAGCCAAAGACGCCATCTATGCTGATTGCTCTAAAATCAAGTCACAACAGAAGCAGAGAAGCTGCTGAATCAGTCGCAAACAAAATTACAGAAATAGAAGTTGCAAAAGTTGTAAAAGAAATAAATTTAGATTTAGCAAACCAAGAAATAATTTTGGTTTTGGATAGTGAGGAAGGCAGAAGATACGGACTTACTCCAACACAAATTTATGACAATTTGATTCCGCAGATAAAAGGAAATGAAATCAAAAAAGATGGAAATATCAGAATTATAATCAAACCAAAAGAGTCAGATATAAAGAAACTCTATAAGTTAAAAGAAAAGATTAAGGAGCTTATTATTGGTGGAATAAAGGGCATAACTCACGCACTTCCAATTATAAAAGATGAAGGCGAAAACAAAATTTATGTCATACAAACGTTCGGTTCAAACTTGAAAGGCGTTGCCGAAATCCCAGAAGTTGATTTCACAAGAACTACAACTAATAGTTTATACGAAACTGCAAAAGTTTTGGGAATTGAAGCTGCAAGGCAAGTAATAATAAATGAATTAGTTTCTGTTTTAGAAGAGCAAGGTATGCCTGTAGATATCAGACATATTTTATTAGTAGCAGATTTAATGTGTGTTTCTGGAAATCTTCTTGGTGTAACAAGGCACGGAGTAACATCACAAAAGAGCTCCGTACTTGCAAGAGCAAGCTTTGAAATTCCGTTGCAGCATTTGATTGCAGCAAGTATAATAGGCGAAACAGATAAATTAAACAGCGTAGTTGAAAATGTAATGGTTAACCAGCCAATACCTGTTGGAACTGGTCTGCCTGACTTAGTTGTAAAGATGGACGGCGCTAAAATTACAAAGCCAAAAAAGAAAGATGGAGAAGTGACTGCTTGATATTTGCTGATGAATTAAAAAATCTACAACGCGCTTCCAAAGAACAAAATATAATTATTGGTTCAAAATATATCAAAAAATCACTGCTTGCAAAAGAAATTGATTCCGTTTTCGTTTCAAAGAACTTCTATCATCAAAAAACAAGTTTAGCAAATCTTTTAATATCAGCAGGCGTTAAAATAAATGCTACAGAAATGACAAATTTTGAATTAGCAAATCATTGTAGAAAAACATTTCCTGTTTCAATAGTTGCGGTAAAATCACAGAAACAATAATGGTAATGCTAAATCTAATTATAAGAAGTATGGGGTTTGCAAAATGATAAAGCTAAAAAACAAACAAAAAAAGATTTTAGCTAATTATTTTAAATATATGGGTTTTGCAAAATGACCACCTTAAAATATGATTTAGAGGTTCTTGGGTATATGAATTATTTCAAGAGAGTTACTAAACTAAATCCAAAAGATTGCTTTACTGCTGGAGAATCAATAGTTTTTTTTGCGCCAGAAGGAAAAGCAGGCTTGGCTATTGGTAAGAATGGACAAAACGTTGCTTTACTTCAAGATAAGTTAAAGAAAAACATCAAGGTAATGGAATTCGGAGATGACGCCGAAAAGTTAATTGCAAATTACGTTTTTCCGTTGAAACCAGCTTCAATATCAATTTCAGAGAGAAGCGGTAAGAGAATAATTGAAATAAAATTTAACTATCCAAGAGAGAGGCGTTCATTGCTGGCAAATACCCAGACTAAATTAAAACAGCTTAAAACTATAGTCAACCGCTATCATCCCGAAATAGCTGATTTGCGAGTTCTTCAATAATATAATTTACGAGAGCAATAAGACTTATAAATGGTCTAAAAGTCATTTTACATACACAAAATGGGCAAGAAAAGTAGAGGCATGTTTGCTGGAAAGAAATTAAAGAAAAGACGAGCTAAATTTAGATGGAACAATAAATATTTCGTCAAGAGAATTCTAAAATTAAAAGAAAGAGTTGATCCGTTAGAAGGAGCTCCTCAAGCAAGAGGTATAGTACTTTCAAAGAGACAAGTAGAAGCAAAGCAGCCTAATTCAGGTATGAGAAAGTGCGTAAGGGTTCAGTTGACAAAAAACGGAAAGCAATTGACAGCTTTTGCACCAAGAGATAAAGCAATTACATTCATTAACGAACACGATGAAGTCATCGTTCAAGGAATTGGCGGTAAGCAGGGTGGTCCTAAGGGAGATCTTGCCGGCGTAAAATGGGAAGTTATAAAGGTAAATAAGCAAGTTCTTAGATCACTTGTAAAAGGAAAAGTGGAGAAAATAGTTGGACGTTAAAATGGGTGAAGAATTACAAATTACAGAGACAACACAATCTGAACAACAGACTTCAGAACAATCAAAACCTAAACTTGATTTGAAATTATTTGGACGCTGGTCTACAGATATTGATGTTATAGATATTAGCTTGAGACCATATATGAATTTATCTCCAATGCACGTAGCATATTCTGCCGGTAGAAATATCAAAAAGCAATTTTGGAAATCCAAGAAATCAATCGTTGAAAGACTATTTGGAAAACTTATGATTCCAGGTCACAAGGGAAAAAAGCACTACTGGACTTCAGGTCCAGCTACGGGACAAATTAACACTCAATACAGGATTGTTAAAAAAACTTTTGAAATAATTGAAAGCAAGACAAAGAAAAATCCAGTTGAAGTTTTTATAAGAGCAATTGAAAAGGGTTCGCCGACTGAAGGTATTGCTTCAATTGAATACGGCGGAGTACGATATCATAAAGCTGCAGATTTGTCACCTCAAAGACGAATTGATTTAGCTCTGCGATGGATGACACAAGGTGCATTTCAGAAATCAAGAAAAAATAAGAGAAAAGTTTGGGAAGCATTAGCAGATGAAATTATGTTAGCAGCCCAAGGCGATGCAAAATCAAATACAGTAGCAAAGGGAGTTGAGCTTCAGAGACAAGCTCAAGCAAGCAGATAAATATGGTTAAAGCAAAAAATATTAGAGTAATTATCGGGGATTCAAAACTAAAGAGAACTTTCAAGAAAGAGCTCGAAGGCGAAACTAAATTACAATTATTTGGAAAAAAGATTGGCGAAAAGTTTAGAGGAGAACTATTCAACCTTACTGGTTATGAATTTGAAATAACTGGTGGTGCAGATAATTCTGGCTTTCCAATGTCGAAATCTGTTGAAGGTGTTGGAAGAACAAAATTACTTTTAAGAAGAGGCTTTGGCTTCAAAGCTTCAAAGAAATTTTCTGGTATAAGAATGAAAAAAGGCATCGCAGGTAATACAATCAATGAGAGAACAACGCAAGTCAACTGCAAAATAACTAAATGGGGCAGTATTGATTTGATGGAACATTTTGGCGTAAAGCCTAAAGAAGAAGTTAAAGCAGAAGATACGAAAGAAGTTATTGCTACAAATTAAACTCCAAGCGACTTAATTATTATGTATGCTAAAATTACTAAACCCATTATCTGAGCAAATGTATTAGTAATATTTTGTTGACATAACTTATTTACTATCCTTATCGTTCTCTAAAGACCCCACGTTTTATGCTCTTTACGTTTAAGCTCTGAAATGTCTTTTAGTACTTGAATTTCCTTTTCATTAAATAATTCTTTTTTCTCTTTTAATGCACGGAAATTTGCTTCGCTCATAGATGCATAAAGAGTATCTTTTTCATTTATTTGTTTTCCTACTACTGCGCCGTCAATTGCAATAGCTGCCTGCTGGCCGGTAAGTAGTTCTTTTACATTTTCGCCCGCAAGCTCAATTGTTTTTATTTCACCAACTTCGTGCCCGAGTTTATCAAGAAGTTTACATCCAACTTTTAGCTTTCCAGCTTTTACTTCTATTCCGACAATTGCGGGTTTAGAAATCCTAAACGTATGATTTGGCAGAATGGTAAACTTTGCAGGCCAAGTTAATTTCTCAACAGCTCTCAAGTGTTTTGATTCTTTTTTACTTCTTACTAACTCGTCATATTCGTCAATCAAATGATATATAACATTTTTAGAAATGAAAACTATGTTTTCTTTGTTTGCAAGAAGTTTAGCATCAAAATCTATCTTCACATTAAATGCTAAAATGGCTGTATGAACATCATCTCTTTCGTTGGAAGCAATCGCTTCCATTACGTCTTTTCTGCTAACATCTCCGATTTCAGCTTTCAGTATCGGCAAATTTTTACGATTCAAAATTTCGGCGATAGCCTCAAGACTTCCAAGAGTATCTGTTTTTAAGACTACTCCTGCGTTTTGTGTTTCAATATGACTGCTCTCAAGTTCTGCAGTAATTTCTTTAATAGCTTTCTTTTCTTCTGTTTCATCTCTTGCACTCTGCAAAGGCGAGCCTGCTAAAATCTTGTCTAAATCGTGCGCAACTATCTTTACACCAGTAGCAGCGTGCACTTCTTCTAAACTAACCCATTTATCTCTTGAAGCTGCTCTGATTTCAGCGAGAGGTTTTGGTTTGAGCAAAGCTTTAATTTTAGTTTTTATAATTTCGTGCTTGCCGCCGAGTATTAAATTATCATTTACTTTTAGTGTGCCGTCATAAATTATAGCATCAGCAGTTGTTCCAATACCTTGTACTTCTTTTACTTCTAATACTGCGCCTTTTGCTGGACCTTCTATCTCTGTTTTCAAATTATCTTCCAAGAATTTTTGACTAAGACCAGTTAATAACGCCAATAATTCAGACATACCTTCGCCCGTCTTAGCAGATATAGGAATTATGGCTATAGTCTTTCTGTAATCATCAACTTTGTTGTACAAATTGGAATTGAAACCCTGTTCAGAGAGCTGACCGAGCAGTTTGTAAAACTGCTTATCAAAATATTCTTTTACAATTGGAGTTTGCATAGCATAATTTTTTGTGAAAACTTTGTCGTGTGATTTCCAATTTCTGATTAAATCAACTTTGTTTGCGGCTACAACAAAAGGGACTTTGAAAGTTTTAAGAATATCAATAGCTTCTCGTGTTTGAGGTTGAATACCTTGCGTTATATCTATTACAACTATGGCAATATCTGCTATACTTCCGCCTCTTTTTCTTAAATTAGTAAAAGCTTCGTGACCCGGCGTATCAATGAATAACAAACCCGGAATTGTAAATTTCAAATTGAATGTGTGCAGCAATTCGCCGCAGATGTTTTTGATAGTTTCAAGAGGAACCTCAGTAGCTCCGATATGCTGAGTAATTCTGCCAGCTTCCTTGCTGGCTATAGTTGTGCCTCTAATGTAATCAAGTACTGAAGTCTTGCCGTGGTCTACGTGACCTAAAACTGTTACTATTGGTTGTCTAATCATATCTAAAGTCAAATATTGGGTTTTTTAAAATTTGAGTTAAAAATTTATTATATTAATAGCCGAACCAAATCTGTATTTCACGCTTAGCTTCATCAACTGTACCAGATGCGTGAATCAAATTCTTTACAGAGCGCTGTTCTTTATCTGCTAAATCATACGAATCTGTTGAAAAGTCTCCGCGGATTGTACCGCCTGCAGCTGATTTAGGCTCTGTAGCCCCGATAAGTTTTCTTACTATTGATACAGCCTGATTACCTTTCCAAACCATAGCCATAACCTTTCCAGCACTCAAACTTTGTTTTAGCCAGCTTTGCACCCTTTTAGCAATTTCCAAATCTGTTTCCGGCATTTGCACGCCTTTTTTAGCCATAGCATCTCTTGTTTTGGATGCAAGGCTTGAAACCCACTCATCAGTTAGAGTATAATGTTTTTCCAGCATATCTTCTGAAGGCACTAAAATTTTGGAATGAACTATGTCCAAGCCAGACTTTTCCAGTCTTGAGATTATTTCTCCAATTAGTTTTTTCTCCATACCATCTGGTTTTATGAGAATTAGTGTTTCTTCCATAAGTTCATAGCCGTTCTAAGTTTTAAAAACATAACTTACCTTAGCAAGCATTAAATATTAACGCGTACATAAGAATTAAAATGGTTCGGCTGGCTGATTTGAAGAAACGCAGAACAGAAATAGAGTTTTATTTAGAGGAGTATGATGCCTGGCGAAAGAAATTATATTATACTAAACTTAATCAGCCTAAACAATATAATAACTTCATAAGCAGGAATTTAGGTGGCAGATCTGAAAGAGCGTGGCTTCATAAAAAAGAGGCGAGAGTTAATCACTTAAGAGATAATTTAAAACATATAGAAGCTCAAATAAAACAGAAAGAATTTTTACAAACGACACTTGTTACTTTAGCTGTAGCTTCTGTTGTCATATTGGCTGGTGTTTTATTAGTAGATGCACCTTTTAGTTTTACGGCTGCAAATACAGCAGCAAACGAAATTTTAATTGATGTTCCAGAAAACCAAAATATAGTGACTGCACATTTGTTTTTCGAAAACTCAAATACACTATCGTGCAGCGATGTGAAATTAAGTATTGGTGGTATTAATATGCCGTTTCTGACTGAGAATGAAATCTATGATGAAAATGGCTGCAGAGAAACAGACATAAAGTTTTCAAATGTTAATTATAATATTAAAGATTCCATATACGAGGTGACATTATGAAGTTTATAATTAATTATTCTGATACGAGTTTTAGACGATATATGTCTAGGCGTTCTGTAAATCCTTTTATCACTAAAACAGAAAAAATAGTTCTGAAAGCAATGAAAGATTTGCGAATCAATCCTAAAAAAGTTCCAATATTTATTTTGACTTTTAGACACGGTAAGATAGATGGAGATGCAAATCTTACGCGTTATCCAGAACACAGAATTGTTGAGCTGACAGTTAATTTACATTTTATCCGCTATTCTGATAACAAAGCTGTTAGAAATATAATTTATCACGAACTTGGACATCTTAGAGATATGATTGATCCTAGATTTAATTATAGACCTGCAAAAGTTGACAATATGTCAGCACATTTCTTTAAGAAATTTGTAACGCTTTGGAATATTAGTATAGACAGCAGATTAAATAAAAAAAGACTACCGTCTGCTATTTGGGGCAGAAAAGAGGATATAGTTTATTTTGGTATTTCCGACAAAATTGTCAAAAAAATATGGGGCAAAAGAATTACTTATAATAATCTCGTGAAATATGCGAAGACGTTCTAAAACAATTACGTTTTAGACAAATTATAAAAACACCTATGTGTTTGACAAAACAATGGTCATTAAACTAAAGAGAAGCTTAGGTTTATTTGAAACTACACTTTATGGTGTAGGTGTTATACTGGGCGCTGGAGTCTATGTTCTAATAGGAAAGGCTGCAGCCTTAACAGGCAATTCACTTTGGGCAGCTTTTGCAATTGGTGCACTTATCGCGACTTTTACTGGATTAAGTTATGCCGAATTAAGTTCAATGTTTCAAAAAGCAAGCGGAGAGCATTATTATGCTCAAAAGGCATTCAATAATCATATAGCTTTTTTAGTCGGCTGGCTAATAATTATCGGTGGAATTATAGCTTCTGCAACTGTGGCTTTGGGTTTTGCTGGCTACTTTAATGCATTGTTTAAAACGCCAATAATTATAACTGCAATTGCAGCAATATTAATTTTAACGATTATTAATTTCTGGGGAATAAAAGAAGCAACTTGGTTTGGTATTATTGCTACGTTTATAGAACTTGCTGGTTTACTTTTGATTATTGCACTTGGCTTTGTTTATTTTGGCAATGTTGATATTTTAGAACTACCAGCAACAGGTTTTCAAGGTTTAATCTCAGGAGCAGCGTTAATTTTCTTTGCATTTTTAGGATTTGAAGGTGTAGTTAGACTTAGCGAAGAAACAAAAAATCCGAAAAGTGTAATTCCCAAAGCCATAATATTATCAATTTTGATAACAACAGTGTTGTATATATTAGTAGCTATATCTGCAGTTAGCATATTGGGCTGGGAGAGATTAGCTGCGAGCACTGCACCATTGGCAGATGTTGCAGCGGCTGCTTTTGGTTATAAGGCATTTTTTATTTTGTCTATAATAGCTTTGTTCGCAACGTTAAGCACAGTCTTATTTACACTCATATCAACTTCAAGGATGCTTTATGGTATGGCTAGCGATGGTGCTCTGCCAGCTATTTGCAAAAAAGTGCATAAAGTTACAAAAACACCATGGATAGCAGTTACTATTATAGGATTACTGACAGTAGGATTTGTTTTGCTTGGAGATATAGTAAAAGTAGCGTCTTTGACAGATTTTGCTTTATTTGGTACTTTTACAATTGTAAACTTAAGTTTAATAGCACTAAGATACAAAGATAAAAAAATAAAACGTGGTTTTAGATCACCTTTGAATATAGGAAATTTCCCTGTTTTAGCGGCTCTTGGCGCAGTCGCCAGCATATTTATGATATTACAATTTGAATACTATGTTATATTGGGAGGAGTAGTTATTACTTTAGCTGGTTTTGGCGTTTATTACTTAGTTAATTACGGCAAGAAGAAACAACCAATATTTAAGACAAAAGTTAAACATCATAGGATATATCATCTTAGAGACCAGATATGAAACTAATAGTTATTTGCAGGAAGAATACCGCTAGTATAAATATTGGAAAAGCATTTTTAGGAAAACATAATTTGCCAAATTTTACAGAAGTGTTAGAAGTAGATGATGATGTTTTGGATTTAGACAAACACAAACCAAAGTTTGACAAATTGAAACCAGAAGTAATTATTGTTTTATCTTCTCACGCCTCAAAAGCAGGTGTAAATTCATTTAGTGCTCATCCGACCGGCAATTTTGATACAAATGATTTAGGCGGAGATAAAAAGACACTTTCAGTGGCACCGGCACTCTATTTGAGAACAGCTTTATTGGGATTAAGAAAACACGCTAAACGCCGTGGCTGTCTTGAATACCAAATTACAATTGAAGCGACGCACCACAGTCCGACTTTTGATTATCCTTTATTGTTTGTTGAAATCGGTTCAAATGAAGAAGCGTGGAAAGATGAGCTTGCGGCCGAAGTAGTCGCAGATGTAGTTTATGATTTAGTCTCAAAACCTCTTGAAAAAGGAACCATAGCGGTCGGTTTTGGAGGAAATCATTATTCTCCAAGATTTCAGAAAATGATTGAAGAGAAGGGCTATGCTTTCGGTCATATTTGCCCAAAACATAAATTAGACGACCTAGACGAAGAAATGATTTTACAAATTATTAACAAAACAATTCCAAAGCCAGAACAAGTAGTTTTAGATTGGAAAGGAATGAATAGTGCTCAAAGAAATAAAATTGTAGAAGTATTAACTCGTAACAGGATAGAGTTCGTCAGAGTATAATACGGTTTCCAATTCACTAAAAAGTTCTGGATGCATTTCAACTAATTTTATACCTTCTTTGATGGCTTTTTTATGGCATACAATTATCTTGCCGTTATTATCGCTGTCTGCAATTCCTATTAAGTTATCAGCCATTAAAGACTGCACTACTCTTTCTAAAGCAGAGCATTTTGGATGTGATGATTTATTTGCAGGATCATACGTACTAGTATCAAATTCTAACTGAATTTGAGAGAATTTTTCCCGTTCGGAATAAAATTTTCTATAAAATCCCGCAAGTGAGTAATAACCAGTTAAACAAAAATAACCTAAAACATAATCTGTAAGAGATAAATGTATTTCTTCGGGTTCGGGCATAGTTTTTCGTAACATTATAAGTTTTAATAGTTTATCCCTAAACACATAAAAACCCGAATTGTTTTGTTTAGAAGTCATATGACCTTTAAGTGGAAGGAGACTGCTAAGCAAAAGAAGTTTCTAGAGATAGCCGAAGATATAATAGACGTATCTATACTGCCAGCTACGATTTTACTGATAATCTTAATTGTCGGAGAATTCTTCGGTATAAGCGCATATGAGCCTTATGCAACATATGCCGACTGGTTAATCATACTTATATTCGTAGCAGATTTATTGTTCAAATGGCGCCACACCCATAACTTACGTAAGTTTTTCAAATACTATTGGCTCGATATACTAGCAATATTTCCGTTTTATCTACTGACAAGAACTTATATTAGTCTTAGTGGTTTAGTAGGCAGTGGAGCAAATCTGCAAGAAGTTTTTCATACTGTGGCGGGTATACGGCAGAGCCAAATATTGAAAGAACTTAAGGTAATTAGAGGTCTAAGAGGATTACGTTTAGGGCAAAGGGTGTTGAGATTTATTGCACTTAGATTGAGATCAGGGCACCACGTTATGGTGCATATACACTTAAAGAGACAGAAAAAGAGGTTTAATCGCTGGTGAAATCATCAGCTGTTAATTGTAATTGCTCGCCTTCTTTCAATTCGCCTCTTGCTTTAAGATACTCGTTTGCAAGTATCCAGAATATTAGTCCAAGAGATTTTGCACCTTTGTTGTTGCACGGTACAATTATGTTTAGATTTTCAGTAGTGTTATTTGAATCGCATAAACCGATTATAGGTATGCCTACATTTAATGCATCTTTGACAGCATTTTTGTCTGGGAATGGATCAACAACAAGCATTACTTTTGGCTCAAAGAAAGTTTCAAGATTTGTATTTGTTATTGTACCAGCAGGATATCTACCGGCGAATACGTGTTTTATATTTGTTACTTTCGCAAAAGTTTTTACTGGTTTCCAGCCGTTTTCTCTTCGCGATACAATTACAATATCTTCTGGATTGTATTTTGAAAGTTCTGCAGCAGCCATTTTTAGACCATCGTTTACTTTTTCTATATCTAAAATACATAAACCATTTGGGTTAATTTTGTAAATGTAAGAAGCCATAGGTTTAGTTTTGAATTTTGTACCAATATGTATTCCTGCTGCAATCATTGTTTCAAGTGCAGTAAGCGTTTCTTTGGTTTGTGTTTGTTCCATTATTCTCCTATTTTGATTGCCTTAGGTCTCTTTATGTTTATTGGCAGAATACCTTCTTTTAGTTCTAATTTCGCTAAAACTATTGTATTAAAAATATCTTTTGGCTTTTTTATTAAAAGTGGCGCGCCCATGGACAGCTGAAGTGCTCTCGCACCTATAATTCGGGCGATTTCGTATTTAGTAAATTCAACCATAACCAAATTCTATATTTTTGCCTTTTAAACCTTTACTTTGAAGGTACTAGCTTCCTTAATTTCTTTCCAAGCTCAGCAGATTTTTCTATTAGTTCTATTACATCGTCTGCTGTAAACATTCCTGCTCCGCCTTTTTGCATTGCGGATACATTTCCATCTTCAGTAGTTACTATAGATAATCTAGTTTCAATTGCTTTTTCCTCTCTCATGGTACTGTCAGAAAATTTGTTGTTGCCAATTTTTCCGAATGTTGTCATAACGGGCGAATGCACTAAAGGAAGTTTTGTTTTAGTAAGCTCTTTGTGAATAACTTTTTCTTCCTTTTCGTCATATTTTGGTAACATTGTAGTTTTTAGTGCAGCTATTGCACCAAGTGCTCCAGCATCCAAAAGATTACCATCATCGTTTATTGGATAGATATCTACGAAAACCATCCAAACTTTTTCTTTTGCCTTTATGCAAAGCTTGTCTAAGTCTATTGCGTGGCATTCTCTTATACCCCGGTCTATAACTCTTGAAAGTTCAACAGAATCTTTGCTTGGTGGTCCAAATTCAAAATTTGGGTTTGCCAATGGAAGCAATTCTGCATTTACCATTAGTATTCCGCTTTCTGGACCATCTGGAAATGGTGTTCCAACATCAAGTTTAACTCCAACAAGAACTTCTGTATTTCCAATTTTAACTCTTGCAGAACCATTTGCGCGGGCAATTACGCCAGTTTCAACAGAAACATCTCTGTACTCAAATGGTTTTCTACCATCTTCGCGTTTATCTTTTTCAAGTAATTCTATGAAATATTGTTTTAACATTTTATTCACTCTCCTTTTCAGATCCGTATTTTTCTTTCAAAGCTTTTTTCTGCAATTCATAGATTTGTTCACAAGCTTTCATACTCATTTCTATTAGCTTTTTAGCTTCAGCTTTAGTTAACATACCATCCATTTGCAACAATGTTATTTGTTTTGTATTTGGAAGTATTGCAAGAGGCATATCAACTTCTCCAAAATTGTCTTCTGGTTCAAACAAATCAAGCATCAATTGCCCGTCTGCTTTTCCAGATGCGACCGAGCATACAAGGTCTCGCATTTCAATTCCAGCATCCGCTAAAGCAACAGAAGCCGCATTTATTGCTGCAGTCCTTGTTCCAGCATTTGCATTTATTATTTCCATAATTACTGTTATCTCAAGTCCGGCATATTTCTCCATAAATATTGCAGGAGCTAATGCATCTGCTATAACTTTAGAAATTTCAGTGCTTCGTCTGCTTGGTCCTGGTCTGTTTCTTTCTGATGTAGAGAACGAAGCCATACCATAAACACAGTTCAAGAATGCTTTTTCGGAATCAAGATTTCTTCTTGGCAAGACTTCTTTTGGTCCATAAACAGCACAAATTACTTTTGTTTCGCCTAATGTAACCATAGCTGAGCCATCAGCATTTGGAATAACTCCGACTTTGATTTCCATTTCACGCATTTCGTTTAGTTTTCTGCCGTCAAGTCTTTTTCCGTTGACGATTAATTTTTCAGGTCCACCTACGCCACCCATTATTTGCCCTCCAGCATTGCTTTTACTTTTTCAGTCAAACCAGAATGATGGCTTTCTTGTTCTATTAGTTTTATCGCATTTGCAACTTTCGCTTCGTTTTCTGCATTGCCTTTTATCCAAACCAATCCGTTTTGTCCGACTAATATTTCGCAATTAGAACTGTCTTTCAAAATTTTAATCATAGAGCCCTGCTTTCCAATTATTCTCGGAATTTTTACAGGACTAACTTTTATTACATTTCCGCCAACTAATTTTCTGTATGGCATTCTTTTTGCAGTCAAACTGATGTAGCCTGACTCGCTTATATCTAATATTTCGCCGAATACGTAATCACTTATTTTGAAGTAATCAGCAAGTTTGCTGTTTTTCAAATCAACATAGTTCATTGAAATTTCGCCGACATTTAGATCTATTTTGTATGGGCTTTCTATTTCACAAGTCCATCCAAACTTTCCGAAACCATTTATTTTTGCGATTATTACGTCGCCTCTCTTTGGCGCATATTTGCCTGCCAAAGGTATTACTTTTATAACTCTGCCTTTAACAGAGATAAGTCCGACTGTAGATGAGTATATGTTTTCGCCGTCACGGAATGCTTTTCCAGATGGCAAATATTCTAGTCCTTCAGCTAATAGTGTGCCCGGGACAATTACATCTTTATCTTTTATGTGTATTTTCTCAACCATATTATTTTTCCTCGTTTATTATTACTTCACCAGAAGTCAAGCCGTTTGCAAGATTGAAAAAATCAATTTTCAAGCCCGCAGGAATTTGAATTGTCACTTCTACTGAGCCATCGTTGTTCCATTTTTCACTGATGAATTTGTATTTTCCTTTTAGTGCTGAATAAGCACTGCCAGAATATCTAGCTGGTATAATAATTTTCAATTTGACCTTTTCTAAACTTATGGGTAAGACAACTCTTAGACTTTCTATGATTTTGTCAAGTTGTTCTTCAACAGATTTGTTACCATCAATTTGAACTTTTGCCTGCTCCAATGCGTTTTCAATTCTTTGTCTTGGGTGTGGCAAGCCGGTTTTTGAGTCAGAAGCATTTGTTTGTATATAATCTATAATTTTTAATTTCTTAGCGTCAAACATCTTCTTTCTTTGTTCTTGTGTTAGTGCTAAGTCGCCTTTCTTTAGAATTATTTTTGCAACTTCTTTTTCTTCGGAAGTGCCGAGCCATTTTGTCATATCGCCAGGAGCTGCCAATTCACCTTTTTTTGCATCGTTAAATATTTTCGGCGTTTCAAGAATATCTCTTAAGTCTTCATCTTTGCCGTTTCTGAAGTCTAATGCTAAATCCGGATTGCGAATTACAATTTCAAAAGTTACGCCACCTTTTTTTATTCGGGCTATATTCATACTTAATTTTTCTCTGTCGTAAGTTTGTGTTGCTTTGAATCCCATTATGCTACTAATTCTACCTTTTGCATTTTACCGTCTGCATTTACTGCAGCGGCTTCAAGTCTTTCCAGAGAAAACTCTTTTCCTAAAACTTCCTTGAAGATATCAAGCGCAAGCTTCTGTGCTTCAACGCTGCTCAGGCCTTGTTTCCATTTTTTTTCCAAAATTGCATTGGCTTCGGGCGCACCGCCGCCGATTGATTTGGCATAATATTGCGTGTAGATTCCAGATGGATCTGTTTCAAACAGTCGTATTCCGGTTTTATCTACTCCGCCAAAAAGGAAACTTACACCAAAAGGTCTTATTCCTCCGTATTGAGTATATTGCTGTTCAATGTCCGAAATGTATTTCACAATGTCTTCGACTGCGGGTGGCTCGCCGTAAGTTAATTTGTACTGCTGTGCGAAAACTCGCGAACGTTTAATTATTACTCTTGCATCATTCATATAACCAGAGAAAGATGAAATTATGTGCTCATCTATTTCGGCGATTTTTTTTACTGATTCTGCAACTAAAAGTCTTTCACTTAATCTTCTGTCAGCCATAAGTAAAATACCATCTTTGTAAATTATACCAAGTGTCAATACACCAAGACTTACAGCTTTTTTTGCATATTCTACTTGCAAAAGTCGTCCATCAGGAGCGAAGACCGTAATTGCGCGGTCGTATCCCATTGCTTGTTGCGGTAATAAATTTGCCATTAGATTATTTCACCTTATCGATATTGCCTGAAACTTTGACTGCTGATATTGATGCTTTGCTTCCATTTATTTCTTTTACTAGCGTAAGTGCTGCTATAGTATCATCTACGAATTTGTGTCCTGTTCTTACTATTGCGTTTTTTCCATCCCATGTATCGGATAGTAGTTGCATACCTGCACGAGCCATATTTAACTCTCCGAGAAATTGTAGACCAGCCTGGATGACCGTCTTGTCTAAATCACCTTTCTCGACTCTCTTATTAGAATCGACTTTTATCCTTATATAACGTTTTCGCTCTTTAGAAGTCGGCTTAATCTTTGCCATTATTATTACCTAAGATGCGCCACTTTAAAAATCTAATTAGTAGTAAATAATTAAATTTTCAGCCTAATCTGTGGATTAGTCAACCTTGCTTCGGCAAAGTCAGCCTAATCTGTGGATTAGTCAACCTTAAAAATCAGTTGATTTTTGAGACTAGAAAAACTAATGTTTTTCTTTGCCTTGCTTCGGCAAA
>Ga0208375_1001110_pt1 | contig 32286 bp, 27 predicted proteins | sample RifOxyD1_FD_184038 | JGI IMG/M metagenome (GOLD analysis project Ga0208375, IMG submission 184038) | Soil microbial communities from Rifle, Colorado - Rifle Oxygen_injection D1 (SPAdes) | ecosystem: Environmental > Terrestrial > Deep subsurface > Rock core/Sediment | place: Rifle, Colorado...
TAGTAACGGTCTTGGTTTTGTTGATGATTTCTTGCAATTTTGTCTCCTTGAGCGCCATGTAGTGCGGGTCATATGAGTTCATGCCCAAAACAGTAGAGTGTAACGTCTATTGCTGCAATGTTAACAAACTATTACAACCTGGGTTTGGGGTGAGGGAACTCAGGGTTGACACCCCATTCCAAAGAGCATATAGTACGGAGTAACGCAGGCAAGATTGAGTATTGGATGAACGACTGCAAATGAGTGGGTTCAGGAAATAGGGTTTTGCCTTACTAACTAATAGGAGTAATTCATAAGGCTTGATGAAACGTCAAGGGTAGTTCGGGTTTTACCCGGAACTTTTTGTGTTTCAGGGTGAGGGCTTCGCAGGGTGTTTATGTGTTTATTAAAACTCGTGCGCTAAGGGTAATCATCGTCATATGCGAGAAAAAAAGTATTTTTCGCGGTATAAAAAACCGCTCATCGCGCTCCCGAATTTCGTGGAGCCGCAGCTGACCTCGTATCAGTGGATCCTTGAGAAGGGACTCAAGGATGTATTTAAGGAGTTCTCTCCGATCAAAGATTACTCGGGAAAGAAATTCGAGCTCGAATTTTTGAGTTTCGAGATCGGCAATCCGAAGTACGATGAATTTTATGCAAAGGAAAACAAGCTCTCATACGAGGCGCCCCTCAAGGCGCGCGTAAAGCTCGTCAATCGTTCACTCGCGAGCGAGAAAGAACAAGAGATCTTCATGGCGGATTTTCCGCTCATGACCCAGCACGGCACGTTCATTGTGAACGGTGTTGAGCGCGTGGTCGTCCCTCAGCTCGCCCGCTCCTCAGGTATCTTCTTTACCGCACAGGAACTCAAAGGCAAGCGCTACTTCGGTGCAAAGATCATCCCGGCGCGTGGCGCGTGGGTTGAGATCGATGCAGAACCGGACGGCATCATTTATGTGCGCATCGACAAGAAGCGCAAGTTCCCCGTAACATCACTGTTGCGTGTTTTCGGATACGCCACCGATGAGGCGATCAAGAAGGCCTTCAAGGGCGATGAGCACGTAGAGGAGATGATCGCACTCGCACTCGAAAAGGACCCTGCAAAAACCCCCCAAGAAGCATACGTTGAGATCTACAAGCGTCTCCGCGACGGCGACATGGCAACCCCCGAGAACGCCAAAGAGTTCGTAGACTCGATCTTCGGCAAGGACAAGTATGACCTCTCAGAGGTTGGTCGCTTCAAATTCAACAAGCGTTTCAACAAGCCGGTGACGAAGGAGGCAATGAGCGCACGCACCGTTACGGGCGACGATCTCGTAGCATTGGTTGCGCACATTGTTGAGCTCTCCAATACGCACGGCGCTATGCCGGACGATATTGACCACTTGGGTTCTCGCCGCGTCCGCCTTATCGGTGAGATGCTCCAGCAGAAGATCCGCGTGGGTATGACCCAGATGAAGCGCAACATTCAGGACCGCATGTCGACGATCGACTCGGAGGCATCACTCCCGATCCAGTTCCTTTCCCCGCGCCCACTCCAGGCTCGCATCAAGGAATTCTTCAACACGAACCAACTCTCGCAGTTCATGACGCAGTACAACGTCTTGGCCGAGATCGAACACCTCCGCACCTTCTCAGCACTTGGCCCTGGCGGCCTTACGCGTGAGCGCGCCGGTATTGAAGTACGCGACGTGCACCCGTCTCACTATGGACGCCTCTGCCCGATCCAAACTCCGGAAGGACCGAACATCGGTCTCATTCTCCGCCTCGCAACCTACGCGCGCTTGAATGACTTCGGCATCATCGAGACTCCCTATATTCCGGTTAAGAATGGCAAGATCGGCAAAGAGGTGGTCTTTATGGACGCGCTCGAAGAAGAGAAGTACATCATTGCGCACGCCGCAACGAAGTATGACGATGAGGGAAACATTCTCGATGAAAATGTCGAGGTGCGCATTGCCGGCAAGCCGGGACTCGTTGCAAAGAATGATGTGCACTACATCGACGTAGCACCGAACCAGGCATTCTCGATCGCAACTTCAACTATTCCGTTCCTCGACCACGACGACGCGAACCGCGCGCTCATGGGTTCAAACATGCAGAAGCAGGCAACGCCGTCGATCGTTCCCGAGGCGCCGATCGTAGCGACGGGCATCGAAGAGAAGGCCGCTCGTGATACGGGACGTTTGGTGATCGCCGACGAAGATGGTGTCATCACAAAAGTTGACGGCCGCGAGATCATTCTCGAAGGCAAGAAGACGCATCACTACCCGATCGTCAACTTCTCGCGTACCAACAGCTTTACCGCATTCCATCAGCGCCCGATCGTTGCCCTCAATCAGAAAGTGAAGAAAGGTGATGTCCTCGCTGACACCTCGTCGACCGACAACGGCCAGATCGCACTCGGGCAGAACATGCTCGTGGCATTCATGCCGTGGAACGGTGCCAACTACGAAGACGCCATCGTGCTCTCGGAGCGCGTGGTAAAAGATAGCCGCTTCACGTCGATCCACATGGACGAGTTCGTGGTGAACGTTCGCGATACCAAACTTGGACCAGAGATCACAACGCACGATATTCCAAACGTCGGTGAAGGTAAACTGAAAGACCTCGATGAGGACGGCATTGTCCGCGTGGGTGCAGAAGTACGCGCTGGCGATATTTTGGTCGGCAAGATCACCCCGAAGGGTGAAGCAGAACTCACGCCGGAAGAACGCCTCCTCCGCTCGATCTTCGGAGAGAAGGCACGCGATGTGAAAGATACGTCGCTCCGCATGGAGCACGGTAAGCGTGGCCGCATTGTCGGTGTGAAGGTCTTCTCACGCGAGAAGGGCGACAACCTCGACTCAGGCATCATCAAGCGCATCCACATCGAAGTGGCACAGCTCAGAAGCGTCAGTGTGGGAGACAAGCTTGCCGGACGTCACGGCAACAAGGGTGTTATCTCAACGGTTCTTCCGGAAGAGGATATGCCGTACACAGAAGATGGTCGCCCGGTAGATGTCATTTTGACACCGCTCGGTGTTCCGTCCCGCATGAACCTAGGACAGATCTTGGAGCTCCACTTGGGACTCGCCGCGCAAACACTTAACTATCAAGCAATCGTACCGCCGTTCATGGGTGCAACTGCAGACGAGATCAAGAAGGAACTCGAGAAAGCAGGATTCTCTCAGGACGGCAAGATGAAACTCTTTGACGGTCGCACCGGTGAGGCATTCGAAAAGAATATTGCGGTCGGTTACATGTACATCTTGAAACTCCACCACATGGTCGAGGACAAGATCCACATGCGTTCCATTGGACCATACTCGCTCATCACCCAGCAGCCGCTCGGCGGCAAGGCGCAGGGTGGAGGTCAGCGCTTTGGAGAAATGGAAGTCTGGGCGCTCGAAGGATACGGCGCATCACACGTGCTCCGCGAAATGCTTACCATTAAATCAGACGATATCATCGGCCGTTCGGCGTCGTTCGATTCGTTGGTCAAGGGTGAGAACATCAAACAATCAACAATTCCTGAGTCATTCAATGTGCTCCTTTCCAACTTGCGTGGATTGGGCCTTGATGTCGGTCTCGATCGGGAAACTGGCGAAGATACCATGAGCGTATAATCTTACCTTCTATGACACAACGAGAACAAAAATTGGACTTCAATACGATCTTCCTCAAACTCGCTTCTCCGGAGCGCGTGAAGGAATGGTCATTCGGTGAGGTAACGAAGCCGGAAACGATCAACTACCGCACCCAGCGCAGCGAGCGCGGCGGTCTCTTTGATGAGCGCATCTTCGGACCTGAAAAGGACTACGAATGTTACTGCGGTAAGTACAAGCGCATCCGCTACAAGAACATTGTCTGTGAAAAATGTGGTGTCGAAGTGACACGCAGCATCGTGCGCCGCGAGCGCATGGGCCACATCGAGCTTGCAAGCCCGGTGGCGCACATCTGGTTCCTCCGCAGCGTTCCGTCACGCATCGGCCTTTTGCTCAATATTCCCATTGCGGATCTTGAGAAGGTCATTTACTTTGCAGGCTACATTGTCACCAAGGTAAATCAGGCTGAAAAAGAGTCGATCATGAAGCGTATCGATTCCGAGTACAAGTCAAAAGTAAAGCCGCTCGAGAACGAAGAGTCCCGCGAGAAAATGCGTGAGCTCCTCGAGAATGCCAAGAACGAGGTGGAGAGCATCCGTGAAGGCGCGGTCATTGACGAAGTTTTGTATCACAAGTACTCGCTGAAATACGGCACGATGTTTGAGGCAGGGATCGGTGCTGAAGCGATCTTCAACATCTTCAAAGGTCTTGATCTCACCGTGCTTATTGCAAACCTTGAAACGGCGCTCGAGAAGGCAGGTGCGGCAGAGCGCGCAAAGCTCAACAAGCGCCTCTCGCTTGCGCGTACGATGAGCCGTGCCAACGTGCGTCCTGAGTGGATGTTCATGACAGTGCTCCCGATCATTCCGCCGGCGATCCGTCCGATGGTCGCTCTTGAAGGTGGTCGTCATGCGACCTCTGACGTGAACGACCTCTACCGCCGCGTCATCAACCGCAACAATCGTTTGAAAAAATTGAAGGAGATCGGTGCTCCGGATGTGATTCTCCGCAACGAGAAACGCATTCTCCAGGAGGCTGTTGACTCACTGATCGACAACTCGATCCGCCGCACGCAGTCGGTCGCGATGAACGCTGCGCAGAAGCGCACGCTCAAGTCGCTCTCTGACAACCTGAAAGGAAAGCAGGGACTCTTCCGCCAGAACCTTTTGGGTAAGCGCGTGGACTACTCAGGCCGTTCAGTGATTGTCATTGGATCATCACTCAACCTCAATCAGTGTGGACTTCCGAAGCACATGGCACTCGAGCTGTTTCGCCCGTTCGTGATCTCAAAGATCCTCGAGCGTGAACTCGCGTACAACATTCGCGGTGCAGGACGTTTGATCGACGAAGGCGCTCCGGAAGTGTGGGCAATTTTGGAAGAGGTGATTGAGGGCAAATACGTGCTCCTAAACCGCGCACCGACGCTTCACCGCTTGGGTATTCAGGCATTCAACCCGATCCTCATTGAAGGAAACGCAATCCAGGTACACCCGCTCGTCTGTAAGGCATTCAACGCCGACTTCGACGGCGACCAAATGGCCGTTCACGTTCCGCTCTCGCGCGAGGCGCAAGAGGAAGCACGCACGCTTATGGCGGCAAACAAGAACCTCTTGGGACCTGGTTCCGGCGATCCGATCGTTGAGCCGCGCCTAGACATCATCTTGGGTTGTTACTGGATGACCACAGTGCTTGATGGCGAGCCGGGTGAAGGCAAGATCTTCGCCACACCGAACAACGCTATTATGGCGTATGATTTCGGTCAGGTTGGATTCCGCGCAAAAATAAAAGTGCTCGGCACCGACAGCCACAAGTACGTGAACTTCAATGGACAGATCTTCGAAACATCGGTAGGTCGCTTGCTCTTCAACAGCGTGTTCCCGGAAGACTATCCGTACGTGAACCACGAGATGACCGTGAAGGATCTCGCTTCGGTCGTTGATGACCTCATCAACCGCTACGGACTTGATGGAACACCAAAAATTCTCGACAAGATCAAGAACTTCGGCTTCAAGTACGCCACCAAGTCGGGTACGTCATGGGGTATTGACGAAGTGAAGGTTCCGAAAGAAAAGCCCGAGATCGTGGCACGCGCACGCGCCGCGGCCGCAAAGGTCTTGGATCAGTACCATGAGGGTTTGCTCTCTGAGGATGAGCGTTTCCGCAAAGTGGTGGAAGTGTGGCAAGGTGCTCGTAATGAGATAGAAAAAGTCATGCCATCAACACTTGATCCTCGCGGATCGGTCTACGACATGATGCGTTCAGGCGCCCGCGGTTCCATCTCACAGATCGTGAACATGGCAGGTATGAAGGGTCTCATCATCAACACCGCCGGACGCGTTATTGACTTCCCGATCATCCCTTCATCAAAAGAAGGATTCTCACCGATCGAGTACTTCGTTTCAACGCACGGTTCTCGTAAGGGTCTCGCGGACACGGCACTCAACACGGCAAAGGCAGGATACCTTACTCGCCGTCTCGTTGACGTTGCTCAGGACGCGATCATCACCGAAGACGACTGTGGTGAAAAAGAAGGCAAGGTGGTGCGCAAGGAAAACCTTATCGGATTCGAGATTCCCATCTCGCGTGGCGTTCGCGGACGTGTGTTGGCGAAAGACATTGTTGATTCAAATGGAACTACGCTCTTCAAGCGCGGCCACTTGGTCACCAAGCTTGATGCACGCGATATCGAAAAGATGGGTGTAACGGAAGCAGTGGTTCGCTCACCGCTCACCTGTAAGTCACTCCGCGGTATCTGCCGCAAGTGTTACGGTGCAGACCTTGGACGCAATCAGTTGGTTGAATTGGGTGAGGCAGTCGGTATTGTTGCCGCACAGGCGATCGGCGAGCCGGGAACCCAGCTCACCATGCGTACGTTCCACGCCGGAGGTATTGCTTCGGTCGGAGGCGACATTACCGCAGGTCTCCCGCGCGTTGAAGAAATTTTCGAGCGCCGCATGCCGAAGACTCCTGCTGTGGTGAACCACGGAGAAGGTCAGGTGCTAAGCGTTGAAACGCACGAGAAGGAGCGCATCATTACGATGCTTCCGGATGTGGGTGCCAAGGGCAAGAAGCCTGCGGCAACTGAGTACTCAGTGCCGATCCGCCGCATTCCGGTGGTAAAAGTTGGCGACCGCGTGAAGGCGGGCGAGCTTTTGACCGACGGTTCTGCTGATATTGCCGAAGTCTTCGAGTACGGCGGTAAAGATATGGCTGAGAACTATGTCATCAACGAAGTGAGCAAGATCTACGAACTCCAGGGTGCAACCATCGCCCGCAAGCACATCGAGGTGATCATTCGCCAGATGTTCATGCGTCGCAAGGTGAAGGATGCCGGCGACACACGTCTTCCGGTTGGCCGCATCATCGAATACAGCGCACTCATCGAAGAGAACGAGCGCGTTGACGCTGAAGGAGGAGAGAAGGCAAAGGTTGAGCCGGTGGTGTTGGGTATTTCAGAAGTTGCTTTGACGACCCGCTCATGGCTCTCCGCCGCATCGTTCGAGAACACCACGCGTGTCCTCATTGACGCATCACTCCGCGGCGCGAAGGACAAACTCCGCGGCCTCAAGGAAAACGTTATTATTGGACGTCTTATCCCCGCAGGAACCGGCTACCGAGCACACCTCATTGCTGAAGCAGAAGCTCGCGAAGAAGGAGCACCCGAGAGCGAAGAAGAGAAAGCATAAGGAATAAGGAACGTGTTTAGCGGAAGCGCCGCTTATGAGCGACGTAGAGCGAGCGAAATACGAACGTACTCGTTTGTATTTCCGAGCCGAGAAGCTAACAAAGTAATCTTTACCCGTGTGTGCATATAACCATACTGTCGCTATGTCTCAAGTGACGGAACAGATCAAAGCACGTCTTTCGATCGCCGATGTTATCGGTGGGTATATTAAACTCGACCACGCGGGCGCCAACTTCAAAGCGCGGTGTCCGTTCCATGCCGAAAAAAGCCCGTCGTTCTTCGTGTCGCCTGCGCGCGACTCATACCACTGTTTTGGGTGCAATCGCGGTGGTGATATCTTCACGTTTGTGCAAGAGATCGAGGGCTTGGACTTTCGCGGAGCGCTCAAAGTTTTGGCTGAACGCGCCGGCGTGGAACTTGCGTCCATAAACCCGCGCGAAGCAACTGAGCGTGATCACATCCTTCGCGCACTCGAAGATGCCGCAGAGTACTTCGAAGAAACACTCGGACACTTTCCGCGTGTTTTGGAGTATCTTACCGGCAGAGGACTTTCTCGCGAGACGATCAAACATTTCCGGGTGGGGTATGCCAAAGATGAATGGCGCGGGCTTTACGATGCGCTCAAGAAAAAAGGGCACACGGATGTCATTCTCGAAAAAGCCGGACTTACGGTCAAGACCGAGAAAGGATACTACGATCGATTCCGCGGACGCGTGATGTTTCCGATCGCGGATGGTTCAGGGCGTGTGATCGCGTTCACGGGGCGCATCTTGCCGGACAGTCCTCAGGCGGACAAGGCAGCGAAGTATGTGAACAGTCCGGAAACGGAGGTGTACCACAAGTCGCACGCGCTCTACGGACTCGACAAGGCGAAGGGAGCGATCCGTCGCGAAGGCGCCGTGGTGCTCGTTGAGGGACAGATGGATCTCATTATGTCGCACCAAGCAGGCGTGGAGCACGCGGTGGCGGTCTCAGGCACGGCACTTACCGTAGAACACTTGCAGTTGGTGCGTCGACTCACCGACAGAATAATCTTTGCGTTCGATGCTGATGGTGCCGGAGTTGCGGCATCGCGCCGCGGCGTGGATATGGCGCTCCGGCTCGGGTTTGATGTACGCGCCGCGCGCATCGCGGGAGGGAAGGATCCGGCAGATGTGGTGCGCGAAGATCCAGAAAGCTGGAAGCATGCCGTCGAACACACAGAGCATATTGTTGATTTTTATCTCAACACGGTATTGACCGGTGAGGGGGATGAGCGCACGCGACGCATGAAGGTGGGGGAGGTCGTGTTGCCGTATGTCGCGCTCTTGCAGAACAGCATCGATCAAGCGCACTTTGTGGCGAAGATCGCACACGCGCTCGGACTCCGCGAAGAACCGATCTGGGAAGAATTAAAAAAGAAGACACGTGAACTTACCCAAGAAGGGACAAATGCGGCGCCCAAGGCGGCCCCTTCCAGAGGAGATGCCGATTCTTCGCGCAAAGAGCGCATTGCGCGGAAGATCGCCGGCGTGATCTTTTGGCAGGAGCACGTCAAGGGGCCGATCGATACGGCAATGCTCCGCGACCGCGCCTTGGGGATCTCTGACGACCGCCTGAAGGGATTCTTTGCCGCGGGGAGCGATGCAATGAAAGACGTTGCGTTCGAGGCGGAAGTGTATTATGAAGGAAGTACCGATCTGGAAAAAGAGATCGAAGAATTGTTGTATAATTTTGAAGAAGAGCACCTCCGTGAACTGCTTACCCGCGAGATGGAAAAATTGCGCGATGCAGAAACAGGAGGGCGGGGAGAGGACACGGCGCGCATTTTAAAGACATGCCAAGAGATCTCCATGGCACTGAATCTATTAAAGAGAGGATCCGGGTAATTTTAACAAACAGATAGTAATCTTTATTCACCAACAAACGCCCCTATGCCTAAAAAGCAATCACCAAAAAAGAAAACGATCGTAAAGAAGACGCCCAAGAAGGTTCGCGCTGTTTCTGCAAAGAAACAACCGGCGTCAAAAAAGCAGGTCAAAAAACCTGTCGCAAAAAAGGCGGCAGTACGTCCGGCACCAAAAAAGACAAAGGTGAAAGCAGTGGTGAAAAAAGCGAAAGCTCCTGCCAAGGCTGCTTCTAAGAAAGCGTCTGTCCCGTCAGTTCGCGGAACTGCTCGCCAAGAAAAGAAGCGCGTCGAGTTGCATGAACGCGCGACGGTTGTCATCAAGAAAGGGAAGGAGCGCGGGTTCATTACCTACGATGAGATCTTGAAGGAGTTTCCGCACATCGAAGAGGACGTGTTGTTTTTGGGTGAATTGTACGAACGGTTTGCAGAGTCGAACGTTGACGTGCTTGAGGGAGGGGACCTCTTGGGTACTGAGCCGGAGAAAGAAATGCCGGAACGGAAGTATTCGTATGGACGAAGCGATTCTCCGTATGATTCGATTCAAATGTACCTAAAGGAGATCGGTAAATATCCCTTGCTCTCCGCGTTGGAAGAACGCACACTCGCTCAGCGTATCGAGAAGGGAGAAGAAGAAGCAAAGACGCTTTTGGCGCGTGCAAACCTCCGCCTCGTGGTTTCGATCGCCAAGAAGTATGTGGGCCGCAGTGCCGACCTGACGCTCCTTGACCTCATTCAGGAAGGGAACCTCGGACTCTTTAAGGCGGTAGACAAGTTCGAGTGGGAGAAGGGCTATAAGTTCTCAACATACGCAACATGGTGGATCCGCCAGGCGATCACCCGCGCACTCGCTGACCAGTCGCGCACGATCCGTATTCCGGTGCACATGGTGGAAACGATCGCCAAGTACAAGCAGGTGGTACGCCGCCTCTCGCAAGACTTGGGTCGTGAGCCGCTCGCGGAAGAGATCGCCACCGAGATGGGTGTTGAAGTAGAAAAAGTCCACATGATCGAGAAGATCGATCAGGATACCGTCTCGCTCGAGAAGCCGATCGGCGACGATGACGAGAACTCGACCCTTGGTGAGTTCATTGCCGACGACAAGATCCTCTCACCGGATCAGGAGTCTGCGCACCGCATTCTCTCGGACCAGATCCAGGAGATCTTGGAAGACCTTTCGCCGAAAGAGCGCGAGATCTTGGAGCTCCGCCACGGACTCAAAGATGGCGTGATGCACACGCTCGAAGAAGTGGGTGCAAAGTTCGGCGTGACGCGCGAGCGTATCCGTCAGATCGAAGCCAAAGCGCTCGAGAAGATTCGGACGCATGATAAGGCGGGGAGGTTGCGGAACTATTAGTACAGGTTTGAGTTTGTAGGTGTTAGGTTTTAGAAAAGGAAAAGCCCGACTGGTTAGGTCGGGCTTTTTTGTACCGGTAGATGCCTATTTCCTGGACCGTACTGCGCGTTCGATCCCGTGGAGAGACATTCCAACCAAGAACGTGGAAGCGAAAATTGCAAGTCCCCACATTTTGAAAGATGCGCCTATGCCTGCCAAGAAGGCGATAAGGAACACATGAACAATATTGGTTTGCACAGGGGCTTCTCCTTAGTCATGAGCTAGATTCAATACTAATTATACACCCAAAATGAACTCTTGTCAATATTGGCAAAACGTGCTATTGTTGCCCGATGTGGAAAGCTCAAAAAAGCGCCAAAAATGAAGGAAATCCGGGTATCCACACCGGCCTTTCTTTAGACCTGGTACGCCATATCTCCAAGATCAAGAACGAGCCGGAATGGATGCTTGAGAAGCGCATTGCGGCGTACGAGCTCTATATGAATGCGCCTATGCCCAAATGGGGTCCGGATCTCTCAGGGCTTGATCTCGAGAACATGGTGTACTTCGTCGACCCGGGTGTTGCTGAGACCGATCGCTGGGACGAACTTCCTCCGGAGATTACGGAGACGTTTGAGAAGCTTGGGATTCCCAAGGCCGAGCGCGAATACTTGGGCGGCGTTGGTGCGCAGTATGACTCGGGCGTGGTGTATCACCGACTTAAACAATCACTTGCCGACAAAGGTGTGGTATTTGAAAACATGGATGTCGCCCTCCAAAAATATCCGGAGCTCGTGCAGAAGTATTTTATGACCGATTGCGTGCCGGCAAAGGACCACAAGTTCACGATGCTTCACGGCGCAGTGTGGAGCGGTGGTACGTTCATCTATGTACCCAAGGGTGTGAAAGTGGATATGCCGCTTCAGGCGTACTTCCGCATGAACCGCGAGGCATCGGGACAGTTCGAGCACACGCTCATCATTGCCGACGAGGGTTCAGAGATCGAATACATCGAAGGATGTTCGGCACCGAAGTACACGTCTTCATCGCTTCACGCAGGGTGCGTGGAACTTTTTGTGCATCAGGATGCAAAGATAAAATACGTGTCGATTGAGAACTGGTCACTCAACACCTACAATCTCAACACCAAGCGTGCAATCGTGCGCGAAAATGGCGCAATAAAATGGGTGAACGGCAATATGGGCTCGGGCGTGACCATGCTGTATCCTTCGTCGGTGCTCATCGGTGAAGGAGCGCGTTCGGATAATCTCGGTCTTGTTATTGCAGGCAAGGGACAGATCCAGGATACAGGTGCCAAGGCAATTCACTTGGCGCCCAACACATCATCTTCCATTTATTCAAAATCAATCTCCAAAGACGGCGGTGTGGCGAACTATCGCGGTCTCATTAAGACATCGCGTAGGGCGATCAACACACGTTCGTCTCTTGTGTGTGACGCACTCCTTTTGGACAGCCAGTCTGCGGCGAACGCATTTCCTGCCGTGGAGAATGCAAATGATCAGGTGGAAATCTCCCACGAGGCGCGCATCGGGCGTATCGGTGAGGACGAGATCTTTTACTTGAAGTCACGCGGTCTCTCGGAGAGCGAGGCGGTGCGCCTTGCCGTCACGGGCTTTGCCAACCCGATCATTAAAGAACTCCCGCTTGAGTACGCACTCGAGCTCAATAAACTCATCAATCTTGAGATGGGGGATAGTGCTGTCTAGTATGAATATTGAGTCTATTAAAAAAGATTTTCCATTTTTTGCTGAGCACCCACGGTTTGCATACCTCGACAGCGCTGCTACGTCACAGACACCGCAGGCGGTGCTCGATGCGATGCAAGAGTACTACACGAGCTTCCGATCGAATATTCACCGCGGGCTCTATCAAATGGGTGAGGAAGCAAGCGAGCGCTACGAAAACGCGCGAGCATCTGTCGCGCGTTTTGTTGGTGCACAACCCGAAGAGATTATTTTTACAAGTGGGGCCACGGCGTCTTCAAATATGCTCGTGCGGATGCTTGAGGAGTCAAAAAGGACCGACCTTTTTCCAGCCCAAAAAGGACCGACCTTTTTTAAGGAGGAGGATGAGATCGTCACGACGGTGATGGAACACCACGCAAGTTTGATCCCGCTTCAGGAGCTTGCCAAACGAAAGGGTAGTGCGCTCAAGCTTATTCCGCTCACCGAGACTCAGATGCTCGATTATGCAGCGGCTGAGTCGCTCATTACGGAGAAGACCACAATTGTTGCGTGTGTGCTTGCAAGCAATGTGACGGGTAGCGTGAATGACGTGCGCCGTTTGGCAGATATTGCGCACGCACGTGGCGCATTGATGATTGTCGACGCAACTGAAGCAGTCGGGCATATTGCTGTAGACGTGAACACTCTTGGTGCAGACTTCCTCTATTTTTCTGGGCACAAAATGCTCGGACCAACGGGTATCGGCGTGCTCTATGCACGCAAGGATCTTTTGGAAAACATGAACCCGAGCATATTTGGCGGGGGAATTGTGGAGAAGGTGAGCGAAGAAAGTTCAACGTGGACGACCTCGCCTAAGCGCTTTGAAGCAGGCACGCCCAATATTGCGGGTGCAATCGGCCTTGGTGCGGCCGTGGAGTATCTTGAAACTATTGGTACCGAAACGATTCATGCACACACGCGCGAGCTTACAGTGTATGCGCTCGAAAAACTTGGGCAGATCCCCGGTATGCATATCTTTGCCGCTGTCGCAGAGACCAATGCGGGTATCGTCTCATTTACGGTCGATGGTATTCACCCACATGACCTTGCGCAGATCGCGGGCAAAGAGCATGTTGCCCTCCGTGCAGGACACCATTGTGCCGCGCTCTACATGCGCGCCCTTGGTGTGCCCGCTACTGCTCGCGCCAGCTTTTACCTGTACAATACGACAAGCGATATAGATGCGCTTGTAGAAGCAATCAAAAAAGCGCAAGCTATTTTTGCGAAATAATATGGACGAAGAACTCTACAAAGAAAATATTTTGGATCACTATCGCAATCCGCACAACAAAGATGCACTTGATGTGTATGATGTGCGTGGGGGTGGAGTGAACCAGACCTGTGGCGACGAACTCGAATTCTTCGTAAAGTTTGACGAGGAGGGGAAGGTCGCCCAAGCAACGTTTCTGGGGAGTGGATGCGCCATAAGTCAGGCAGGGGCATCGATGCTCACCGACAAAGTGAAGGGCATGACCCTCTCAGAGCTCAAGCTCTTGGCTCCGGGAGATATCTATAGTATGTTGGGGATTCACATTAGTCCTGGGCGTGCGAATTGTGCGCTACTCTCATACCGAGCATTAAGCGACGGACTCAAACATCATGAATAATTTGGAAGTAAAAAATCTATCCGTAGAGACTGCAGAAAAACGTGTTGTAGACAACGCGAGTCTTTCTCTTGGCGCAGGCGAGGTGCATATCGTCATGGGACCAAATGGCTCTGGAAAGTCATCGCTTGCGAATGCACTCATGGGGCATCCGCGCTACACCATTGCAGGTGGAACGATTGCGCTCAATGGTGAGGATATTACCCAGGCCTCGACAGAAGCACGCGCCAAGAAAGGACTTTTTCTCTCGATGCAATACTTACCCTCGGTTGCGGGGGTGACACTCCTTTCATTTCTCCATCGCGCCCACAAAGAACTCACAGGGGAGGAAGTTTCAATTTTTGAATACCATAAACAGCTTGAGGTGCGCGCAAAAGAGATCGGCATTGACCCTGCATTCTTACGCCGTGGGTTGAATGATGGCCTCTCGGGTGGAGAAAAGAAGCAAACCGAAATGCTCCAGCTCTTGGCGCTTAAGCCGAAATTTGCGATCCTCGATGAGATTGACTCGGGTGTGGATGTGGACTCGCTCCAAAAGGTGTTCCGCGGTATCGAACTTTTGCGCAAAGAGGGAACCGGGTTTCTCCTCATTACGCACTACCAAAACATTTTGAAAAATGTGGAGCCCGATCGCGTACATGTGATGAAGGAAGGGAAGGTGATGCGCACGGGAGGCAAAGAGCTTGCCGAGGAGATCACCGAACGGGGATTTGAATCGCTTACTGCTTAAACCACTATGATCAAAGAATCAGATGTTATCGAGAAACTAAAGACCGTCAAAGATCCTGAATTGGGAATCGATGTGTGGACGCTGGGGCTGATTTACAAGATCGTGATCGGAGACAATGAGATCGAGATTTTGATGACGCTCACATCGCCGTTCTGCCCGTTCGCCAACGATCTTATCCAAGACGTGGAGAAAAAGGTAGGAGAACTCAAACACGGTGATGTGCTTGTGGACATTTCTTTTGATCCGCCGTGGGAGCCGCCACAGGAACTTCGCGACATGTTAGGCGTGTAAATATACTGGTCCTAAAGAAACCCGCCATTGGCGGGTTTCTTGCTACGCTCTACAAACTACGTACTACGAACTATTTCAGCGCCGTTTCGATCATCTGCTTCACGGTCTCGTAGGGCTGTGCGCCGTTTATAACGTACTGCTTGCCGTCTTTGCCGATGATGATGCTGTGCGGAGTCCCGCGTACACCTGCCGCAAGACCACTCTCATATTCTGCTTGGATCCTGTCAGCAAATTTGTCTTCCGCGCGACATGCTTCAAACTCTGCTACATCGAGGCCAAGGTCTTGGGCGATCGTAGGGAGGAGAGCGAGATCAAGACCGTTGTTCCCTGGAGTGATTTCGAACACGCGATCAAGGTATTCCCAATATTTTACATTGCCACCGACTTCAGCTGCGCATTCGATCGCCTCGATCTCCTCGCGCGCCTTTGAGTGGATCTGGTCAAGCGGAAAACTGCGGTAGACCCACGCAACTTTTCCCTGTGCGCCGTACTCGCTCATGATGCGTTGCATGGTCGGATGGAAATTTTTGCAGAATGGGCACTCAGGGTCAGAGTATTCGACGACCACTACGGGAGCATTGGGGTTTCCGCGTACATGATCCGTCGCCGTGATCTCAAGAGCAACAGCTTTTTCTGCTCCACCCGCATTCGCGGCGACCTTGCCTGCGCTTCCTAGAACGGCACCGCCGTTAGTAATGAATACTGCTCCTGCAACGAGAAGTCCGGCGATGACGATCGCGCCGGGAACTGCTAAAGAATTCTTAGGTGCCTCTGGCCGCTGTTGTTCTCCGTCCATGGGATGTGTACGATAGCTTTTAATAAAGGTTCCTTTACAGTATCACGTCACTATTGCTTGCGCAACGAATATATCCCCACCGCAAGAAACCCTTGCGCAAAATGGGTTTTTGTGGTTAAATGGGTACTCAATGAGTCTACTTCAGATTAAAACCGCCGAGTTTGCGAAGGGGATAATCGGAACCGACCCGATCCTCAAAGCCCCCTTTCCTCAGGTGGCGTTTGTGGGGCGCTCGAACGTGGGAAAGTCCTCACTCATCAATTCATTCACGGGACGTAAAAAGTTGGCACAGTCGAGCAGTCAGCCAGGCAAGACGCGTCAGATCAACTTCTTTCTCATCAACGACGCGTTCTATCTCACCGATCTTCCCGGATATGGTTTCGCCAAGATCAAAGAGAAAGGCCGCGAGAAACTACGTAAGCTCATTTTGTGGTACCTAGGCTCCGGTGAGGCGCGTCCGAAGGCAGTGGTGCATATTGTGGATGCATCTGTCGGCGCAACAGAATTTGACCTAGAGATGATCGCACTGCTCCGTGCAGAGCGATACCCTGTGGTGATCGTTGCCAACAAGGCGGACAAGGTCTCAAGTACGCATCGTCGAGCCATGATCAAAAGCATCAGTGATGCGCTTGGAGGCGGTACACCGATCCCTTATTCAACAAAGACCGGTGAGGGCAGGGACGTGCTTCTCGCAATGATCCACACTATTCTTTCTCGATAAAGATTACTTTGTTAGCTCCTCGGCTCGGACCTACGAACGAGTACGTTCGTAGGTCGCTCGCTCTACGTTGCTAATAGACTTGCGCCGCGTGGTATAATAGTGACATGAAACCTTGGGGATTTTTCACTGTTCTGGTTGTTTTTGGGGCTTTGGCATCCCTCGGCCTATTCTTCTTTGGAGGTCCTGAGCGATCTCCATCAGAAAAACCGGTCATGGTGGTGAGCGCCTATCCGATCTTCTACTTTGCTGAGAATATTGGCGGCGATGAGATACGCGTTGACACCATAACCCCTCTGGGTGTTGAACCGCACGATTATGAGCCGACCGTGGGAGAGCGCGTACGCCTTGAGCGTGCCGATGCGTTTGTGTTTGTTGGTGGCGGGTTTGATCCGTGGGCAGAAAAGTTCGTACGTTCGTATGAGGGTACTGGAATGACTATCCGCTCTCTCTTGCCGTCCGGAGAGAACATACCCGCGATCATCCCAAAAGAAGAAACACTGCGTGCCTCAGATGAGCAAGTAGAAGAAGACTCACACAACGAAGCATACGATCCCCATGTGTGGCTTGATCCGATGCGGAGCGTAATGATTGTAGAAGAACTCGCCCAGACGATGAGTGCGCTTGATCCCGCACACGAGGTGCTCTTCGCGGAGCGCGCCCAAATGCTCACGGGACGGCTGAATACACTTCACAACGCATTCGAGCAAGGGCTTTCCACGTGTTCCACCCGCTCGGTCATTGTGTCCCATAATGCGTTCGGGTACCTTGCAGAACGGTATCACCTCGAGATGATCCCCATTGCGGGACTCTCGCCTGAAGCAGAGGCGACCCCGGGGACGATCGCCGAGGTGGTGCGCTTGGCGCGTGCCGCGAATGTGACGACGGTATTTTTTGAAACCATTGCTGATCCGCGCATTGCCGAGACAATCGCGCGCGAGATCGGCGGTACGACCAAGGTGCTCAACCCTGTTGAGAATTTATTGCCGGAAGAAAAACAAAACAACGTCGATTACTTTACCCTTATGGAACGAAACCTCGCTAATTTGCGGGAAGCACTTTCGTGCTCAGAGATCATATGACGGACAACGAAACCATTATTACGTTCAAAGATGTGAACTTCGCCTATGGCGAGATCCAGATCTTAAAAGGACTTACGTTTTCAATAAAACGCGGTGAGTACTTGGGTGTCATTGGGCCCAACGGCGGCGGAAAGACGACGCTCCTCAAGATCTTGCTCGGGCTCATCGATCCAACGGGCGGTACGATCGAGATCTTCGGTAAGGACATTCATCGGTTTACCGAATGGTACCGGATCGGCTATGTGCCTCAGCGTGCGCAAGAGGTTGAGGCAAGTTTCCCCGCGACCGTTGAAGAGGTTGTGCGGAGCGGGCGCACTGCGCGTAAGGGAATCGGGCATCGATTCGACCACCGCGATCAGTTATTGGTTGAAGATGCCATGGAACTCACACAGGTGAAAAAATATCGCAACACGCGCATCGGCGCTCTCTCTGGTGGGGAACGTCAGCGGGTGTTTATTGCACGCGCGCTTGCGGGTGAGCCGGCAGTACTCATTCTTGATGAACCCACGACCGGTATTGATATTGCTTCAGAGAAAGCGTTCTACGAACTTTTAGGAAAACTTAACCGTGATAAAAAATTGACGATCCTCTTCGTAACACACGATATTGATGTGATCTATCACGAGGCGCAGTCGGTGTTGTGTCTCAATCATGATATGGTGTGCCACGGACTTTCTTCTGATGTGCTCAAAGAAGACGTGATCAAGCGTCTCTACGGCGAACGTGCAACCGCGGTGCCGCATAACCCAGAACACCACCATGCTTGATATCTTTCAATATGACTTTATGGTGCGGGCACTGCTTGCCGGGGTGGCGGTAGCGGTCATTGCGCCGCTCATTGGGACCTTCTTGGTGGTGAAGCGGTACTCGCTCATGGCTGATACGCTTGCGCACGTTTCATTTGCGGGCGTGGCGATTGGGCTTTTGCTCGGGATCAACAACCCGGTCATCGCCGCTATTATTGCTTCCGTCATCGCCGCGGTGGGTATCGAGCGGCTTCGCGGAAGCCGCAAGATCTTCGGCGAATCAGTGCTCGCGATCTTCCTTTCGGGAAGTTTGGCGATCGCAGTGATCTTGATAGGGCTTGCACAGGGGCTTAATGTGAATGTGCTGAGCTACTTGTTTGGGAGCATCACCACGGTCGCGGAGAGTGACGTGTTGCTCATCGGGGGACTTGCGGTACTTGTTTTAACAACGGTTGCTGTGCTCTACAAAGAACTTTTCTTTATTTCATTTGATGAGGAATTGGCAAAAGCGAGTGGTCTACGGGTAAAGACCTTAAACGCACTTCTACTCATTCTCGCCGCAGTCACTGTCTCTCTTGCCGCGCGCATTGTGGGCGTGCTTTTGGTCGGTGCGCTCATGGTGATTCCCGTGGTCTCGGCGATGCAATTCGGGCGCGGTTTCCGCGACACGATGCTTATGGCTGTTGTGCTCTCGCTTGTGTCTGTGGTGACGGGACTGGTTTTTTCGTATTACTTAGACTTAGCGAGTGGCGGTACAATCGTGGTTGCGGCATTGATTCTATTTCTTCTTTCACTTGTCGCAGGGAAGCGATAACACTATGAAAAATCAAACGCAGAAATCTGTCTGGGAAGGGAAGAAGGCACCAACATTTACGCTCAAAGATCAGGATGGCAAGCCGCGCAAACTCTCTCAATATCTTGGCGGAATGGTGCTCCTCTATTTTTATCCAAAGGATATGACCTCAGGATGTACGGTCGAGGCACAAGGATTTCGTGATTCATGGAAAGAGCTCAAGAAACTCGGCGTTGCCGTGCTTGGGGTGAGCACTGATTCTGTCGCCTCACATAAGAAGTTTTGCGAAAAAGAAGGGCTTAATTTCCCACTCCTTGCCGACGAGAAGAAAGAGGTGGTGGGGAAGTATGGCGTGTGGGTGGAGAAATCGATGTACGGAAAGAAGTACATGGGCATTCAGCGCGACTCATTTTTAATCGGCAAGGATGGCAAGATCTTAAAGCACTACGAAAAGGTAAAACCCGCAGAGCATCCCGGAGAGGTTATTGTTGACGTGAAGGCACTCGGGCGTTAAGAAGCAAGCGTAACAATTTTCCCGAAATGTTTTTGTGCGACCGGTTGAATGGAGAGTCGGCTGCCTTTTTGCGTGACCACCATATCGGCAAATAATTTTGAATCCTTGAGTTCCTGTAGGGGAATCAGTCGTTTAAATTTTTTGACGAACGAGAAGTCCACCAGAAACCATATTGGGTTCCCTTTGCTCGCACGCGGGTCGTAATAGGGGCTTTTGGTATCGAATTGCGTTGGGTCGGGATAGGGAGCGCTTGCTACCTTGGCAATACCTGCAATGCCGGGCGGGCTTACGCTTGAGTGATAAAAGAGTGCTAGGTCACCGATTTCCATTTGGTCGCGCATGAAATTGCGCGCCTGAAAATTACGCACACCACTCCATGGTGTTTTCTTATCACGCTTGAGATCGTCAATCGAATACGATTCCGGTTCGCTCTTGATGAGCCAGTATGCGGACATGGTTTAATACACCGTATCAATATGCTCCATGGCGTAGGCGAGGGTGTCGCCAACTTTTTTGCCAGGGTTGAAGATATTTTGAGGATCGAAAGCTCGTTTGATATCAGCGAAGACTGCGCACATTTCTTGGCCGTACATTTTTTCTAAGAATGGTGTGCGGACAATGCCATCATTGTGCTCGCCCGACATTGACCCACCGAATTCAAACACAAGGTCAAATACTTTTTCAATAAGCTCCTTATACATCACCTTTGATTCCGGTTTAGTGAAATCCATGAGCGGAATGATATGAAAGTTGCCATCGCCGATGTGGCCCGCGATCGTGAAGATGATCTTGTAGTGACTCATTATCTCGTTTAGGCGCGGAAGGAATTCAGGTAGTTTCTCCGGGGACACGATAATGTCATCGATGAACGGCGCCGTACGTTCTTTTTTGATGTGCTTGCGGAGAAGCGAGAAGCTTTCACGACGCACTGCCCAATATTTTTCAGTATCCTGGGGAGATGAGGTGACGCGGCACTGCACGCCTAAGTGTTCAAGTGCGGTCTTTGCGGCGAGCGCCCGCGCATCGGTCTCGGCTTGATCGGTTCCAGTGAATTCAGGCATTAAAATAAGTTTGGGTACGCCACCCGTGAGCACCATCCAAAACTCGGGCAAGAAGCGAAGTCCCAGTGACACGAGCCCAGACTTCATGGTCTTCACCATGTCGGGAAAGTAGTGAATGGCGAGGCCGAAGGTGTGATCGTCGTACGACTCAAACGTTTCCGGTTTGTGCGCAAGTACTGCGTTCACGATCTCGCCCAGTTTAGGAAAATCTTTTTCCTTGAGGAAGGCGACTACCATCGAGGTGTGCGGATTGGGGCGCACAAGCGCAAAGGTAATCTCGGTGATAAGCCCAAGCGTTCCTTGTGAGCCCACGAAGAGTTTGGTGAGGTCAAACGTTGTGCCATCCCATACATCCCAAATAAAATAGCCGGTGGAGTTCTTGCTTACGCGCGGTTTTTTTGCGGCAATGAGATCCTGGTTCTTTTGAACAAGGTTCCACACAGCGCGATAGAGTGCGCCCTCATAGTCTTGTTGCGCCATCTTTTGATCAAGCTCAGGTCTAGTGAGCGGGTGGAATTCATACTCGTTGCCATCCGCAAGGACCACCTTGAGGCGCTTCACATGACGCACGGTACTGCCGTAGGTGAGGGCTTTCTCACCGCCAGCATTGTTGCCGACCATGCCACCGAGCGCACAGAGGCGTTTGGAGGCGGGGTAGGAGGGCATAATGACGCCTTTCTTCAAGGTTTCCGTTTCAAAGTCGCGGTAGAACACACCCGGCTCGGCAACACCTTCCGTTTCCGTAACGCTTTTGATCCTGTTTAAGTGCTTCGTGGTGTCGAGCACGATCGACTCAGAAAGCGGCCCGCCGGACATATCGGTACCGGCTGCACGTGCGGTAAGAGAAGTTTTTGTATCGCCTTCGGCACGACGTTCGTTCACGAACCGCACAAGCGATCGTATCTCGTCGATCGTTTTAGGAAAGACAACCGCGCTCGGGCGGACCTCAAAGATGCTCGCGTCGTTCGCGTATTTTTGAATAGTAGCCTCATCAGTTGTGGCACCGATAGGGAGCGCAGAAGATGTCTCAGAAGCGTTGGTCATAGTTGCTCAGTGCTAATCAATTTTAAAAAATATGTCATCGCAATCGTAATTGAGCCCGATGGAGTCAGGGTTCCCTGTTTGGATCGGCCCGTTCTTGTTTGGCCCATTGGAACCAATGGCAACACTTGTTGGGGCTCCCGGGTTTGCGTTGTCTGTGGGGCAGTCACGCTGTTCGTGATAATCAGGATCGAACCAGTATGATTTCCCCCACGGGTCTATCGGTGTCTGCATATAAGGACCTTCCCAATTTGCGACATCTTCAGCGGTCCAAATACACCCGTTACCGTTATCTTGGACTACGGGAACTTGCCTGATACCAGCCTGGGCATCATCAAGGTACACTTCTGGATTTGAGGTCTCGGCAATGGGGCATCCATTCGGCCATTTGCCAGTGTCGCTTTCAAGGAGTGCGATTGCAGATCGAGCATTGCGCAGCTCTGACTTTGCTTTCGCTGTCTGCCCCTTGGAACGCGCAGTGTTGAGCGACGCAAGCACCACAGACGCAAGCACTCCAATGATCGCAATGACCACTAAAAGTTCGATGAGGGTAAATCCTGTTTTCTGTATCCGCGATTCCATATCAGCAATGCATTCAGTATATCAAATTTTCATTATTCATATCGGAGTGCCTCAATCGGGCTCTTCTTTGATGCCTTGCGGGCGGGGTAAATACCAAAGACGAGACCGACGGCTGCGGAAACACCGAGCCCGAGAAGTGCTGCTGAGTACGGGAACTCAAACCCCCACGGACGGCCAAGAACCTGCGTAATAATGGTTCCTGCGAGGATCGAGAAAAGAATGCCGAGCGTAATACCGACGACTCCGCCCGCCCCGGTGAGAAGCACTGCCTCGGTCAAAAATTGAAGCAGGATGTCGCGATTGCGTGCGCCGAGCGCCTTGCGCAGGCCGATCTCACGCGTGCGTTCGGTCACCGAGACGAGCATGATGTTCATCACGCCGATACCACCCACGACGAGCGAGATGGCGACCACCGAGGAGAGAAATAGGGTCAGGACGCTTAAAATGGTAGCAATCTGATCAATGATTCCTTCCTGTGTTACGACCCAAAAGTCATCTTTTTCCGGATCAGTGATGTTGTGGCGTTCGCGGAGTGTGCGTTCGATGTCGACCACTGCAGCATCAGCATCTTCTGCGTCCTCGATCTGTAGCATGACCTCGTTGAAGTAATTGATCCCAAGAAGATACGTCTGTGCAGTGGTGTAGGGAATAACGACCACCTCATCAACATTGAAAAGTGTTGATTGGCCGTGGGAGGGGAGAACGGCAACAACACGAAACGCATGGTTCTTGATCCTGATGGTTTTCCCCACCGCGCTGTCGTTGCCAAACAGTTCGTCCTCCACCTTCGATCCAATGACGGCAACGCTCGCTTTTGAGCGAATATCCAATTCGTCAAAGTATTCGCCTTCACGTGGAGTAATGTTCATCATCTTGCCCATGAACTCGGCGTCCCATCCGAAGATCGTAGGGCGATAGGTCTCACCCCCATAGGAGACATTTCCAGAGACCATGACGGCAGGTGCGATGGTTACAATATCGGGAACATTTTCCTTGCGCCGGAGTGCTTCAACATCACCCGTCTTAAGCGAATCAGCGAAGAGCATGTCAGCCGCATCAGTAGGGCCTGTGGGCTCTTTGCCGGGGCGGATGATGATGGTGTTGGCACCCATGCCCTGGATCTCGCCTATGATGAGCCGCTCGGTTCCTTGCCCGATCGAGACGATTAGGATGATCGCGGTGATGCCGATCACGATGCCAAGCACCGTAAGGAGTGACCGCGTCATATTTGAGCGAAGTCCACGGAGCGCTGTTCTTGCGGTATAGGTGATACGCATGGTATGGCTTTTTAAATCCGCCTATTTGGTGAACGTTTCGGCGGTCAGTCGATCGGTGACTATTTCATCACGCTCGATCATTCCGTCACGGACATGAATGATACGTTCTGCATGGGCGGCGGTGTCAGTCTCGTGCGTGATGAGAATCACTGTATGTCCGTGTTCACGATTGAGATTCTCGAGAATTTCCATCACCGCTTTTCCTGATGCCGAGTCCAGGTTTCCGGTCGGTTCGTCGGCAAAAATAATATCAGGGTGATTGACCAGCGCGCGTGCAATAGCGGCACGCTGTTTTTCTCCGCCCGAGAGACGAGATGCCTCGTAGTCGGTGCGGTGCGTAAGACCTACTGCTTCGATCGCTGCCCGCGCTCGGCCGTCCCAGTCTGCTTCTGGAACGTCTGAGTACAGGAGGGGAAGGCGGACATTCTCGAGCACGCTTGCGCGCGGGAGAAGGTTGAAGGACTGAAACACAAAACCGATGCGCGTGTTGCGAATATTCGCCAGCTCGTCTTCAGAGTATGAGTCGGCAGATGCGCCATCAAAAAAATATGCACCGCTGGTGTGGCGATCGAGAAAGCCAAGGATATGGAGCAGGGTGGACTTGCCTGACCCCGAAGGGCCCATGATCGCCAGAAATTCGCCAGGGTTTATGGAGAACGAGACGCCTTTAAGTACGGGTGTTTCAATGTCACCATCGAGATACGTCTTGGTGATTCCCCGCGCTTCAATGATAGCCACGTTAGTCTGTGGAGAGATCGATCGTCTCACCCCCGTTTAATCCAGAGAGCACCTCGACCTTTCCATCAGACCCACGGATTCCAGTGGTGATCTCACGCGAAGTGGTGGTTCCGTCAGCAGCAATAATGCGAACGGTCTTTGTGGAGCCCTCTTGCGTGATGGCGCGCTGAGGCACTGAAAGCACGTTCTCTTTCTTGAGGGCGAGGAGCGTTACATTGGCAGTCATGCCAGATTTGATCCGCGGATCATTTTCAGCAAACTGGATCTTTACGCGATACGTAGGAACTCCATCAATTACCGTTTCTGCGGGATCAATGAAATAGAGGCGCGCCGCAAAGACCTCATCGTCGCCGTAGGCATCGAGGGTGACTTTGGCGGTATTATTGATCGCCAGCTTGGCGATATCAGCTTCAGGTACGTTTGCCTCGATCTCGAATTGTTTGCTCGACATTACCGTAGCAATAGGAGTACCAAGAGTCATGAGTTCACCGGCCTCAACTTCCATTTTGGTGATGGTTCCATAAATGGGGGAGCGTACCTCGGTCTTCCCCAATTCGACACGTGCTGCAGCCAGACGGGCTTCGGTGCGAGCAAGTGCTGCGCGGGCCGCATCGACGGACTCTGTTGTTGCTGGGGCTTTCTTGAGTTCGAGTTCGCGTCGACGCTGTTCAATAACCAGTTTTTGAGTACTCAAGCTTTGAGAAAGATCCGCAATCGAACCCGCCTCGGTGCTTACGTTCGTGCGCGCAGTGCTTACGCTGGTGCGGTAGGTATCGAGTGCGGTATTGGTAATGGTGCAGTTGGCGGTAAGGATGGCGGCGGTGGTTTCGAGAAGTGCGCGGGCCGCGTCAATATGGCCCTGCGCCTTACGGAGAACAGTTTCTTTTGCGGCATCGTCGGCTCCCTCGAGGGTGTTGATCTCAGTTTTCCAGAGAGAGAGCTCTGTGTCCACAAGATAGCGTTTCCATGCCGCATCGATCTCGTCTTGAGCGCTGCACGCGCTGAATGAGAGTTTGTAGCTGGTATTTTCGAATCGGTAGATGCCGGATAGTTTTGTACGGGTTGCATCATCGACGGTCACGTAAGCGTCTTCCAGGGTTTCTCGGATATCGCTGTAATAATTTTTGAGTGTTTGTTCAGCAGAAGAAAGTTCCGCCTCCTTCACGCGGATATCTTCGTCGCGTGCGCCACGCAACAGCTCAGCGAGCGTTGCCTTTTCTCGTGCAACATCCGCTTCTGCGGCAAGCACCTCCGCAGCAAGATCAGCATTGGCAATGGCTGCAAGGATCTGTCCCGGCACGACCGCGGCACCTTCTCGTGCGTATACGCGAGACACCCGCCCGCTCTTCTCGAAGGAGAGGTTTGCGGTGGAAGCAGCTTTTACTGACCCTGTCACGCTTACTTCTTGGGTAAGGGTGGTATTCTCAACAACAAAAACATTTCCCGGCTCGGTGTCAGATCCGCCGCGCATTGAGATCCAAAAGCCCCCGGCAATGATCACCAGTGCAATACCGATGAGCAATTTGGTGTGTCGTTTTCCGAACGAGAGTGCTGTGGCGAAGCGTTGATTCATATGATTTGATTATGGTGGTTAGATGTTATTAGCGACGTAGAGCGAGCGACCTAAATTTCGCGACTGAAAGGAGCTAGAAATTGGAAGTGCCCGTGTGGTGCGAAACGGAAACGTACTTGTTTATGTTTCCGAGCCGAGGAGCTAATGCAGGTCGGTACCCTGCCCCCTGGGGGTTGGGAGACCTTCACTGCCCCGCGATCTGGTCTCCGAATACTTGAGTGAGCGTGGCGGATATTTGGGGAGAGGATCCAATATAGAGAACCAGCGCATTGTTGCGAAGATAAAAATGAGGCGGTGCGACCCACTCCATCGGTATTCCTGCGAGTGTTGTCGCATCGCTCGAGAATTGTTGCGCGATTGCAAGAGCTTCTTCGTGAGAGCTGTAAAAGAACACCGTGACGCGCTCGCCATTCAAAGAGAACGTAGCACTTTTTTGAGAAGAAAATGCACCCCCCGATTCTTCAATGCGCTCAACAGAAATTCCGTTGCCGGACAATTCTTGCGCAATCCGAGCAGAGGTCTCTTTTGAGGGGTCATCGGATGTGCCGACAGTTCGGAAAACCAGCATGAATCCCAGGACAAGAATAAGGACCCCGGCGCCGAGCATGAGTACGTGCTGCGTTTTTTTGGGCATAGGAATATAGGTTAAAGAGACGTATATTATACCATATTAAAGAGAATTTGCATGAAGTAGCATGTGACATATGCCACGGGCTACCAATGAGCAACGCAGCACACTACGCGTTGGCCGTCCCGCGCCCGATCGTTCGATAGTAGAAGAGCTTCACGCTCTCGGTTACGGCAAAGTACACTACCACAACACCTAAAATGAGCGCCAGGTCAGTAGATGTGGGTGAGATAAAATGAAAGACATTCTGTCCGATCGAGGTGAAGGGAAGCGTGATTGTTGCGAGTGCCGCGGCGCTGGAGAGGAAGATCACGGTAGGTGAGGGGAGTGCTGCACGGAAGAATGGTAGTTTTGAGCGGATGGAGAAGAGGAACGCGAGCTCGGTCAAGATACTTGCAATGAACCAGTTGGTCTGGAGAACAGACTCGCCGTCCTGGAAGAACATTCCAAATATTAGAAAGTCAAAAGTGGTACTTACGAGCCCCAAAAACGTGGCCATGAGCGCGATCTCTTTGATGTGGTAGCCGTTTGGACGGCGGAGCTCTTTTGGGTCGACGGTGTCAGTCGCGATCGCGATCATGGGGAAGTCTGAAAGTAAGTTCACTAATAGGATCTGAATCGGCAACATCGGCAAAAAGGGGATAAAGAGTGATGCGATCGCAACCGCATAGAAGTTTCCGAAATTTGAAGCAAGCGTTGCCTTGATGTACTTGACGGTATTGGCGAATACACGGCGCCCTTCCTCGATCCCGTCGATGATCGCGTTGAGACTGCGTTGGGTGAGCACGATATCGGCTGCCTCACGTGCAATATCAGCAGCTCCATCAACGGCGATCGCGACGTGAGCCGCTTTGAGTGCGGGGGCATCATTGATTCCTTCACCCAAGAATCCAACCCGCTTCTTTTCTTCGAGAAGTGAAATGATCTCATATTTTTGCTCGGGAGACACACGAGCAAACACCGATGCGGCATGCACGACTACTCTGCGGTCTGCAAGAGAGAGTGCGGCAAAGGCGTCACCCGAGATCACTTGGGTGACGCTTGTGATGAGACCGATCTCTTTGGCGACTGACCCCGCAACCTCCGGGCTATCACCGGTAAGTATTTTGACGGCAACGCCTAAGTGCGCCGCTTTTTCAATAGCGCTCCGCGTTGTCTTTTTTACCGTGTCTTCAAAGGAGATGCATCCGACAAGAGAGAATCCTTTGAGTTCGTCCGCAACGGTATGAGTTGTGCGTGAGAACGGTTTGCTCCCGATTGCAATAACACGGCGCCCCGACATTCCTTCCTGTGCGACCCACGCAAAGAATGCGTCACGATCGAATTTCTCTGGTGTTGCAATGCGCGCCAGGATTGCTTCCGGCGCCCCGCGAATGATGAGTTCACGGTTACCGCCACGCTCAACGAGCACGCTATTGAGGCGGCGGTCAGGATCGAACGGCACTTCGCCACGCACGACGGCCTTGCTCACGAGTTCCCGAAGCGCTGGGGGGAGCGCAGTGCGCACTGCAAGGTCGAATGCATTATTCGGGTCAGCGGCGCGTCCGTCTTCACGTACTCCGGCGAGGTTTGCGTAGAGGATCGCCTCATTGTCTCGTGAACCGAACATGTTCTTTACCCGCAACTTGTTTTCCGTAAGTGTACCGGTCTTGTCAGTACAGAGCACCTCGATCGATCCAAGATCTTCGATTGCCGAAAGGCGCTTCACCACCACCTTTTCTTTGGCGAGACGCATGGCGCCGCGCGAGAGGGAGAATGTGGTGACGAGGGGAAGTGCTTCAGGAACGACACTCACTGCAAGTGCGATAGAGAAGATGATGAGTTCGACCACACGCCCTGTTTCGCCGGCTTTGAGGAGGAGATTAGAAGCGAATATGAAAATGAGCGTCAGGACGACCAGTTTAAGAATGAATGAGCTCAGCCTGCCCAGCTCTGCTTCAAAAGCACTTGCGTGAGGAGTTTCGTGGGCAAGATGGGCGATGGTCCCGACTGCGCTCTTGGCACCAATACCCACGATTATGGCCATACCCTGCCCGCTCATGATCGTGGTGCCGGAAAATCCAATATTCGCCGCTTTGTGGTATTCGTGTACGGATTCTTTAAGCGGAGATTCGGTTTTCTGTATCGGGATCGTCTCCCCGGTGAGCATTGATTCGTCGATCGTGAGACTGGTGGCTCGAATGAATCGAACATCTGCCGGCACGATGTCACCTGCTTTGAGTATGATGGTATCGCCCGGAACAAGGAGTGTTGCATCGATCGATATCTCACTTCCATCGCGTAGTACCCGCGCACGGGTCACCGTATAGCGGCGGAGCAACTCGATTGTTTTTTCGGAGCGATATTCTTGATAGAACCCAAGGAATGAGTTGAGCGCAATAAATCCGCCGATCATTGCCGCATCAATTCCTTCGCCTAAAATAAGCGCCAAGAGAGCAGCTCCGGCAAGGAGATATACGAATGGTGATTTGAATTGTCGTACGAGGATGTGCCACCAGGTCACCGTGCTTTCTTCGAGTGTGTTTCGGCCGTACTGGAGTGCACGGCGGGCTGCTTCTTTGCTTCCGATGCCCTGCAGAGGATCGGTCCGAAATGCCTTTGCGATTTCATCGAGTGATTGAGTAGTGTAGTGTGAAAAATCCATATGCACATAGTGTATCATCGTTTCGCGCGCTTTCGCTTGGGGAAAGGTGGGGTTGTGTGGTGCAGCAAAAAACCCGGCAGTGCCGAGTTTTTTGCCAATGTGCGCCGAGGCGTACTTAGAGGGTTTAGTAGCGTGAGCCGAAATCGCGACGAGCGCCATTTCCACCACCGCCATTGCCACCGCGCGGGCGGTCCTCCATCGGACGTGCCTCATTCACGGTAAGCGTGCGACCCTGAAAATCTTTGCCGTTCCATGCCGCGATAGCTGCCTGTGCTTCCTCATCGGTGCTCATCTCAACAAAGCCGAAGCCTTTTGAGCGGCCGGTCATTTTGTCCATGATGATGGACGACGAAACAACCGATCCTGCTTGCGCGAATGCGTCGCGAAGCTCATTTTCCGTCGTCTGGTACGGAATACCACCAATATACAAACGGTTTGCCATAAAAACTTTCTTGTTGCTCTTATACGAGAGCTGATAATGTCGACTCGTCTCGCCCGGTTTTGGCTGCTGCGTCCCACATGTGCGCGCACTTTGCAAATCCAAACGAAAACTTGGGATAACTATACGACAGTGTGGGGGGAAATGCAATGAAATAGGACGCTCGAATGACCGCCTTAGGGGAGTGCTTGCGCGAGGTTGAATTTAAGTCGTATGTGTGGTATAATGGAAGCTGGTACAACAACGGGAGGGGTTCTCTATGACAGAAGGTGCAGAAAGTTCGGTGTTTACGCATCGCATCTATCACACGTTGGTGGGTCTGAAAACGGAAGATTCGATGGGTGCCGTGATCACGTTTCTCACTACAGATGGCATTCCGTTTGATCTTCGAATCGCGACGGTTCATCGTCGCGATGACCAACATTACCTCATTGCCGGGGAAGTGTTCGACCGGGGACGTCCGTACGGTGCTGGAGGACAGAAACTGTATGGCGCAATAGCCCTCTCGACGCTTCCGCACATGTACGGCAAGTCCGAACAAGCTCGCATTGGCGTGGTGCTGGTGTATGTGGGTGCTTCGGATGAGTGGTGGGTCGAGCGCGGTGATGTGACCCGGGTGTTTCGCGAGCTCTCGTCGTGGGAGTTCAAGATCAAGCGTCCGGCGTTCAATCGGTTACTCAACATTGTTGGTTCCGACGAAGTGGAGCAGAAAGTCGTCTCGATCCTCAGCGGAAATCCAGCGTAGTGGTGGTAGTACATTACATTAAAAAACAGCGGCACGCTTGCGTGCCGCTGTTTTCTTTTTGCATTTTTTGAACCTTATCCTTTTCGTCCTGCGCGGGAGCGGTCAGTTTCGGTCAAATGCTGTTTACGGAGTCGAATGCTCTTGGGAGTCACTTCGAGGTATTCATCGTCCATCATCATTTCAAGCCCTCGTTCAATAGAAAGGGTGAATGGGGGAATAAGTGAAATGTTTTCATCAGACCCTGAAGCACGCATGTTGGTTAACTGCTTGCCTTTGGTCGGGTTTACGCTGAGCTCGTTGCCTTTGGTGACATTGCCGATAACCTGGCCCTCATAAACCTCGGTGTTTGCAGGAATGTAGAGTACACCGCGTTCTTGAAGGTTCCAGAGCGCAAAGCCGAGTGCTTTGCCGGAAACCATCGAGATCATTGAGCCGGTCTCGCGCTTTTCGATCTCACCGGCATATGCCTTAAAGCCGATCGTACGGCTCGCAAGGATGCCCTCGCCTTTGGTGTCAACCGTGAATTCACCGCGATAGCCGAGGAGGCCGCGCGTCGGGATCTCGTAGATCATGCGTACGATGCCGTTCTCTTCGCGCATAGAGAGCATGAGCCCGCGTCGCTTCCCAAGTTTCTCGATCACCGCGCCCGATACATCCTGAGGGACGTCGATCGTTGCTTCTTCATACGGTTCGAGTTTTTCACCGTCTTCTTCTTTAATGATGACCTGTGGCTGAGAGACTTGCACCTCGTATCCTTCGCGGCGCATATTTTCAAGGAGAATTGCTACATGGAGTTCTCCGCGTCCGTACACTTTGAACGAGTCGCCGGAAAAGTCGATCTTAAGCCCCACGTTCACTTCAAGTTCGCGCTCAAGGCGCTCGCGGATCTGGCGCCCGGTAACGAATTTACCTTCACGTCCTGCGAATGGAGAATCGTTTACGAGAAAATTAAGTGCGATCGTTGGTTCATCGATCTGGATCGCGGGGAGCGGCTCCTGTGAGTCAGACGTACAAACCGTCTCGCCGATGTAGATCTCGGGGAGGCCGGCCATCATGACGATGTCGCCTGCAAATACCTCGTTCACCTCTTTTCGGATCAAACCTTCAAACGTGAAGAGTTTAGTGATGCGTCCTTTGTGGAGCGTACCGAGAGGACTTTTGGCGACCACCGCATCACCTACTTTAAGTGTTCCTTCATACATACGGCCGATAGCGAGGCGTCCGACGAAATTGTCGTACGCGAGATTGAACACCTGCATGCGCGGTGCGGCGGCGGTATCGGTCGGTGCGGCGGGCACTTCACGAAGGATCGTGTCGAGGAGGGGAGTAAGGTCGGTCGACTCTTCGTCGAGTTTCATTTTGGCGATGCCCTGGCGGCCAATTGCGTACACGGTTGTGAAATCAAGCTGACGGTCATTGGCACCGAGCTCCATAAAGAGTTCGAGCACTGCTTCGTGTGCGGCATCAGGGTTGGCTGCGGGTTTGTCGATCTTGTTTAAAATGACGATTGGTTGAAGGCCGAGCTCAAGCGACTTCTTTAGGACGAAGCGTGTCTGGGGCATGGGGCCTTCCTGGGCGTCAACCACGAGGAGCACGGAGTCGATTGAACGGAGCACGCGCTCAACTTCCGAGCCGAAGTCGGCGTGGCCTGGTGTGTCCACAATGTTGATCTTGGTGTCTTTGTAGAAGACTGAAGTGTTCTTGGCGTAAATGGTGATACCACGCTCTTGTTCGAGGCTGTTTGAGTCCATCGAGACGGTGTCATCAGACATACCGGTCTGGCGCATCAAAGCGTCGGTAAGCGTGGTCTTGCCGTGGTCAACGTGGGCGATAATAGCGATATTGCGGATTTCCATAGGGTGGTTGTTTAACAAAAAAATGCGCGCGAGGCGCAAAAAGGTGTCCCCATTAAAACAAAAAAATAGCGAAATGTCAAAGGATGTAGCATTGCAGCGTCAAGTTTACACACGCACACTCCCGGAGCTTCTCTAAGGGTGTCTTTCCTTCCATCCCCAGCCCACGGTGTTTCTTTCGGTAATTGTAATACTGTAAAAAGAGCGTGAGTTT
>Ga0208375_1001111_pt1 | contig 32273 bp, 51 predicted proteins | sample RifOxyD1_FD_184038 | JGI IMG/M metagenome (GOLD analysis project Ga0208375, IMG submission 184038) | Soil microbial communities from Rifle, Colorado - Rifle Oxygen_injection D1 (SPAdes) | ecosystem: Environmental > Terrestrial > Deep subsurface > Rock core/Sediment | place: Rifle, Colorado...
AAACAGAACTATGAAGTCTTTTTAAAACTTACTACCAGTTAAAAACACTAACGAGTGAATTGAACAAAAAAATGTATATTACAATCCAATAGGACTTGCAAGTGTTAGCTAATTTTAAATCATTCTTTTTAGTAATTCGTTGACTTCACTGCCTCTTGGTCCTAGTGCTCCGCGTGGGTATCTTAATTTGATTGTGCCATGATCCCATCCTTTGCTTGGAGGGCTAAGTCTAAGTACTGGCTTAATGCCTGCGTCAATTAATTTTTTCTTGCCACTCATTAAGTCACTGACCAGTGAGTCTAGTTCTTTGTCTTTTAGTGTTACTCTCTTGTTGCCGTCAAGTCTGCCTCTCTTAGCAATTAATGCTTTAAGGGTGCTAGCGTCTATCTCGCCCCAAGTGATGTAGTCTTGTAACTTAAGAATCATTCCCTTGTTAACTGGTAAATCATGCAGTAACACGCAGTGGTGTTTTTGGTTTAATCTCATCATTATGAAAGTATCCTTGAAGCCTTTTCTCATCTTAAAACCACCTCTGACTCTGATAACAGCTAGTAGTTTAGTTTCAGGAGCAGCTACTTTAGCAACTGCTTTTTTAGCTGGTGCTGCTTTTTTTACAGGACTCATTTGCTTATCACCTTCATTGCTGTTAATTTGGTTAGCGCATCTTTTAATGCCGCAACTAAGTTTAGCATTGTATCAGTACTGCCATTAGTCCAGCTCCAGACATCTTTTATGCCCGCTAGCTTTAGTATTTTTTGGCATTCAGTGTGGATGCATAAACCGACTCCTTTTGGAGCAGGCATCAATTTAATCCTGACACTGCCGCACTTGCCGCTGACTGCAAATGGAATGCTATGATCTTCTCCGCAACCGCACTCCCAACTGCCGCAACCCATTTTTATTCTCATCAAGTTCTTCTTGGCATTCTTTAGGGCTTTTTCTCTTGCAGGAACTGTTTCCCCGCTTTTACCTGCGCCTATGCCGACAAGTCCTTTCTTGTTGCCTACGACACTCATTGATGTGAAACTAATAGTATTACCGTCTTCTGTTTTCTTCTGGCTTTGCCTAAAAGCTCTTCTTTGTCCTCTGCCAAATTTTCCTTTACCCTGACCAACCAGTAATAAATCGCTCTCAAGGTTAGGTATTAGTTTATCCACTATCTCAACTTCTTTTATTGGAATATTATTATCAATTAGGTAATTAATGTCATTTACTGTGCCTGTCTTAACTTGTTTACCAATGTTAGACCTTGGAATCCAGCTAGATATATCTGCAACATCATTAAATGTTGGCTTTCTGTTTTTATCAAATTTCTTTTTTTCAAATTTTTTATCATTCATTTGTTATCACCTTTGATTTTTGTAATTACAGCTTTTAACTCATCCTTTTTTAATAACTCATCGCTTGGAAGCACTTCTTCACCATGAGGCACCTTTAATCCTGACTCAACAGCGCCCTTTAGGCATGCGTAAATTCTTGAGTTCTTAACTGAATGCCTTAAGCCTATGTCAAGCACTGCTTCTTTGATGCCTATTTTTAATCCTTTTAATCCAAGCACCATACCAGCAAGGTAACCTGACTGTAAGTTCTTAGTGCCATTAAATCCGTATTTTGATAAGTCTCTTGAGTTAAACTCAGCAACTGTTAAGTCACCATCACTGGTGTACTTTATTAATTGGCATTTAACATACTTGTTTGATAGCCTGACAACTAGCCTGTGCTTGCCTGATATAACCAGAGCAAGTCTGCTCTTATAGTCAGTTAATTGTTTTCTTCTTCTTGCGAACGGAATTTTTTTCATATTTTAGCTCCTGTCATTTTGGACACATGTAACTTTAAGTGTCTTCTGCTTCTAAAGAAACCGCCTTTAGCTAGCAGGTATAATTTCCTGAACTGTGCGTTAGTTATCTTTTCTTTCTCTTTAAGCATTCTGATAAACTCCCTTTGTGGTCTGATTCTGTTCATCCACGCTTCCTTCTTTGGAGTTCTTGCATTCTTAGTACCTTTTCTCTTACCTAATCCTCTTGCACGTCCTTTCTTTTTTTGAAGATGATGCTTTCTTGCTCTTGCTCTTGAAATGCCAGTTACTTTCTTGGCACTGATAAACCCTTTAACTATTAAACTCTTGATATCATCACGAGTGATTGCTTCCTTAATCTCTTTAAGTGACTCTTCTTTGAATAGTACTTTATTCTCCCCGCAGTCAAGAATGTCAGCTGCTAATCTTTTTTGCATATCAAGTCCACTCATTTATTTTCACCTTCTTTTTTTACAACTACTTTCTTCTCGCTTGTTGTTGCTTCTTCTGTTTTCTTTTTTACAACTACTTTCTTTTTAGGTTCTTCTTTTGCTGCAACTTCTTCTTTCTTTATTGGCTTTTTCTTTTCAAAGCGCTTCTTCTTGTCAGCGACTCTCTTAGCAAATGAGTCTTTTATCTTACTGATAGTCTCAGCCGGTCTTCTGTAGTTAAGCACGATTAAGCCTTTCTTTATGCAGGCCTCAAGTATCTCTGCTTTCTTCTTGTTGCCAATCTTAGCTGATAATCTTACAATGACTCCCTTAACTAAGTCTTTAACATCATTTAAGTTAGTTATCATAACTATTGCTTCTTGTTTTAATCGCTCTACTCTTGGACTCCTGTAACCAACATCAGGTATTGCTCTTAAGCCTGCTCGTTTTTCCCTAAGCTTTGAGTGGTGACCTCTTGGTTTTCTCCAGTTCTTTGCTATTCTCTTCTTGTAGTTAACTTGCTGTCTTAGAAATTTCATAAGCCATCCTTTCCTGGTTTTTTAGTTATCCAAATACCATCTTGGAATAATCGTGAATCCTTGTGCTTGATTTTTGATGTCTTTTCAATGCTTGCTGCAGTCTGACCTACTTCTTCTTTGTTTATGCCAGTAACTACTACTTCAGCACCTTCAACACTTATCTTAGCATCGCCACAGATATTTGTTAATCTTGGTGTCTTTTCACCGCCAAGATTTTCAATTGATATGTTCTTGCCGTTAACCTTAACTGTTATTGGGAAGTGGCTGTAACAAATCTTAAGTCTTGCTTCATAGCCATTAGTAACGCCATCAATTAAATTATTTACATGTGACTTGAAAGTATTAACAATTGCCTTGCCTCTTCTGCTCTTAATTGGGGATTCAATAATAACTTCATCACCTTTAACATCAACAGTACCTAGAGGGCTTTTTAAAATCTTACTAGTACTGCCCTTTGGACCTTTTACAGTAATCACGTAATCATTAATACTTGCACTAATTCCCTGCGGGACTTTTACAATAGTTTTCATAATTATTTAGTAACAATAAGATACTAATATCCCTCCTAGTCCTTGTTTTTTAGCTTCATAGTGAGTCATTAAACCATTAGATGTTGAGATGATAATTATTCCAAAACCAGCTGCAGGTAAGTATACTTTCTCGTATGATTCTAACTTTTCAGCAGTACAAGGGTATCTAGGTCTTATTGAACCAATTTTGTTAATCTTATTTATCAACTTAATAGTTATTACTCCTCCGCGCTCATTAGGCGTGAATTCGTAGTCACCTATGTAACCATTACTTTTCATTATCTTTACAATTCCTACTAACAAGCTTGAACACTTAGTTAACACTACTTCTTTCTTTTGGTGTAACTCTGCACTCATTATGCTATTCATTGAATCACTAATTAAATCGCCCATTTTTTTCACCTGTATTTTTTAAAGCCTAACTCCAATGCTTTGTCTCTGAAGCATAACCTGCATAAATGCAAGCCATACATACTAACATGACCCATACCTCTTTTTAGGCAGATACTGCAAGCCCTGTTGCCTAGTCCAATGCTTCGCTTCTTTGGGAAGTTGTGCTTCTTGTACTTGCCTGCTTTTGTAGGCTTATGTTCTATCTGCTTAAATTGCTTTAAGTGGGTCTTTGCAGTCATTTCACTATCACTCCATACTTATCTACCATAAATTTAATCGCCTCTTCTGGCTTAATAATATGACGTTTGCCGATGCTTGCGGTCTTTAAATGTCTCTTTGTTATTCTCGCACCCGGTCTAGACATTACTACACTGACATCAAGTCCCATGATACCTAAATCTGGATCATAATCCATTCCTGGTATGTAAATATACTCATCTATTCCAAAGTTTACGCCACTGCTGGTAAATGAACTCTTGTTGATTATTTTTTCTTTAGCTTCAATTAATCTTTTTAACAATTCATCAACGTTCTTTCTGATTGTTACTTTAACTCCTATTGGAAGCCCTGGTCTTACACCCCATGTAGGTATTTTTTTCTTGCCTTTAGTTTCAACTGGTTTAACTCCTGCGAGTCTTTCAAGCAGTATTTTTGCTTTCTTTAATTTCTCACCAGCTTCACCTACTCCAATGTTTAAACTTAATTTTTCAATTCTGATTTCCTGCATTTTATTCATATGCTTAACTCCTCTTTGTTTTCTCCTGTTACAAAGACGTAATTCTTGATTGTTTTATAATCATTCTTATCAATTGTGACTACAATACCGTCTTCCTTGATGTCTTTAATAGTTGCAGCTTGCCCGACGTGTTTACCTCCGATGATAAACGCTTTTGCCCCGCTCTTAAACTCTAAGTGTTTTACTATTTCTTGTGATGGGACTTTAATTAACAATGAGTCATTTGTTGCTAATTTCTTTCCTTCAGTTAATTTAACATTAATGCATCTGCCATCATTAGTTGTTATCTGGTATAAGCTGCCGTGCCTAATCTTGTTTTTAATGCTTACAATCTTAAGCCCAGTCTCTTTTTCCTTTATGTTATTGGCGTTAAACCTGCCTAAGTGATCATAACCAACTCTGTAGTATAATTTACTCTCAGGTACTGAGACTACATCCATAAACCCTACTGGGAACCTGATATCCTTTCTTATTTTACCGTCAACCAATAGTTCACCCTTGTTTAGTATCTTTTTTAACTCGTTAGTGTTTTTTGCAACACCTAAGATATCCCTCATTAGCACTGTGATTGTTAGTGCATTCTTGTTATGAGGTCCTGGGCTAGCCTTAGTTATCCAAGTATAGCTTTTTCTCTTAACATTATACGTCTTTGGTACGCTTATCCTTTTTTGCATAGTCATTTATTTTCACCTTTTAATCGTTTAGCATCACTAGTGTTTAGTGATATTATCATTAAATTTGATGCATTAAAACCAACTTTTGTTTTAGTTCCGTTCTTCTTTTCTGAGCGGATTCCTTCAATAAAAACTTTTAATGGCTTTCTCTTAACCTGCTCTACTTTTCCTTTTAAGCCCTGATAACTGCCTCTCATAATAATAACTTCATCACCGCTTCTTACAGGTACTGCTCTCTTCTTGTATTTAGTTCTTAATTCTTTACTTAAGTGTGAGCTCATTAGCTTTCTCTTTGTGTGAGTTCTTGCTTTCTTGGCATTAACCCTTTGTTTTGTTGGTTTACTTGTAATCATATTACCACCTTGCTTATTTTACCTATTTTTGAAAACCTTTCAATTGCTTCCTTAGCTACCGGCTCTTTAACTATTGAACCTTTAGGTTCTGCGCTTTCAACGTCTTTTAATACAACGCCTGCATTGCTTGAAAACCTGATAACTGTTCCATCAACTCTCTTGAATGTGCCTCTCTGTTGTGTTATTGCAACTGGCACTACTGTATGCTTCAATTGAGGTTTTCCTGATATTACTGATCCGATTATGATATCACCGATACCTGCTTTAGGGTACCTGTTCTTTACGCCTCCATAGCGCTTTACTCCGATTATTCTTACTCTTGTAGCTCCGCTGTTATCAATTATATCAAGTACTGAGCCTGTGTGAAGTCTTTTAGTCATGTGATAACTTAGTGCTTTCATTTTTGGCTCACCACTTTAACTACTGTGAATTTTTTAGTCCTGCTTAACGGCCTGCACTCAACTATAAGCACTCGGTCGCCTGTTTTTGCTTTGATGCATTCAGGATTATGAGCTTTAACTTTACTTCTTCTTTTGATGTACCTGTTGTACTTAGGCACTAATATCATTCTTTCCCATTCAACTGTTACAGTGTTAGTCATTTTATCACTCTTGACAGTACCCTCAAATGTCCTTCCTCTTACTTTTAACTCACCGTGGAAAGGGCACTTTATGTCTGTGCATTCACTTTTTGGGTTTTCTACCCCTTTTATTCCTACCATCTTTTTTTCACCTTATTTTTTTGGCCGCGTTCTTCTGGCCGGCCCACCAAATCATTGCCATTGACGATTTCGTCTCCTGTGGGAGTGGTTATTTGTAACCTAACTTCCTTTTTTAATACTTTCCGTGTCTTGTTTCCTGACTCGATTGTTATCGTGTTTTTTGTCTCATCAATTATGAGACCTGTTAAATCTTGCAGCTCTTTATTGCTCGATTTTATTATCTTCGTTTTTTTCCCCATTAACTCCATTGTTTTTATCATGACCCTCTACATTGAATCCTTGTTCAATTAATATTTTTTTAACCTCATCCTTGTGTGCTCCTTGGAGTTCAATCCATTTGTTGTTTTTGTCATATGTTCCTCCGCACGCAAGTTTCTTTTTTAGTGTTTTTATTAATTCCTTTACTGCTTCACTTCCCAAGTCGTCAAAGTTTATTCCGCGAATAACTGTGACTTCCTTGCCAAATTTTCGTTTGACGGTTTCAATCTTTGCTACTTGTTCCTCAAGCACTAGTTGGGAGCAAGTGCATAACTCTTTTGGGAGTCCGCACTTAAGACAAACACTCATTTACCTCTTTTTAACCTCTTTTCCTTTTTTTGTTAATAACCTCGCTATTGTCTTCCTTATTTCCTTGGCTCTGCCAGGATTTTCAGGATTAACTTTGCTTGCGCTCTTTGCTCTTGATTTCATTAGCTCTTTGCGCAATTCCTTTATTTTATCATTAATCTTTTCATTGCTCATTGATTCGATTTCACTCTTTTTTAATATCAACTTTCTTCTCCTCCTTTACTAGCTCAAAGTGGTCTGGGTTCTTGATTCCAGATCTTAACAAAGCTACTTTTACGCCGATTGTTCCCTGATTCCATTGGACTTCTTCAAATCCTCTGTCAACCAAGTTATCTGATACGTAACCACTCTTAGGTAATCTGCCACCGCTAAAACGCCAGGTGTTATGTCTCTGTCCGGGTATTCTTCCTGATATGACTACCTCTGCGCCTACTGCACCTGCTTTGATCATGTTTTGCAATGCTTTGTAGCCTATTGCTTTGAATCTTGATTTGCCAAATCTCTTTATTTGGAATACTATTCTTTCAGCCACAATCTTAGGGTCTAAGTCTGGTTCCATTATCTCTTCTATTTCTAATTGAGTGTTCTTTAATCCGAACTCTTTTTCAAGTGACTCTGTGATTACTCTAATATTATCTCCGCTCTTACCAACTACTAAGCCCGGCTTACTGGTGTAAATCCTTATTTTCATGCCTAAAGGTGTTTTTTCTATTTCTGATTTGCTAAAACCAGCGTTACCCATTATTGATTTTAGGAATTGTTTAATTCTGTAATCCCTTACTCTTCCTTCAATAAATTTTCGCTCAATCATTTCTTTTTAACCTCTTTTTTTTGTTTTTTCTCTTCTTCTTTTTCTTTTAATTTAATCATCAAACTTGTTAATTTCATACTGCCTGTGTAACCGCCTTTTCTTGCTCTGATTCTTTTTCGCTTGCTTATATCCATCATTGTGACTCCTTCACTGATTATTAATTTCTCTTCTTGTAAGCCTTTACTTATTGCATTGCTCTTTGCGTTCTTTAGCACTCTTATTATTGCTTCGCAGGTTTTTTCAGGGTATCTGCCAGCCATTATTCCAGGCTTATGTTGTACTTTTCTGTTAAACCTTTTGAATGGGACAGCTTCTTTATGTTCTAATACGCCCTCTAATCTCTTTATAGCACTGTCTACTTTTAATCCTTTGATAAACAATAGGACTTCTCTTACTTGCTTATTGCTAATATTAAGGCTTGTTCCTCTTCCAGTTGCTTCATGATATTCATTCATTTGTCTACTTCACCGATACGAATTTACTTGATTTACTTGCACCTACACCTGGGCTTGAGTGTTTGACTAACTTCTTGGTCACTGCGTATTCGCCTACAAAGTGGCCCATCATTTTTTCAGTTATCAACATTTTTTTGAACTCGTTGCCGTTGTGAACGTGAATCGTGATGCCAACCATCTTTGGTGTGATTACAACATTTCTCTTGTGTGTCTTTACATTTTTTTGCAGTTTCTCGCCTTCTACTTGTTTTATTGCATTATTAATTTTCTTGAATAGTGTAGGGCTCTTTTTTGCCTGTCCTCTTTTTAGGCTTCTTCGCTGTCTTGCTGTAAGCAGTTTTGCGAATTCATCATTATTCATTGCTTTTAATTCCGCTAATTCTTTTCCTCTGTAAGTGAATTTTGCCATAATTATTTCCTCTTGCCTCCAGTACCTGTCCTTCTTGCTGCAATTGATCCTACCTTTGCGCCTGGTGGTGCATTTCTGCTTACTGTGTGCTTCTTTCTCTTCTTGTGCTGTTTACCGCCTTGTGGGTGGTCGCAAGCGTTTCTCTTTGAACCTTCTGGTACAGGCCATCTTTTGCCTTTTGATTTCTTTTGATAATACTGGTTTCCGGCTTTTACTATTGGTTTCATGCCGTGGCCGCCGCCTGCTATTACGCCTATCATTGCACGGCAGTTTTCGTTTAATTTTTTTGTTTTATTTGAGCTTAATTTTAATATCATGATTTTACCTTCTTTACTTACTAATCTTGCTTTTGAACCTGCAGTTCTTTCTAGTTTTCCACCGTCGCCTGGTGTTAATTCTATATTTGAGATTATTGTTCCTTCTGGTATTGATTTTAATGGTAAGAAGTTGCCATTGTCTATTGATGCAGTTACTCCTGCTTCAACATATGAGCCTACCATAACACCTAGTGGTGCTGGCACAGCCATTGTCTGTTCTTCAAATTGAACTATCATTAATGGTGCCCTTCTTGCTGGGTCATGTATTAAATCGACTATTAATCCCCTGCTTGAGTTGTTCTTCTCGTTATCATCATATGTTTTGAATGCGCTTTTTGCTTTATAGTGGTGGCTTACTGCTCTATAAGTAGTTGAACCTTTTCCCCGCCTTCTTTGTGGTAGTCTACCCATTTATATCACTCCTAAATCAGCGCCAATGTCTAGCGCGTTATTCTCAGGGCTTAACGTGACAAAAGCTTTTTTCTCGTTTTTTGTTGTGTTAAGCGTGTTAACGTTTATCACTTTTACTTTGAATAAGCTTTCGACTGTTTTCTTGATTTCATCCTTGCTTGTTTCCCTGTTGACTATTAATGTTAGTTTATTTTGTGCTTCCATCATCCTAACTGCTTTTTCGCTTGTGACTGGTCTGATTACAACTTCTTTCATATGAATAACTTCTCCTCTTCCATTTTCTTTATTGAATCCTCACTCCAGACTGTTATCCTTCCGGGCTTGCTTCCTGGTGCGAGTACTTTAACATTTAATTCGCTTACTTTTACTACTTCAACGCCAGGTAAGTTGCTTCCTGCTTTTAGTAGTTCGCATTTGTTTGCAACAATTAATAATGGTCCTTTGTTGTAGCTCTTGCTTCTGCCTCTTAGTCTTGCTACTCCTTTTCTTAGTGTTTTCTTTACTTCTAGTTTTAATCCGTTGCTTTCTAACGCATTGATTACATCTTTTGTCTTTCCTAATTTTTCTATTTTTGATTCGATGATTATTGGTTTACTTGCTGCAATAGCGCTTCTGATTGCTTTTCTTCGTTCTTTTACGTTTATCTTCTCGCTTATTATCTTCTCGCTTTTTGGTGGGTGTGCTCTTCGTCCGCCTACTGCGAATGGTGCTTGCGCGCCGATGAATCCAAATCTTGCTCCGTCATGGCTTATTGTTTTTCTTGGGCTTCTGCTTCTGCCGTGGCCGAATGTTGATTTGTAGCTTTTTCTTCTCTTGCTTAAGTATACCGCGTGCATCATACCTGCGTCTGGGCTTGCGCCTTTTGGCTGGACATCGTTGCTTCTGATAGCATTATAAGCTCTTTTAATTAAGTCTTTTCTTAATTCTTCTTTAAATTGCTTAGGCAGTTTTATTTCGCTTACTTCTTTTCCGCTTATTGAGTGTACTTTCATCTTCTGCTTCCCTGACCGCTTTCAAGGTTTATGTATTTTATTTGTGGAGCTACTTTTGGAACTGTGTCATCTGGTCTTACTGCTTTTCTTAGTATTACCATTCTCTTTCTTGGTCCCATTACGCTTCCTTTTATTATCATGTAATCTTTTGATACTGCACCATAGTTTTTGAATCCGCCTTTTACATTAATCTCTTCTGGCTTATCTGAAATCTTAAGTACCCATTTGTTGAATTCTACTCTGTTATGGTAGCCCATTTGACCGTATTGTGGTACTGTCCAGCTTGTTTTTCTTGGTCTTTCTGGTGCTAGTGTTCCTGCGCCTCTCTTGACTTTTTCTGCTTTGTGGCTTCTTACTGCTACGCCGTGACGCTTGACGCTTCCTTGTTTTCCTTTGCCTTTGGTGACTCCGTTTAAGTCTATTTGCATTCCTTCTTTTAGCACGTCATTTATTTTTAGTTCTTTTTCGAATATGTTTTTTGCAAACTCTTTTTTAGCTTCTAGTTTGCCGCCTAGTCCCATCTCGAATACTTCTGGTGTCTTCTTTAATTTTATTAGGCTTGGTTGTGTTTGGACAATTAATTTGATATCATCATAATTTGAGAAGTCGTCGAATTTTTTTGATTCCTTTTTTGGTGTGAATAACTTTCTTTTTGAGTTCTTGTCTAATTTTCTTGTCATTAACTCGCCGATTGTTTTCTTGCCTTTTACTTCTTCTTTATAGAATCTTATGCCGATGACTTTTACTGGCGGGACTTCTAGTATAGTTACTGGCATCATTACTTTTTTGCCTTTATTTATACTGTTTTTTAGGTTGTCTATTGCGATGACATGAGTCATTCCTGCTTTGTATGCTGGAAAACCCTGGCATCCATTCTCACTGTCTTCTTTCCAGTGTACACTAGGGTAACTTCTCTTCGCTCTAACCCTAGGCCAAAATCCTAATGAACTTCTGTGTGGCCTGTGTTTGTATCCAACCTTGTGTCCCATAGACGAAAAAGAAACCCTATGAGGTTTTTAAAGCTTACTATTTGTTTACCTAATGCTCCTAATGAGTGTTTTTTATGCTGGGTAATGCTTTATGCTTGTGGTCTACTTTATAGTAGCCGCCATAGCTAGAACAATTGATTTCTTCGCATTTGTGTAGTTTATGCGCTCTTGATGGCATAAAAGTGATTATTCCTTCTAAATCCCTTGTTATTTCTCTTTTGGTTGTTTCATTGCGTTCAGTATATTCTATCATTGTTTTGCCTGCTGGTGTTGGATTGTTTATTTTTGATAGTATTGGTTGTTCGTTGTTTCTAAAGATTGCGCCTCCCATACATCCTGTTAGGAAGTATCTTTCAGCCAGGTTTAATTGGTTTATTATTAAGTCCCAGCCTAGTTTTGGTGTTAGTATCATCCATCCGTATTTGTTTATTATTTCATAGTCTACTTTTCTTGCCGGCATTCCTTTATTATAATACTTATCTGCTACTTCGCCTAGAACTTCGCAAAATATATGATTTTTTATTGGTTGGTCTCTGTTGTAATCAATAAATGGTTTTTCTAAATTTTCATATAGTGTTTGTAAGTTTCTGAAGTTGTCTGTTGGGTTTCTTTCTGGTATTTCTAGTCTTATTTCATGACCTAAACTGTTTGAGTAAGCTACTCCTTGTCTTAGTGCAATTAGGGTTCCTATTTCGTGTTTTGTTAGTTCGTGATTTTTTTTATATTCTGGTCTTACTTCTTTTTGTCTTGTTTTAAATCTTGATGTGCTATTATATACTGTGTTGCTTCTTAGTATTATTTTTCCATTTTCTATTTTTGCTGGTTGTTTAATGCTTACATCATATTCTGATGCGTTTTGCTGGCTTGCACTGTCTGTTTCAAAATTTCCCGCGTTCCCTGAGTACTTGCCTTTTATTTTTGATTCAAGACAGTATTGGTCATCTCTTAATTCCATTTCTCCAAACTCGATTTTATCATCATTTTCGTCATAGGCTATTAAGTAATCAAGTACTGTGTTTCCATTATTATCTAGTTCGTTTTCTCCATAGTATTGCAGTACTGCTTTTAGTTGGTCTACTATTCCGTATGTTATGTATGTGTCTCCAAATACTATTGCTGCGCCAAAGCTTTGTGGTACAAGTGGTTTATCATAATTTTTTGTTTCAGTATTATATGGTCCTACTAAGTCCCCGTTTGGTAGTAGTGAACCTATCACTTCTGTTTCAATGCATTCAGTATCAAATACTGGCGCGCTTAGTAATCCGTTGAATAATCCTTTTCTCGTGCCTATTGATTGTAGGAATGCTAGTATGCTTCCATGGCTGTGTATTATATTATTGTACCCTGTTAGTCCTGAGTTTTTTATTAAGTAATCTGAGTATATTGTCTCCAGGTTTTGCAGTATTTCTTGTTTCATTATTGATTTGTCTTTTCTAAGTATTTATAAATCTTTATTCTAGTTGTACCCTGACCTTTTCTTAAAAAGAAAAGCTCAACCAAAAGAAGACCTTTTTATTCTAGTTGTGCCCAGGTGCACTTGTCTGCTGGTTTGTGTCTTAGTCGCTTAAAGACTGGTGCTCTTAGTTCTTTTTCCTTTGTTAGTTCTAAGTAGTCTATTTCGCATACTAGTTCTGGTTTTAGTAGTTGGACTTTGTCTTCTTCTTTTGTTTTTAGTGGTGTCATCTTAGCTAGTATGTATTTGCTTGCTTCGTCGTCCCAGCCTGTTTCTACTTTGCCTACTTTTATTAGTGTTCCTTTTTTGTATAAGCCTAGTATTAGCGCGTTAAATGAGTCGACGTTTCTGCTTTTGCCGGTTGTGTAGCCGATTACTACTGCGTCGATGCTTTTGCCGTTCTTGATTTTTATCCAGTCATTTGTTCGCTCTCCTGGGTGGTACTTGCTTTTTTTTACTTTGGCCATTACGCCTTCCATTTTGTTTTTCTTAATTAAGTCCCATAGGGCGTTTCCTTCTTCGGTGAATATGATTCGCTCGACGTGTGGTGTTTCGTGTATTAGTTGTCTTAGTATTTTTTTTCTTTCTTCTATTGGCTCGTTTGTTAGTTTTTTATTGTTTAGTTCTAGTACGTCAAAGACTACTAGTGTTGCTGGTATCGCGTTTGCTCTCATGTCTATTTCCATTTTGTTGGCAGCTTGTTCTCGTCTCATTAGTAGTCTGTGGTCGGGCATTCCGTTTTCATTGTAGCATATTATTTCGCCGTCTAGTACGAATTCTTCTTGGTACTCCTCGACTTCTTGTTTGATTCGTGGGAATATGTATGATATGTCTTGTCCTATCCTGTTTAGCATGTATACGCGTCTCCCGCGCTTTTCTAGTATGCATCTTGAACCGTCCATTTTTGGTTCGAATACGTGTTCAGTGCTGTTTAGTAGGCTTAAATTTCCGTTTTCCGCTAGCATTGGTTCATACTTCATCATATCGCCTTACACTTTGAAGTAGTTGTTTTTTATAACACTTATGGCTTTCGTCTCCCAATTGGTATTTCATCTAATTCTAGTGCTGTGTCATGTGTGTAGACTATGTGTTTATGCGTGTGGTCTTGTACTGATGATGCCCAGCCGTGGTTTTCGATGACTCTGGCGTGCGGGTAGTGTTTTTTTACAAACTCGTTGATTGTTTTATCTAGTTCTTTGTAGTCATAGTCTTCTTTATTTATGTGTTTTAGTGGCAGGCATACTATTGCGTCGTAGTCCTCGCGTGTTATTCTGATTGAATTTATGAATAGTAATTTGTCTGTTAGTAAGCGGACTATTTCTGTTTTCCCGTCTTTAAAAGCGTAAGTGGTGCCGTTTAGTTTAACATCACCAATACTCTTAGTCCAGGGTGTTTTTGTTGATTCCTCGTTCTTGATTTTATCAATCAGTTTGCATAACTCGCACATAGTACTTTTTTTATTTTGTTTTTATTTTTATAGTATTAGTTCGTATTCGCCTTTTTCGATTTTTTCCTCTTATAAACATTTATACTAGTATTTCTTCTTAATCACTTATGTCTATTGAGTATTATGATGGTATCTCATCTGGTTATGATGAATTGTATGGTGATGAGCAGCGGGCTAAGTACTCAGTGGTGAAGGATTGGCTTTTCTCGCTTGCTGGCACTACTCTTGATGTTGGCTCTGGCACTGGTGTTGTTAGTGAATTCTTTAAGCCGGCAGTTCTTTCTGATTTTTCTTTTGGCATGATTAGTTTTGCTAGTGGGGCACGCGTTGTTTGTGATGCCCGATTCTTGCCTTTTAAGGATAAGAGTTTTGATAATATCTCTTGTTTTACAGTCTTACAAGATGTTTACAATAAGCGAGTGGTTGTTGATGAGTTTAAGCGCGTGGCTCGCTACAAGTTATTAATCACTGTTCTTAAGCGTCTTAAGTCCCGCGAGGAGTTAGAAGCGTTATTTAAGGGTCTTAAAATTCTTGATTATCGCGAGGAGGAAAAAGACCATTGCTTCCTTCTTGAGGTTAGTAAGCAGGCGGGTTTTTAGACCGCTTATTATTTAAACCTTTATAGGTGTTAATTTTTTTATGAACCAGTTTGTTTTAAAAATTCAAAAGCCAAGGCTTGATGAATTATTAATGAAGAGTGGTGAGTTGTTTAGACTTAAAGCCAGTGATGAAAAATTATTTTCTTTAGTAAAGTTTTATGCTTGTTATTTGACTTTTGAGGGGTCTACTTTTTTTAATACTAACTTATCAGTCGGTATTTTATCAAGTCAGGCTAAGAATTATTATTTTAAAGGTGATATTTGTTATTCAATTAATCTTACTGTTAAGAAAATTAATTATACTATTAGCCCTGGGGTTTATGATAATGAATGTCACTATATTGTTAGGCAAAAATAATTCACTTTAGCTTATCAACCGACCCTTTTTTAGAAAAAAGCGTCGACGGAAAAAAAATACTTTTTTTATTTTAGCTTGTCAACTTCATCAACGAATTGGTATACTTCGCGCTCGACTCTTTGAACGTCGCCTGTTGTCAGCCTGTTTGATTGTTTGGCTTTTATTATTCTAGTCCAATTGCTCATGAATTCTGTTAAGTCTTTTCTGCTTAGTTTTCTGATTAGCTCTTCGAACTTATCCATTGCTTCTTTACCAGCTGTTATGCCTTTGTTTTTTAGGCAGGTCATTACAGTTTTAGTTATCAATGACTCTAACTCTTCTAGTTTGTCATTGATTTTTTCTTTCTTGATTTGATCGTATAACTTGTCCATTCTGTTTTGGAAGTCTTCTGCTCTTTTCATTTGCTTGCCTAGTTCTTCAGCGCTGATTTTTTTTACAGTGCCGTGTTCTAAGTCTTTTCTTACTTGTATTACTTCTTCTAGCCATGCTGGGTATTGTTCTTCTAGTATTTTTTCTTCTTTTACAAATATGTCGCGTAGCATTTGTGGCGCTTCGCGATAAGTCATTGGCATTACGCCGTATAACATTAGTGCTGCTTGTGCAGGCATTAGCATTGCTTGGTATAATTTCTCGCTTACTGCCTGGTTTACATCGTTTTCAACCATCTTTAGTAGTAATCTGCCGCTTTGCTGTGAGCGCTCGATTGCTTCTGCGCTTGGGGTAATCTTTCCTGTTTTTAGTAGTAGTCTCCATGGCGCGAATAAGCCTTTGTCAAATAGTGGGACTCCGTCTCTTATGATTGTAAATATCACTGGGCTAGCATCCTTAATCCATTCCCAGACGTGGCTTAGTAGGTATACTTGTACTGTCTCAAATTTTGGGTAAATCTCCCTTGCTGTCTGGTTAATCATCATTAGTAGTCTGTCTCTTGCTTCGTCCCTGCTCATATTCTTTAAGTCAGTGTCATCAACTATTACTGCTAGGTCAACATCGCTTTCTTCTTTTGCTCTGCCTTGTGCTAGTGAACCAAATAGTATGACGCTCATAATGTAGCGCTCGAATTTTTTGATGACTGCGATTCTAAGTGTTGTTGCTGCTTTCATTGATTTTAAAAATCCGTTATCATAATGTATCTCGCCTGTGATTATTGTATCTAGTAAGCTCATCTTGCCGTCATACATTGCCTGCCATAGTCCTGTTAGTGGCAGTATTTGTATTTTATTCATGAATGGCTTTAGTTCTTTGCTTACTTTTTCTTTGTCAATCATGTCGTTTATGATTGCTAGTTTTTCTTTTTTATCCTGTTCTTGTGATACTTTTAGCGTGACTACTGCTAGTAAATCGTTTTTTAGTGTTTTTTTTAATTCTTCAATAATATCTTGCTGTTTTTCGGTAGTAGCTGCTTTTTTTGATGCCATGGTAGAGTGAATATTTTTTTTATTTATAAGTCTTTCCACTGTTACCACTTTATAGTGACTCATTAATGTTTATAAATTACTTTTGTCAAGAATTGTCATGGATGATTTAATAAAATACACTCGTTTGTTTACCCGTTTAGTAACCCGCTCCAATGAACTTGGTGTTCTTGCTAGTGAATTTGAAAAGAACTCTGGCGACTCGCTTATTAGTAATCCTAATCGTAATTTTTATTCTATGAGCGAGGAAATTCAGTCTTTTCTTGGCGATTGTTTTGTCAGGTCTTATATTAAGGGTTTTAAAATGAATGCTATCTACAATTTACTGGCAGTTATTGAGCCTAGTGTTGCAAAGAATTTTGATGCTGTTGTTTTTTCTAATTTTAATCTTAATGATTTTATTAAGCCTCAGGCGCGTGGCGGTTTTGTTAATTTTTACACTCAGTTTGTTGAGAATTATGACTATGTTAAATCAAATATTAATGATGAAATGATGTTAATAATTGACCAGTTGTTTAAGAGTCATAAAAAGGATTTTAAAACTTTTTCAGGGATTAATAATAATAATGTAAGCATTAAGCGTTTTACTAATTGCGTTAATAATTACTCTAAATTTATTAAGTCACTAAGGGGGTCTAATTACGAGAATCTTATCTTGTTGATTAATAATAATGATTTGTTGATTTGCCCTAAACCTGATGATTTAAAGAAGTTTATCAGCGGTGTTAGTGATGATTCGTTAGTTACGCTAAAATCAATTATTGACCTGTATCGTAATTGCTCTAATCATACTGCTAAGAATTTTAGTTTTAACGGCGAAAATATCGCTTATGCCCGCATGATGTATAGTGACCTTTCAAAAGATATGCTGTGTGCCAGTGAATTAACTGAGGATGCCAGTAAATTGTATTGTTAATTCATAAGTATAGTTTGTATGTTTCTTTTTTAAGCCATCTCTTGATTTTTAGTTCTATTGTTCCTTCTTCAAAACTCTCTAATAGTATTTCTCTTATTTTATGATAGTCGCATGAATCAAAGTTATTCCATTCTATAATCTTAGGCAGTGTCTCCATTCGTTCTGATAGCTTCTGGGCTCTTAGTAAGTTGTATATCTCAGTCTGGTCTGTCTTTTTAATTATCAGTCTAGCTAGCGCTGTTGCCCTGTTGTCTTCTCTTGTTAGGTATAACCCGTTTCTCTGCAGTATTTGTGATGTTAGTTGGCTGATGCTAAAATTGTAATCTTCTTTTTCGTAGTCTTTTGTTTGAATTATCTTGTTATTCACGCTGATGTAGCGGTCGTTTAGGAAGTATAGCCATCCGCCTGGCGCGCCGGTGTATGGAAACTTGTTGCCGTCAATGTGCATTTCTGTTTTGTTTTTTGCCAGTGTCTCGCACACGCTCTCGGGGATTTTTTTTAATTCGCAGTTGCTTAGCCATAGTGATTTTAAGTTTTTCATTTCACAAATGTTTTCAGTTAGGCTTGTTAATGGGTTGTTGCACATTGTTAATTGTTTTAGGCATATCATCTGCCCTACGTCACTTGTTAGCTCGCTTATCAGGTTATCAGACGCATCAAGGAATTCTAGTTTATTTAGCGCGTTTGTATTGCTAGGCATTTGTCTTAGTTTATTGTTGTTTATTGTTAGTAAGAAATCAATGTCTTTTGGTATTATTAGTTCTCTTGACTGGTTTAAGTTGTTGCCAAATAAGTGCAGTATGTTTAACTCTTCATCATAAACCCATCTTGGTATGCTTGTTAGTTTTCTTTCTTGGTAATAGCCTACGTTCATGTTAAGTGTTTCTAATTGCTGGTTTAAATTATTAGCGCTGGTATCATTGTTAGTAGTCCCATTGCTATGCAGAATTTGCCAAAGTTAATTTTTTCAGCTAGGGCAGTTAATGCTTTTATTGTTAGTAATCCAATCACAAATGCAGTCACTATGCCATAGCTTATCTCCCAGCTTACTGATGGGCTGTCCATTAATTCTAGCCCGATGTTTGCTATTAACACTAGTGGTACGCTTAGTATAAACGATAGTTTTATCGCGCTTACACCCTTAATATTTCTAAACAGTAGTGTGCTGATTGTTATTCCGCTTCGGCTGATGCCAGGTATTACTGAGAGTCCTTGTGTTAGTCCTGTAATTACTGCATCCTTGTTGCTTGGCAGTTCTTTAAATCCTTTCTTTTTCTTTAATTGCATTATGCCCGTGACTATCAGCGCTAAGCCGATTAATCCTAGCATTCTTATTCCTATTCCCTCGCTTATTCTTTTTACTGAGAAATATAATGCTCCGCCGATTAGCCCTGAAAAGAATGTTGTGATTATTACAAACTTTAGTAATTTTCCTTCTTTTATCATTTCATAAAATTCCTTTCGGTAGTATATTATTGCTGCTAGCATTGTTCCAATATGCAGGTATAAGGAGTAGTCTAGCGCTATACTTGGGTCTTCGCCTAAGGCAGTCATTATCACTGTTAGCATTCCCTGACTGCTTACTGGCAGCCACTCTAATACACCCTGTAGTGCGCCTAGTATTATTATTGTTAATAAGTTCATTTACTTTTTATCAACAAACTCTCTTTTTTAAGCTTTTATGAATGAATATTTCTTGATGCAGTAATATACTCCTTCAGTGCAGTCGTTTTTTGATATGTAGCCTTTTCTTAGTTCAATTAGTTCTTTAATTCTTTTTTCAGCGTTTCTTGGGCAGCACGGGTAGCCTATTTTTTCAAGCATTTTGTAGTCATTCATTGAGCTTCCTATGCCTGCTGTGTTTTCGATTTTAACGTTTAGTTTTTTTAATATTAATTCAATGCCGTTCATTTTTGTAACCGCTCTAGCTTGTATATCAATAGATTTTTTTGAGTATATTACATCAACGTCAAAACCTTTTAGCAGTTTTTTTAGTCCGTCTGGAGTTTTTACGTTTACTGGCGTAAGGCTTATTGACGCTTCTCTGCCGGGTTTTATGTTATACTCACCTGTTAATTTTTTTTCAAGCAGTGACTCAATTTTATTTATTGTCTTTTCAAATTTTTTTGGCACCAAGTTATTTACTGTTATTTTATCTGAGTTAGGTGTATATACTATTGAGCCGTTCTCGCATACTGCTGGGACTTCGCCGTTTATTGCCTGCAGTATTGACTCAGCATATGGTGCTGGTCTTTCTGTTGCTATTGTTAGGTATATGTTTCTTTCTTTTAGTTCAGGGTTTAACTTTCTTATTTTTTCAAGCCAGTACAAGTCGTGTTGCTGTCCGTTTATTAGCGTGCCGTCAAGGTTTATGAATATTAATTTTAATTCGTTCATGTTTTTTATTTTATGTATCCTTCTTTATAAGCTATTTCATTCAGTTTTTCTTAACCGAATTATTTTTAAACTATTGTTGTACTTTTTTCTTTTATCATGACTGTTGACTCGGCTGATTTTGGTATGGCTAAGTATGAATTGTTAGCTTACTTGAAATTTTCTAATCAGGTTAGCCCTCTTATTGAAGCTGTTGCTAATTCTGTTGATGATAGTTCATTAAATAATTTGAAGTTATTAGCTGACTATAATTTCTCGTTTGTTTATAAAAAGTTAGTTGCTAACGGCTTAAGCACTAGGGTTCTTGACTCGCTGCTTTCTAACTTGCCTAAGGATTATGTTAAGTTAATTGGCAGTCAATTGGATTTAGTTGAGAATTTTTGCGCTTATTGTGGTTCTAGCAGTTTGATTAATTCTAATGGCGGTTTTATGGTTTGCGCTGATTGTGGCAGCACTGTTGGTGGTGTTATTGATGAAAGCCTTCCGCGTGCGTATTCACTTGATGAGATTAATCATCGCAGGCATAACGCGCCTGTTTATAGCCATAAGGGTAATGCGAGAACTGATATTTCTAAGAATTATTCAGGTTTTAAGGATTGTCGGGGTGTGTTTATTAATCCTAGTCTGGCGCCTCTTTTTAATCGTATTAAGAGATATAACTTACAGCATGATGTTTCAGTTGTATCACTTAATATTAGTGATGTTTATTTTAAATTGTTTGATTATCACTCCTCTGATGTTATTAAGACTGCTAAGCGTATTTTTAATTACTGTCAAACTAAGGGTTTGTTAAAAGGTCATTCTGTTAAGGGTTTTGTTTTGGCAAGTCTTAATGCCACTTTTAAGGTTATTAACTGTGATTACCCTGAGTCTCTTGACCAATTAATCAATTGGGCTAATCTGTCGCTTGAAGATGATGACTTGCTTGATAAAAAGTCTGTTTATTTTCATTGTAAGGCGCTTAATAATAGCACTGTTCTTAAGGAGCTTGGTTACACAATTAAGAATGTTGGTAATAATATCATCTCACCTAAGCGTGTTGGTTCTTTGTTTAATCTTTCGGACAAACAAACGTCTCTTCTTAATAGTTATATATCTAGTGATAAGATTAAGAAGCAGTGCGGTAAAGACCCTAAGGGCTGGTATGCTGCTTTTGTTTACTTAATTTGTCTTCATGATTGTTTCTGGAGTCAGGATGAGGTTGCTGATAAAATGAAAATTACGCCAGTTACTCTTCGTAAGCGTGTCCGTGATATTAAGCGTTTATTTCCTGGTTATTTTGTCTAGTGCATTGTTTGCCAGTTCATCGCATCTTGTTACGCCAATGTTATTTCTTCTAACGTGTTCGTGTCTTACTTTTATCCCATTTTCAAGTTTTAGTATTTCGTCTTTTAGTTCTTGTAGTTTTTCTTCTTTTACTTTCCACTCGCCGGTTACTTGTTTTATTAGTAGTTGGCTGTCACTGTAGTGTGTTATCTCGCTTGGGTTATGTTTTTTTGCTTCTTTTAGTGCTTTTATTAGGGCTTTGTATTCTGCCTGATTATTTGTTGTTATCCCTATATACTCACCTTTTTCTTCTATTAGTTTTCCTTCGATTTCTATTCGGTATGCTATTGCTGCTTTGCCAGGGTTATTCCTTGATGCGCCGTCAGTGTAGATGGTTAGTTTCATTTGGTGTTTTTTAAGTGGTTTATTTTTTATAAACATGTAAGTATGTTGGTGTTATTTTATCTAGTTCTATTGTTGTTATGTGCTTTAACTCAAGCGGGTATGATTCTTTTTGTGTTGTGTATAATATGAATGTTTGTCCGCTGGTTATCTTTTTTGCTATTAGTTCTGTCCCGCTAAAGTAGTTGAATACTGTTTTAATTTCTTTAAAACTGCCAATACAGTCATATACTCTGTCATCAATAAAGTTTCCTTGTTTTATTATTGCGCTTAAGCCTAGCTTTCTTATTTTTTCACTGGCTATACCCGCTAGTTCACAGTCATATTCTATGCCTATTGATGGTACACCTAGTAGGCTTGTTATTGCTATTACCCTGCCATCCCCGCACCCAGCGTCTAGAAATAATTCTTTGCTGATTAGTTCTTTTTCTATTAGCTCTTTTAGTCCTCTGTGTAATTTTATTATGTCTGATTGTATGAAAAAATCAGTGTTAGTGTCAGTCACTATTAGCCTGCTGTCTAATTTTTCAAATTCTTTGTTGATTATTTTAATATCCATTATCTAATGTTGTTTAATCTGTTTATTTAAGTCTTTTTTGGATTGTGTTTATATAATCATTCTGTGTATTATTAATAATGGCACCTAAGCGTTTTACTATCACTAAAAAAGTCTTTGATGAGATTATGAGCATTGATGATATGGTATCAGGTGTTGTTTTTCAGACTGACCGTGAGTTTATTTTGAATAATTTTAAAGAGGCTGGTGTTAGTCTTGTTAAGAAGCGTTTGAAGGAGTTTGTTGATGTTAATTATAATTCTTTTAATATTGCGTATACTTATCCGGGTAAGTATCGGGTGCTTATTATGTCTATTGTTAAGGAGTTGTTTAATCTTAGCGCTAAGGACATGGCTGATTGGGGTACTAGGGCGGTTCATTATTCTTTGTTTATTAAGGTGGTTGCTCGTTATTTTATCTCTCTTGATACTTTGATTAAGACTGCGTCTAGCCATTACAGCCGTCAGCATTCTGCTGGCAAGTTTGTTGTTAAGAGTATTAACAAATCTAAGGGTGTTATGGAAGCTGTGTTAAAGGATTGTATTACTACTGATGTTTATTGTGAGTACTTGTCTGGTTATATTGCTGGCTTAGTTAGTCTGGTAACTCCTAATAAAAAAGTTAAGTGTTCGTATAAGCGTCTTGATTCATTTAGCACTCTTTTTACTGTCACTTATTCAGGCAAACATTAGTATTTCTGGTTTTATTATCATTAGTACTCCTATTATTAGCATTATTATTCCGCCTATTAGCCTTGTGTAGTGGCTGTATTTTGTGCTTAGTCCGGTTTCTTGCATTGTTATCATTGCGATGCTAAAGACTAGTAAGTCGTCTAGCATGAAAAATAGTATGTATAGCAGTATGTAACTGTAGTGTTCTATTGTTGTTAGTTCATTCATAGCTAGTACTTGTGTGAATACTGCTGGCAGTCCTGCACTGCATAATAATTCTACTAGGTTTACCATGAATGCCAGTGCGAATAGTCCTAGTAATCCTAGTATGAAGTTTTTTTCTTGTATGTATTTTTTTAGTTTTGTAAATACTTTTTGTCTTTTCTTTACGCCTGTTATTGGGCATCCTTTTGGTTCGTTAACAAATTCTTTTATGTTGATGTAGGCTGCATAGAACGCTATTAATCCTATTATTATTCGTATCCATGTTACTAGTCCAATGAATATGAATAAGTTTAGCCATGCGGTCATGAATAGGAAGTAGACTAGTGCTGAGCTGATGATAAACACGCTTCCGTAAATCCATCTTTTTATTTTGTTTTCAACGCCTAGTAGTAGTGATATTAGAAATATTAGTATCCACATGGCGCATGGATTAAAGCCGTCTAGTAGTCCCATTACTATTGAGATGATTGGTAGTGATGCTTCTTTTGCGTTTACTTGCCCTAGTATTGGCAGGTTAATCATTGTGTTGTTGTTACTATCTGTGTTTTGTGTTAGTCCTGCGATTATGTCACTGCATTGGTTATTCATTGTGCAGTTGATTGCGTCTAGTATTTCTTTTCCTGTTGTCGCTTCGTTATACCATCCTATTATGTAGTGTTCGCCTATTACTGTGAATGGCACGCCTTTTACGTTTACTCCTAGTTTTTCTCCTACTTCTTGTATTAGTTTTAGGTTTTCTGCATTCCCGCTTATCTCATATTGGTGTACAATAATATTACTGTTCTCGCTTGTTAGTTGGTTTAGGAATACTTTCTCGCTAGCGCAGTGAGGGCAGCCTTCAGCCCAGAATAAGTAAATGTTTATTGTCTGGTTTTCAGCGCTTACCGTGTTAATTAACACTAGTAATAACAGTAGTATTGTTAATTTTCTCATTGTTTTACCTCTATTCTTAGCGCTTTGCCTTTAATTAGTGCTTCAGCGACTTTTTTCCGGGCGTTTGTTAATGCCCTATTAAGTGTTGGTTGTGATATTTGCATTTTTTTAGCGCAATCTTCTTGTTTTAATCCTTCTGCATCACTTAGTTTTAACGCTTCTATTTCATCTGGGTCTAGTACTATCTCTTCTAGTTCGTTCATTGGCACTCCTGCCGGTTTAAAGTAAGTCACTTCCGGTTTAAACATTAGTTTTCTGCATAGTCTTGGTCTGGGCATATTAAATAATTAAGAATAATAATTCAATATTTAAGTTTTGTTGCTTATAGCTCTTTTAGTCTTTTTTCTATTGCTTCTTTTTGGTTTTCTAGCATTTTTTTCTCTTCTTCTTTGCTTATATTACTCCATCTGCAACCAAAACCTCGTCTCATTCCATTTCCACAAGGACCTAATCCTTTACCCAGTCCGTTTATTGGGCCTGTACCATCACGATTTGGCATATATTCATCACCTCTGTAATGAATATTAATTCATAACTCATTTAAATACTTAATGAATAATTATTCATAATATCTCTTTATATAATTATAATTCTTGTATTAAACTGAGGTGATTACTTAAATGATGAGTGTTATTCCCACAAAACTAGGCTTATCAAAAGACGTTGATAATGAAATCCTAAGAGTTGGAATCATTGCTGAACTTGACGCGGTTAATCTTTATGAGCAGTTAGCAGCAACAGCTAAAGACCCTGCTATTAAAGAAAGACTTTTAGATATTGCAAAAGAAGAGAAAGTTCATATGGGTGAATTCCAGGCTTTATTATTAAAACTTGATAAGGAACAAGTAAAAGGACTTGAAGACGGAAAGGGCGAAGTTGAAAACGCTAAAAAGAAATAAGTTTAATTTTTTTTAAATTAATAATTATTTAAATTACTAATTCATTAATTATTATATATGAATGATTTTATTTACGCTTTTTTGTTAACTTTGCTTGCCGGGCTATCAACTGGTATTGGTGGTTTAATTGCGGTTTTAATTAAGAAGCCTAGAGCTGTTTACTTATCTTTTGCTTTGGGTCTTAGTGCTGGTGTTATGATTTATATTTCTTTTATGGAGTTACTGCCTGGGGGTTTTATTGTTGTTGGCGCAGTTAATGGTTTATTATTGTTTTTTTCAGGAATGTTAATGATTTACTTAATAGATCGTTTAATGCCTGAGCGCGAGAACCCTCATCATGAGCCTTTAACTAAGGCTAAGGTTTTAACTCGTGTTGGTTTGTTTACTGCGCTTGTTCTTGCTATTCATAACTTCCCTGAGGGTCTTGCTACTTTTGCTTCAGCGCTTAATGATGTTAGGCTTGGTGGCTTAATCGCTGTTGCTATTGCTTTGCATAATATCCCTGAGGGTATTGCTGTTGCTATGCCTGTTTTATATGGTACTGGCAGTAAGAAGAAGGCTTTTAGTTATTCTTTTTTATCTGGTCTTGCTGAGCCAATTGGTGCTTTGATTGGTTATCTTGTTTTGTTGCCTTTTTTATCAGACCAATTGATTGGTGGTTTAATGGCTTTTATTGCTGGTGTAATGATTTATATCTCGCTTGATGAGTTGATTCCTACTGCTCATAAGTGTAATAGTGATTCAGATTATCAGCACATTGTTATTGGTGGTGTAACGCTAGGTATGTTAATAATGGCTGTTACTATATTAATTGTTTAGTTTTCTTATTTTATTATCTCTTTGATGTCTTTGTTTATTTGGCAGTATCTTATTAATCCGATTACTATTATAGTTCCGCCGATTATGTTTGCGCTGATGCCTCCGTAGTAACTGATTGCTTCTTCGAATAGTTTTATTAGTGCTATGCCCAGTGCTATTAGTGAGAAACCAGTTCTAATGTATGCTAGTAGTGTTCGCTCGTTAGCCATTTTTGTCCTGTCTCTTGCTAGTTCTTGTATTACTTTGTCGTAACCTGCGATTTTTTCATCGTACCTTGCTATTCTTTGAATCCCTTCATCTATTGTCATTATTAATTGTTTAAGGCTTTTTTGTTTTAAAACGATTATCTTTTCTCGATATAGTGTAAGTAGTCTTTTAGTTTGACTTTTTTTACGCTTAGTGGTTTTACTGGTTTAGTTGAGTAATATTCATGTTCTTCGCCTTTAACTCGCTTAAAACCAGTTGAGCTTAATTTGTAGATGTATAATTCAGTGTCTGGTTCTATTGGGTAGCCAATCACATTAATCACATATGGTGGTTTTTTTCGCTTGTCATTTATGCCTGATTGTTCTATTCCTTCGCAGTTTGTTATTGCGTAGGCTATGCTTAGTGACTCCCTGTCTGTGGCGTATACTGCTGTTAGTTTCTCATCTGGGTTATTACCTAAGTCTCCGTAGCATTTTTTTGGTAGTAAGTACTCGCCAATAAGTTTGTGTGTGCTGCCATGGTATAAGTATTTTGGTAATTTATCAGTGAATACAGTTGAGTAACCGCCTCTTTCTATTTGGTATCTGATATTATCGTCTTGCATTTCTTTGGTGGCTTTGTAGTGGTAGTATCGGTCTTTGCTTATCTCGATTAATTCTTGTTTTAGTAGTTTACTTACTATCTTGTCATATTCTTTTTTGTTTATTTTGGTAAAATAGTTTACTGATTCTACTCCTTCATCAACTCTTAGGTCATTTAAGCATGTTAGCACTATTTTTTCTTTTTTACTTAGTTTCATTAATAATCTAATCTAATTGGTTAATAAAAATGTATTCGCTAGGGGTGAGATTCGAACTCACGCGGGTCGAAACCCACAAGCTTTCTAGTCCAAGAGTTTTTATTATTTCTCTTACCCTTAAGGGCTTCTCTTTTTAAGAGAAGGGCTTATTCCAGGCTTGCGCCATACCGGGCTAGGCGACCCCAGCAAAGCCCTTTCTTTTTTAATGCACTGCAACAAGTTGCAGGCACCGCTTAAGCGGAAAAAAGAAAGGTCCTTTACTCCCAAGAAAAAATATAGGTATTTAACTTTATTGATTGTTGTGCTTGCACAAAGCGAGCATCAGCGAGTGTAGGCGAACCCAGCATTTAGTTAACTGTTTTAAAGCTTACTCTTCTTTCTTTTTTACTTCAAACTTCCAGTTTTTATCTTTGATTGATTGTTTGACTCCTCTTAGGTAGTTGTTTAGCGCGTCAAGTCCTGTGTTTGATGCTTTGTCTATAGCACTCATCATTGATACTTTGCTTTTGGCAAAGTCTCTAAAGCCTGGTTTAATTGTGTACATGATTAGTGTTCCAAATATCATTAGTGTTCCAAAACCGAATGATATGTCATGGTATAGTGAGTATAAGCCGGTTAGCCCGCTTGTTAGCGCAATCTTAACTGCCAGTAAGTGGTATCCAAGCATGAAGCCTAGTAGCATTATTATCATGCTGTCCCATTGGTATGGGAGTGCGTGTTTCTTGCTGGCTATTAAATTGCTGATTCCTTGTGCTGTAAATATTGTACTGGCTACTATCATTACTATGTCTATTATTAGAAAACCGCTTGAGCTTTCTGCTCTGACAAATAGGTGGTATAGTAATCCAATGTAGTGGAATGATATTATTGATGTTAGTAAGCCGTCTTTTGTTAGTGGTAAGAATATGTATATTGTGTAAAATAGTATTGCTGCTGCGATGAAAGCCATTAGTAAGCTCCAGGAGAAGTTTGTCCAGACTGAGTATAGGAACCACGCGATGCTTGCAAATAGTGCTATTTTTATTATTGGGTTAAACATTATTCGTTCGTCACTGTCGCCTAGTCTTAGGAACCAGCCGGGCCATGATACTACGAATTCCCTTATTGCCATTAATCCTGCTAGGTTTGTCGTGATTATCCATGAGTAAAAGCTCATTAGCAGGAATGTGTTCTCGATTGTGTTTATTGTTTCAGCGTTGTTTAGGCTTAGTAAGAACATTGCTGTTGTTATGCTAAAGAATACTATGTGTTCTATTTTTATTAGTTGTAGTTTTAGGCTTATTAGTCCGGTGATTACTAGTGCTGCGCAGACTGCCATTTCAAGTTTGAATAGTATGTTATAGATTTGTGATGCTTCGCTGCCTGCTATGAATGAGTATATTGTTAGTAGTACTGCTGTTATTACTGCTGTTAACGTGTAAGTTAGGAATCGCTTGTTAGTTAGTACTAATACGCCTTTAGTCATTATGTTTTTTACGAAGCTGTAAATTGCGTCCTCGACGTATGACATTTTTTTTTACACCTCTTGCTGTCTTTTAGGCAGAGGAGCTTTTGCGATGTATGACATCATTATTAGGAATCCTTACTTATTTAAATATTGTATTCATTAGTACTTTTTATTGTATGAATGTGTCAAAGAGTGATGAGAAGTTCATTGACGAACTCGCGCGTACTAAGACTGTTAGGGAGTTAGCGGCGTGTGTTATTGTCTTATATGACTGTTGAGCAGATGGCTCAGTTTGTTAGCACTTATATGGTTTTTAAGAGTGCTGATAAGGAGGAGTTAGCTCTTAATTATTTTATTAAAGACCAGTTCTTTCCTTTGCTTAAGACTTTGTTCTTGTCAATGGGTGATTTGCTTCCTGATTTTATTTCTGATAAGAGTTTCATGAAGTTATACACTAAGATGCCTAAGAAGTTAGTGATTAAGAAAGAGTAGTTATTAGTGCTTTTATTCTATTGTTATCGCCTATTATTGTTGTTTTGTTAAAGCCGTTTTCACTGATTAAGTGCAGTAGCTCGGTGTTGTCTATTAGTTCGTTTAGTGTGTAGTAGTAGCCGGTGCCGTGTTTTGCGTATTTTGGGTTTATTATTGCTAGTGTTCCGTTTTTGTTTAGCATTTCTCTTGTTTTCTTTATTGTTGCTTTTTTTATTTTGTATGTTATCTCGGCTAGTCGTTCTTCGTTGTTTCTTGCTTTGACTTCGAATGGTGGTTCATAGAAGTATTCTTTTGCTGTTTGGTCTATTGTTATGTTATATGAGTGGCTGCTCCATGAGCCCCAGAAGTATATTAAGTTTAATTCTTTGTCTTGATAGTCTAGGTAGTGGGCGGCTACTCTTTTTATGTTGTTTATCATTCCTAGTTCTATTACTTCGCCTTTTTTTGCTTTTAAGTGGTTGCTTAGTTGCGGTTTAGAGTACATTAGTTCTTCGTGTTGGTCTGGTAGTTTGTAGATGTCTATTCCTGTTACTTTATAGCCTTTTTTTGTTAGGTATTCCATTATTTTTGTGTTAGTGCCATAACCTATTTCTAGCGCTTTGCCTTTGCTTGTTTCTTTTAGTATTTTATCTATTAGTTCTTCTTGTGTGTTTATTGGTTGGTTATCGTATGTTATTGTTAGTTTTTTTGTTGCTTGTTCTTTTATTTCGTCTAGTGTGGTCATTAGTTCTTTTATTGTTTTCTTTTCGTGATTTACATAGGCGTATTCTATCTCATTTGGCGAATTACTTACTGGGTATATCATTTCTTAAACTATTTAACTGTCAGAGTTATTTATTATAGTTTATGGTTGATGACGTTAAGAAAAAAGTCGATGTCACTCGTGAGACTATTGAGGAGTTGGGCGAGCAAATCAAGGGTATGCTTGAGGGTGTTAGCGCTAACATTGATGATTATCGTTTCACTGTGACTAGTAAGAAAGACGGCTTGGAGATTGAGTTTTACATTAAGGCTGATATCAAGAAGTCTAAGAAGAAATAATTCTTATTTAATTTCTTTTTTTTAATTTTTTTTAGTAGTTAATTACCTTTTGCAGGCTTTCGTTGGTCTTGTTCCTTTTATTTTTCTGCCGCCTATTGCTCTTCTTTTCTTTTTGACTCTTGTTACACTGCCTCTGTTTCGTCCGATTCCTCTTGCCATGAGTTAGTTAGAACTTTATAGCCCTTTTAAAGCTTTTCGATGAGTCTTGCGCATTCTTCTGCGCCGTTGCCTTTAAAGTCTCTTTTCTTTATGTTTGCCTCGTATTCTGGTATTTTTTGTATGAATTCTTTGATTGTCTTTTGCAGTTTTTCGTTGTTTATGTCGTCTTTGTAGAAGTACGCTTTGCCGTAGCCTTCGTTGTTTATTATTGCCGCGTTTACTAGTTGTTCGATGTGGTCTTTTATTGGTATTACCATTATTGGTTTTTTGTAGACTAGCGCTTCTGATAGTGTGCTATGGCCTGCTAGTGTTATTACTGCTTTGCTTGCTTTTAGTATTGACAGGTAGTCATTGATAAAGGGGTATAATTTCATGTTTGGCCCGCTGGTTGGTCTTTTTACTGCGTTGTTGGTGCTTATAACGAAGTATTCGTTTTCAAATTTCTTTAGTATTGGTATTAGCGTGTTGTAGTACTCATTGCTTATTTCTGCCCCGCCAAATGAGACTAGTATGTAGTCTTTTGGCAGTCCGTGTTCTTTTCTTGTTTCTTCTTCGCTTTTTACTTCGTTTGGTTTTTGCCTGATTATTAAATCAGTGAATTTTACTTTGCCACCCATATCGTATCGTTTGATTGTTGGCGATAGTACTAGGTCGTTTTTTCTTAGTACTCGATCTATTAATATCCTTATTACTGATGCTTGCCCGTCTAGTTTGGCGTCTCTTAGCTCGCTTGGTATTAGCTGGTAGTCTTTTATTGTCGGTATGATGTTTGATAGGAATGCGTTTTTTATGTTGGCGTACTCGGTGAATAGTAGGCTTACTGGTTCTGTGTCGCTGATTATCACGTCTGGTTTGAATTCATTGCTTGCTTTTTTTATTGTGTTGTAATCGTTTATCATGTTTAGTGGTAAGTCCACGTTTTGTAGTAGTGTTTGTATCCATGAAAACCCGCTCATTATCGTGCCTATTTTGAAGCTGTTTATTCTTGTGGGGTTGGCGCCTTTTTTCTCGAAGTACTTGTACGCGTCGTCGCTTGCGACTATTTTGTTTTCGCTTTTTAGTTCTTTTATTATCGCGTCGCACCTTGTGGCATGCCCTAGTCCGTAGCCGTACACACTGAATAATACTTTTTTGGTCATAGTGCTGTGAAACACTCCGCGTATTTGTTTTTGCTTCGTATGCCGTACGTGATTGCTTTTAGTAGTATTAGTGGTTTTAGCAGTGTTATAATGCTGTGCTGGCTTTTGATTAGGTTTAGTGCTTGCATTTTTTTGTCAAATGTTTTAGTGATGTCGTAGTGTACTTTTAGTCCTTTTTGGAAGTTGAAGAAGTTGATGTCAAATGTTAGTATTCTTGTGTTGATGAATGTTTCTTTTACTGCTTGTACTGTTAGGTCGTGGACTGCTCGGTGGTCTGGGTGCCCGTCTGTTATTGTGTGCGTGAATATCGTGTTTGGTTTGTAGTGTTCGATTATTCTTTTTAGTTTTTTTAGTGTTTCATTGTAGTCTTTTTTTATTTCCATGTCGTGTAAGCCCATGAAGTAGGTTTTCTTTACACCTAGTAATTCTTCGCATGCCCGTGTCTCGGCTATTCTTTTTGTTTTGACTTCCCTGCTTTCTTTCCAGAATGGGTATTTGTCGCCGTAGCTAAAGATTATTGATATCACGTCTTCTTTTTCGCTTATTTTCGCTATGGTGCCGCCTACGCCGATTACTTCATCGTCTGGGTGCGCCGCGCATATTAGTACTGTCATGTTATTGTTTATCCTATTAGTCCTCTTTTTAAATATTTTTGATAGAAACCTATTTAAATGAGTATTTTCCATCTTCTTTTTATGAATGTTACTGGGGCTAATTTGTTTCTTAAGGAGCGAGTTAAAGAGTTTAAGAGTTATACTTTACCTAAGCGTAATAAGCTTGTTGAGCCTTTTTTTGTAAGCACTGCTCGTGAGCGTGTTAATTCTTTTAATGATATTTTATTTGATGCTATTGCTAATTACCCTACTGAGGTTAATGCTGTTAAAGTGAGTTCAACTTTTTCTCTTAAAGAGCTTACTGATTATAATAATCGTTTGTACACTACTTATGATTGGCATGTTTTTAGGCAGTATTTTAATGCTTTATTTGATAAGTCAATTCCAAGTGTTGTTGATTATGATTTTGTTTTACCTTTGCCTTTTAATCATTATACTGGTGTTGTTAGTAATTCTTTTTCAACTAAGTCTCATTCAGTTAGGCAGGGTGGTTCTTTTTTTGATAATATTGAGGCTCGCTTATTGAGTTTGCCTTATATTAATCTGCGTCTTGGTTCTTCTAATGCTGGTTTGTTGTTTAATAATATTAATTCAGTTGAGTTAGTTAATGTTGATGATGATAATCTATCACCGGTTATTGATTTTGGTGGTAATTTAGCTCCTTGTGGTTCTAGTGTTAATCGTTATTTGAATTTTAGAGGTTTTTTCAAGACTATTGGTGAGAGCGTTTCATTGCCTGAAATGGGTACTTATTTGCTTGATTATATTAATATGAATAAGGGTGTTTTAGATGGATTTGTTGTTGTTAATATTGATTCATCACCTGTTCTTTATGAGTTTAAGAATTTTAATTATTCTGGCAATTTTGGTGATTTGGTTAAAATGCCTGAGGATAA
>Ga0208375_1001113_pt1 | contig 32181 bp, 29 predicted proteins | sample RifOxyD1_FD_184038 | JGI IMG/M metagenome (GOLD analysis project Ga0208375, IMG submission 184038) | Soil microbial communities from Rifle, Colorado - Rifle Oxygen_injection D1 (SPAdes) | ecosystem: Environmental > Terrestrial > Deep subsurface > Rock core/Sediment | place: Rifle, Colorado...
CAATCGGCACGGGAGATTACGTCCCTTCCTTTTGATGCGTTCGCCATCGGCGGGCTCTCCATCGGTGAGTCGCCGGAGCTGATGCAGAAGATGGCCTATTTCACGGCTCCGTTTCTCCCGGTCGACAAACCGCGTTATCTGATGGGCGTTGGGCGCCCTGAGGATCTCGTAGAAGGCGTTCGCGCCGGGATTGACATGTTCGATTGCGTGATGCCGACCCGCAATGCGCGAAATGGTCAGCTCTTTACTTCCCAGGGCAAGATCAACATCAAGAACTCGAAATATGCGGATGATCCGGGGCCGCTTGATCCAGAGTGCCCTTGTGAAACGTGTACGCAGTATTCCAGGGCGTATCTCCGACACCTCTTCATTTGCCGTGAGGTTTTGTCGGCCCGGCTCAATACGATCCATAATCTGACCTACTATGTTCGGCTCATGACAGAGATGCGAACGGCAATTTTGGAGAATCGGTTTGACGATTGGATTAAATCTTTCTATACCAAATCAAGGCACTAGAAGTTTTGTGGGCCGTTTGTACTGTTTCGTTCGGTTTGACGTTCATTTGAAAGGGACTATGCGTAAACTTTATCATTCGACGGTATCTCATCTTCTGAATGTTTTCTTCCTGCTTGTGTTCTGGGCGGCTTCGGCTTTCGCCGAAGGTCCTGCGGTTCCCGCCGGGACCCCTGGTCCTGGCACCGTACCCGGCGGAGCTCCTCAACAGCCTGGAATCGGCGGTATGCTCGTTCCCTTTCTCGCGATGTTCGCGGTCGTCTATTTTCTCATGATCCGGCCGCAGCAGAAAAAAATGAAAGAGCAGCAAAAGATGATTTCCGCCCTGCAGCACGGTGATGAGGTCATCACCACTTCGGGGATTCTTGGCAAAATTACCGGCATTACCGAAAAAGTCGTTACTTTGGAAATCGCCGACAATGTCCGTATCAAAATCTTGAAAAGCCAAGTCGCTCAGGTCGTCAAAGGCCAAATCAAAGATCTCATGTAGGAGTCGACAAAATGACGCGAAGCTGGTGGAGCAAACTGTTACTATTGGTGTTTTTTACGGGGCTCTCGTGCGTGTATGTTTATCCCACGATCGCGAACCTGGACCTCGCGACGACGAAGTTCCCTTTCAAACAGAAGATCAACCTCGGGTTGGATTTGCAGGGCGGCCTCTATATGGTTCTAGGGGCGGACTTCAACAAGGTCTTCAAAGAGGTTATCACTCGAGATGCCGCAAGCCTTCAAGACCGGGCGAAAGAGAAGGGAATCGAACTGACGAGCGTCAAGACGGTCACCGAAGGCCTGCCTGCCGATGATCCGCACATTGCCGTGGAGTTTAATCCTGCCAAACGCGATGAACTCTATAATTTGATAAAAAATGAATTCTGGAGATTTCGTCTGGCCGATGAAAAGCCGGGCCGCTTCGAAGTCGGCATCGCACGCGACTATCGCGTCGAGGTCCGTGAACGGACGATCAATCAGAGCATCGAAGTCATTCGGAATCGAATTGACGAATTCGGCGTAGCCGAACCGAGCATCGCGAGTCAGGGGACTGACCGGCTGGTCGTCGAGTTGCCGGGCGTGCGCGAAATCGATCGCGCTAAGGATCTGATCGGACGAACCGCTAAGCTTGAGTTCAAGATCGTCAATGATAAGGCCATGGGCCCTGCCCAAGTCGCCGAACTCGTAGCCGAAATCGAAAAGACGAATAATCTTTCTTACAAAGAAGGTCAGAAATTCTCGGAATACGTCAAAAAAGTGAATGACTTTGCCAAAGGAAAAATCCCCGAAGGCAACGAGATTTCCTTCGAACGAACCAAGAATGCGGCCGGCCAGGAAACCTCCCGGATTCCGTATTTGCTTTTTTCGAAAACCGAAGTAACGGGCGACGAACTCTCGGACGCGAGTGTTCAGTTCGACCAGGAGAACCGGCGGCCTTACGTCGCGTTTTCTCTTAAACCGCGCGGAGCTACCCAGTTTGAAAAACTGACGGGCGACCACATTCAGGAACGGCTCGCGATCGTTCTCGACAACATCGTTCATTCCGCTCCCGTCATTCAGACCCGGATCGGCGGTGGTCATGGTCAGATCACACTCGGTCGCGGCGATGGCGACGCGGTCATGAAAGAAGCGAAGGACCTCGCAATCGTGCTCCGGGCCGGAGCTCTTCCCGCGCAGCTCGAATTTCTCGAACAGCGGGTGGTCGGGCCTTCTCTCGGGCAGGACTCAATTAACAAAGGCGCTTTTGCCGCGTTCATCGGGGCCATCGCGGTCTTCATCTTCATCGCGTTCTATTACCGCGGTAGCGGGCTGATCGCGGCATTTTCACTTTTGCTGAACGTTTTGTTCGTTCTTGCGATTCTGGTCGGTCTTGAAGCCACGCTGACGTTGCCGGGCATCGCGGGTATCGCCCTGACGGTTGGCATCGCGGTTGACTCGAATGTCGTTATCTATGAACGAATACGAGAGGAATTGAGACTAGGTAAGAAAGCGCACGGCGCGATCGAGGCTGGATTCCAGAAAGCGTTCAGAACGATTTTGGACGCGAACGTTACCAATGCAGCGGCCGCCATCGTTCTCCTGATGTACGGAACGGGCCCGATCAAAGGGTTCGCCGTCACTATGTTGATCGGAATCGTGACGACGTTGTTCACGGCCGTTTTTGTCTGCCGGTTGATCTTCGATGCGTATCTCAGGCGCATGGAAATCAAAGGCCAGGAAAGCATTAGCATCTAACCGAAGGAATACCTCATGTTTCAACTGATTCGCCCGGACACACAATTCGACTTTGTAGGCAAACGGCACATTTGGGTCAGTATTTCGGCGCTGGCAATTCTGGCCACCGTGATCCTGTTTTTCACGAAAGGCCTGAATTACGGGATCGATTTTACCGGAGGAGCAGAAGTCCAGATCAAAGTCCCAGCTGCATGGGATATCGGGAAGGTCCGTTCAGAGCTGGATAATGCGGGGCTGAAGGGCCTTCGCGTCCAACAGATCGGCGAGCCGAGCGCTCACGAATTCCTCGTCAAGGCTCAAGGAGATGAAAGCTCCCTGAATCAGGTTTCTTCGCAGATTGATGGGGCTCTCTCCAAGTCGCTTCAACCCAAGGAGTACGATATCCAGCGGGTTGACGTCGTCGGGCCGGCGGCCGGGAGTTCGCTTCGGATCAGCGGCTTTCTCTCGATGTTTTATGCGCTTCTTTGCATTCTCGTTTACGTGACGATTCGGTTTGATTACCGCTACTCGCCGGGTGCGGTGATCGCGCTCTTTCACGATACGGTGATTACGCTAGGTGTCTTCATTTTGACCCAGAAGCAATTCGATCTTCAGATCCTGGCGGCACTCCTGGCTTTGATCGGCTATTCCAACAATGACACGATCATCGTTTATGATCGCGTGCGAGAAACCGTTCAGAACCATCCCGAGATGAAAATCCGAGATGCTGTCAATCGTGCCATTAATGAGACGCTCGCACGCACTATCCTGACGTCGATGACCACTTTTTTCACGGTCTTCGCCCTCTGGACATTGGGCGGAAAGGTCATCCAGGATTTTGCTTTCACGCTGATGGTAGGAATTATCGTGGGGTCTTACTCTTCCATTTTCGTGGCAAGCGCGCTGGTCGTTTGGATTACCGAATATCAGGCTAAACGCGAGGCCAGAATGGCGGCTTCGCCCAAAGCGAAAAGCCGAAAGAACAGCCCGGGCGCGATGCGCGCACAGCCGAAGCTTCAGTCCTAAATGAAAGATTCCGCCGGTCGACTCTGGAAGCTGAGGTTGGAGAATACCGGGTTGAGCGAGCGGATCCCGTTGCTTCAGAAGGAAACGGGGCTTTCGAGCCTGGCCGTTCAAGTTTGCGTGATGCGCGGACTTTCGACTTCGGAGGCGATTCAGAAATTTCTGAATCCCAAGTTCGAGTCCCTTTCGTCTCCTTCGACGATTCGAGATATGGATCGCGCCGTTTCGCGGCTTGCCGAAGCAAGGGCAAGGGGTGAAAAGATTCGTGTGTTTGCCGACTATGATGTCGACGGAACAGCCGGAGCAGCGCTCCTGACTTGGGTGTTCAGGGACTTCGGGATGACTTTTGACGTGCGTCAGCCGGATCGGTTCAAAGACGGATATGGTTTGAATGTCCGGGCCGTCGAAGAAGCCGCCGAAGAGGGTGTCCGGGTTCTTCTCACTGTTGACTGCGGTATCTCGAGCTTTGACGCGGCGGAACGCGCTCAGACGCTCGGCATTGACCTGATTGTGGTGGATCATCACCAGCTTGACCCAAAACGGGGTCTGCCACCCGCGGTGGCCGTGGTCAATCCGCAACGGGACGATTGCCCAAGCGGTCTCAGGCAGCTTTGCGGCTGCGGGGTTGCTTATTATCTGGTGATCGCCCTTCGTGTTCGGGGCCGCGAAGAGGGTTGGTTTCCGCCGGGAACCCCTGAACCGAATTTGCGTCAGCATCTGGATCTTGTGGTGATGGCGACTGCGGCCGATATGGTTCCGCTCGTGGGCGACAACCACATTTTGGCGCGGCACGGCCTCGAGGTATTAAAGAATTCAAAAAAGCCGGGTGTACGAGCGCTTCTCGAAGCAGCGGGGCTGGGTTCCAGGGAAGTCAGCCCCGGGCACCTCGGGTTTGTTCTCGGCCCTCGAATCAACGCCTCTGGCCGGATGCAATCCGCGAGTATCGCGCTTGATCTTCTGACGACGCTCGATCCTTCGATGGCGACGCGGCTTGCGCAGGAGCTCGAACGTCTGAATGCTGAACGGGCGGAGATTCAGAATAAAATCTGGGACGAAGTTCGGGTCAAAGTGGAAAAGGGGATATCCGAAGGGCATTTCCAGCACGGCGTCGTTGTTGCCGACCCGGGCTGGCACGAGGGAGTTGTCGGAATCGTCGCGACCCGCGTGACTGAGACTTTTCATCGACCTGCGGCGGTGATCGCATTGAAGGAAAACATCGGAAAAGGGAGCGTCCGGTCCTATGGTGGCAAGGATGTGCTTGCCGCGCTTCGTGAAAGTTCTTCAGTCCTTCTGGGTTTCGGAGGGCATAAGCATGCAGCGGGGCTTTCGATTGTCCCGGAGCGGGTCGAGACTTTCACGCGGCTTTTTGACCAAGCGCTGGCGAGGGCGCCGCAAGATCTCGAGGTTCAGCCTCTCCTTGTGGAAGGGGAGTGCAAGGTCCACGAATTTGACGTCGCGACTGTCGCGGAATTAGAGAAGCTGGGGCCTTTTGGCCCCGGCAACCCCGAGCCGGTCTTCGTCTTTCGTGCGACAGTTCGGGGACAGCAGGTCATTAAGGGGCGTCACGTAAAGTTCAGTCTGGGATCTTCGACCGATTTTTCAAAAGAGTGTAACGCCATTGAGGCGATTTGGTTTCATGCCGCAGAGCGCAACATTACTCCCGTTACGGGTGAGGATGGCGAATGGGCTGGCGTTCCAGAACTGAACCGTTTTCGCGGCAAAGTCACTCCCACGATTCGCATCAGAGACTGGCGCAAAATTTTGATGCCGGCGTCGCGCGAGTAACACAAATATAACCGTCCGAGCGCTTGACTAAATAAGGGCGCTCGATGACACTGACGGGAAGTATTTGGTCCTCAATTCCGTTGCGGAGGGTGCATGCAACAGAGTTCTCACTGGCTCAAGTTTTTGATCTTTTCGTTCCTGATTTGCTCGATGACCGAGGCGGGGGCGATCGCGGCGATTCGCGCCAGGCTCACTCAGCAACATGCTCCCGGTGAACTTGTCGTAAAAATCCGACAACCCGGCGCAAAAACGCTGCTGCAGTCAAACGCGGTCACGACGTTGCAGAGCCGGCTCGGTGCTCATTCCGTTATCGACGTGAAACCCTTCAAGACGGACCGTGAACTTTTGAAACTCCGAATGGCCAAAGACGAGGACGTATCGAAAGCCGTTGCGATCCTCTCGGCTGAACCCTCGGTCGAATATGCCGAACCCAATTACATGTTTTACGTCCTGGATGACGGGATCCCAAACGACCCTGATTTCGTGAAAACCTGGGGTATACATAACACGGGCCAGAAGGACGCGGCAGGACAGATCGGGACTCCGGGGGCCGACATTCGGGTCCTTCCTCTCTGGCAGCAGGGTTTTCGTGGCAGCCGTAATATCGTCGCTGCCGTGATCGATACCGGCATTCAGTGGGATCATCCGGATCTCGCGGCCAATCTCTACTCCAATCTTGGTGAAGCGGGTGATTTGGCCACAAACGGACAGGATGATGACGGCAACGGCTTCGTCGACGATCTTCATGGCTGGAACTTCGCGCGAAACAACAAGGATTCGAACGATGATCACGGCCATGGGTCACATTGCGCCGGCACGATCGGCGGAGTGGGGAACAATGGGATCGGTGTTTCGGGAGTGAACTGGGAAGTATCCCTGATGCCCGTGAAATTCCTCGATGCCAGTGGTGGAGGCACTCTCCAGGCCGCCATTGAAGCCGTCAATTATGCGCGCATGATGAAAGTCAATCTGATGAGCAATAGCTGGGGAGGGAGTCAATTCGCGCAATCACTGAGCGATGCCGTGAAGAGGACGGAAGAAGCCGGGATTATTTTCGTGGCAGCCGCCGGGAACGACGGCACCAGCAATGACACGGGCCCGTCCTATCCCGCAAACTTCCCTTTCGGCAATATCATCTCGGTCGCGGCTACCGATAACAAGGACAATATCGCCAACTTCTCGAACTGGGGAGTCAACTCGGTCCACGTAGCGGCTCCAGGGGTACAAGTTTACAGCACCGTCAAAGGCGGCAAATACGCCGCATTCAGCGGCACCTCAATGGCGACGCCCCATATTGCCGGGATTTCGGCGCTTCTGCTTTCAGTCAATCCGAACTGGGATTTTGCCGAGGTCAAACGAAGATTGATCACCACCAGTGATCCCGTGCGAAACCTAAGCCGAAAAGTGATGGCCAAAGGACGTGTGAACGCTTACAACGCGCTTCATGGAATCGTTCCTCCCTCCATCGATCCTGATGAGTCGCTCTGGAAGGACGTCCCCGTCACGATCGAGTCGGTTCATCCCTATGCTCCTAAATCCGATCTGACCTTTAATGTCGAGCACCCAGGTGCCAAATACATTCGGGTGCATTTCGAAAAGATCGGAACGGAACCCGGGTATGACTTTGTCCGACTGGAAACCCGCTCAGGCGAGATTCTGGAAAAATTGTCGGGCGAGCACGCGAATTATCTGACCACCTATATCGTTGGCGATTCCGCCACTATTCGTTTAACGTCGGATGTCAGCGTGAATGGCTATGGGTTCAAAGTCGATCGAATTCAAGTCATCATGCCGTAGCCGTTTGACAGAAGATGAGAAGAGCTAACCTGATTCTGGCGGTTTTACTGAGTTTAAGTTTTTCTGGGCTTTCGCATGCATCACCGGCTCCAGTGACCTCGCCCTCGACCAGCCCGTCTGCAAGTCCTTCGGCAACAAGTCCCTCGGCAGTGCCGACCCCCGTTGTGAGTTTTGGTCCGAGTCCCTCGCCACGGCCGTTATTGATTTCGCCTGCTGAGGCGTCGAAGATTCTCAAGGAATTCACGCGCGCGCTCCGGTCCGAGGCCAAAGCCCTGGCACACCGGCAGAAATTTGACCTTAAGGAGTTGAAAGCTTCTCAGGCAGCCCGGTTGAGGGAATGGGAAAGCAGCGAACGCAAAGCCCGTCACCGCTTTTTTGCGGAGAACAAGGTTCCTGCAGAAAGACGGGTCTATGTTCGCGATTTCGTCGCCCGGCGCAAAGCGCTTTTGCAAATGATGAAAGACGAGAGGAAGGCGCGCGAACGCGAGCGCGACTCTCGTTTAAGTGCGCTCAAGCAGGATCAGGCGAGCCGTTTAAAGGAATTTCAAAGCTATCTCAGTCGCGGCGAACGACCTCCCGAGCAACTTTGGCCGGCTCCCGGCAGGTGAGTGTCGCGTCTTGAGTGCCTGACCTTACGATCGCACCCGTTCCACGCTGATAACGCCTTTTTTCCCTTCAAGCGCGCTCGTGATCTTCTGCAGCTGCGAAAGATCACTGACCTCCACATCGAAAATCGCGATCGCTTTTTTGTCCTTTGTCGTGCGTACGTTGGCGGAGGAAATATTCACGCCCGAAGAGGTGATGGCTTGCGACATGAGCGCGAGGAAGCCGGGTTCGTCCAGCGAAAGAACCCGGATCTTGACGTGTCGCTTGATCAGCTTCTTTTCGGCCATATTCCATTGCACCTCGACCCGACGTTCCTGATCGTTGTCGATTGCCTTTGTGCAGGTTGCGGTGTGAATTGTGACTCCCCGCCCGCGCGTGATGAACCCGATGATGCCGTCTCCGGGGAGGGGATTGCAGCAGCGCCCGAATCGGATCAGGACGTCGTCAAGGTCGGCGACGGTGATCGCGTTCCGCGCTTCAGTCTTTCTCTTGGTTACATTGAAGACCTTCTTGAGAAAACTTTCGTCCTCTGCCTTGGCCGCTTCGGTTTTTCGCTCGAGCGCTTCCTTTGGTATCAGCAACGGGATGACATCATCCGCCAGAATCCGCGCGTACCCGATGCCGGTATAAAGTTCGTCAACCGTCCTCAGATTGTAATGTTGCGCGATTCGCAGCAGGTCGCCTGACTTTTCGGTCTTGGCGATCGTGAGTTCATAGGACCGGAGCGACTTTTCGAGAAGATCCTTGCCGAGTTCCTTCGCGCGATCCCGCTCTTGCTCCTTGATGAAGGCGCGGATCTTGGCTTTGGCCCGCGAGCTTCGCACTATCTTGAGCCAGTCTTTCGAGGGCGTCTGCGAGGACGAGGCGATAATCTCGACCGTATCGCCGGATTTCAAACGATGCTTCAGCGGGACGATCTTACCGTTCACCTTAGCGCCCACGCACTTGTTTCCGACATCGGTGTGGACGGCGTAGGCGAAATCGAGCGGGGTGGCGCCGTGCGAGAGTTGTTTGACCTCGCCTTTGGGCGTGAAGACGAAAACATCCTCGGCGAACAGATCGATTTTCACCGTCTCAAGAAATTCATTCGGGTCCGAAAGATCCTTGTGCCACTCAAGCAGGCGGTTGACCCATTCGACGTTCTCGCGGGAACGGCTGTCGAAGCGACCCTCCTTGTACTTCCAGTGCGCCGCGATGCCGCCTTCGGCGATCTGGTTCATGTCCTGTGTGCGGATCTGAATTTCAACGCGTTCGCCAGTAGTGCCGATCACGGTCGTGTGAAGGGACTGATAGGCGTTTGCCTTGGGCATCGCGATGTAATCCTTGAAACGACCCGGGACGGGCTTGAACGAGGCGTGAATGACGCCGAGGGCTTTGTAGCATTCCGTGATATTGTCGACGATGATTCGAAATGCGATGATGTCGTAGACTTGGTCGAAATCGACTTTGCGTCTTTCCATTTTGTTAAAAATGGAAAAAAAGTGTTTTGCGCGGCCGAAAACCTGCGCGACGATATCGTACTCTTTCAACTTTTCGTTCAAAAGTTCGCAAAAGTCATCGATGTATTTCTGGCGTTCACGTTTCGTTTTCGAGACTCGCTGGGCAAGCCGGTAATAAACGTCCGGATGAAGGTAGCGAAGACAAAGGTCTTCCAGCTCGAGCTTGATCCAGCCGATACCGAGCCGGTTGGCGATCGGAGCGTAGATGTCGAGCGTTTCCTGGGCGATAATCGCTTGTTTGTGCGGAGGCAGGTGCTCCAGTGTCTGCATGTTGTTCAGACGATCCGCGAGTTTCACGAGAATGACTCGAATGTCCTTGGCCATCGCCAGGATCATTTTTCGAAAATTTTCCGCCTGTTTTTCCTCGGAAGTCTTGAACGTCATCTGCGAAAGTTTCGTGACTCCGTCCACGAGGTCGGCGATGTCTTTTCCGAATTCCTTTTCAATCTGCTCCAGGGTCGCATGGGTGTCCTCGACCGTGTCATGGAGAAGCCCGACCGCGATGCTTGACATGTCCAGCTTGAGATTGGCGAGGGTCTGCGCGACTTCGGCCGGATGAATCATGTACGGTTCGCCGCTTGACCTGAGCTGTCCGCGATGAGCTTCTTCGGCGAAGCCGTAGGCTTTGCGAATAAGATCGAACTTCGCGTCCGGATAGTAACTCGCGACGGTGTTGCAGATCGACTCGAACGTCGCGTTGGGGTTAACAGCCATTGGACCCCGGCAGGCGCTGGCTAACGGCGCTCTTCAATTCCAAATAAGCGCGCTCCAGGTCATCGTTGATGATGACCAGATCGAATTCCCCGGTTCGCGCCATTTCAGCCCGGGCATTTTTCAGCCGGCGCTGAATTGTCTCTTCGTTGTCGGTCGCGCGTTTTCGAAGCCGGGCTTCCAGAGCCTCGACACTCGGCGGCGAGATGAAGACCAGGAAACAGTCTTTCCCGTACGTCTTGCGCAGAATAGCGGCCCCTTGGACATCGATATCAAACAAAACGGAACGTCCTTCGGCGAAAGCCGATTCGATGACTTCTTTCGAAGTTCCATAGTAATTTCCGTGGACCAGTGCCCATTCCGCGAAACGATCGGATCGTATGCGTTCCTCGAAATCGTCTTTGGCGAGAAAAAAGTACTCTCGGCCATCCTGTTCCTGCCCTCTCGGGGCGCGGGTGGTCGATGAAATCGAAAGCGTCAATTGGGGAAAGTCGCTCAAAAGCCTGTTACAAAGCGTTGTTTTGCCGGCACCCGAGGGAGCCGAAACGACGATGAGCTGAGTCATGGAGTTGCCGATAGGTTGGGGGCGTGGTCCAAAGCCGCCTGGCCCATCGCCCGGAACTTTTGTATGCGATCGGCGATCATCTTTTTGGGAGACTTCTTCGCTGCTTTCAAAAGCGGCTCGAAAGTTTTCAGCAAAGCTTCCCGGAGAAGCAGCGAGGCACCCGTGTGGTCGCGATGGGCGCCTCCCTTCGGTTCCGGGATAATCCCGTCAATCACGCCGAGTTTGAGCAGTTCGGATGGGCTCATTTTGAGACAGCCGCTGGCTTTTTCGGCAAATGCCGAATTGCTCCAAAGAATCGAGGCGCAGCTCTCAGGCGAGATGACCGAGTAGGTGCTGTATTCCTGCATCAGGACCGCGTCGGCCACCCCGATTGCGAGGGCGCCGCCTGAACCACCTTCTCCGATGACGACCGCCACGATCGGGACCGTCAGATTGAACATCGTTTGAATGCTTTCGGCGATTGCCTGCGATTGGCCGCGTTCTTCGGCTTCCAGGCCCGGATAAGCGCCTGGCGTATCGATGAAGGTAAGAATCGGCATTCTTGAGCGCTCGGCGAGCGCCATCAGGCGCATTGCCTTGCGATAGCCTTCTGGTTTTCCCATTCCGAAGTTGCGTTCCATTTTCTGTTTTGTCGTTCGGCCTTTTTGATGCCCCAGGATGAGAATGGAAGTTCGGTTTTTCTGATTCGCCGGATCGACGCTCGTCAAGACTCCTGGTTCAGCGGGTGGCCAGGTTGCCATTCCGCCCAGAATTGCTTCGTCGTCTCCAAAAGTGCGGTCGCCATGCAATTCCATAAAGTCCGGGAAGAGTGCATCCACGTAATCGCGCGTATATGGCCGGTTCGGATGCCGCGAGAGTTGGACCTTCTGCCAAGGTGTCAGCTTCGAATAGGTGTCTTCGATCAGTTGAATGACCTTCTTTTCGAGAATCGTGATTTCGTTGGAGAAATCCACGCCCTCTTGCTTGGCCAATTCCTGGAGATCGCGGAGCTTTTTCTCTAGGTTAACGATGGGCTTTTCAAATTCGAAAAATGGTTCCATGGAATGGCCCAAGCTAGCATGGAAGATCGTTCCAGTGAAGCCCCGCATTAGGCCGGGGAGCAATCCGGGAGAGGCCCTCTCACTGAGAGCGCCACCCCACCACTCTTCCGGCTTCGAAATAGACAATCCGCGTTGAACTGATGCTCCAGCGGCTAGAGAGCCCGTTATAGTAGGTCCATTTTTCGTTACCGAGGCGAGGATCTCCCGCTGTTTCGACTTCGCGTGGCTCGCCCCAAGCTGCCCGGACCTCCTGAGTGCTCATTCCGCGGATCAAATTGGCCTCGTTCAGCGCCCGTTGGAGTTGCTGTTCGCGGCGAAGCCGGCGCTCTTGGTCCATTTCAAGCTGTTCTGGCGTGGCTGCCTGAACCGCGTCGGTGGTCGAGGCTCGTGAGGTTGGAATTTTTTCAAAAAGGGCGCATCCAGAAGCAAAAGCGAGTAGAGAAAGGCTGATAAAAATAATCAGGCATCCAGAGATCTTCATAAACACCCTGATCTATTTAAGCATCGGAGTGACGTCGATCACAACTCTTTTCAGAACTTGAGGCTAACTGCGGACCCGGCTAATCTTATAAAGATGGCTGATTCCAATAATCCTCCGGATACAGGCTCTGATGTGGGTGCTATGGAAAAGCACCTTGAGGCCGAAACACCTGCCGCGGGAACGACCGGTCCATCTAATGATGGCAGTGCCAATGAGGGCAATGAAGCTGCGGCCGAGCAAGCTGAAGATGAACCTGAGCAACAAGGGGGTACCTCTTTAAGGCAACGGTTGCACATCCCTCAGTTTCGAATTCCGAAAAATGCGCGCGCCGAAAAATACTCGCGCGCCGTCCGTGACGTCATCGTGCAGATGTTCGAAGCAGTGCGGGGCGGCGATCTTCCGAGCCGACGAATGGCGATTCTTTTCTTTGTCGGAGTGCTCGGAGTCGTGATCGTTCTATCGATCGTTTATGAACGCTACATTCGATATCAGGACCTGCGAAAATATCAAAGTACCGCGGCGGAGCAGACGTCCAGGAACCTCGGAGAATTTATTCAAAAGCAGGCTGAACATGCGAAGCATAAATTCAGTACGCTCACGCTCGGCAAGTTCACCGTCGATATCGCACCGATTGACTCTCCGCGCCCGGTTCGCGGGGTCAACAGTGTGGCTGAGGTCGAGATTGTGATCGAATGCGACAGCAAGGAAACCCGCTATTTCATCGAGGACAATCTCGCCCGAGCCCAGGATCAGATTACGAATGTTTTCGCTTCCCTGACGCGAGACGATCTTTTGTCCCGCGATGGCAAGAAAAAGCTGAAGGCACGATTAATAGAAAAGCTGAACGGCTGGCTCCCGAGCGGCAAGGTCCAGGACCTCTTTTTCAATGACCTCGTGATCAGTTAAACTGACCGACTCCAGCCTCGGATGAGCATGACTCAAGCCACGGCCAAGTTTTCACATTCCAAAGAAACCCGGCTTTTGGGCCCGCAGACCTTATGCCTCTTCAGCATTTCGAAAAGGGTGCTTCGCGCGACTCCGAGTATTTTGGCCGCGTTCGCGCGATTTCCTTTTGCCAGACGAAGAGCTTTCAGCAGCAGCACGCGTTCCATTTCAGCGAGGGTGAGGACGGCGGCCCCCAGCTCAATGCTTGGGTTTTGACTGACGTTCTGGGGTGTGAGGAGAAATTCGAAAGCTTCTTCGCCGAGAGTGGGGGTGAAGGGGCCCGCCAGGCCGCTCGCGCGTTCAATGGCATGCCGCAGTTCGCGAACATTTCCCGGCCACGAGTGTGCCTGGAGCCGGAGCAGCGCGCGGGGCGAGATGCTTCTCTGGAGTTCGCCGGCGAAACGACGGGCGAGCATCTCAATGTCCTCGGGGCGCGACCGGAGTGGCGGGATTTCAATCGTAACGGATGCGAGCCGATAATAGAGGTCGCGTCTGAATTTTCCTTCTTCGACGAGCTTATTCAGCGGGTGATGGGTCGCGCAGAGCAGTCGAACGTCAGCGCGGGAGGGACGATCGGCGCCGACTGGGCGGATCTCGCCGTTTTCGAGAAAACGGAGGAGCTTTACCTGAATATCGAGGGGAAGGTCCCCGATTTCATCCAGAAAAAGCGTGCCGCCATGAGCCTGCATCAAGGCTCCGGGACGGTGGTGAATCGCGCCCGTGAATGCACCTTTGACGTGGCCGAAAAGTTCGCTTTCAGCGAGAGAAAGAGGGAGGGCACCGCAGTGGAGCGGGACGAACGGCCCGGCGGCGCGCTCGCTCCAGGCGTGGACCAGGTGGGCGAGGACCTCCTTTCCGGTTCCGGTTTCTCCGGCGAGATAGATCGAAAGCGGAGTCGCGGCGGCTTTCTTGGTCATCCAAAGAACGCATCGGCCTTCGTCGGAGCGGGTGAGCCAATGGGAAAAACCGGATGGCTGCGCGGGCAGAGCATCGTTTCGCGAGCTGGTCTCCAGAACCAGCTTTGTTTCTCCGAGCTTGAACGGCAGCCCGATGGGTAAATGGCTCTCTCGAATGGACAAATCACCAAGGAGGCAGGCCGGCGCGTTTTGAGGGATTTTAAGCCAGTACGGCGAAGTTTCCCCGCCTTTTGCCATTCCGCTCAGGGGCACCAGACTCGGAGCTGGCGTCAGAATCGCCGCTTCCAGCGCGGCTGTCGGATCGCGAAGCGGAATGGAAGCCGATTCGCCTCGTCCCAGGATCACGGTTCCTTGAACCGGCAAGATTCTCGTTTCACCGGAGGGATCTTGAATTCGGATTTGCCACATACATTTTTCTCCTTTTCTGTTGTGTTCGGAGCGGGCTTTGAGCAAAGGACATTCCGAGTCGTCTCGGGTTCAGATCCAACATCCTTTTTGGAGACTTCGGGGACGCGAAGACTGATTTTTAATGGTTTTTCGAACAGGTTCACCCGGTTTGCCATTCGCTTTTGGTATTCGTTTCCGGTAAACAAATGAAAAAGCGGTTCAGATCTCAACTGACTGTTTTACGGGTGAACCGAGGTAATCATCATGGCGGGCGAGTTTTTGGTGACTGTGGGCGATGCGGCTCAGTTGCCGGATCTATTGAAAGGTGAGTTTCTGAAGGGCAATCGGCAACCTCGAATTGCCATGGTCGGGCGATCGAACGTGGGCAAGAGTTCCCTGATCAATGCACTGATCGGAGGTCGCCTGGCACAGGTCAGTAACGAGCCTGGAAAGACCCGAAAAATTCATTTCTATCTTTGGAAAGAGGCCGCCCGGATCATCGCGGATCTGCCTGGTTTCGGCTATGCCCGCACTTCCCATGATGAACGTAATCGCTGGGCCGAATTCATTCGAGCGTATCTGGATGCTGATGAAAATCTCGAACGGGCGTTCATGCTGCTTGATTCGCGGCATGGTCCGACCGAACTGGACGCCGAAGCGATCAGGTTCTTGAGTTTAAACGCGATTCCAGTTACTTTCATTTTTACAAAGGTGGATACCCTGAAGACGCAGTCCGAACGGGCATCACGCCGCAAAGCAGCGAGTCTGGCGCTTCGCCAGCTTGGCTTTGATCCCGAAGGCGCGTTTTGGGTTTCGAGCCGGTCAAAAGAAGGGCTCCATCTTCTCATTCGCGAATTGGGAGCTGGTCGTTCATAGGTCTGAAAGGGGCTTTTGTGACAAGTCAGGTTGCAGTCGCCATGTTGATTGAGTTTCTGATGATCGGAGTGACCAGTTTGCTTCTGATCCAACCTGTGGGAATTTTCGGGATCGGCCCCTCGCGCATCAGATCTGTTTCAACCTGGGGCGGAATGGTCATGCTTTGCGTGACCTTTTGCTGGTCTGTTATTTTTGGGTGCGTTCTTTTCCTGAATTCAATGACTTTGAAAATTTGATCGGGGTTTCTTATGCCGTCCATCGCAGTCGGAATCACCGCTCCCTCGTCCAAAGTCCCGAATACGGAATTTCAACTCGGGATCGAGCAGATCGAGGAAGCCGGTTTCAAAGTCCATGTTCACCCGCAGTGCCGGAAGGGGCACTGGTTTTTTGCCGGAACGGACGAAGACCGCGCGCAAGCTTTTTTCGATTACGCCATGGACCCGCGATTTTCGGTACTATGGTGCGCCCGCGGCGGCTATGGAGCAACACGGCTCCTGCCGCTGCTTGATCGCATGACCTTCGAGCGGGGAATCCCCGAAAAGAAACTTCTCGTCGGGTTTTCCGATATCACCGCGTTGATGGAGTATACCCGCAATAAATGGGGCTGGGCGACTCTTCACGCGCCGATGCCGGGACTGAGAAAATTTTGCACCCTGAAAGCTTCGGAATGGAAAGGCTTGTTGCAGTGGATTCGCGGAGGGCGCGCTGAAAATCCGTGGGGATCGAAGCCGCTCCGCTTTGTCGGTGAGCCGCCCAGGAGCGACATTCGTGGCGAGCTGATCGGGGGCAATCTTACGGTCTGGTCTTCGATGCAAGGCACGCCGTACATGCCGCGCGTGAACGGCAAGATTATTTTCTTTGAGGATGTCGATGAAGCGCTTTACAGGATTGATCGCATGATCCATCAGCAGATGTCCTCGGGCGCGTTGTCAGGCGCGAAAGCGGTTATTCTCGGGAATTTTCAAAATTGCAAAGACACGATTCCGAAAGTGATCGTCGTCAAGCCGAAACCGAAGGATCGGGACCGGGCGGTTCGCATGCCGAAACCGGAGGAGCTCGGCCCGCTTCGCAAGCACCTGAACGAAGAAAAGATGATCCCGCAACTCTTCGGTCAGATTCGGGAGAGGCTCGGCATCCCGGTGGCGTATGGGCTGCCGGCAGGGCATGGCCCGGGCCGTGTCGCGCTTCCGCTTGGAGGCGAGTATCGTTTGAGAGCCGATGGCCGTTTCGAGCTTTTGGGCTGGAATTGGTCCGGGCCTACGCAATAGTTCATGACCTGGTTCCCAGATCGAGATACAAAGCTGTGCATCTCCCTTTCGCTCCGGCCGGGAAGTTTCGGAACCCGGTTCCACAACTTTCTGTACCGGGAGCTCGGTCTGAATTACCTCTACAAGGGATTCGCGATTCACGAGCTGCGGCCCGCGATTGAGGGCATTCGCGCTTTCGGGATCCGCGGCAGCGCTGTTTCGATGCCTTTCAAAGAATCATGCATGGAGTTCCTGGACGAGCTTGATCCGATTGCGAAGGCGATTGGCGCGGTGAATACGATTGTGAACACGTCGGGTCGCCTGAAAGGCTTCAATACCGACTACGCGGCGGTCGTGAAGCTTCTTTCGGACCGGCGCGTTCCGCGCGACTCGAGGTTCGCCCTCGCCGGCAGCGGAGGGATGGCGAAGGCGGTTCTTCACGCGTTAAATGATTTGGGATTCAAAACCGGGACGATTTACGCGCGTAACGAGTGGAACGGGCAGGCTCTGGCAAAAGCATACGGTCTGGGTTGGCAATCACAGTCCGCCTCAGACATTTTACGTCCCGAACCGAAGTTCTTGATTAATACGACGCCAATCGGCATGGCCGGAGCAAAGGAAGCCGCGCAGCTTCCTTTTTCGGAATTATCGATCCGGAACGCGGAATTTGTTTTTGACGTCGTCGCGAGTCCTCCCGAGACGCCGTTCATCCGGTATGCGCGGGAGTTGCGGAAAGCAACGTTCACGGGGGCGGACGTCATCGTGCTTCAGGCTGTTGAACAGTTCGCCCTCTACACCGGCATCAGACCTGATGAAGAGCTCATTCGGCGCGCCGCCCAGTTCGCGCTGCTCACCTGAGTTTTAGGGATCTTTCTCTTTTGCGCCGTGTTGGCAGCAGCGAGCAGGAATAAAATTTGAATAGAGCAGGCAGCGTTCGGGACGTTACAAGCATGTCGCGTCCGAGCCGATGAATTAGCAAATCAACACTGAAGAGGAAAATAAGATGAAATACTTAGTTGCAGTTATGTTCGTGGCCCTTGCCACTACGGCATTTGCCAATACTCCCGACAACAATCACAACGGGAAAGCGCTTGAATTTAATTGTCTGTTCGAATCCCCGGCTACCGGCAAGCTTCCCGCGGCGACTTGTCAAGCCCGCGGTGTTCTCTGCGAAGAGAACGACGTGCAGAACGTGAACAGGTGCCGGGAAGATGAGAAGATTCTCATGGTCCGCTGCAGTGACGGTTATGTCCTGGTCGATCGCGATGCGAAAGTTCATGCCACGATGGACGATCTCGCGATCATCGGCAAGGAAAAGGGCGATCGTTCGATCGTCACGATTCGGGATCTCGAGAGGAATCATCAGCATCGTTTCGGCGCTGAACTTGTCAATATCCTGAGAAACGGCGACACCTTCCGGCTGTTCGGCGAATGCAAAGTCGACTTCAAGAAAGAGGAGAATCATCCGACTCCATAATCTCCCGCGAGATTATCTCCTGAGGGGGAAGCGGTTTCACCGCTTCCCTTTTTTTTGTGCGCTGCTATCGATAGTAATACGTCAAGGAGAGTAGAAACGAAATTGACGGGGTTGAGGTCACGAGGCGGGTCATTTCAATCCCGAAATTAAAGTCCTGGTTCAGCATTTCAAAGATACCGAGTTCGTAAATCGATGTGTTTTCTATATCCGGTCGGATCGGCCAATCGTTTCGATATGCAGCCAGGAATCCAATCGGCAATCCTAGTTCAGGTTGAAAATTCGTGCTAAGCGCGATTCCGGCGCGAATCGAACCATCATCGATCTTCGGTAAATCAGAGCTGGTCGTATTCGAAAACACACGGCTGAGTTCTGCGCTTATCCCGAACGTGGGGCTCAGGGCAGCCGCCGCGAGAAGTCCGGGTTTTAACTGGAAAGTAGAAGTTGAGCTGAGAAAGTCCGCTGCTTCGGCTTTCGTCATGATGCTCTGGGCGACGGCGTTCAGTGGCGAAAAACTGCCGCCGCTCTGAGAGCGAATTCCGATGGTCGGGGTCAGAGCTAGCCAATCTTCTTTCAAAACCGGAATTCGAATCGTGCCTGAAAGTCCATAAGAATAGTTAGCTCCGAGTACGAGTGCGGAGTAGCCGTCGGCTCCGAAAATTTCCGAGGCATCGATTCCAAATTCAAATCCGATGTCTCCGACTCTAAACTGCCCGGTGAATGAGGGCGTCAGCCCGGCGGCCTTTATGTCGGATTCCATGCCGTTCACATGAATCGTGGCGAACGCTCCTTCAAGCGATGAACGAACATAGGGAGCACTGAAGGCTGTCGGCACCAGGGCGCTCATCAGGAAGTGGTGTCCGGAGAGATATCGAGAACTTCGAACTGAATAGGCAGGCTTCGGATTGACGGGCGTATTTGCTCGCGGTTGTGCCTCACCCAAATAGCTGGCTATGGCGAAGTTCTGAGAGGCCAGAAGGAATGCCACTGAGATGAAGACGTGTTTCCACATGTATAAAGAATATGCAGTTGGTGTTCGGTTGTCATCAGGTGTTGTTCATAATTTCAAGGCGATAGCATTGGGCCATGCCGGTCTAATGGTTGCAAACTATCTCCGGGTGTTTATTTGAGGGGTTTTCGAATGCGAACAATTGTTTTTGTAATAAGCGTTCTGCTCTTATGTTCCGGATCGGCTCAAGCCTCATTAACTTTGCCGCAAATCAAGGCACAGGCCGAGAGAGCCGCCGCGCGTAAGGCTGAGCTTGACCGAATAGCTCGCGAGCAACAGGCCGCGCTTGAGAAGGCTGCCGCCGAGGCACTCGCCAAAGCAAAAGAGGCTCTCGCGAAGACTGGAACGCGTGTGAAGGATGATGTGCTGGATGCCAAGCACCGGTTTATCGAAGAAATCGTCTGCGAAGTCAGCAATTTGAAAACCTCGGATCAGGTTTCTGGAATCATTGCCGGGAACCTCTTAGAGGGAAAGTTGACCCTGAAGCTTGGGTCGGTGGCATCCGAAGAACAGCCCGGCGAGAAACTCGCGATTCGATTTGTATCGAGTCGATCGGAGGACGGCGACTCCGTTCGTTTTCAGATTATTGATCTCAACAAACCCGATCAAAAATTGACTCGATCAGTGAAACTGGAACAACTCGGGCTTCAAACTGAGTGCAAGAAACAGAAAAGAGTTGAAACCCTTGCCGAAGCTTTGCCGTCTGTGAACGATCAGACGATATCCAAAGTTCTTCCGGAAACGGTTAAGATCATCCCACTTGCCGATGATGCGGATTTGCTCAACGGGGTAGTTTCGGGTGATGCGCGCTGAACCGGACGTGGAGCCCGCGGCTGCTCCTGGCTCATTTCCACTGATAGGATCAACCCCTTTCAAAAGTTCGGCAGTTTGTGTCTATGTGCGTGATCCAGGAGCTGGCGTATCGCCATCACAGAGGGCATTTCATAAAAACTTTGATGAGCATTCTGTTTGCTCTCGGGCTGACTGCCTGCGCTTCGTAAAAAGCAGCCAAAATCTCGGAAGATTCAGTCGCGTTTGACTTCGACCCTGAGGCGGTGTCAGCGCTATCTGCGAAATCCGTCGCGAGACGAAAATAGGGAAGTACCTTGCAGACGGATATACGGCCACGACATTCACGATCGACGAGCGAGCGGTCGTTCGGCTCATTTAGTGAGGCGTGCGCGGCGACACCCACTGAACTATCCGACTTTTTGGAGGTTGTGTTCCAGTGAGCGAGAGAACACCTTAAATGACCTTCCGACGGTTAATGCGCCACTTGACCTTTTACGCATCGTGTCATATATGGGTCGCGCAGCTGCTCACTACGTACGTGGGAAATAAAGGAGAAATCATGAATATCAATTTGAAGAAGCTCGCCGCGACGACGGCTCTCATTACTACCTTGTTCGCTGGCGTTCAGATGGGAACGGCGAGGAAAGCAGACGCCATGGTCATCGGAATCGCTACCGGCAATCTATTCGTGGCGGGAGCTGGCTTCGTTTTTGTGCTGGCGGGAATGGGTATCGCAATGAAGACGAAAGCTGAGGGTGCTCTCGCGGCGAGCGTACTCGGAGTGATTCTGGAGGAAAACGCAACTCCGGTTCAAGTACTTCCTAAGGATGTCTCGGAACAGGTCGATCTCGGTATTTACACCGAAGCCGAAGGCGCTCAGATTGCCGCAGAATTGGCCAAAATCGATAGCCAGCCGGAGCACGGCGTGAAGGTAGCAATCGAAGGCAAATCCGCAACTCAGATCCGCGCAGAGATTGCACAAGGACTTGGCATCAGTGACATCACTGCTGGTTATTTGACAGCCCGCGCGGGCATCCAGACCGAATAGCGGATGATGAGATTTTTCCCACTCACATCATTGTTGGCTCTGCAGCTTTTCCTTCTTTCGGGGACATGGTTCACGAAGCGAGCAGATGCTGCAGAGAGCGCAGTCAATAAAACCTGCATTGCATCTTTGATGTCCGAAAATGGGTTCAATGAGAAAATCCAGGCCCAGACCGCAAATCTTCTCAGAAAAATGGGGTATGATAATCCTGAGTCACTTTTTGTTTACAGATCGGGATCTCTGCTCTCAATCCGGGAATGTCTGGAAGGAGACTACGAAGACGCCATTCTTATCCTGCATTCCGCCGAACTTGTGCCAGGGCACCAGTCACTGGTTTATCGCGCAGGGGGGGAGAATAGCGACATCAGGGTTGTACCTGGGCGTCTTTTCAAAATCATTAAACCGGGCCCCTTTCTTCGGCAAATCACGCTGATCACCTGCAAGGCTGAGGAAGTTCTGGCTGAATATCAATCACTCTCAGACTTGGCTGCTTCGAAAGATATTTACCTGAGACTTCCTCCTCCAAGTTTTGCTGCTGCGCTCCTGAGCTTCGGCCGGCTATCGGGTGTTAGGGCCGCAACTGGTATCCCCCTCATAATTGCGGAATCCGCGCAGAATCCTGATGCCGACAAAATTTACTGTCTCATTCAGACCTCTCTCGCAGGGGCTGTCGAGCACGGCAAAACTTCTTGCCTTCGCAATCATTACATAATGAAATTCCGAGGCTACGCGAGCGTGGGAGTTAAAAAATCCACTCGCCTCATCAAAGTGCATGTTGATCACAAGAATAGGCGGACGACACGCTTTGCTGTTCTGGACCTTGAGCTCGGCCTTATAAAAGGCATGAACGTCACCTTAGGCGGGGACCCAATCCGAAGCAGCAAAGATAGTACTGGGTTTTCCGTCGGAATTGCGCCGGTCGTGACTTTGCGCCCGGTTCAGCAATGATGAAGGCGGTTCACTGCGGACCTCTCAATAATTGCGCGGTGATTTGCTTGGCATCGAGCACACGGCTCAAGCTGTTACGCTTCCATGAAAAACCTGGTCCGTTTCATCGCATACTCGTGGCTCGCGGTGGGCAATGCCCGCTTCGGCGCTGTTGCCTGGAAGTTTTTTTAAATAAAGAAAGATGAATAAATGTTTTGATGGAAATTTTTGTTGACACGATTTTCGCGGGTTTCAGTCTCGCCCTGGAAAATGGCTGATTTTGGTTCAACTGGAGCGTGTAGTCCCGCTCCAATCGCATGATCGAAGGCGCACGTCCCATTTCTGGTAGTGGTGTTTTTCTTGCGCTTGTAGAGCCTTCTCGCGCTGAACAGAGGGGCTCGAAATCCGTGATATTGCCAATTCATGAAATACCTGAAAAGCCTGAACCGGGAAGAACTTATTTCTCAAACCGATCTGCTCGTTAAGAAAGAACGGGAGGTCACGGCGGAATTGATCCGACATTTATGCGAGATCGAAGCCAGGCGCCTTCATCTCGAGCTTGGTTTTGGAAGCATGTTCGAGTTTCTGACGAAATATTACAGCTATAGTGAAGGAGCCGCGGATCGAAGGCTGAGTGCCATGCGCCTTTCCAAATCCGTTCCGGGCGTGATGGAAGCGATCGAGACTGGGACGCTGAGTCTCAGTGCCGCAAGCCAGGCGCACCATTTCTTTCAACGAGAAGAAAAGGCCGGAAAAAAATATTCCGCGGAACGGAAAGCGGAAGTCACGCAAACTCTCGCGGGGAAGTCCCGTCGCGATTGTGAGCAGGAGTTACTCAGACTTTCACCTCAAAGCGCGATTCCGGCGGAACGCGAACGGATGATCAGCCCGGATCAAGTGGAAATTCGATTCGTCGCCGACGCGAAGCTTGCGGCAAAGCTGAAGAGGATCAAACAACTCCTTTCTCACCACGGGGATCTGGGATATGCCGAGCTGATTGAGCGCATCGCGGATCAGGCGCTCAAGAAACTGGACCCTCTCGAAAGACCGGAAAAGACTTCTTCCGTAAAATCACCGCAATCGGCGAATTCGTCCGAAGCCCGCATTCGAGAAACCCCGCCGGCGGTGCAAAACGAAAACATTCCATCAACTATTCAGGCGGGACTCAAAAAAGTAATCGTCCGTCGTTCCAACATCCCGATCGCTGATCGTCGGTTCCTTTGGGCGCGGGCACAAGGGGCTTGCGAGTATGTTGACCCGCAATCCAGGCGCCGCTGCGGCTCGAGGTGGGCTCTTGAGATCGATCACATTGTGCCGCTCGCGAAGGGTGGGGCGCACGAGCGCGTTAACTTTCGACTGTGTTGCAGGAGTCACAACCAGTGGCTCGCCATTCAACAGTTCGGGATGCCATTCATGACAAAGTATTTAGGCGAGCGCAAAAATCGAACTCGCTGAAGACGATAGCGAGAGAAGAGCGTGGCCCGGACAAGCAGTAAAGAAATGGTCATCAATCGATCGAATTTAGGCCCGGTAGAAGCCTATCTACGGACAGGGGCTAAAGCCGTCTAAGCCCGTCTCGGCGCTCCAAATACGGCGCTCAATTACGTCGGCATTTCTTCCGATAAGGATTGGTGGATATTCGAAAAAACCGATCGTTTCTCAAACCGGGTTTTCTCTTCCTTCTGCTGGCACTAGGAAGTGTTTCAGTCCTCGCGGCGGATCATTACCAAGTCCTGGGAGTCGCTCGAAACGCCTCGCAGGAAGAAATTAAAAAGGCCTATCGTAAGCTGGCGGTGCAGTATCACCCGGACAAAAATCCCGGGGACAAGATCGCGGAGGAGAAGTTCAAACAGATCAACGAGGCTCATCAGATCCTTTCGAATCCGAGCGAGCGTGCCTACTATGATCAGTTCGGCTCCTCCGGACGAGGCCCACGCTGGGGCGGAACCACTGAGACGGGCAGTGGCTGGAATCCGTATGGCGGTTGGGAAGACAACTCGAATGGCTTTCGGCGGGATTCTCCAGGAGCGGGTGCGACCGGACTACACGAACTCAGGCCCGGCGTTCTTTATGATCCGACAACAGGCGTCGAGTATCAATGGGATCCTTCTAACGAGCGGTTTTACGGAAAAGATCAAACTTATTATTCCCCCGATGGAAAGCGTTTTTGGTGGAATGGGCGCCCGTATGGCGCTCCCGATGACGCACGATTCGAACCGGATCCCGGAAGAAGGCAAGGGGCATTTTATCGAACCCCTCGCGCGCCAACGACTCACTCGAGCGCTTCGGAGCTTTTCGATCGTCTGCTTGACCCCAAGAATCTTGAGAGTCGCGGCGCTCTCGTCGAAAGAGCGCGGCGTCTCGACTGGACTCCTGAAATCACGAAGGACTTCGTTGAAAGGGCCTCCCTTCTCATCGATTCGACGGAATGGCCTGGCGGGCTCGCCCTCGACGGGTCCAGTCTGGCCTACACCGAAAAAAATAGGCTCAAAATGAAGGCGCTCCTGGATCTTCCCTTCATCAAAGAACATCCGCAAGTAGTCGATAGATTCATTCAGGCTTCTCGGGTTCACGCTTTAGACGGTCTCTTCTTTAGAGACTATCTCAATCAGCCGGAATGGAAGTCGAGCCCGCATGCTCTTCGATGGTGTCGGATTTATCTGAAAGAAGCTTCTTGGAGGTACTTCGTTAAGGACTATTTCAAGCCACCTTACTACGACCACATGCGTCCACTTTTGGGGGAAATGCTTTCGAAGCCCAAAGAAACAATCTACTTATCTCAAACTGCCTTTTCGGAGTTTGTTAAGGATGTTCTTCCGGCAGATCCAAAAGCGGTCGATTTTTTCGAAGAACAAATTCAACAAGTGGTGGAAAAGAGGGGATGGTCGAAGCGAGATTTCGAAAGGTTGCGCCACTTGAACCCGGACAAAATGGATCTGTATATCAGGGCGTGTGATTTTGAACATCCGGAGGAGCGCGGGAATTTCTTGAGAGCTGGGTTTGCGAAGTGGCGATCCAAAAAACCTTGCGCTGACGCACTGAAAACGCTGCTAGACGATGTGTAGTCATCCGAGATGCGACTGTTTCGATGCCAAATTATGAAGAGCCGCCTTTTACTGATTTTGTCGATTCTCTCGACATCCTTTTGTGCTCATGCTGACATACCTCAGAAGAACTGTATCGCGCTGCAGCTGCGAAACGTCGGCGCCGAAGCTGAACTGGATACGAAGCGAAGAGAGCTTCTTCAGCAATTCATCGACTTCGTAAAGACTCGCGAACCTGGAAAGAAGCAGGCCCTTGCGAGGGCGCTGATGCTAAACGCCCAGGAGGTTCTTACGCGCGAAGGAACCGTTTGGATGCCGACCGACGATCCTTTGGTCATTCTGATTTCTCCGCTGGAGGGTGGCTCTCAGCTCAATCGTTTTGCCCACGGCTTGCGGAAAGGGAACCATAAGGTTTCGCTCAAGTTGAATCTCTCAGAACTCGAGGACGGGGGGGCCGCTTTCGAAAGGAGGCCGGGAGTCACTCAGGAAACCGAAATCTGGTTGCCGGTGCACATTCTTACCGATCCGAAGGACGGCATTCCGATCGCCGCGCATGAAGTCCTGCACGCCCGGATTTGGGGGAATATTCTCGATCGAAAAGATTGGTTTCCAAGCGGTCGGCTGAACTTGCAACTTCAAGGGGACAGCGCAAGCGTAGATCTCGAGGAATTATTGACAGAGCCTTATGAATTGCGTCTTTACGCAATGAAAGAAATGACTCAAAACGCAACCGATGGCTGGGTTCCGAAGACCAGAATTCCTCGCCTTGTGGAGTATATCAGAGACAGAAGTGCCATTTCGAAGCACGTTCTGGATAACTGGGTCAAAACTTTAGAGCCGCTCTCCAGGAAATTCGATTTTAAGGGCTGGAAAATCGTTCGTCGAAATCAGTTGATCGGAGGTCGAAGTACGCCCGTAACCGGCCTTGAGTCACCTTCCGGGAAACAGATGATCTCCTTTCATTCAGGTCCTCATCCTTTTCAAAACGAGAAGGCCAGTTCTAGAGATTCCGTAATCTATGTGAACCTTGCGACCGAATCATCCTCGGTCGAGCTTTGGATGGCCGATGCGGATATTTTTGAACGGGCAATGGCGTGGCTTCAAAAGGGGTCGACGAGCGGGCATTCGAGGATGGATGAGGCGACGTCTCGTGAATTTTCCGCGGCACTCTTGCGTCCCGTTGAGCAACGACTGATGAAGCTGCATACTATAGCGAACACGAATCTCGAATTCACCGGAAAGATGACTCGGGCTTTGAGCCAGAACGATTCCGCCAAAATTGCGGCGTTTAGTCGAGAGATGCTGAAGCAAATATACTCGGTACTCGGAAAATAGAATTGGCCCCCTTCGCTGTTGATAAGGGGCTGGTTTCTAAGAAATTGTTGCGCCTTTTCGATAGAACTTGACGCCACGCGTTATGATGATATAAACCTTCGTCCATTTGGAGGACTTCAAGTGAAGATCACAATCACTGTTATTCTGTCTTTGTCGTTATGCAGCTTTGCTGCAACCAAGGTTTCGTGGGCGGCGCAAGACAGATGTGAAATGACCGCGACTCGTGCTGTCGAAGGCCAGTTTAGGCACTATTTTTTTGATTCCGGCAAACGAATCCGGAGCGTCGAAGTAGTGGACTGTGAACGAAAGCTGTCGCGGCGGGGCATGTATTACCAATCTTGTGAAGTTGGGGCGAGCACGGGTGACGGTGCAGGCGATGTGACCTTTGGTGTAATGCAAAGTGACGATTGTCGCAGAGCTTTCTCCGCTTTCATTATTGGAGAAGAATAAAGACTCTCCTCTCTCGAGCTTGGTATGGCCGATGCGGGGAAGTTTGTCCGTCGCGTACTCGTTGCTTTCCGAACTAGCGGCCACAATGTCTTGATGAACCTTCGCGGCAGCCGACGTACCGCCCTGTTTGCAGGATGTCGCAATCTTCCACTGGCGCCGCCCAGCCCGGCAGGGGCAGATACGAGGAGAGAGCAGACCTCCGTGGCCGCGCCCGCTTTCGCGCGTATCGCCGGGAAGATCTTTTAAATAAAGAAAGATGAATAAATATTTTGATGGAAATTTTTGTTGACACGATTTTCTCGGTTTTCAGTCTTGCCCTGGAAATCGGCTGATTTGGTTCAAGGAGCGAGTAGTTCCGCTCCATTCGAATGACAGAGGGTGCGCGTCCGGTTTCTCGGTGATGGTCTTTTCGTGAGGCTTGGAGCGCATTCTCGCGCTGAATAGGGGGGCTTGAATCCCGTAGTATTTCGAATGCATGAAATACCTGAAAAGCCTGAACCAGGAAGAACTCATTTCTCAAACCGATCTGCTCGTCAAAAAAGAACGGGAGGTCACGGTCGAATTGATTCGACATTTATGCGAGATCGAAGCCAGGCGCCTTCATCTCGAGCTTGGTTTTGGAAGCATGTTCGAGTTTCTGACGAAATATTACAGCTATAGTGAAGGAGCCGCGGATCGAAGGCTGAGTGCCATGCGCCTTTCCAAATCCGTTCCGGGCGTGATGGAAGCGATCGAGACTGGGACGCTGAGTCTCAGTGCCGCAAGCCAGGCGCACCATTTCTTTCAACGGGAAGAAAAGGCTGGGAAAAAGTACTCCGCGGAACGGAAAGCGGAAGTCACGCAAACTCTCGCGGGGAAGTCCCGTCGCGACTGCGAGCAGGAGTTACTCAGGCTCTCACCTCAAAGCGCGATTCCGGCGGAACGCGAGCGGGTGATCAGCCCGGATCAAGTGGAAATTCGATTCGTCGCCGACGCGAAGCTTGCGGCAAAGCTAAAGAGGATCAAACAACTCCTTTCTCACCACGGGGATCTGGGATATGCCGAGCTGATTGAGCGCATCGCGGATCAGGCACTCAAGAAATTGGACCCTCTCGAAAGACCGGAAAAGACTTCTTCCGTAAAATCACCGCAACCGGCGAATTCGCCCGAAGCCCGCATTCATGAAACCCCGCCGGCGGTGCAAAACGAAAACATTCCATCAACTATTCAGCCGAGGCTTAAAAAAGGAATCGTAGGTCGCCCCAAACTCCCGATCGCAGATCGTCGGTTCATTTGGGCGCGAGCGCAAGGTGCTTGCGAGTATGTTGACCCGCAATCCGGCCGCCGCTGCGGCTCGAGGTGGGCCCTAGAAATCGATCACATTGTGCCGCTCGCGAAGGGCGGCGCGCACGAGCGCGGTAATCTTCGACTGTGTTGCAGGAGTCATAACCAATGGCTCGCGATTCAGCAGTTCGGGCTACCATTCATGACAAAGTACTTGGGCGAGCGAAAAAACGCGAAGGACGTCAAACACTCCTGGTGATCCGGGAGTACCCGGCCGAGTGGATACTGCGGAAGCTGAGCTTTGCGGTGCTGGCAAGATTTCGCAAGCAGGAGTTGTTGGTGTCGGAGATTGCTGCGCGGACGGGTGCGCCGCAGGCGACGGTATATCGGAGAATGCAGGCAGGCATTTGAGATCGCGATAGTGGCGCAGAAGGGGCGTTCTTCTGGATCTTGCAATAACCGGAACCATTAATTTTTTTGCGCGATAATGGCACAGATTGACATCAGGAAAGCGGTACGTGAATGGAATGACGAAAAGGAAAGACAGGCGCTGCGCGATCAAGAAAGTAGAGGTGCTAACCGAAAGATCGAGCTATCAGACGAGCTTAAAAAGGTTGAGGATGCACTGAAGACAATGCAAGGTCCCGTTGAACGCAATCCTTCAGTGGCAATACAAAAACGCAAGAAGGCACCGAATGACGCAAGCTCCGCCGGAACAACTGAAATCAATACGGCCGTGTGCGGGGCAGCTAAGTAAGAGTAATTCCACCGTACAAGCGCGCATGACCGGGGTCGCGCGTTGTCGAGCGCGTTTACTCGCGGGCATATTTCATCCGCGGAAGCGTTAAAGCTTGGATGTGGGCCCCCAAAAATTGCCGCAACCACACAAAGAGACCCGAGCGAGACGAGGAAGCTGAGCGAAACCCGACCAAAGCGTACATAGATGTACGCTGCGGGAGTGGTAAGCGAAGCTGACGAAGTATCGCGAAGGGGATCTGAAGTGTGGTGGGCGCAGAAGTACGTTACTCGAACCACTTGTGGTGATCCGGGAATTCCCGGCGCAGTGGATTCGACCGAAGCTGAGTTTCGCGGAGCTGGCAAGATTCCGCGAGCAGGGGTTAACGGTGGCGGAGATTGTGGCGCGGACGGGGGTGGCGAGGACGACGGTGTTGCGGAGAATGCAGGAGGTTGAGTCTGCGCGGATCTAGTTCCGGGTGGATAAAGTTCAGGAATATTGAGCTTTTCTGATAAGTCGGCGCTCGGATGACATTTGTTTGGTGGTCATCTGGCCATCGGCCTGCGGCCAAATCGCAGATGCAGTCTTCGCCATTAATATGAACAGATGCGGCAAGAATCCCCAACCCAGGCCGATTCATCGAATCGGTATAATGGTCAAAAAAGGAACACCTGAACTCCACCAGTCGGCGTTTTAAGCCCAGATCACACGAATTATCTGCTCTTCTGCACGGTTCGTTAAGAACCCCCAGAGTGATTGTTCCGAAAATCTCGCTTTGACAACCAGCCCCTTTCTGGCTGGGGGACGTAACCACTTGAAAGAAGCCCCATCTCTTGGATGATTTCGCCCTAGCCACGTTACGATCGGTATGCTGAGCGAAGCAGCAGCACACGGACAAACTCAGATCAACTCACATGTCAGTTTGTCATGCTAAAGATTGACGAAACACTCGCATCGGGCTACTTCAGCAGCATGCTAGCCCCACGAGACACCTATTGCGCGATTCTGGCACGCGAGTACGAATCGCGGCGAATCCGGAATCCAAGTTATTCGATGCGTGCCTTCGCAAAGGTGATCGGGCTTGCGCCAACACGCTTCAGTGACCTCATGCTTAAGAAACAGGGTCTCTCGTCTGAGGCAGCCCGAAAAATTGCGATTGCGCTCGGGTTTACCGCTTCTGAAACGGATTATTTCTGTACGCTTGTGGAAGCAGAACACGCCCGCAGCCGGCTGGGAAAGCAAACCGCAAAAGAACGCCTTAAAGATCTCAGCGATATTTCCGAAAACGTCTTACAACAGGAAGTGTTCCATCTTGTTTCGGACTGGTACCATTTCGCTATCGTTGAACTGAGCCAAGCGCAAGACTTTACCGCAGACCCCGAGGAAATTGCCTCCCGACTTGGCATCTCGGCCTCCCAAGCTCAGTCAGCACTTGCCCGGCTTCGCAAGCTGGGCGTAATGAAAGAATCGTTCGGGAAATTGGCCCCATCCGACTCCTTCATTAGAACGACAACAGAGATTCCCTCGTCCGCGATCAAGAATTACCATGAACAAATTCTCGATAAGGCCACGCAGGCCCTCAATCTCCCCGTTCAGGATCGTGACTTCTCCGCAGTGAACGTCCTCATAGATGAGTCGCAGATGGACGAAGCCAAAGCAGCGATCAAGCAATTTCGGCGCGATTTGCTAAAGAAACTTGAACGAAAAAACAACCGTAACCGGCTCTTCAATCTTTCCATTCAATTCTTCCCCCTTGATAGGAGGCCCTCTTGAAACGATCATTCATTGTTATTAGCTTTCTTCTTGCTCAAGCATTTCTGCTCTTTCCGGCCCTTGCCGGGACTGAGGTCGGCAACGGCGGAAACCTGGTCGTGTGCAGACAGGGCGAAACAATCGTGTCAGCAGAACTTTATGATTATTACGAGGGTCGTGTGCGACGGGATTGGCGTCCCGATTTTGGGCCAAAAACGCTCCAGCTGAACGAAAAAATCGAATACGTCCTGACGCGCCTGGGTGAGATCAATCCGAATCGGGCTGATCGGCTCCGCGGATACTTTAAAACGTTTTTCGAGGAAGCGGAATTTTTAACCGGAATCGACCTCGTCACAATTCCTGATTCGGGAGATGGGTACGTTCCCCGTGGTTGCATTCTCAAGCAAGTCGCCCAGCAACGAGAGCCGGGTCTGACCAATTCCTTTCGCTATACCATCGATAAAGACTTCTGGGATGTTTTGGATCTCAACCAGAGAGCGGGTTTGATTCTGCACGAAATCATTCTTCGTGAATTGGTCCATCAGGAAGTTGCGCCGCATACAAATTCAATCGCCGCGCGTTACCTGAACAGCCTCTTCGCAAGCGGCGAGATCACGAAACTGACACTGAAGCGCTACATCGAGATCCTGAAGAAGCTCCAGGTTCAGAAAGCTGACATCCAATATGTGCCCATTCTCTTGTTCGGGCCGGAAAAGACGACCTGGCGTTACGATCCAGAATTTCCACATCAAGGACATGAGTATTACTCGGCACATATCAGTCCCGAGCCTTTCAATTTCAAGTGGCGGGGGCAAACGATAAAGATCCGGATCGACGAAGGCTGGATGTCGCTTCTTCTGGATCACGAGTTACCCTTTTCACATAGCTGCTATGATAGCATAGGGTTTCACGTTGTAGCGGGTGCTCTGCAGATCGATGATCCGAAATACCGCCTTCGTATCTCCGGGAGTTCGCCAGTCTTCGACTTCGAAGTGAAGTATGCGCCGTGCTACGGCATCCAGATGCTGTATGCCCACTCAGTGGATCACACGCAAGACCAGTTGGAGCTTGTTCTGCCCACGGACACGCTCACGCATTTTCGCGGTTATTGGCCCCAGTCAGGGGTTTTGGAGAAAGGAATAGTCGCGCATTGAGAGCTGAGAACGCGATTGTTTCTGCAGTTCGTCTCTGAGTTCCTGCGCACTAGTTTGGACAGGTGCGCTCACCGTAATGCCCTTGCGAATTAGGAGGACGAATTCCACTAGGTTGTTGATGGGCTTGCAAGCCAAGATCGCTGAGAATGTCGAGCGCGAAACGCCTCGCCATCCGCCGCCAAGTGTCTTTCTCCAAAGACAGGTGTCTTCCCAGAAAGACACTTTTTGAATCGCTCCTCAGGTCGGCGAGGCACTCATCCGCATAACTAAAGTACTTTTCGCGTTGGCACGAAGCTCACCGTTTCTTGCATTTTATATTTTGAGAGGATGAACGGGCGCGAGTAATCCAATTAAAAATCCAGGTCCGGCTCGCGACGATGGCTTCGTCGCGAAGGTGATTCCTGTACATGACGAAGAACAGACGGAATCTGGCATTTTCTCGCGAGAAAGCCGCCTCACGTTCGTCATGCCCAAAACGGTTTCCGCTCCTGACCACCCGCCTTCTACCAGTAGAAGTCAGGTGGTCAGGAGCGAAGTTTGGGCAAGTTGAAGTGAGGCGGCAGCGGTGAATGAATCAGTTGAATAAAATACCAGGATAATTCTGAA
>Ga0208375_1001115_pt1 | contig 32158 bp, 30 predicted proteins | sample RifOxyD1_FD_184038 | JGI IMG/M metagenome (GOLD analysis project Ga0208375, IMG submission 184038) | Soil microbial communities from Rifle, Colorado - Rifle Oxygen_injection D1 (SPAdes) | ecosystem: Environmental > Terrestrial > Deep subsurface > Rock core/Sediment | place: Rifle, Colorado...
TTGTGCTGGAGATGGGCTTTTTCCGCGATGATATTGATGAGATCGGCTTTTGTCATATCAACCTTCCTGTCTTATCTACTACGCTAAATCAAGTTGCGGCTTTTGCAAGGATTTTTGTCGAATCATTGCCATTTAATCAGCGTTAGAATGATTTCAAAAGCAATCAGGAGAATAATGATCAATTCCAGTAAAGTTTCGCGTTTCGATTTTGAAAGATCGACGATCACATCGACGCTTTCCTGGATTATTTTGATCTTGTATTCAAGAGCTCGGTAGCGGGTATCCACTTCCATCATCAACTTCATGTCTTGATGAAGCTTATCGAGCTCGACATTTTCCCACGTCTCGTCCGGCGAGTCGACAATGTAGAGGTTGGAAATGATCGACTGTTTCGTATCGAGGCAAAGGCCAATGAACTTAATCAAGTCCTCGCTGCTTTCGAGCATCCGCCCCTGGTGTTGAAGCTTCTTCGAAAAGCGATTCGTCTTCTCCAGCAAGTTCTCGATCAAAACTTCGTAATACTCAAGCGCGGTGCTTTCAGCCAACAACATACAGGCGATCTTGATGATCTCGTGCGAGAGTGCCGGCGCCACGATTCGATCGAAGTAAACCTTCGTGCCGGCACCCGGGCTCCCCGAAACTGAAGCGGTTGCTGCCGCCGGTTCAGGAACTTCCAAAAAGAAAACATCCGTCGCAAGACCCTGGTCGGAGGGAATCCGATACTCCTGAATCGAACTCAGTTCGCGCTCCTGAAGCTCATCGGCAACATTGAAAAATACGACGGACCCGTAATTGTAAACAAAGAGGTAAGAATCCTCGGCATACCGAACGATCATTTCGTAATTGGAAAATTCCAGAGGCTGCTTCGTGAAACGTTCGCGTAAGTCCTTCAACCGAAGCTTCTCGGCTACATGGAAAGCTTTTATCCGATAAAGTTGCGGACGAGCAGTGGGGAGCGACATTCCTTTAGTTTAACAGAATTTCTTTTTTTGGGCTTGACTCTAATTCGCCTTCTCAAAAGTTTTTGCGGATTGACTTCGCCATGCTGACAAATTAAATGATCACCTTCCTTGGAGGAAAATCGATGAACAAGACCCAATTGGTAGATGGCGTTGCAAAGCAGACGAACCTGACCAAAACGAACGTTGAAGAAATCCTGAACACCACGATCGAACTCATAAAGAAAAGCGTCAAGAAAGGCGACGACGTAACTCTCGTCGGGTTCGGCACTTTCACGAAATCAAAGCGTAAGGCCCGCACGGGACGTAACCCTCAGACCGGCAAGGAAATCAAGATTCCGGCCATGACGGTTCCTCGTTTCCGCCCCGGCAAAGAATTCAAAGATAGCGTACGCTAATCCGGACTTGAGGTATTCTCGAAGGCAGGCCGCTTGGCCTGCCTTTTTTTTTGCGCTCAGGGCGCGACCGTCTTCAGCAAATTCATTGCGTGTAGTTTTCGTCCTGAATCTCAAAATCGTGGAGATGATTCGAAAGAGGCTCTTCCTTGACCGCCATTTCTATGACTCTTGCTTGTGCCGGCCCGATTCGACACCACGCCACCATCGCGAGGACGGCGTCCTCTTCGCCCGCGAATACCGCTTCAACGCGACCATCCGGAAGATTTCGGACGTAACCGCGAAGCGACGAATAGCGCTGTGCCTGACGAAAGGTCGCGGCCCGAAAACCAACACCTTGAACGAGGCCGGAAAGAATTACCCGCCGCTGGATCATGAAACAATTTTAAGGCGAGCGGCAACGCACATGCAAGCCAGTTCTTGCTGTCCGAGACCAAACCATGTGAAACTTGAGGTGACTTGAGGAACTTGAGATAAAATGACCGATTCATTCTGGCGAAAGTGCACGACCTGCAAGAAGCCGATCCCGTTCGGACAGAAATACTGGATCTGCAGCGTTTCGACGTGCAATCGAGCTCGTACCGATCTCGTCTTTTGCAATCTGAGTTGCTTCGACGCTCACGTTCCTGTCATGAACCACCGGGATGCCGGCGCTTTCGAAAAACGCGCGCCGGCGCAAGGGCAAGCGGTACCGACCGTGGCCGCGCAAAACGCCCAGGTACCCGCGGAGCAGCAGCCGAGGCAAGCGCGGCAAGCCCCTCAGGAGCGGCTGGAAGAAGCCGCTGAAATTTTGGTCGTCGTTTCAAAGGTGAAGCAATACATTCGTAGCCATTCTGGCGGTTCTCAAATGAACACTTCCGAGGCCGTGATGGAAGTGCTCTCGACAAAAATTCGCGGCTACCTCGACGACGCGATCCGAAGCGCCGTCCAAAACGGACGTAAAACCGTTCTCGACAGGGACCTTCCATGAAAACCACGAAATCCATTTTTTACGCATTCACCGCCCTCATGCTTTATAGTTTTGCCCAGAGTCCCGGAGCGGCGGCGGCCCCGATCACCCTGGGAATCGAGCCGATCATCGGCTACGAGCGCGTGCAAAAACTCCAGCCGACCCAACATATGACAAACCGGCTGATGTACGGCGCCCGGATCACGGCGGGCATCCCTCTCGTGGCGGCCGAGGCGGAGGTGACGCGCGGGGACGACACCGAGAACTTCCCGGCCCAGGATCTCACCATTCAGGATACCGATGACAAGGTCAAACTCGGCTTGCGAAGTTCCTTGCGCCTCAGCTCCCTTTTGTCATTTCAGGCGCGCGCGGGCGGCCAGGCCAAGCGGAATACGCACGAGGTGACGACAGCCGGCCAGACCGAAAAGACCGTGGGCGCGATCGTCTATAAACCATATGCCGGTCTCGGATTAACCAGTCGTCTAGGACATCTTTTCGCGCTTTCGGGCGGAGTGACCGTCGTATTCAACGACTTTCCGCGAATGGCGGGCAACGAGTACCAGACGACCCTTGGCTTTAACATCAAGATTTAGCGTCGTCTCGGACGAGGGGGACGAGTGGCTCAGGAGTTGCTCGTAGTAAAGCAACTTCTCATGGCACAGCCTTTCCGGACAATCAGCCCGCCCGACCAACGTTTCCCGCCCGAGCGTGACCCTCGTTTAGGGCACTATTTCAGAACCCGTGAATATACCGAGCGGCTCTGTGAACCTCTGATCACCGAGGATTTCGGCATCCAAAGCATGAACGAAGTCAGTCCTCCCAAGTGGCACTTGGCCCACAGCACCTGGTTTTTCGAAAATTTCGTTTTAGCAAAGTATTCGTCCCCATTCCGTCCCTTTCACCCGCGCTTCAGGGACCTGTTCGAGAGTCATCGCCTGCCTCACCCGGGTTTCTGGTCAAGACCGAGCGTCGAGGATATCTTCCTCTACAGAGCGCATGTCGATGCCGAAATCAGCGCCCTGTACGGGAGCTCCACGTCCGACCAGCAAACAGAACTCGAGATCCTCCTCGCGCTCGGGCTGGAACATGAAAGGGCACATCAGGAGTTCCTGCTCTGCGATATCAAGCATATCTTCTGGTCCAATCCGCTGCGACCGAGCTATGCTTCATCAGCCCCCATCAGCGCTCTCCGCGAAGCGCCTCGTGAAGCTTGGTTCGATTTCGCCGGTGGGCTGAAGGAAATCGGCAGTCGCGAGGCATTTTCACCAGCCGCCGCAGCCGAAACACCGCGCCATATCAGTTACCTGAATGACTTCAGATTACATTCCCGCCTGATCACGAACGCCGAATACCTCGAATTCCTCGAAAGCGGCGGTTATCAAGAACCATCCTGGTGGCTCGCGGATGGCTGGGCTGCCGTCGTGAAACACGGCTGGACAGCTCCCCTTTATTGGGAACGTTCAGATAGCGATTGGTGGGTAATGACGCTTTCGGGCCTGAGCCCGCTTCTCGTTGCGGAGCCGGTTTCGCACGTGAGCTACTACGAGGCCGACGCTTTCGCGCGATGGCGTTGTTCGCGCCTGCCGACGGAAGTGGAATGGGAAGTCGCCGTCGAGGCCTCCGGCGCGAAAGTCGACGACGGAAACTTTCTTGAAAACGAAAGGTTTCACCCCTTTGCCTGCGACCCTGAGCAGCACACGCTCGGCCCCATGCAGTTTTACGGTGATCTTTGGGAGTGGACAGCGAGCAGCTTTCTTCCCTACCCCGGCTTCGTGCGACCACAGACCGATTCGGGAGACTACGAGAGTTCTTTGATGTGCAATCGAATGGTCTTACGCGGAGGCTCCTGCGTTTCCCCGCGCGCCCTCCTCCGCCCCAGCTACAGGCACCATCTCTCACCGGAGAGCCGATGGCAATTCACCGGAATCAGGCTCGCCAGGGACGTAAAGCCGTTTCCAACTGTCTAGGCCGCGGGGGCTCAGGCGCCCGTGCTAACACGATCCGCTTAGAACCAGAGCTCGAGGCCCGTCGAGACCGTGAAAGCGTACTGCGACGTCACTCCATAATGAGCGACCGGCTCCGAATAAAAAATGTTCGAAGCGATCAGCTTCAATCTCGGGACACCGAACATGCCCTTACCCAAGCCATATTCGACCATCGGAGAGATCTGGACAAAGTTCACGTCCCTTCCGAGGGTCATCTTCTTCAGGTACTGAACGACGTCGACTTCAACCCCCGGCCGAAGATGATTGCTGATGTTATAAAGACCGCGAACGGCCGCTGAAAAGCTGGTTCCCATGTCCGTGTCACGAGGCTTCAAGGCCCGAAGCATGGCGGCATAGAGTACACCAAAATTGGATGGGAACTCGTTTACCCCACCTAAAGCAATATGAGCCGCGTTCGAGCCCTCGCGCGAGATCAGCCCGGGTTGGGTCGGGACCGCCGCGAAGGGCGCATCGATGCCGCCCATAACATCACCATGCCCATAATTAAAGAAACCGTTGGCGCCGTTCCAGAGCGGATACTGAAAGCCCGCCATGATGCCGGTGACCGATGGAATGTTCAAAGGAGTCGAAGCGCCATTGATGGTCGCGGTGGTGTTCGCACTCGGGATGTAATGAAGCTCGAGGTTGGTTTTTATCTTCCGGTCACGGTGTGGAACGATCACCTTATTGATCAGCATGTAACGCTGCGTGCCGGGTGCAAGACTATCCGAGGCTAAGCCAGTCGCCAGAGCGTAAGTCGAACCCCTGCGCGCGCCCAAGGCGAATTCAACCGTGGTATCTCCGCAATAAGCGATCCCGCCGCCCAACAAGTTCTGGTTATCCAGAACCCAGGTATCGAAGAGGTGGATATCGTTATCGCCCCGGTACATTCGCGAGCCGAACCAGGCCTGGAGCTTCGGATTTCCGGGCAAGTGATCGATCTGATAGAAAAGATCGCGAATCGCATAGCCGGCCGTTTCAGGCCACACGTTCGTGTAGGCGAACGATTCTCCTCCTTGCGCTACGGTGAACCGAAACCAGGACGTATCGGCCCATGCCGTCTTGGCCGAGAGCTCAAAATATTGCCCTTCCAGCAAGCGGCCGTGAATGGCGAAACCACCGGTTTCGTCGATCCGTTCGCCAGCAAGACCTCCCCGTCCCGTCTGGAAATTGGTCCGAACGTACGCATTAAACGCAAACGTCTGCTTGTTCTCATCCTGGGCCCAGACTTGACTCGCGACGACCGAAGTGATGATCGAAACAAGCCCCACCAGAGCCGTGCATGATTTCCTCATCTTTTCCCTCTCTTTTTTGGTCTTTTTTGGCGCTATCTCTCTCAGAACCGACACGGGAGGACTCATCTCAATCATGGAGCTGCCTGTCAAGCCCGCGACTCAAGGCCCGGCGAAAAGCAAAAATACGCCGATAACCGGGTTCTGGCGTGCTCATTCAAAAAAAATCGTCATTTTTCGCGATAAAAAGCTTGAAGAAAGTTTGACGAGCGGCAATGATGCGTTCCTTGGAGGAAATTCAATGGCAAAGAAAACTAAGTTCAACTTGATCACTCAGCTTCACGAAGGCATTTTGAAGACCGCTCAGGCGACTCGTACGGGCACGGTGCGCATTAAACGCTCCGACCTGAAGAACCTGATCGAAACGACTTTCATCGACGCGGCGAAAATCGCTGCGAAAGGTGAGCGCGTTCGTTTTCCGGTCATCGGCGCCCTCGTTCGCAAAGAAGTTGCGGCGAAGAAAGGTGGCGTGAAAACCACGAATCCTTTCACTGGTGAACCCATGGTGACGAAGTCCCGCCCGGCGACCAAAAAGCCGCGCTGGTCGTTCCCGAAGTCCCTGAAGGAAACCTTCGCTAACAAGCGCAATTGGTAATCTGATCAGGTTGTCAGTTCAAAGGGGCGGCTCGAAAGAGCTTGCCCCTTTTTTTTTGCCCTGAGGTCAAGTCCAGGCAGGCTCAAGAAGCGAGACGACGTTCCTTGGGTTTTGTCAAAAAACCGACCTGGCACTCCTTGCTGCAAAAGAAGAAGGTGTCGTCCCCCCTGAAAAGCATGTGTTTGGATTCACGCCGCTCGATTTCCTTCTGACAAGTCGGACATGTCACTTTTTGGCCAGCTTCGTCCGGTTTAATGTCCGCGCCTACCTGGGTCACATTTACACGATGGGCCATGTTTTATCTCCCCGCACTGAAAGCCTGAACGAGTTGTCCTGAACGAGTTGCAAAGAATGTGCTTCAAACGGCGGCATTCAGGCTTCTTCGAGAGCCCGAACTTCGATATCCGTCTGGCGCAAACGAATCGCCAACGTGAATGCAAGGCGTGAGAACACCATCCCGCCCAGAGCGGGATCATCGGCCGCTAACCGGTCAAATTTAGTCCGGGAAAGAACGAAAAGTTTCAACTCCGTCAGTGCCACGGCATTCGCCGAACGCGCTCCCTGATCGAGAAATGACATGTCCCCGAAGAAGTCCCCTTTCGCGAAGGTCGCGAGATGGTGGGTTTTGCCGCCTCCGAGCGGAAGCTCGATTCGGGCCGTTCCATTTCGAATCAAAAAGAGCTCGTCCCCGCGGTCGCCTTGCGAAAAGACTTTTTCTTGCGGTGCAATGGTGCGTTCAGGAACGCTGGGCGCGAGCTTCGCGATCTCTTCCGGCGGGAGCCCCCGGAAGAGATCGATCTCATGAAGCGCGAGCGGAAGATCGTCTCCACCGGCAAGAAAGGGCTCTCCTGAAAGGATCTGCTCTTCCGTCCACTCCAGTGCATGATCGAGAGTCGGGAAGATTTTTACTTTTCGGGTCGGACGAACAAGGCCGACCTGGTCAAAATAGGCGTGAAGATCCTTCCCCGTGGGCAGATTGGCCGGAAGTCCGGTGAAGATCAGAACGCCGTCACGCTCCGCGATTTGGGCCTCGATCTGTTCCAGCATGTGTGCGGCCGTGAAATCAACGGAATGTATCCGGCGCATATCAAGGACAATGTATCTGCTCTTCGCGAGATGCGGTTCGAGCTCATTGAAGAGCTGGTCCGTTGTTCCGAAGAAGAGCGAACCCTGCAGCTCGAAAATCGCGGTCTGAGCGCCTTTGACCTCCAGGACAGCCGCTTCGGTCGGCAGGCGCCGCTTCTTCGAAAATACCTGGTTACCGAAAACACGACGGCGGACCACCGAACCTCGAACCTGATCGCGAACGAAAAGAAAAATCGCCAGCGCGAGTCCCACTCCCGCAGCCGCGATCAGATTGAAAAGCACCGCCGTGAAGACAACCGCGGCCACGACCAGGAAATCGAGAACGGTCGATTTCTGCCTGAGCAGCTTCAACGTGTTGCGATCGACCATTCGGAAGGCGACCACGATCAGAATGCCCGCGAGTGCCGAGACGGGAACCCAGGCGACGAGATTTCCAAGAAGCAGAAAGGCAAGTAACGCGAATACTCCGGCAAAAATCCCGGATGCCCGGCCCTGCCCGCCACTGCTTAAGTTGACGAGGGTCGCTCCCATCGTCCCGGCGCCTGGCAAACCACCGACGAAAGCCGAACTGAGGTTCGCCAGCCCTTGCCCGATCAATTCGCGGTTGGAATTGTGTCGGCTCCGGGTAAGCGCGTCCAGGACGACGCAGGTTTTTAAAGTGTCGATCGAAAGAAGAACCGCAAGCGTCAGACCGGGTACGAAAATCATCCGGAGATTCTCGGGACCGAAGAGAACGTTCAGATCCGGAATGGACGACCATCGCGCATAGATGGATTGAAGGACGCTCACGCCCCCCGCTCCGGTCAGGACGTCCTCTGTCGCGCCCTGGCCGCCAATCGGGCCGATCACGAGGGAATTGCCGATGACCGTGCCGAGTTCGGGGTAGACGAACGTAAATCCGAAATAGGCCAAAATACCGCCGCCTAAAGCAATGATAGGGGCGGGAATCGCGCGAGTGATTTTGGGCGCCAGAACCATGACCAGAATCGTGCAGCAGCCGACCGACAGAGCCGGAATATTCCAGACCCCCGGATTCAGAATCGCCGAGAACTGATCTCCGCCCTTGGGCAGGCCGAGGAGCTTCGGCACCTGACCGATGAAAATGAGAACTCCGACGCCGCTCAAATAGCCGGCAACGACGGGATAGGGAATGTACTTGATCAAACGCCCGCCGCCCAATAAGCCAAAAATGAACTGCAGCGTGCCAGACAAAAGTGCAACAAAGGTGATCGTAAGGGCGATCAGCTCCGGACGCGGTCCGAGAGGGCCCTTGATCAGCTCCGTTCCCAGTGCTGCCAGAACAGCCGCGGCCGGGGCACACGGGGCGGAAATCAGGCGCGGCGTCCCGCCCAGTACCGGAGCGATGACCCCCATGGCCACCGTCCCGAGAATCCCGGCAATCGCGCCGCTCGCGGCCAGGGATCCCCCCAGAGGCGAAAAGACCAGCAGACCGAAGGCTATCGCGGAGGGCAGCGCCACGAGCATCGCCGCGAGTCCTCCGAAGACATCGCCGATGTTTGCTTTGAGATAAGCTTTGACGAGGGCCAAAGACGACGACGGCACATCCAAATTTTGCATAGAATGACAATTCTATCTTGACCTTCGCGGAGTGGAAATCTTTTCGTGCTCGTGAGATAGCCCCTATGACGGCACGACGACGAACAAAGGGGTAATGACGATGGCCAAAACACTAGAGGATTTCAATCGGGAATATCTCTCGGTTCATACCAAAAAAGAGAACTTATTCTGGACCACCTACATGGGAGTGGAAAAGGACGGCAATCTCTTCGCAAAAGCCGAAACCGAGTTCAAGAGTTACATTTCCGACCCGAAACACCTCGCCGAAGTCCGTGATGCCCAGCAGGCAGAAGATCTTTCGCCCGAAACCCGTGCAGCGCTCAAAGGCTGGCTGGCTTTCTTCGATTCGCACGCGATTGAAAGCGAATCAGCACGAACCCTCCAGAAAGAGCTGATCGAGCTTGAAAGCGCGATTTTCCAGAAACGGGCAAAGCTTCAGCTTTTTTACAAAAACAAAGACGGGCAGGATACCCAAGGCTCCACGAACGTACTCTCGACGAATCTCGCCGCTTCAGACAACGAAAACGTCCGCAAGACGTCTCACGAGGCCCTCCTCAGGCTCGAACAGTGGGTCCTTTCAAATGGCTTTATCGAACTCGTGAAAAAGCGAAACCAATTCGCGCAAGCCCTCGGATATCAAAACTACTTCGAATACCGGGTTCAGAAGAACGAGCGAATGACCAGGGAAGAGCTTTTCTCGATTCTTAACGAATTCGAAGCTCTGACAAGAGAGACCTGCCTCAAGCACCTCGAACACCTCGCCCGCGAAAAAGGCAAACACTCCATCCTCGGGCATAACTTGAAATTCGCGGCCGCCGGGGATGCCGAGAAACAGCTGAACCCCTACTTTCGGTTCGAAAAGTCCCTTGAGATCTGGATGCGAAGCTTTGCCCGCCTCGGAATCGGCTACCGCGGAGCCACCCTTCACCTTGATCTCTTCGACCGCCCGGGCAAGTACGAAAACGGCTTCATGCACGGCCCGGGGCCTTGCTTCTATGACAAGGATCGGTGGCAACCCGCCCGGATCAACTTCACCAGCAACGCCACACCCACTCAGATCGGAAGCGGCCGTAAGGCCCTGCTCACGCTCTTTCACGAAGGCGGACATGCAGCCCATTTTTCGAACATCACAAAAAATGCACCCTGTTTTTCGCAAGAATATCCGCCCACCTCGATGGCGTATGCCGAAACCCAGTCCATGTTCTGCGACTCACTGATTAACGACGCGGATTGGCTGAAACTCTATGCCAAGGACGTTCACGGTCAGTCGGTTCCGGACGAAGTGATTCGAAACTTCCTCACCAGCGATCATCCATTCATGGCTTTTCAGGAGCGGTCCATCCTCGTCGTTCCTGTTTTCGAAGATCGCCTCTATTCTCTTGCCGAGAGCGAGATGACGCCGGCCGGAATCACCGCGCTCGCCCGCCGCTGCGAGAAGGAGATCCTCGGAGTGGACTGTTCGCCGCGTCCGATTCTCGCGATTCCGCATCTGTTGGGCGCCGAATCCGCCTGCTCCTATCAGGGTTATCTGCTCGCCCACATGGCTGTGTACCAGACCCGCTCCCATTTCGAGCGCAAATACGGCTATCTTACCGATAACCCGAAAATCGGCGCGGATCTCGCCACGCATTACTGGAACCCGGGAAACAGTTTGAGCCACCGGGAGACCATCCAGTCGCTTACAGGCGCGACGCTTTCGGGCCGCCCCCTGGCGGAATTCTGCAATCTCGGAAATGACGCGCTTTGGGAGAAGGCGAAGCAGAAGATCGAGGCGGCCGCACGACGAACCTCGTCTGACGAAACGGCTCATCTCGACGCTTCGATTCATATCGTCCACGGCGCAGAGGAAATCGCCAGCACTACGGAATCCGTGAGCCGGATGTGGCGGAACTTCGAAACCTGGATTGAAAAAAATTACAAAGCTGACGTCACGAGTTGATGAAAGGAGAGAGTCCCGTGAATATCGATCAGAACCGGCGCAAAATCGGCTTTCTCGGGCTGGGAATCATGGGAAGCGCGATCGCCCAAAACCTCCTGAAAGGAGGTTTCGAAGTCACGGTCTGGAACCGGTCTCCCGAAAAATGCGAACCCCTGGCCGAAATCGGCGCGCACGTCGTTCGCTCTCCGTGCGAAGCCGTCGAACGTTCATTCCTCACCTTCGCCATGCTTGCTGATCCCGCTGCCGCGGAATCCATGCTCTTCAACCCGGATGGCGCGATTCGCGAAGACGGTGTTCTGAACGGTCTGTCGGACGAGAAGGGTTATATCGACCTTTCGACCGTTGATCCGGCGACTTCGCGCAAAGTCGGCGCGGCCGTTTCGGCGCGCGGCGCACGCTTTCTCGAAGCACCGGTTTCAGGCAGCAAGAAGCCGGCTGAAGAAGGCAACCTCGTCATTCTTTCGGCGGGGGACGAGAGCCTGCATCAGGACGCCCTCCCCTGTTTCGAAAAAATGGGGAAGAAAATCTTTTATCTCGGAACCCTCGGCAATGGCGCGCGGATGAAGTTGATCGTGAACATGGTGATGGGCGAGATGATGATCGGGCTTTGCGAAGGACTCGGGCTTGCCCAAGCAGCGGGACTGGAGCAGGAAGATTTCCTGAACGTCCTCGATTCGGGAGCGCTCGCGAACGCGATGTTCCGGCTCAAGGGCCCGCAAATCGGCGCTGGACAGTTTTCTCCGGCCTTTCCGCTCAAACACATGCAAAAGGACCTCCGCCTCACCCTTGCCCTAGCTGACGAGATCGGACTCTCACTCCCGTCCGCGGCGATCGCGAACGAATGCTTCAAGAAAGCCCGCCAGCTCGGATCGTCCAACGAGGATTTTTCGGCAGTGTACAAATCTCTGGTCTAAGGGCCGCGATTACAGAACCGCGCCGATCCGTTCAAAAACGAAAATCGGCTTGAGCGCCTGACGAGACGCCGCGAGGTCCACGACTAGCTCCAGGACCCAATCATTGTGTTCATCCATGTCGACAAGCACCTGTTGAACCCGGATAAGATGAGATCCGGGTTCCCCTTCCTGCATATGGAGGTGTTTCGGGGCCCGTCCCTGCGTGTCCGTGCGGATTCGGGAATGCTCCTGGTAATATTCGTCCATGATCTTTTCCAATTCCGCAGCGGTCGGCACGCGTCCCTCTTGACCCGAAGAGCCCGACTGCCCCTCTCCTTCCGGCGCAAACAGGGAAGCCGCGGTTTCATAGTCCCGCACCGAAAGCGCGCGAACGAGACGGAAGATCTCGTTTCGCAGCAAAATCCGGAACGCCCGTGAGTTTCTCTGCGGATCCGGAAAAAGCTCGTGCGCGTCCGTCTCGTCAGCCGCTCGACGGCCGCCTGCATGATCCGGCGGAGGCTCCGTGGCTCCCCTCATCCGTTGCCATTCGTCAAAGAGGCTCGAATCAACGTTCCGCACCATGGCGCCAAAGTACATCTCCATCGCTTGGATCTCTTCGTTCTTGGCATAGCTGGGGACGGTTTGAACGAGGGCTTTATAAAGGTCGAAAAGATAGCGAAGAAGGATCCCCTCTCCGCGATGCAGGTCATATTCACGAATGTATTCGGCAAAGCCGCAGAACATTTCGTACATTTCCCGGCCGATGGACTTCGGACGAATATTATCCTGCCCCACCCACGGGTGATCCGAAGCGAAGCGGTTAAACGTTTCGTAGATGAAATCCCGGTTCGGTTTCGGGTATTCGAGTTTCTCGAGCTCCTCGATGCGCTCCTCATACTCGAGCCCATCCATTTTCATCTGGGCCATCCGCTCGGTTTTAAGCCTGTCGAGCTGCTTTCGCAAAATGAGTTCGGGATTTTCGAGAATCGATTCGACGAGCGTGAGCAAGTCGAGCGCGTAGGTCTCATGATCCCGGTCGAGTAATTTGATCGTATCAATGAGGTAAAGCGACAGGGCCTGGTTGAGCGAAAAATCATCCTGAAGGTCCACATTCACGCGAAGCGGATTGAGTTCGATCAGCTTTCGATCCACGAGGGACCGGAAAAGCTCGAAAGCCTTCCGGCCATGTTGCCTTTTCGCGTGAGGCGTCTCGTGGGAATTCCGGATGATCGAACGAAGGGCGCGGCAGGGGTCCTCGCCCGCGTTCTCTTCGCCGCGAGCGCGTCCCAGCACATGCAGAAGCATGGCGTGCGTAACCTTGAACCGGGAAACGAGGGGTTCAGGCTGGCCGTTCACCAGCCGGTCAAAAGTCTCGCGATTCCACGGAACGAAGCCTTTTTCAGGGGGTTTACGCTTGACCAGCTTCCGGACTTTTTTCGGATCACCGCAAGCCTTTTGTTCCATGCGAATATTTTCGATCACGTGCTCCGGAGCCTGAACAACGACCGTCCCGCGATCGTCGAAACCGCGCCGCCCGGCCCGCCCGCTGATCTGCTGAAAGTCGCGAACGCTGAGAATCGCCGTCTTTTCGCCGTCAAATTTGCAGAGCTTCGTGAGGAGCACGGTCCTGATCGGGATATTGACGCCGACGCCCAGGGTGTCGGTTCCGAAAATGATCTTCAAAAGCCCTCGCTGCGCGAGCCGCTCAACCAGCACCCGATACTTCGGGAGAAGGCCGGCATGATGCAGGCCAAGTCCGTGCTTGATGAACTTCTGCATCTCCTTGCCGTAAGGACTCGAGAACTTAAACCCCTCGAGCGCGGCTGAAATCGCGCGCTTCTCGTCTTTGGTACAGAGATCAATGCTCATGAAATTCTGCGCTTCTTCGGCGCAACCCCGTTGCGTGAAGCTGACGAGATAGACCGGCGCCCGACCTTCGGCGACGAGCTTGGCAACCGTCTCATGAACGGGACTTTCGCTATAAATGAAATCAAGCGGAACCGGTCTTTTGGCCGAATAGACGTTGACCGTTTCTCGGCCATTGAGTTCGGTCAGGCTCCGTTCGAAAAACGCCGTGTCTCCCAGGGTGGCCGACATGAGCAAGAACCGGGCGCGTGACAGCACCAAGAGGGGAATCTGCCAGGCGACGCCCCGTTCACGATCGGAATAGTAATGAAACTCATCCATGATGATGTCGTCCAGCGGAGCTTCCCGTCCCGCTCGCAAGGCATCGATTGCCAGAATCTCGGCCGTACAGCAGAGAATCGGCGCGGACGGGTTCACTGACGCGTCCCCGGTAATCATGCCCACCTGCTCGGGCCCGAAATCGCGACAGAGAGCAAGAAATTTTTCATTGACGAGGGCTTTAATGGGGCAGGTGTAAATCGAACGGCGTCCTTGAGCGAGCGAGAGAAAATGCAATCCGGTCGCGACCAGCGATTTTCCCGAACCGGTCGGAGTATTCAGAATGACGTTCTTTCCGGAATAAAGCTCGAGCAACGCCTCTTCCTGAGCGGGGTAAAGAGTCAGGTCCTTCTCGCGGACGTACTCGAGAAAGCGGTCAAGAACATCCGCGGAGCCGGAATCTCCGGAATCGGGCGAATTCCCGGCAGGCAGTCTTTTGAGGAGGGGCCACATTCCCCTTTTCTACTCCAGAATCGAGTTCTTGGGCAGGCGAATTACAAAACGCGTCTGAGTTGCCGTTTCGTCGAGGAAAAGTCTGCCGCCATGCTGCGCGACAATCCGCTGTGAGATGCTCAAACCGAGTCCGGTCCCTTTCCCGACCCCCTTCGTGGTGAAAAAAGGTTGAAAGATCTTTCCTCGCACCGCGAGAGGCACCCCATCTCCACTGTCTTCGATCGCGATTTCCACTTCCTCAGACAGCTCTGCTATTTTGAGCCGAACCCATTTGGGCGAACGGAAAGACGTTAGTGCCGCGTCGCAGGCATTTCCAAGAAGGTTGAGAACAACCTGGCCGATCTGAGCGGGCCGACAGCGCGTTCGGGATTTGATTTCCTGTCCTTCGATCTTCAGTTCAACCCCGTTGCTTTCGAACCGCTTTTGACAAAGCTCGAGGACGCTCAACGCTGCAACAGAAACTTCGACTAGCTTCATGGGGTCTCCGCTGGCATCACGGGAAAATGAGAGAAGTCCATCGATGATGGCTCCAATCCTTTGGGTATGGCCGCTGATCTGCTCGAGAGCGGCTACCGCCTCACGCGGCGGGTTTTCGAGCTCGCCGAGATTTTCGGCTGCCTGTTCGGCGAGAATGCGGAGCACCGCGAGCGGATTATTGATTTCGTGAGCAATGCATGCCGCCATCTCACCGAGCGCCGCCATTTTTGATGCGGCGATCATGCGCTGATTTCGCTCCAAAAGAAGCTGCCGCGATTCCTGGAGTTTGTCGGCCATTTCATTGAAAGCTTGCCGCAGTTCAGCCATTTCGTCCCGAGTCCGAACGTGTAGCCGCGAACTCAGGTCTCCAGCCGCTATTTCACGAGTTCCACGCACCAGCTCCCGGTGAGCAGTTCTCAAAGATCGTTGAATGGAATGGTTAATCGCAAATTTCAGGAAGAGGGAGAGCAGAACCGCACTCGACACAAAGACAAGAAGGAGCCACTTCAGCCGGTTAAGAAATAAATCAACCTCGTAAGCAGCCTTTGCAGCCTCGATTTTTTCGTTCGCGACCGCCTCCTCGACGATCGGAAGGAATTGTTCGATGGCGCGCGGAACGTTTTGGGAAATCAGAATTTTCTTCTTCTCGTCACGGTTTTTTTCGATCGAGCGAATCCCATCATATATCGCGTCAAAACGTTTTTCGATCTTGCGCAAATCCGCGCGGGCACTGGCCAGACTGGCCCCTGCCGTAACTCCCCGTTCCCGTTCTTCGACTTCCAGAAGCATCGAAATCTGACCAAGGGCGCGCCGAACGCGCTCAGGCATCACTGTTGACCTGCGCGAGGAATTGCTTTCAACCAGCGCTCGCCCGAAAAAATCATCCAGGTATAGCAAGGTCTCTCTTTGAGCATCCAACCAGGCATGAACTCTGACGTCGTGATACTCCTCGATAACACGCAGTTCGGCGTACTTTGTCTGGCCAAAGTAGATCCCCGCCATTAAAAGAAGGTAGGTCACAACGTTGATTAAGATTCCCAAGAACAACTTCGTTTTAATCTTCATTTTACCGAACAAACCTCCACTCCACCACTCTTTGGCCTCTATACGAAAATAGAAAATTGATAAAGGTCCGAACCTCGCCTGTAGGATCCTTCTACTGACCAACAACAACGGTCGCGGCAGCTCGTAAGCGGACGTACGGACATTTACCTGAATCGATCGGTCTTGCAGGCCCAGCCCTTTCCAATTCTTAATATTCCCTTGAAGAATCGCCCTGAGCTGAACTTTTCGAGATATCCTTCAACGGATTGATTTGGTGAACGAAAACAGCGAGGGCATCAAACCCGATCACAAGATGATAAGGTCGCTCCGCCTTTTCTGCCGCGGAGAACGGCCTGGCAAGCCCTCCTAGAGCGACCTCCCCCTTCATCGCCCTCAAATAGCCGATTCTTGCCCCGGCGCCTTCCTTCTTCCCAAATCGCATGCCCGTGCGCGCTTCGAACTCAGCCGCAACCGGCTCCACAATTCCTTCAAGAATCGTGAGTGAGCCATCGTAGCGGAGATCAGCGAAAACAAAAGGAAGGATAGAACGCGAGGGCCAAAAAACCATAGCTAATATGGTTGATAAAACGCGCTCTCATTTCTCATCCAAGTATATTAATTCTTAAAAGAATATGCTACTTTTGACGAAATCTATGCTGACGTTAAAAAGCAAACGCATTCTTCTTGTCGACGATAATGAAGCATTTCTGAATGCCTTGAAGAGCGCACTCGAACAAACAGGCGCGACAATCAAAACCGCTAACGGAGGGAGGATCGCTCAACAGATCATCGGGTTGGAAGACTTTGATGCGATCGTTTCCGACATCAACATGCCGGAAGTGAACGGAATCGAGCTGACCCACTATGTGAAGCGTACCAAGCCCACGCCGGTTATTCTCACGACGGGATTCGCCGAACTGAAAGAAACGGAAGAAGCACACGAAGTCGGTGCGGATGCCTTTCTCGCCAAGCCTTTCACCAAAGAAGATCTTTTGGATATCTTGAGAAAATATCTGAAGCTCGAGGATATCCAATCCGAAAGTTCGGAAGATACCGCATCCAAAGATCTCGAATTTTGCCCAATCAGCATTGATGATTTCGTCTCGGGCCGACAAATCCGCTATAATATTTTCATCAGATTGTCGCAAGGGAACTTCGTCAAGGTTGCTCATCAAGGCGAGGATCTTTCGACAGACCGGATCCGGGCATATAAGAACAAAAACATTCATTTTCTGTATTTACAAAAGGACGACTTCCGAAAATACGTCGGTTTCAACCTATCTCTCGTTCCCCTTGTCCAATCAAGCGGAGCGATCGAAAAAAGAAGAAAGCTCGAATTCCTGAAACACACGAACGAGATCATTCTTACACAGATGATGGCAGATGGCGTTGATAAGGACACGTTCGAAGCGGCTTCCGTGTCCGTGAATGGAATGATCACCCTGATATCCGACCACAAGGACCTGATTCAGATGCTCTCATCGGTCCAGGCCGAGCGGGGCTATTTGTATTCACATTGCGTTGCGGTAAGCCTTTACGGCGTCATGATCGCACGGCAGATCGGCTGGACTTCCCCGATGACGCTCTTCAAGGTGGCAATGGGAGGCTTACTCCATGACATCGGAATGAGAGAAATCGATCCATCGATCGTGGACAAGCCGCGCAACGAGTTAACCGTTGATCAGATCCACGCTCTCGAAACACACCCGGTCCGCGGGATGGACATTCTGAGCCGGGTGCCATCGATTCCGGACGATGTGATTCAGATTACATATCAGCATCACGAGGATTGCCTCGGATTGGGATTCCCGCTGGGGCTCAACCGCAGCCGCATTCACCCGATGGCCAAACTGATTGCCGTCGCCGAGACTTTCTGTACGATTTGGGGGCGGTCACCTTCGGAAAAAATCCCTGCGCTGGACGCGGTCAAGCGGACGGTCTCGCTTTACGGAGATCGGCTCGATTTGGCATTCCAGGGTGGGCTAATGCGCCTCTTCGGTCTCGACCCGCAAGCACCCCCTCGGTCGTCCTTTTAGAAACGGACAGCATCAGTTAAACTGGCCTGTATGCTCAACGAACGTGCGTTTCTTCATGCGGTATCCAATCCGCTTTCGACTGTCCACTTCATACTCGACGAAACGCTGGAAAGCTTGCGCTTGGATCCAAACTCCAAAGCACTCGCCAGCCAACTCGAAGAAATGAAAAAGGCACTTGATCAGGCGATCTTGCTTCTTCGCGAAAGAAGAGAAGAGCTGATTCAGGCCGGCAATCCTCCTGGAAATGCCTCATGAAAAAAAGGCCACACTTCTGTAAAACAGCTGAAAACGCATTCACCGGAAATTCCGATCGTGATCTTCATTACCGGGTTCGCCGATATCAAAGTCGAAGAGGCTTATGAGCTGGGGGCTTCGGCTGTGTTTGCCAAACCTTTCGATTGCAAGGCTTTATTTTCAGTGGTTGAAAAAGCCCTGACGCCGATCCCGGAAGCCTGGCAACCGCGAGCTGAAAGAATTCCCGCCGATTTCAAGATTTCGCTGAGCGTAAATGCTATAGATGACCGATACCAAACGAAGATTTTCAATTTCGGCAAAGGGGGATTTTTCGCGCTCCTTCCTGCCGATCGTCTTCCGAGCGTCGGCATTTCCGTCTCCTTTGCCATAAAAGTGGCTTCAGCCAAGGAAAGCCTGAATATCGAAGGGACTGGAATCGTCCGCTGGGTGCGTTCCAATAACGAATCCGGTCGGCCGTCAGGCTGCGGCATCGAATTTATGGAGCTTCCGGCCGACAGCAGGGCTCATGTCATCGGGTTATCATGGCGGGTCATCAATGGGCTGAGAACGAATGCTTTAATTCCGATCGGGTAAAGGCGGTTTCGAATGAATTCGGAGGTGGCGTGAAGATCTCGTCGCGGGTTAGCGATCAAACCTGCGTGTCGCGGTGAAATTCGCTTGTCGGACATCGCACAAGAAGACTGCTGGCAAAGCGAGAACGTCCGGTGCGGTGTCGGGCGCTGGGGCGTGCCTTTTTATGGAGGAGCAATTCGCGAAAAAGAGAGTTTGAAAAGAGCGGCGCGAGCCCCGAAAGTCCAAACGGTCCAGAACGCTGCGGAGTCCGCCACCACTCCGCCGGCGGAGTCGGAAAAAACTGCGAATCAATTCGGACGATATTTTTTGCGAAGATTATTCTTGACGGCATTTCGGCTCTTCAACCGGGTTGCTATCGGATTCCTTCTATAAAGGTCCTGAAATAGGCACCGTTTCTTTCATTTGAAATGTTTACAGCTCCTCGTCCGCAGTTTCATCGTCCTCCAAACTTCTCGCTCTCAGGGCAACGTCGTGCGTTTTAGAAGGTCGAATTTCCCGTGTTAGAAATCTTTCCCATGAAACACCTCAAATCCCTTTCTGATTCAGATCTGCTCAGTCAAACCCAATCGCTTGTCGCCCGAGAAAGAGAATTGACGACCGAACTTCTGTGGCACCTCCGTGAAGTGGAGGTGAGGCGTCTTTATGCAGGACAAGGGTACAGCTCCCTTTTTGATTATGTCAGGCGGGGGCTTGGCTATTGCGAGGGTAGCGCAGACAGAAGGATTTCGGCGATGCGTTTACTGAAGGACTTACCGGAGATCGAGCCGGCATTGAAAACCGGAGAACTCAGCTTATCCAATGCAAGCGCGCTTCAGCACTTCTTGAAAGGCGAGCAGAAAAATCGTGGGAAAACCTATTCCCAGTTCGCAAAGAAGGAACTCGTGGCGAAGGTCACCGGGAAATCACGCCGAGATTGCGATCGGCTTCTCGCGGAGCTTGCGCCCGAGACACCCAGACCAGAACAGGCCCGGCCCATTTCGGCCAACCAAACCGAAATTCGCTTCACAGCTGAAGAAACACTCCTCGCCAAGATCGAGAAACTGAAGGCTCTCCTTTCTCATCGCAATCCGAACCCTTCCTACGCCGAACTGATTGAGATGCTCGCGGATATGGCGCTGAAGCGCTTGGATCCCGAACAGAAGGCGGATGCGACGCCCGAACAAAACTGCGAGCCGAAGCCCGAGGAGAACCCTGCGGAAAGGCCCGTCGCCTCTTCGCCGGCGGAGTCGATAAAGAGAGTAACAAAACAGACCCGGCATATTCCTCAAAAGCTGAGAAGCGTCGTATGGAAGCGAGACCAGGGGCAATGCACTTTCATCAATAAAGAAACTGGGGTGCGCTGCGGCTCCAAACATCTATTAGAAGTTCATCATCTGAAGGACTTTTCCTTGGGAGGCAAGCATACGCTCGATAACCTCACCCTGAGGTGCCGAAATCATAACCTGCATGCCGCGATTCAAACGCACGGGAGCTCGCTGATGAATCGATATCTAAGAGATTAGCGAGAGTATCAGGCACGTGATTTCGGCTCTTCCGCCGCGCGCGCGATTTCAACTCATTCCCCCGAGTGCTCCCCCTCGCTAGCGGTTTTCCCGAACAGCGCCAAAACGGCAACCCTCCTGGATTTCGAGCACGGCAATCTAAAAAGGCCCCACTTTCAACTTAAATGATGGTGACCCCTTACCTCATAGCAGCTCTAAACAACTGTCAATCTCATGGTCAATTCGGGGCGCGGGCTTGCTCAAGAAACGCTGTCACTTCAGGCCATTGCGCCGCGGCACGCCGGTTGCTTTTTAACTCGTCACGGAGTTTTTACCGAGAGTGTGTCACGCAGGACCGATCTACACCTTTGTGCGCGACTCGTAACTCCGAACTTTTTGAACCCGTGCTTGCAAAGTTTTGGAGGAAATATCAATGCGCCTTTTTAAAAAGACGATCCTGCTGTTTACGGTTTTTTTCAGCCTCGCCCATGCAGCCGGACCCTCTGCACAAGCGGCGCAACACCTTTTCGTGAGCAGCGGCGGGAATTCCAGCGTTCCCCAGTATGACGGCGCGACCGGCGCTTACCTCGGCACTTTTGTTCCGACCGGAACCGGCGGGCTCTCCGACCCGCGAGGAGTCGCCTTCGGCCCGGACCGCAATCTTTACGTCGCGAGTTACAACACGAATAGCATTCTTCGCTTTAACGGCACCACGGGAGCATACATGGATGCGTTCGTTCCGGCAGGGAGCGGAGGGTTGAGCGGGCCAACCGGGATTACGTTTGGCCCGGATTCGCATTTGTACGTAGCGAGTTCTACATCAAATCGCATTTTAAAATACAATGGCAACACTGGCTCATTTGTTAGCGCTCTCATTTCAGTTTACCTCGACTTGCCCTCCGATTTGACTTTCGGACCTGACGGCAACCTCTATGTAGCCAACCAAACCAGCAGCAATGTCCTAAAGTTCAATGGGTCATCAGGCGCCTACCTCGGCACCTTTGTCCCGTCTTCAGCCGGAGGGCTGAACTCACCGCGAGGTTTACGTTTCGGGCCTGACGGTCACCTCTATATTTCGAGTATCGGTGGCAACAATGTTTTAAAATTTGACGGAGCTAACGGAACTTTTTTAGGAATATTTGCATCAGGAAACGGCCTGAATGTTCCCAATGGGATTTGCTTTGGACCGGATTCCAACCTTTACGTCATCAGCTTCGTCTCCAATACGATTCTCAGATTTAATGGCACGACCGGTGCCTTCATGAATACCTTTGTCACCGCAGGGAGTGGAGGACTCTATCGTCCTCGTTACCTTACCTTCGCCCCAGCTCCTTTAAACCAGCCACCTGTCGCGAATTCCGGAGTTCCTCTCGCCTCGAACGAAGGTTCTACAGTCACGCTGGACGGTTCACTGAGTTTTGACCCCGACGGTGATCCGCTGACTTATCAATGGACCCAAAATTCAGGTGCGGCGGTTTCGCTCGATTTAACCAACCCCATGCGCCCAACCTTTACCGCGCCCACAGTTGGCCCGGAAGGAACGTCGCTTTCATTTCAACTTATCGTGAACGACGGAAAAGCCAGCAGCGAGCCATCATCCGTTTCAGTGCAGATCCGTAACGTAAACCAGGCCCCTCTCGCGAACGCGGGCGGCGATCAATCGGTTTCAGAAGGCATGACGGTGACGCTCGACGGCTCAGCAAGTCTCGATCCGGATGGCGATTCGCTCACCTATGAATGGACACAGACAGCAGGCCCTCTGGTTCAGCTTGATCTCACGAATCCCATGCGCCCGACTTTCTCGGCGCCCGAAACAGGCCCAACGGGCGCGCTGCTTCGATTCGAACTCCGCGTTTCGGACAGCGCTCTTTCGAGTGCTCCCGCGAGCACTCAGGTTGCGGTCAACAACATCAATCGCCCACCCCTGGCCAATGCCGGGACCGATGGCGCAACCAACGAGGGTTCCCAAGTTTCGCTCAATGGAACCGCATCCAGCGATCCGGACGGCGATTCCCTGCAATACACTTGGGTCCAACTTTCCGGACCGGCTGCCACCCTGGATTCGCCGACTTCAGCCACGCCGACCTTCTTAGCCCCTCAGGTCGGAAGAGAAGGCGCGGTACTCACCTACCAACTGACCGTTTCAGACGGCTCGCTGACGAGCGCGCCAGCCACCGTCAGTGTCACCGTAAGCAATATCAACCTGCCTCCCACTGCCAACGCAGGTTCTGATCAGTCCGTTCCGGAAGGAACACCCACCAGCCTCGACGGGAGCGCAAGCAGCGATCCCGACGGCGACTCTCTCACCTATTCCTGGAGCCAACTCTCCGGCCCAACCGTGAGCCTCAACCTCACGGACCCGGCTCACCCGTCCTTTGTCACGCCCACCGTGGGCGCAGCCGGAGCGACTCTCTCTTTTGCGCTGACTGTCACGGATGGAATCGCGGAAAGCAACCCAGCCACGGTCAGCGTTCTCGTCACGAATGTGAATCACGCGCCGACGGCAAATGCCGGCTCAGACCTCATCGCGAATGAGGGAACAGCCGTCACCCTGAATGGAACGGGAAGTTCCGACCCGGATGGCGAAAGCCTGACTTACCGCTGGGCCCAGATTGCCGGCCCTGCGGTTACATTAAACTTTTCGAACACGGCTCAGCCAAACTTTACGGCACCGATGGTCGAAGCCGGCGTGACCTTGACCTTCCAACTCATCGTCAATGATGGACTTGCCGATAGCAATCCAGCCCTCGTGAATGTGAGCATCAAAGATACGAACCACGCCCCGATCGCCAACGCCGGACAACCCCAGACCGTGGGCGAAGGTACCACGGTTACCCTGAATGGATCGGCAAGTTATGATCCGGATGGCGATTCCATTTCTTACAAATGGGAACAAACTTCGGGACCGCAAGTCACGGTTCAAAACCCGACAGCGATGCAGCCATCCTTTACGGCACCGAATGTCACGGGCGATACGACACTGATGTTCACCCTGACGGTGAGTGATGGGCACCTGACTTCGTCAGCCTCCGTCAGCATCACCGTTCAGAACATCAATCACGCGCCGACTGCAAACGCCGGGAACGCCATTACGGCTCAAGAAGGCGCTCTCGTCGTGCTTGATGCTTCACGAAGCACGGACCCGGATGGAGATACGCTGACCTATACCTGGACACAAATTCTGGGCCCGGAAGTCACGCTCGATCTCCTCGACCCGGTACATCCCAAATTCACCACGCCGCACGTCCTTGCGCCGACTTCGCTCGCGTTCGTGCTGACGGTGTCGGATGGGATGGCTTCCAGCACACCCGCCTCCGTGAGTGTCACCATCACACCCATGGGCAGCGTCCCAGTTTGTGATCTTGCAGCCGCGAAGACTCCCATGATCTGGCCGCCGAACCACAAGCTGGTTCGTTCTGAAATCACTGGCGTAAGCGACCCGAACAATAATCCCGTCACCCTGACCATTCTTGGAGTGACGCAGGACGAGCCCACCCAGGGTTTGGGTGATGGCGATACCGCGACCGACGCCGTTCGAAACGGCAGCACCGTTCTCCTTCGTGCGGAACGGGCAGGAAGCGGTAACGGCCGTACCTACTCGATCGAGTTCCGTGCGACGAACGCGAGCGGCGGAAGCTGCACGGGACGCGTCTCGGTTTGCGTACCGAAGAACGCCTCGTCTACGTCCTGCGTGGACGATGGACAGAGCTATCGCTCTGAACAGTGATTCGTGAAATCAAATCGTTACGGGGTGCCCATTAGGGTGCCCCGTAACGGCCAACGCAGCGTACGCTCGCGGTTTGTTCAACTCCAAGATTACTTATCCTCGGTACCGGTAGAACTAAATCCATCACACGGGAATTGATTTGGCCAGCGTTCGCGGCTAGTGTCGACGACCAATACGTATACGTATCCATTCTCGGCAATACAAAGCGAACCCCGTCTATCTCCGCCTGAAGCCAATCGTACACTGTCGACAGCCGCCAATGGACATTATCGGTTAGCCCCCCCCGATAGTTTTGCTTCGAAGCGGAAGTGCACCATGCTTCATCTGTATGGTCCGCAGGATTACTGCAATCTATCCCGTTAGCAGGAAAATTGTCATAACTCCCCGAAGCATTGCAGAAGTTTGTAGTTCCGCCGCCCACCCGATCACTCCACAAGAGCCCCGTACGGCTGTCGAGCCAAACTTCGTATAAATCAGCCGTTCGGGTGACGAGCTTCCATTTCGCTGCCGGACCTGCCGTATTCACCGCACCATCCCATTCCTCGGCACAATCGGCAATTCGACTCTCGATTGATCCCTCGGCAGTGCCGCATACTCGGCCCGTCGAAACATGTTTGGTATACAGAGTCTCACTATCTTCCGCGAGAACCGGAATTTCCCGATACCCCTGCGGTGGCGTCGACATCGACAGCTCAGCCGCGATCGGGATCTGCGGCATCGAACGGGAGCGAAGCATTCCTGAAGGCGCGTAGTTTTGAAAATTAATGTTCACCTCAGCCGCGGATCGATTCGGGTCATTGAGCCCCTTCGCGCAGCCGAAAAATACGATTCCGAAAAAGAGCGGGAACGAAATAGCTGCTCTTTTCATTTCACACCTCCCCAGCGCATCATGAGGCCGCCTTTAGCCACGTGGGTTTTGTCAGCCGAAAACAAAAAGCCGTATTCGAGAAACACCTCCTCAAAAAACGGCACTCGCGCCCAACCGGGTCGAAACCCAAAGCGCAAACCGATCAAGGGATATGTTCCGTAGTTGATCCAGGTCTCCGCACCCGCGCCTAAACCGAGGTTCAGGCTCTTTCCACCGGGTGCGGCGGTGACCCAGCCGACCCATTCGAGAATTTTCATCTGATTCGATGAAGCATTCAGGGCAGTAGCCGAAGGCGCGGCCTTGAAAAGAGTCCCGCCCAGGCTGAGCGAAAGCTCCAGAAAAGGCGAAACCGTGCAGCGCGGATTCCAACTCAAAAATCCCGATGCGCTCTGCCCGCCCGAGGTTTGAAACGCGCCGATTCCGCCAAGCTGAAATCCGCCTGGCGAAACGCGCTGACATAACGAAGTCGGAGCCCCGACATAGCGAACAGGAGCCGCCTGTTCGGGCTGTTCAAGCGCTTCGGGGAGAATCGTAAACGTCCGGTACGAGCTCCACTCGGTCCCCGCGATCGACTGATAACCCGCGCGCCACTGAAAGGTTCCCGCCTCCTGGGGCTTCCAACGATACGAATTCGATTCGACGGAGCGCTTGAGCACGGGACCTTGCGCGTCCTTAATCTCAAGAATGGATTGCGTGCCCTTCAGCCCCGCCGTCCATTCCAATTTCAGTGTTCCTTTGGTGAACTTCTCACGAAAGAGAACCGCCTCGGCGGGCTCAACCAGCTCCGGCCCGTTCGGGTTCACGACGAAGCCTTCGATATCACTCCAGGGGCCCGGCAGATCCTTTTTGTCGATCGGCCGGACGCGAAAGTAATAAGTCCCTGAGCCGAGTTCGACAGTCCAACTCGGCAATTCCAGTACCTGCTTTTTCATGACGGGATCAAAGCGCTGGTTGGTCGCGAGATGAACTTCATATTTGGCGGCTTCTTCGAGCGCTTGCCAGGCCAGCGTCGCTTTGCGAAGTTTCGTTGAATCAGCCGCGAAAGACGAATAGCCGACCAGAATGCAGAGTACGAGCAGGAAGGAAGAGTATTTATTCATGTTATTCCACCGATACAGGAAGCAGATTTACCTTCTTATTTTCAACCGCGCTTCTGGCCGGAGCCTTCGGGCGCGTGACTTGGACGGGTTTCGCGGTTTTGGGCACGACGGGAGCAGGAGGCGCTGCCACCTGGGCCACTTCTGCCTTGCGAAAAACTTCGAACCAGCGGGGCGGCGCTGCTGAGCCTCGCAGCGAAGCCCCCATCGCCCGCACCGTCCAGACATAACGCCCTGGCTCGAGCGACTTCAGTTTGAAAGACGGCTCCTTACTCAGAAACACCTTGGGTCCCTGCCCCTCCCGTACCGGTCGAAGCGAGATTTCATATTGCCTTGGAGCTTCGGATTGCGGTTTCCACGAAAGCATCACCTCGGCTCGTCCGGCCAGCTCGACGCGCGCCCCTTCGTCCGGGCTGACAAGCGCGGGAGAAGGAGGAAGCGTCTCGATTCTCGTGATCTCTTCCCGCAGTTTCGCGACGGCTTCGGGATTGCGGAGAATTGATTCCGGAACAGGGGCGGCGGCGAGCGGTCGTGAGAGTACAGGTGCAACAGGCTCTGGATTCGCGGGCAATTCGTCGATCGTCTCGACACTGATCCGGGCTTCGGGGATCTCATGATTCGTCACCTCAGGCGTGAGCGCCGTCTGTGCGTTCGGCCCAGTGCCAACCGCCTGCGCGATCGTCTCCGCGGGCGCTGCTGTCGGGATGGCACCCGGAAGGGCCCCGGCCAGCTTCACGGGACGAACCCGCGCCGCGACCACTCGCCGCGCTGAATTGCGCGCGACTCGAACTTTACCGCCACCCGAGATGAAGCTCAGGATCAGCTCATCCGCGCGGGTATCGATTACGAGCATGCTCGCGGGCTCAAGTTGTACGTCAGCCCCGTCTTTAAAGTAGATTCGCGCCGAAGCATCTTCGCCGGTCGCCACGGTGTCTTTCGAAGCGAAGGAAGTCCCCTTCTGAGCCCTGTCCCAGGTGAACTCTTCGCGCGAGAGCTTGCGAATGGTACCGCTCGCGTCGGCAACCCATGCGATCGCCGCCTCAGCAGGATTGAAATATCCGCGCAAATCGAGCGCGAACAAAAGCCCCGAAACGCACGCCAGGACCAGGCTCAGCAGTATGGGCAGCTTATCCATTCCAATCTCTCCGCGTATCTTCTCGGAACATAAAGTTTTTGCCTTTAGCTCCCCGCTCATTTTGCCGAGAAATCAGCATGAGACTCACGGTCGGAAAAAAGACGAGCGCCATTCTGATGACGGTTCTTCTTCTGGGCATCGGGGGCGCGATTGTTCTGGCAACCCAGCTTTTCACCTCTGACATGATCGGTCTGCTCAAGAAAGATACGCTCGATGTTTCGGCCCTTCTTGCAGGCAGAATGCAGGCCGAGATGCGCGTTCTCGCCGAAAGAGCGCAGTTTCTCGGCGCCGCTTCGCTTGAGGAGTTTCGGTACCCCGAAGACCGGCTCGCTTTTCTGAATCGTGGCTTTTCGAATGATACAAGACACATTGCGCTCAGCTTGTACCGGAGATCAGGGGCCGTTTTTGAACCGGAATGGCGCATCCTTCATCCCGAGGTGAAGCAGCTTCACCGTCTTGCCACGGCCGATATCGATTCGCTGGATAAATCCGCCCCGCTCGATTTCGAATCTCTTTCGGGCGGAAAGGTCGACTTCCGGGTGGCCACGCTCAAAGGCGGCTTGCCGGTGCTCCGGATCGCGATTCCACTTGTGAAAGCAGCCGATTCGTCCACCAAGGACGTTCTCGTGATCGATGTCAACCAGGAGCGGCTCGCGGCGGTTTTTTCAGAATCGACCCAAATGACGACCTTTCTTCTCGACCGACATGGGATCGTTCTGGGCTCGAGCGACCCCAAAGCCATCCCCCTCGGTACCGATTTATCCGCGTCGGCGATCGCGAAAGCCGTGCTGAAAAGCACCCTGCCCGCGGGTCAGATCGATTACACGGATTTCGCGAACGCGCGTCAAATGGCGGGACATCGCCAGGTCGGGTTCGCCGGCCTCACGATCATCAGCCAGGTTCCAGCCGAGCGCGCCCTTGTTGCCGCGAAAAAGCTTCAGCGCAGAACGATATTTCTGGGAGCGGCGTTCCTGTTCCTTACCCTCGGCCTCGGCTTATCGTTCTCGCGATCGCTCACGAGTCGTATCGCACTTCTGGGCGCCGCGGCCGAGCGCATCCGAACAGGTGACTTCAGCGCCCGGATCAAAACGAAGGAATCAAAAGACGGCAGGATCGTCGGCGACGAAATCCATACATTCACGGCGACTTTCAATCAGATGGCGCAAGGCCTTTCTGAGCGGGAAAAGATGCGCCAGCTCATCGAAAAATTTCACAACAAAGAGGTCGCCGATAAGCTTCTGAGCGGCAATCTTCAACTCCGCGGTGATCGGCTGGACGCGGTCGTGCTGTTCTCGGATCTTCGCGACTTCACGATGATGAGCGAGACGACCGATCCGGAACGGATCGTCGCGATCCTCAATCGCTATCTCTCCAGCATGGTCGATATCATCATCAAACACGGTGGCATCGTCGATAAGTACGTGGGCGATTCCATCATGGCTGTCTGGGGCGTTCCGGAACCGTCCGAGCGGGATGCCGAAAACGCGGTTTTCGCCTGCCTCGATATGCGCCGGGCGCTCGCCAAACTGAACGCGGAATTCATCCAGGAGAAGCTTGAACCGCTTAAAATGGGCATGGCGCTCAACTCCGGGCCACTGATCGCCGGGACCATCGGTTCCGAGGAACGGATGGAATATACGGTCATCGGCGACACCGTCAACACGGCTTCACGCATCGAAGGACTCACGAAAGTCTTTGGCACCGACCTCCTGATCAGCGAGTCGGTACAACGGGCCGTGAGTTCGAAGTTTCTTTTCGAACCCATCGAGAACGTCGCGATTCGCGGAAAACAGGAAGCCGCCAACGTTTACAAAGTCGGCGGCTACTTCAAGAGCAATCAACAACCGGTGCTGGTCGAAACTCCCTACAGCAGCTGGCCCAAGAACGAGGAAGTCGCGAAGCGCCTGCAGAACCGCTCCTGAGCCCGGCGCGCCGTCGCCTCGCCCCCGCTCACGAACTGAAGCCGCGTATCGCGAGGTACGGGATCACGATGTAGAGAGTGACGTCGCGGACAAGGTAGTAAACAAATACCCCGGCAACGGCTTTCCAACCGTATGTCCGGACCACACCCCTGAACCCCTCCTCGCGAAAAACGGTTCTCACACGGCGCACGATTTCTCTCATTGGAGAAATCCCGTGCAATTCCCGTGCGGCGCTGTCCTTACGCAAAAGCTGGTTGCTGTGTCAGCGAAACCACGACGACGGCACGGATATTTTTGAACGCATCAGTCAATGCGTCATGGAGGGTCTTGCCGGTACCATGACTTCTCCATTCATCGCTACCCAGGAGCGGCGCCCCAAACAACGGCGAACGGATCATTCGAATAGAACAGTAATAGACGTGTGGGGTTCCGACTCTTTCGATCTCGACCGCGTAATCCCATTTGTGATGGGTGTGTCCGCCCTGTTCACGGCGGATCCATTTGTCGACGCGCTTCTCAATTTCTCGCTCCAATGTCCGTGTGGGTTTCAAACCGTAAAAAGATATCTCTTTTGACATGATTCTCCTCCCTCTCTGCTCGAAGTACTCCGTAACACCCGGTTTCGGATTCGCGTGCGGAATGAGAATTATTGCACCACGAACTCATCGGCCTTTTGTCGTTTACCCTCGGAATCGGAAATCCAAAGTTCCCATTCCCCAGGCGGAAGCATTCCCAATTCGATCGTACGGCTCATCGGCGTCACCATCATCCCGCACATGACGCCTTCCTGGACAAATGCATAGTCGCTCAGGAAAACACGTCTGTTTTCGAGATCCACTTCATATCGTACCGGTGCCGGGCGATAACAAAGGTTCGGCAGCATCTCCTCGACATGCACACGCACCAAGCCGTCACTGGCCGTGAGATCAATTTTCGCGGCCGTCGGCTCTATCTGAACCTTCGTCCAGCCGAATTGACCCGCATAGCTGGTACCGCCTGCCGGATGAACGAGGATTGCAGTCATGATGGTAATTACGAAAAAGACAATTCTTCGCATCGGAACCTCCCTGTTTTTTAAGGAACTCCCAGACGATCAAGCAATCTTGTTTTCGTCAGATGAATGTACTCCCTCCTTCTCCTTCGGCGAGTTTCCTAGCAGTTTGCCGAAGAACCCTTTGTCACTTCCATTCGTAATTTTGATCTGCCGCGGCTTTGCCGACTCCGCTTTTGGAACGTAAATTCGCAAAATGCCATCCTGATAGTTCGCGTCGATCTTGCCGGAGTTCACTCCGTCGGGAAGCGTAAAGCGCCGATGGAAGTTACCGTAATAACGCTCGGAGTATGCTTTACCGTGATCATGTTCCCGCTTTCTTTCGCCCGATATTGAAATTTGGTTGCCGACGCACTCGATGTTGATCTGGTCCCGCGGGATACCGGGCATTTCCAGAGTTATGAGGTAATGATCTTCGCTTTCCTCGACATCACAGGCCGGCTGCCGCGATCGTTCCGCCCGCGCGGCAGTAGGAATTACCCAGTAATCATCAAAAAGCCGATCCATCTCCCTGCGAAGTTCAAACATATATTCCTCCTTTCAATATTTATTTCGTTCCCTCATTTTAAAAAATGGGTTTACCTTTTCTGCTGTCAAGTCCTTCGTCCACGCCACTCGTTTTTAAGCCGAAAGCTGCTCCGTAAGGGCTTCATCAAGTTCGGGGAGCCATTCACCGAACCTGTAGATTTCGCTTTCCTGTTTACACGTGGCGCAATACCGGTCAAATACCGTGCGTGAATGGAATTTCTGATTGCAGATGTTGCAGCGGCGCTCTGTCGCAGAATGCCGCGGAGTGACCCTGCTCCAATTCGATTCCGCCGTCCGTAAGCCTTGCTTCATAATACTCTCCCTCCTCGAATACATGGCTCTGATTCGACTTCCTGTTGATATCCAGTCAGTATTTAAAAAATAGTTTTGGTTTTTTGCCTGTCAAGGGGGCTAGGAACATGGCGCGTTGCAGTAACGGAGAATTATTCTGACGACCGGACAAATTGAGCATCAGCTGCTCCGGCCGAGCCCGAGGCATCACTTTCGTGCGCGGGCCACATTGCGGGGAAGGACTGGACTGATTTCACCTCGGATTGGGAAACCCGGATCTCACGGTTCGACTGAGGTTTCAAGCTGGCGAGCTTCTGATTGATGTTTTCCTGAGCGCAATTCAGCATGGCGCTATCGTGACTTTCTGGAACCTTCTGAACCGCGCGCTCCGGAACCGAGCGGCGGAACTTCAAATAACAGCCCACATCCACCCCTGCTCCCTTCTTCGCGACTTCGAGCGCCTCCTCATGCCTCACCAAAACAGAAGGGGTTTCGTTGATGAAAAGCTGCTTTTTCGGGTACCGGTGTAAGCCGCGGGCCTCCAGATACACCTTGGAGTCGATTTCTCCCTTGGCCGCTTTACGGGCGCAATCGAGCGCTTCCTGATGATTGTTGATTCCGGCGTCTTTGTCGGGGCAGTTCTCGTCGGCCGGGCACTTGCGTCGGAACTTTCTCCGGCTCTCGGCATAAAGGCCCGGATCGAGTCCCTCGGCGGAAGAGAACTTGGCCATATCCGCGACTTCTCTTCGAGGCAGGTCGTAAACACTGTTCTTAACCAGGTCCAGGTACGAAACGTGCCTTGACCGTTCCGCGCTTTTCTCGGCCTTGGCGATCACGACCGCTTCCTCGTGCGCGAAGCGTCCCTTTTTCGTCAACGTGAGGTACTCTTTGATATCCAAGGCGCCATGATTGTAAAGGTCACAGGCATTCCTGACGTCGCCTGACGCAAGCTTCTTGTTTTGAGAGTGTAGCCACTCGAAACAACTCTGAGAAGCCTCGGCCCAAGTGCCGAGCAGCAGAATAAGTGAACAACAAGAGACAAAGGCCTTGAGCTTGGCTCCCATTTTCCCCTCGAATCCAGTCGACGACAGGACCAAACTCTATTCTAAGCGAAATGCCTGGGCGGAAATACTGGGTCTCCGCGGACGCAGCCAAGCCAATCAGTGGATTGGCTTGGCTGCGCCGCCGGAGATCACGTACCAATAGGACCGGAGAAAGCTTCTCGGCTCTCTACGCTTTCTTCTCGTATTTCCTCAACCCGACGACCAGGAAAGCGGCCAGGAGCATGAAAGCGCCACCGATCGTCACGGCATAGATGTGGTTATTGCCGAACACATTCAGCATCACCCAACCCAGCGCGACCGC
>Ga0208375_1001116_pt1 | contig 32151 bp, 37 predicted proteins | sample RifOxyD1_FD_184038 | JGI IMG/M metagenome (GOLD analysis project Ga0208375, IMG submission 184038) | Soil microbial communities from Rifle, Colorado - Rifle Oxygen_injection D1 (SPAdes) | ecosystem: Environmental > Terrestrial > Deep subsurface > Rock core/Sediment | place: Rifle, Colorado...
ATTCTTATTTAAATTCAAAACAATTTTAAATCCTTTTTCTTTAGACTTTAAATGGATATTCAAAGAATAATAGAATCTCTAAGCCCCAATGAAAAGAAAATTCTTCCTCATTTAGGAGATAAAATAAATGAAATATGCAAAAAATCAAATCTGGACAAGACTTCAGTAATAAGGGCTCTTGAATATCTTCAAAACAAGGGAATAGTAAAATTATCCTATTCCAAAAAGAAAATAATTGAATTAAGTGTAAATGGTGCATTATATATTAAAAAAGGGCTTCCAGAAAGAAGACTTCTCCATTTATTGACTGAAAAACACATAATCCTCCTGAAAGATGCTCAAAAAGAAAGCAAGCTTTCAAATGATGAATTTAAGGCCTCTCTTGGAGCATTAAAAAGAAAAGCACTGATAGAATTAAAAAATAACAGGATAATTTTAAATGCAAATAAAGAGGAAATCTCAAAAAAAACTCTGGAAGAATTATTCCTGGAAACTCTTCCAATTGAATATGAATTTCTTAAATCAGAACAGCTTTTTGCATTAAAAAACCTCCAAAACAGGAAAGAAATAGTTCAAATCAGAGAAGAAAAAAAAATAGAAATTGAAATTACCTCTCTTGGCAGGGAAATATTAAACTCCAAAATAAAATCAGAGGAATTAATTGAACAGATTACACCTGAAATTCTCAAAAAAGAAATCAATTGGAAAGGGAAAAAATTCAGAAGATATGATATCACCTCCCAGGTTCCTGAGATATACGGGGGAAAAAGGCATTTTGTGAATTCCTCAATTGATTATGCAAGAAAAATCTGGACTGAAATGGGATTTCAGGAAATGTCCGGGAATCTGATTCAAAGTTCTTTTTGGAATTTTGATGCTTTATTTACTGCACAGGATCATCCAGTAAGAGAAATGCAGGATACATTTTTCATAAATAAAAAAGCAGAATTGCCAGATAAAAAAATAGTAAGAAATGTAAAAGAAACTCATGAAAAGGGGATTTCAGGAAGCAAAGGATGGCAGTATAAATGGGATGAAGAAGAAGCAAAAAAAATTGTCCTGAGAACACATACAACCTGCCTTTCTGCACAAACTCTTGCAAATCTGAAAAAAGAAAATATACCTGCAAAATTCTTTGCAATAGGAAAATGCTTCAGAAATGAAACAATTGACTGGTCTCATGGATTTGAATTCTACCAGACAGAGGGGATTGTAATAGACAGGGATGTAAATTTCAGGCATCTCCTTGGATATTTAAAGCAATTTTACAGTAAAATGGGATTTGAAAAAATAAGATTCAGACCTTCTTATTTCCCATACACAGAACCTTCTGTTGAAATAGAAATCTTTCATCCTGAAAAAAAGAAATGGATTGAACTTGGAGGAGCAGGAATGTTCAGGCCAGAGATAACGGTTCCATTATTGGGGGAACACATACCTGTTTTAGCCTGGGGCCAGGGATTTGACAGAATAATCACAGATTATTACAAAATAAAGGATTTGCGGGAATTATACAAAAACAATCTGAATCAATTAAGAAAAATTAAATCCTGGATAAAACACTAAAATGGAATTTGAAGAAATAGAAGACATGGCAAGAATCTGCATTGAAAATCAGTATAAAAAGAGTAAAATCCCTCCTGATTTAAAAGAAATAAAAAAGCAGATATTAAAAAAAATAAAAAAAGACACAAATAATATTAAAGAGTTAGAAGAAAATCTTTCATTTTCAATTATCCTGCTTATGTTCCTTGCATACAAGCATAAAATTGATTTAGAATCACCTTTATTAAATAAAATTGAGGAAATAAGCAAAACATTTAAATAACATATTGTATAAACTTATACAATGATAAAAAAGATTAAAAAAATGAATATCTTGCATTATCCAAAACTGGATTCAATATTAATGGTAGAAGAAGCTATCCAAAACAGCGAGGATTATCCAACAAGAATGGAATTATGGAAAAGTCTTCCAAAACAAATGCAATATCAAACTTTCAAACTTATCTTGGATTATCTTGAAAGATCAAACAAAATTATGTTTAATGATAATAAGATAATATGGATTTTTGCAAATAACAAAAGATTAAATGAATTAATTAATGGAGCTGTTTCTGTTTAAAATGAAAGGATTTGTTACAAAACTAAGTAAGGAATTATTTGAATTAAAACTTAAAATAGAGAGGGAATTATCCCAAGAAAATAAAACTAATGAAAGTCTATATCAACTTATAAACAAAGCAATTGATTTCCTTAAACAAAAAAGAACAGGGGCCCCAATTTCAAAAAAACTTCCTATTTACAAATACTTTGAAAAAAAATATGGAATAAATAACCTATTTTTAATTGACCTCTCAAAGGAAGCAAGGGCAATCTATACAAATACTTCTCAGAATGAATTTACCATCTTGCAAATTGTTCTAGAAGTTTATGAGTCACATAAAGAGTATGAAAAAAGAGGGGGTTATAATAAACATTAAATGGCAAATGTAAAATTCAGCAAAAAGCTCTTTGAAAAAGAAATAGGAAAATTAGATGAGAAAATGCAGGAAAGCATATCTATGTTTGGAACCCCTCTTGAAAATATAACAAATGAGGAAATTGAAATTGAGATTTTTCCTAATCGCCCTGATTTGTTTTCTTATCAGGGATTCAAAAGAAGCTTTCTTGGGTTTCTGGGGAGAAAAACAGGATTAAAAGAATATAAAATAAACAAGCCGGAAAAAGATTATCAGGTAATAATTGATTCATCTGTAAAAGATGTGCGTCCATACACTGCATGCGCAATTGTAAGAGGATTAAAACTGGATAATGAAAAGATAAAAGAATTAATTGAAATTCAGGAAAAACTGCATTTAACAATAGGAAGAAAAAGAAAAAAAGCAGCAATTGGAATTTATCCTCTTGAAAAAATAAAACTTCCCATATCATTCAGGGCAATGGAACCAGATCAAATAAAGTTTATTCCATTGGAATCTGACAGGGAAATGTCTGGGTTGCAGATTCTGCAAAGGCATCCAACTGGAAGGGATTATGCTCATTTGCTTGCAGGAAAATCAAAATTCCCCATATTTGTAGATTCTGAGAGCAATATCCTGAGCATGCCCCCTATAATTAATTCCAGATTAACAGGGAAAATAACAGGAGAAACAAAAGATGTATTTATTGAATGTTCTGGATTTGATTTCAATATCTTAAAAAGATGCCTTAATATTTTAGTAACCTCTCTTGCAGAAATGGGAGGGGAAATTTATTCAATGGAGATTAAAGGGGCTCCTGAAAAAGTCTCTCCAAATCTGGAAACTGAAAAGATAAAGATAAATCTCGAAAACACCAATAAAACCTTGGGATTAAAATTAGATGAGAAACAATTAAAAAATCTTATAGAGAAAATGGGACATAATTACAACAAAGGAATAGTTGAAATTGCCTCCTGGAGAACAGATATTCTGCATGAAATTGATTTAATAGAAGAAGTTGCAATTGCTTATGGTTATGAAAAGTTAATCCCAGAAATGCCAAAGATATCAACAATAGGAAATGAAAATCCGAAGGAAATAATCAAAAGAAAAATATCAGAAATTCTTTCAGGATTAAATATGCTTGAAGTTTCAAATTATCATTTAACAAACAAAAATGACCAGTTTATGAAAATGGGAATCTCCGAAAAGCAGGAAAAAGGAATTATTGAACTGGAAAGTTCAAAAACAGATTACACAATCTTAAGAAACAATCTTTCTCACTTTCTTTTAAAAAATCTCTCAGAAAATATTGATTCAGAATATCCACAGAGAATATATGAAACAGGAATAGTTTTTGAATTAAAGGAGGATATAAAAGAAACTGAAAAACTCGCTATTGCAGTGACTCCCGGGAATTTTACAGAAGCAAGGCAGATATTGGAATATTTATTTAAAAACATAGGAAGTCAGATAATCTTTGAGGAAACAGAAAATTTCCCTGTCCATTTCATAGAGGGAAGAACAGCAAAAATAATCCTGAATAAAAAGGAAATAGGATTTATCGGGGAAATTCATCCAAAAATCCTGAGAAACTGGAAAATAAAAATGCCTGTTGCTCTTCTGGAAATAAATCTGGAAGAGATTTTTAAGATTTTACAGTGAATTATTTTCTCATCTGCAAATTCAATTCTTTTTTTATTCTTTCCAGTCTTTCTCTATATTTCTCTACAGAATTATCCTTAATTTTTAAAATATCAATTTTTATCTCTAGTGCTTTTAACAACCCTTTGTCTATTTCCTTTATATGATATATTTCCCTGCCAATATTCTCCCCCCTTCTATCTTCTTCAATCTTATTAAAATGCGCCTCTATTTCTTCCTTGAGACTTTCAATTCCCTTTTTTATTCTTTTAACTCTTTTAGCCATTTTTCAGAAAGGTTTAAGATATTTAATAATTCATCCGGGGGGGTATTATTTAATTCTCTTTCATCTCTTTTTATTCTTGTATATGCAGAATATATTTTTTCTCCGGTTTTTTCAATAATATCTTTTTTATAGATTTTTTTTCCTGAAAAAAGGCATTTTATAAGGTAAAGTTCTCTTAATCTTAAAACAATAGAATAAACAATACCATCAGGAACATCTCTGTTGTGTTCTCTACAAACTTTAACAATGTCTTCATTTATCTTTAAAATTCCTTTAATTTCATTAAGGACATTTTTAGAATTAAACTTAAGCTTCTTGGAGATATATTTCTCAATAAGTTCTTTATTGAATATTGTCTCAGCTTCAGACAATATGCTTGAATAATTTAGATTTGTAGTTAGATTATTTGAAAAGATACTTTCAGAAACAAGGAGAATTTCATAATTTTTATCTTTAATAATCTTATTTGCCTTATCTGTAATAACTAAAATATCTATATCACTGTTCATATCATAATCTCCTCTTGCATAACTTCCAAACAAATAAATTCCCTTTACTCCTTTATTTAATTTATATTTAAATAGAATAGTTAATACTTCCTGGGCAATCTTCTCTCTTGAAATGTCAACTAAAGTTACAACTACTTGCTTGTTCAGCCAGTTTCTTGGAAGCAAAACTCCGGCAGATGTTCCAACTTCCCTTGTTTGTTTAATTAGAGATTCCATATTATAATACATTATAATAAGTATATAAATCTTATCTTTTATATAATTTAGAAGAAATCTTTAAGAATTTGATTTAATAATTAACCAACAAAAGCTCAAGGTTTATTCAACTAATTATAAAGTTATCAATAGATCTCATAAATGAAAATGCGAGGATATTAAATTAAAATTGTTTATTTTTATATAATTAACACATTAAGATAAAAGGATTTAACATTAACTAATTTTTAACCAATTAATTTAACAACTGCTTTATCTTTCTGGACATCTCAAGCTCCAAATCAATTTTTCTCTTTTTTAACTCCTGTTCATGTTCCTGTATCTGCTTCTTGAGTTTTAATTCATATTCGCTGTGTAATTGTCTTTTCAGGATTATTTCTTTTTTTGAAAGCTCTTTCTCAAGATTTCTCTGCATTTCTGAGAATAATCTCTTTCTTAATGCTTTTTTCTCTTCAGTCTCCTTTATCAATAAATCTTTTTTCAGTTTTTGCAGTTCTTCCCTTTCTTCCTGAAGTTTCTTCTTCTTAAGAATATCAAATTCTCCCTTTGCTTTTTCAAGTCTTTTTCTCTCTTCTTCTTTTTTATTCAGTAATTCTCTCTTGGAATCCTGTATTTCTTTTCTTCCTTCTTTCTCTTCAAGAGCAAGCTCATCTCTTGCTTTTTTCAGTTCAATTTTATTTCTTTCTATATTTCTGCTAAGATTTCCTTCTTTTTTATCATATTCGAGAATTCTTTTTCTTATTCTCTCTTCAAGAACATTTTCTTTGGATGAAAGTTCTTTTTCCATTGCTTTTTTTAATTTCAATTTCTGCCTTTCAAGTTCTCCCTGTGCATGCTCTCTTAATTGAGCTTTATAAAATTTTCCAAGTTCAATTTTCTCTTTGTCTAATTTGTCCCTGAGCATTTTACTGAATTTCTCAGAAACTTCTTTATGAAGAGTGGATTCTACTTTCCTGTTGTATTTCTTGCTGTAATCTTGTTCCAGTTTTTTCTTGTGGTTTTCAAAAAAATTGAGCAAATCTTTGTGCTTTTTTTTGTATTTTAATTCCCTGTTCTCCAAATCTTTCCGAAGAACCCCATCCATTTCCTGCTCGCGGTTTTTTATTCTTTCAGAGAGGGCTTTTTTTGTAGAAGCAAGAAATTCATTAAAATTAGTATCCACAAGAACATCAACACCTGAATCAAGAGACCCCATATAAGGGGCTTTTTTTGATTTTCTCAATTTTGTGATTTCATCCTTAATGCTTCCAAAATCTCTTGTTTTTGAGTGTTTAAGATTTACTATTTCTTTTTTAAGGGATTCCATATCCTCTCTTTTAGAACGCCTTAATTTTGTAATTTCTTCCTGAACATCTTCAAGCCCCTCTTTAATTTCTTTTGCAGGAGTTGCCCTTCTCTTTTTTGGCTTGTATTTATGGGAGATCTTTAATTTCAGGCTTTTAAGAAGTCTTTCAATATTGGGAATCTCTGATACATTTTTAAGTTTAGATCTGATCTCAATTGTTTCTTTTGAAAACCCTCGGGTATCAATTGATTTCAACTCGTTTTCCAGTTCTTTCAGTCTTGAAACCCCAAATTTAAACGCTTCAAAATCTTTTTTGCTTATAGAAGCACTAGATTTCTCTTTTTTATTTACCCTCTTTTTTGAGGTTTTTTTTCTCACCATCTTCTTTTATTATTAAGCAAGTTTAACTTTTTAAATATTACTTAGTAAGAAACTCCACACTATATCCTTTTTTCTTCCATTGCTCAAGTTCTTTTTTCATTCCTTTATGAGGAGTCTTCTGCAATTCCTGATTTGTTTCAAACATATTATATCCCTGTTTTTTCCATCCCTCAACTTTCTTTTTTATTGAGTTTCTTCCTTCTTTTTGTTTTCCTGATTGCTTTATTAGTTTTTTCAATTCTTCTTTTTGGTTTTCCTGTTTCTTTCTGAGTTTATCAATCACTTTCTTTTTTATTTCTTCAATTTCCTGCACCTTTTTTTTCTTTGCTTCCACATGAACTTCAGATTTGATTATCTTCTTCTTGGAAGAATTGAGAAATTTAATATTTCTCTCAAATTCAGAATACTGTTGTTTTTTAAGCTGTACAAACAGATCATCTCTTGTTTTAATAAAATAAAATACTGTCCCAAAAATCAATAAAACAAGAATAATTACAATAATAATAAAGATATTAAATGTCCCTGAAAGATTTGTGCTTTCTTTGTCTGATATTGTAAATAAATAACTTCCAAAACTATTGGTTCCTTTGTAATCTATGGAGGTCATAAAAATATAATCCCCTTTTTTCCAGTCTAGAGGAATCGAAATTAGTTCTGTTTTGCTTCCCCCTCCAACAATCAGATTCCCCTCACCAGTAAAAATGACATCATCTTCAAAATTCTTAATTAAATAAGCAGCATCAACTGTTGGAATTGTAGAGCCAATTAAATCATATACTTTAATTTCAACCCCTACTTTTCCTCCTGGATAAACAGAATCATATTTAGGTATGCTGTCTAAAATTATTGCAAAAGCATTATTAGGATCCTCTAACATAAAAATGACAGGAATTTCCTCTTTTTTAAGTGAAGTTGAAATTATTAATTTCCCCACATACACCCCTGGAACATTCTTTTCGTCTTTAAAAAGAATATTAATTTTCTTATCTTCTCCGGGATTTAAGGTAAATTCTCCTTCTTCTACTTTAGCCAGTCTATCAAAATTATTAAAAGAAACCTTAAAATCCTGTTTTGTTCTTTCATCATTTGAAACTTTTATGCTTGCGGGATATTCCCCTCCAAGAGGAATAGATATACGCAATAAGCTTGTTTTAGAAAAATTTCCCTGTTTTGGCAAGGAATAAATTAAATAAGAGATTGTAATTGCAATTAACAAAATAACTATTGCAAATATTATCCACCACTTTTTTTTCATTAGATTATATCAGATTCTTTGTTTTTATTTCTTGCCTTTAATAATAAATTCAATCTGGTCTTTTAATAAAGGAAGGTCTCTCTTAATCACTTCCCATACCAATTCAAGATTAATTCCAAAATATTTATGAATTAATTTATCTCTAAAACCAGCAATAACCCTCCAATCAACAGATTTATGTTTAATCCTAAACTTTTCTGATAGGTTCTTTGTAGCCTCTCCGATTATTTCGAGCTTTCTGATAACTGCATCATGGGTTTTTTTATCCATAACAAATTTTGAGAGACTAATGCCTTTGGAATAATCTTCTATATCCTTTATGCACTCAAGTATATGATTTAAAAAAACAATATCTTCTTTCATATTATCCTAATCTCCTCTTTCAAAATCCTATTCTTCAATAAGGGATGAATTCCCTTATAAGTTAACAAATCAACTTCTTTTTTAAGAAGGTCTTTTAAAAGAAATTCAAGCCTAATTAAGTCAATCAAACTAAATCCTTTCTTAGTCTCGATAAGAATGTCTATATCACTATTTTTATTCTGCTCCCCTCTTGCATAACTACCAAAAATACCTGCCTTGATAACTCCTCTTTCTTTTAAAGTGGGGGTTATTTTCTTCTTAATTTCATTTATTGATTTAATCATAAAAAATTAAGGGATATTCAGTTTTTATTTCTTGCCTTTTTTATTTATATCCAAATCTTCTGGCATAATCCTTGTGCCTTGTAAACCATTCCAGTATTACTGCTAATATTTCTATTTCCTTGAATGATTTCAAAGAATAAATTAATCTCCAACCCCTTGCCTTTGCTTAATTCCACCCAAAAAGCATTATCCACCCCTCTTTTTGTGTACTCTTTTGGAATAAGCCTCTTTGCAATTGGTTCTCCAAAAGCAGGTTTTTGTTTTATCTTTTCTATAACAAAATCAATCCTCCTCTTAAGAGGATCATCGGCAGACAATTCTTCATAAACCCTTTTTAATCTTTCATTTTCAAAAATAACATTAACTTTTTTATTAAACATTTTTAGAATATTCTAAGTTTCTCCTTAAATATCTTTTAACCCCAATAGGGTCCCATATATAAGTAATTATCCCATTATCAGAAACAATTATTTTATTTATTTCCTGTAAATAATCAAGAATTAGTAAATAAGTCTTCCACATCACTTTCCTTGGAAGTTTCTCCCACAAAGAAGTTTTTTTAAACTCCCCGCTATATTTTTTAATTATCTCCTCAACCATCTTAACAGTCTCAAGAGTAGGAGACCTAAAAAAGCCAATTATCTTTCCATTGTTTTGTAAAATCCCTTGCACCACATTATACCTATCAATTGATAGGTATTTAAATCTTTTGATTAAAATAAAAAAGTACTAATTTAGTAATTAAATGCTGAAGGTTTTTTATTTCTTAAGAATATGCCCAATTGAATAATCCCCTTTATCTTTTCCTGCCTTTTTTAACTATCTTTAACATCCTTCTGTATTTTTTGATAACAAGAAATACTGCAAATAAAACCAAAAGCAAAGCCAGAATTAAAACAACCATCAGGATTACTTCCCTGTCTAATCCAAATCCTCCTTTTATTTTAAATTGTGAGCTTGCAACAGCAACTCCGTCAGGATAAAGAAGTTCTACACCTAAAACATAATCCCCTGGAGGAAGTTCAGAGGTGGGGAATTCTTTTATAATTGATTTTTGATTTTCAACTGCAATAGTTTCAGATTCAGTTAAATGAACAACCCCCTCAAAATCCTTTACTACATAATTTAAAGTAACATCCATCTTTTCCTTTATTCCCATTTGTAATAAATCTATTTGTGCTTCTAGATTAGAGTTTTGGTCTAAACTTTTCATAAATGAAGGAATTAAAACAGTTATATCAAACAGGCTCTTTTCTGTTTTTATATTAATTGTTACTGGAATTTCCTGCTTAAATGAGCCGCTTCTTACAATTATCTTACCTGTATAAATTCCAGTCTCTTTTGGAGGAGTTAATCTGAATTCAATTTTCTCTTTTTCACCAGGAAGAATCTCCAAAGAAGTCTGCTCTAATAATAAAATTGAATTTATAGTCTCAACACTTATATCAAATGTTTTTGGAACTACACCTAAATTCTCTATATAAAACTCACCAATTTCAATTTTATTTAATGCAAGAGTTCTCTCTATTGAACTTACTCCGACTGAGATTTCTTTTACAGAAGATGCTGCTGTTCCACCTCCTCCACCCCCTGTATTTCCTCCTGTTGTTCCTGTTCCTGCTGTTGAAACACTTACAATAAAAGAAACATTTTCTGTATTATTCTGATTCCCATATAAATCAGAGCAATAATAATCAGCAATATAATTTGCATTGCTTAATGTGGTTGTTGCTGTATGAATTGTGCCATTGGTATTTGCTGTCATTGAATTATTTGTTGCACCTGAATTAACAGAATAATTGCATGTTGAGTTTTCATTTGTTGTAACCTGGAATGTAACTGATGAACTGGTATAAGTATTTCCCTCAACAGGCAATGCAATTGAAACCTCTGGATTTAAACTATCCTTAAAGAAAGTTACTGATGAACTATTTTCGTTTCCTGATGTATCATTGCAATAAACTACCCATTCATTTGCCCCTTCAATTGAAATTACCTCTGTAAAATTCTCTCCTGCATTAACAATTGATGAATTCACAGCCCCTGAATCATTGGAATACCAGCAATAATCTTCATTTGTATCTGTAATTGTATAATTAAGTTCAGAAACATTCACAGCATAACTTGTGTTTTCAGGATAACTGACATTTACAGAAGGGAAAATCAAATCAACACTTATCTGCCTGTCAGGAGTTGTAATATTAAGATTTCCAGCACTATCAACTGCATAAACAGAATAATTGTATGTTGCTCCATCAGCAAGATTTGTAAAATTGTTCTGCAGTCTATACTGGGAATTATTATATAATGCTGATATTTCAGAAGATGATAAAGAACGATTGAATATCATTACTTCATCTAAAGAACCATTAAAAGGGTAAGTTCCAGCACCAAAAGAACCAATAGAATTAACACGGTTACCAATATAATAATCACAATTATAACTATAACTTCCACTTGGAACACCATTTATGTAAAAAGTCAAATTATCTGTTCTATTATCACATGTTACACCAACATTTGCCCAAACACCTTCGGTTAAAGCCACGCTTGAAGTTCTTGCTGTAACCCCATCATAAGACCATAATCCATTTGAAGAGTTTTTAAGGTACAATAATTGTGTTGCAAAAATAGCACTATAAACAGCATTATTACGATGATAATTTATCCATGAAAATGCTGACCATCCTTCAGAAAGTGTTGAAACATTAATTAAAGGAATGATTATATAATCATCAACTCCATCAAACATCAATCCTTGTCCTCTTGCACCCTGAGTTAAATTACTTGTTCCTAAACCTCCATTAAATGTTCCATTATTTTCATAACTTGAATTATCAAATATTCCTGTTGAATTGTAATAATCCATTGCCCAATAACCAACTAAAGACTTATTCCAGTCAAACCATGCTGAGCTGTCTGAGGTATAATCGTCTGTAATTGAGGTATTTATTATAAAATAATTATCTCCAGTGCTATCTCCACTATCCAAGGTAGGAGAAATAAATTCAATTGAGGGTTTAGTATTATCATTTGTAAGATTAAGCAAAGTTAAATTAATATTCTCTGCTTCATCAACAGCAAGTAATTGAACATTATTAGCTCCAATGCTTGGCAATGTATAACTTACATTAAACTTTTGTGCAGACGAATTATACAATGCTTTAACTTCGTCTGTTGATAATGAGCGATTGAAGATTAAAACTTCATCTATTGAGCCGTTGAACCAATTTACATCATAATTAAAGCCCAATCTTAAATCATCAGAATTTGTATTAAGATTTGTATAAGTCGTTGCTGAAGACCCTGCATGAATACTATTTAAATAAGTTCCAAGAGTCCCATTATAAGTCAATACAACATGACTCCAAACACCTTTACTTGCCGGTTCATAAAGAGCAGTTCTTGAAGTACTAGAACCATTTGTAGTAAAAATATAATAACCAAAATTATCTATTGAATCCAAATAAGCTATGCCAAAACTACCTAAAGACGAAGAACCAAGATTTCCCTTAGATAAAATATTCTCAACATTACCCTCCAGAGGTTTTACCCATAATGAAATAGTTAAGTTTCCAGAAAGATTAATAGATGCAGAATTTTCCAAGTCAACATAATCATTCACCCCATCAAACATTAAACTATCACCAAATCTTCCATCACTCAAATTGCTTTGCCCTAATCCAGTTCCAGCACCAAATGTTCCAAAGTTGTTTCTTCCAGAAGTATCTAATATTCCTGTTGAATTAGTTGTGTCAAAAGTCCAATATCCAACTAATGAAGTATCATTTATGAATGCATAAGTGCTTCCTGAATTATCATTAATATTAGCATCAAATTTAGCAATTGAACTTACATATGAATTATTTGCTGGACTACTAATAGTAACAGAAGGAACTACATCATCACTCAAACTTGTTAAAATAATGTCATAGGTAGCATTTGCAATATCCCCAATTGCAACAGGGCTATAAAAATTATTAGGACTTGCAAGATATCTTATTTCAGGTAAAATATTTGTGGAAGTTGAAGTTATTTCATTTTCAACTCCATTTGAATAATTAACATAATCAGAATATTCCCAGTTTACCCTTCCTTTAAGATAAATTTCTTTTATTTCATCTGATGAAAGAGAACGATTGAAAACCATTACATCATCTATGGAGCCATTGAAATTGTAATTAGAGCTTGTACCCCCTATTATTAAATTAGTTGCAACATCTGACATGCTCCCATCTTTTGGATCAGTATCTACTTGCACCCCCCCATCGTAGTAAAGAATTATATCTGTCCCATTCCATGTCCCGACTAAATGGTGCCATTGATTTAAGGGTATATCTACTTTTGAACTAAAAGCAGCAGTACCTGTATCAATTACAAACCATAAATCATCCCCTACAAAAACCATTTCATAGGAATCTGATGAGCTCAAGCCCCTTTTTCCTGCAACAATTCCATAACCCCCTTTATGTACTCCTTTTTGATACACCCAAGCAGAAACACTTATATTTCCAGTAATATCTAAAACATCTCCTAAATCAACATAATCATCCACCCCATCAAACATTAAACTATTATTATAAACTCCTGTTGTCAAGTTGCTTGTTCCAAATGCTGCCCCTTTAAATGTTCCAAAATTTCCTGAAGTTGAATTATCAAATATTCCTGTTGAATTATAATAATCCATTGTCCAGTAACCAACCAAACCATTATTTCCATTTAAGTCACTAAAATTATATGCTTTTGAAATATCCCAATAACCTACTCTTGCATTTAACTGAGAGCCATTATATGCCTGTCCTCCTCCTGACAAACTCCATGTAGCACTTTCATTTCCAGCTGGAATAATCTGGGATTTAAATGTCTGGACAGCACTTGGATAAAATCTTGAATAAGTTGAATTAAATATATTATAAATCTCTGTTGTGCTTAAAGAACGATTAAACACCATAACTTCGTCAAGGGAGCCGTTGAAAACTTCACCTGCATTACGTCTTCCAATTAAAACAGAATTTGTATTTGTTGCCATATTACTACTACCTAAACTAAATTTATCAGTATAAGTGCCATTAATATAAGAAAACACATCTGTTCCATTAAAGACCATAACAACATGCATCCATGTATTAACTGAAATTGCGCCCATAGTTGTATCTTGCTTAGGAGTTCCAGTTAAATTCCAAACTGCACAATATAAATTACCACCATATACAGTCATGAACCAAGAATTTGGCTTTGATGCTATCATCCTATATGTAGGAGAAGGACCTTTATCATATATCCATGCACTTACAGTAATTGCTGTTGATAAATTCAAAGAATTTGAATTAGTCGTATTTATATAATCATCTACACCATCAAACTGATAAGCCCCACTACCATTAAATCCTCCTGTTGAATTAAATAACACTCCCCCAGTCAATGTCCCATCATTGGAATTATTTGTATAATCATAAGTTTTATTTTCTGCAATATTTTCCTGAACATCAAATGGCCAATATCCAACCAAACTTCCATCAGTTATTGTCAAATGCCCAAAAGTTTCATTTTCAATTGTTAAATTAGTAACATTAAACTGAGCTGTTTCAGATAAATTATAATAAAAAGGATCAACAATATAATCAAATTCAATTCCAGTGCAGTTTTCACTCAGGCAATTTATTTTTAAATCAAAGGTATCATAGCTATTTGAATTTCCACTCCATAAAGCAGTTCCATTATTTCTTTTTACCAAAACAATATCATTTTCAACATCCACATCATAAATCTTGCCATTGTAATTTTCTTTTGTAATTGATTTAATCTTTAGGGGTTTATTCTCTGCATTCAAGAAATAAATCTCTTCACCATTTTCAAAATCAGAATAAACTTCTGTTATTGGTTGTAAAGAGAAAGATTTAAATAGTTGCACATCTTCCACAGAATACACAGAATTATTTAAAATGCCAAACATAACACTATCAATATCTGAAGAATTAAAAAAGCAAATAGATGAGTTACCTGAGTTAAATCTCTCAGAATCTATGCGTAAATTTTTATCTGAAAAAGTTAAAAGAGCTTTATTGCTTAAGAAATTAGATGAAATGTTATCAAATTCTGAATTAACAGAAGAAGATTGTCTAAGATTAGGAAATGAGGTGAAAGAAAAAGCTTGGAAAAAATACAAATCTGAGGGTTGGTAAATGCAATTAGTTGTTGATACTAACATATTAGTTTCATTTTTCAGAGATAATCCTGTTAGATTTATTATTGTCAATTCTGAACTTTTAGGATTAAAATTATTTGCACCTGAATATTCAATAGAAGAATTAAAAAACAATGAATCTGATATATTAAAATATTCAAAACTTAAGTCAGAACAGTTTAATGAGGCTTTGCCAGAATTATCTAATTTTATAGAAACTATCCCTAATGAATTATTCAAACAATTTGCGTCCAAAGCCAAACAATTAATATATGATAAAGATGTTCCAATATTCGCACTTGCATTGAAATTAGGTTGTGCAATTTGGTCTAATGAATCTGGTTTCAAAAGACAATCTTCTGTTAAGATATTTAATACAAAAGAATTAAGAAATTTTCTTGATGTGTAATCTCTTTCACCAGAATAAACTCTATGCTTCTCACTAACTAACAAATCACTTCCATCTTCCAAAGTAATTCTATACATCTCCTTATTGTAATCAAATTCCTGCTGTTCCTGAGGAAGTTGCCATTCTAACTCTTTTGTTTCAGGATTTAAAGTTGCAACTTCTTCATTTCCTTCTAAATCATAAAAGTATTTCCATCCATTTTCAGTTAAAATTTCTGTTTTATTATCATAACATTCTCCTAAACCTGTTAAATAAGTTTTATACCAGTTTTCTGAGGAGATATTTTCTATCTTTGTTATTAATTCTTCGCTATCTTTTGCATAAACACTAATTTCCCCTGTTTCATTTTCATTTGCCCTTGCATAAATTGTTATGTCATTTGTATTTGTAAGATTTTCCTCAAAAGTGACTCTTACATATTGGGAATTATTAACAGCCGGACTCCAGACAAAATCCTGTGTTTTTGTTTCATTATAAATATCACTGATAAAACTCCTGTTTTCATCTAAATGTTCTGCTCCAATAGCTTCAATTACAAGAATATAAGTTTGATTGCTTAAATATGGAACAATCCAGGTTATGAAACTTACCAGACTCTCATTTGGGATTATTATTGAGTTATTTGAAGAATTTGTTATTATCTCTGAAACAGAGATATTGGAAGATTGATTCTGCTCTAAATCCTGTAAGGATTTTCCTACTGGATTTTCTTCATAAATAATTGATTTATTCCCTGTTTCATTTTCTTCATTCAAGACAACAGATTCTGCAACATTTAATGAATTCTCAATCAGATTTCCTTCTGAATCATAAGCATCAAATTCAGTCAAAACCAGAGAGCCATTTTCAATATGATATAGTTTTACCTTTGATTTTTCAGCAGGAAAATTAAGTTCTGTATAAGAAAGAATCTTTTCATAATGCATTTCTGAAGAAACGGTAATCTCTTTTCTTTTTCCCAGATCTTTTTCATATAAAACAGGGGCAGGAGTGGAATATTCTATTTCATATTCACTTGCATTTTCATCTATATTGACTTTAATTGAATCTGCAGTTTCATCAATATCAGTCACCTTGCCAGTAATGCTTCCAAAAATCTTTTTGAAAAAGTCAAAAAAAGAAGATTCTTCAGATTCTTTTCCAAAACTTATTTGAGCAGAGATTTTTCCTGTAATAGTCATGTTTTCCTGATTTATTTCTGGGATTGTCTCTGTTTTATTAATAATTGTTTCTTTATCAGTATCATTTACTTTTTCATCAGAATTGGTCTCATTAATCTCTTCTTCATTATTCTTCTCTTCCCTTACAATCTTATAAACAGTTATATTTTGGGCTTCTTTTGGAAGCTCTATGGTAATATTCGAAGGTTCATCAAGAACGATTTTCTTTTTCCATTTAACAGGCATTCCTACAACTGCTCCATATTGAGTGGTATTTATGCTTGCAATAATATCTCCAAGGATTATTGTTTCATTAATCTGTGTCTCATTTAATTCTGTTTCATTCAATTCAATAATAGTTTCATTTAAAAATTCAGGAATTTCATCAATAACTTCGCTTTCATTAATTTCCTGAATTTCCTTAATTGTTATATCCTTGCTTAAAGAAACCAATTCAATCTCCTCATAAACTAAGCTAATAACAAATTCTCCCTCTTTTGCAGTTAAATTAAGCCTGGATAAATCAAGTTCAAATTTAAAGCCCTTATTTCCAAGATACTCCTCCCCATATCCTTTTTCAGTTTCAGAATAATCTGTTGTTACAATTGCTATATTATCCTTAATCTTTAATTCAACTTCCTTCCCAAAAGATTCAATTTCAGCTGTTTCATCTTCATTTAAAGAGTAATTAAAAGGACTATTTTTAGAAACAACTCCTTCAATTTCATAAGGATATTCTCCAATTATCCCTCCTGTTATAGACAGAATGTTTTCCGCTGAAGTTTCATTTGATTCTTCTGATATTCCTTCTTTTGCAATTTCTTTATCTTCCTGTTTTATTTTTTTTGTTATATTATCCTGAATTTCCTGCTCTTCTTCTGGGATTTCTTCCTCAGTTTCATTCTGGATTTCTTCAGGAATTTCAGGAACTTCTTCTGTTTCTTCACTAGTCTCTTCTGTTTGTTCTTTATAAATCAAAAGAGTAAAATCCACATCAGGATAAATCTCTTTTTCTCCCTCAATTCCATATCCCTCTCCTGTTCCTGAAAGAGCCTTATCTTCAACATAAAAATTCCCAATAGAAATATTTTCATCAATCAAATCTTTAAGCAAGAATTCGCTTTTTTCTCCACCATTATTAATAATTAATTTTGTTGATGCAGGAAGCAATTCTCCTTTCATTAAACTAAGTTTTGCGCTACCTAAAATTTGCTCTCCAGGAAGAGAGGTTTTATCCATAGAAAGGGACACCTTCCCAGTAAGAGAAAGATTGATTAAAAATAAATTTGAGGCAACCAATAAGACCAAAAGAAAAAGGATTGCAACAAAAAAAGAATTATTTCTTTTTCTCTCTTTTTTTAATTCTTTTCCTAAATATTCAGAAATAACTTTGCCGTCTTTTTTTCTGCTATGATATTCATAAGGACCATAGAGTTTTTCACCTTTTTTTATATATCTTTTATAGACCATTTCACCTTTTTCGGAATATAAAAAAAGAGTAGTGTAACTATTTAAATATTGCTTTAAAATAAAAAGGGGAAGATTTTACACTACTGGAAAAACTATAAATCCAGGCTTATTTTAAGGGCTGTATTGACTTTATTCATTGTAAGATTATCAAAGAAACTTATCCTTTTTATAATCCTTAGTTTATCTATTGTTTTAATCTGATTCAGTAAAACAGTTGAATCTTGATTTAATCTTGAATCTTCTTTTTTTAATGTTACATTTGTTGGATATTCTTTCTTAAACAATTTAGAGGTAATTGGAGCAACAATGGTAGTTGGTGAATATTTATTAAAAATATCATTTTGAATAACTAATGAAGGTCTAATTCCTCCTTGCTCACTTCCCCTAACAGGCTCAAAATTTACAAGGACAATATCTCCTCTTTTAATCTCCATCTTGGTTATTTTTCCACTCCCAATCAAAATCCTCTTCAATTGCTTCAAACTCTTTAGTAATTTTCAAACTCTCTTTAGCAGTAGCTTTAGCCCCTTCAATCATTAATTCTATGTGCTTTCTATTCTGTTCATCTATTTGATTCATCATTTTAACGATTATATCTTCATATGTTTCTTTATTAGACTTCATCCTCTTCAAGGCATTTTTTACATCTTCATTAAGCTGAATTGTAGTAACCATAATTCTATAGATAAACTATAGTATATAAATTTTTCTACCTACTTAAAATTAAAATAACAAAAATCACCCAAAATATCCCTTGGAATTGTTTTCAAATTTGTTGTCCCAATTTAACTGGACCTTTTCAAAGATTTTCAAGAAATCCTCTTTTATTCTTTTCCAGATTTCGAAAGTTTCTTTTATAAATTTAGCTTCTTTTTCCTCAGAAAATTCCAAATCTAACTCTATAAGTCTTACTTCAATTTTTACCAGTTGTTTGTATATTTCGGATAATCTCTTTTTCTCTTCTTCTCCCAATGTTTTTATTATAGAAAAAATAAAAACCTGTGCATTTACTGGATTAAGAAGAAGCTCCACAAACCTAAGGTAATTTGAAAATTTTTCAGCCATAACTTTTGTAACCTCTCTTATTAAAAAATCTGTTTCAGTCTGGCTAATTTTCTCTATTCCAAAGTCTAAATTCATTAACTCAAATTCAGGAAGAGCATGTTTTTTCTGAATTTCCTTGTATTCTTCCTTTAACTTTTCTAAGTCAAATTCCTTTTTTTCCATAAAGATACTAATAAAAAGGTTTTATAAATCTGCTGGATTTATGGGATATTAAGCCGCAGTAGCTCAGCTGGTTAGAGTGCCACATTGGTAATGTGGAGGTCGAGAGTTCAAGCCTCTCCTGTGGCTTATAATTATCTTTCCATTAAAAAATTAGAAATATGCCGAAAGATTTAAATATTAGTATTCATTATAAATTATAATAAAACATTATAAAAACCCTCAAAAATGGTTCAAAGTATTATTGATCTTGATGAAAGAGAAGATAGAATATTGAATATAGTTAAGGCTAAATTTGGCCTTAAGAACAAAAGTGAAGCTGTTGCATTAATAGCTAAAATTTATGAAGATAGTTTTTTAGAACCTGAACTAAGACCAGAATATTTAGAAAACCTAAAAAAAATAAGAAAAGGAAAGTATATTAAATTTAATTCTATAGACGAATTAAGAAAAATAACCAGTTAATCTTGAAAAGAGTTAAAATGTATAATTATGAAATAAGCGAAAAGCTTCAAAAGATAATGTTGAAGCTTTCAAAAAAAGATAAATCTCTTTATGAACAATTACTAAAAAAGATTGATGAAATAATTAATTCATATGATATGAAACATTACAAAAATCTAAGGTATAATATAAAAGATTCAAAAAGAATCCATATTGGACATTTTGTTTTAATTTTTCAATTTTATAAATCTAGCAATAATATAAGATTTGATGATTTTGACCATCACGATAATATTTACAAAAGAAAATGAATCAACCTTATCTTTTCATTGCTTTTAATAAAACTAAGATAAGCAGAACTATAAACAGGGCAAGTGCAACAACTCCAAGTATGACATATGCAAAGCCAAAAAAGTTTATATAAATATCTTTTTCAGAGACCAAATAAAGAATATAGGAGATAATACTTAAAAGAATAAAAACAACCAAATTCCTCACAACCAACCTTATTTTTCTTCCTGTGGCCCTTACTCTATTAATCGGATGTAAGTCTTTTTTATTCTTAACAGGAACTTTTTTCCTGGCAATCCTCTTTCCCCTTTTTTTACTAGCCATTATATTTCTTAAGATTTAATAGTTTATAAATATTACTCTGGAAAGATACTGTCAAGTTAGCGATACCTAATCATCTCGAATAAATTTTATCAAGCTTAATAATTTGTTTCTTCCCAATTCCAAATTTATCTCAGCAATTTCTGCAGGAGTTTTTTCTTTCAATTCCTGATGTGGATTTACAAAGTTATTTATAACCCTTCTCAAGTCCATAAAACATTTTGCATCATCAAAATTTTTGAAACCACTTCTGATAGATTTTATTCTATCTTTTATTTTTCCATTGTATCTTTCAATCGGATTGTTGTTATGCTCTAAATTATATTTTTTGCATGCAATTGGGACACCAAAAGTTAAATTGCATGTTCTGTAAAATAATCTTGTAAATGCAGATTTGTAATTTGCAAATTTATCACAGACAAAATTAATTCTATTATCTTCATCCCCCTTATAATATTTGTTAAGATAATACTCTCTTAATATTTGGTTATAGCATGTTGTTTTTATTTCAGATAAAAACTTCACACATTCTTCTTTTGTTCTTTTATCGACGAAAGAATGAGCTAAAATAAATTTTGTTCCGCTGTCAATTGCATTCAAGTCATAACAATCTTTTCCTTTAACTTTTACATACTTCTCATCAAAATGAATATTGCCCTTTATTTTTGGACGAACAATTTCATTTATCCTATTTTAAAAAAACAGAATACTTGTTGCACCATTCCCTTACAGCTTCCCTGCTTACTTTAACTCCATCGTGTTGCCATAAATGGTCTTTAACTTGAAATAAAGATAAACCTTCATTATGCAGATGAATTGCCCTGACAATATCTTTTTTATTGTATCTCATTCCTTCAAATCCATCCTGTTCAACAAATTTTCTATTGCATTTATTACAAAGATAAAGTTGTTTTTCTCCAGATTTATTGTATCTCTTCCCTCTTCTTGAAATATCTTTTCCTCTACATTTTGGACATTTCATAGATGTTTTACCTCCTTTTCATAAAAGTAAAACATCTGGGATTTATATATCTATCCCTTTAAGTTGACAGTATCCTCTGGAAACCATTCTAATTTAACTGCATTTCCTGTGATTATCCTGAGATTCAAAAAAACCTTATCCACCCAATTGGTATAAATTTTTGAAAATTTATGAAAATCTTCTTTTTCAAAAACTTTCAGATTATTATTATTTATAATAATTAAGGAGCTGATTACAAGAAACATTAGAATAAAAATAAGAATTTTCATATTAACTGCTCTGATTTATTTTTTCAATTCCTCTCCAGTCCATACCAATTGCATTAGTGGTTATTGATTTTAAATTTCCAAATGCATTTCCAATCCATAAAAAATAAAGCTTTCCTGCTTCCTTCATTCCAGTAAAGGTTTTAATGTCAATATCTTTTCCCTTTATTACTGAAGTAAAACTAAAATAAGTGAAAAGTATAAGAGCAATTAAAAAGATTGCCCAGATTTTATGCCTAAATCTTTTGAATTCAACAAATATCCAAATTGCCAATACTAAAATAGCAATTATAATAAAAGTAATACCCAACCCCATGCCAGTAATAATTAAAGTAAGTATAAAAATATTTCTAATAGCCCTGCCAGGATTCGAACCTGGGTCGCGAGATCCAGAGTCTCGCATGCTTGACCAGCTACACCACAGGGCTATATAATAAAAAACAATTAAAACCCCTATTAAAATTTAACTATGACTCTGTAAAAAAGGATAAAAAGGAATTGGAAAATAAATTAAGAACAAACTTCTTGTTCTGTGCCTTTAATTAAACTCCAGTCTAATTTTAATAATTGCCTGACTGCAGGATTTTTAGTATTTAATTTATACATGTCTGATTTTCCCACCCTTCTTGTTTTTATAACAATACAATTTCTCTCTAATTTACCCCAAAATGTCTGGAGTGTAGAATAACTTACCCCTGAATTTCTTGCTATCTCTGTTAAGGGATAATCAAATAACTGGAATGTTATAAGAAAATCTAATACTTTTGTTATAGGATTATTTCCAAAAACCTCTCTAAATATTGTTTCGGTTTCCATGAATAAACTGTATTAAACAAGGTAGAATAAGTTTTCCATCTCATTTAGGAAAGGAGATTAAAAAAACAGCAGAAGAATTAATAAGACAAAATTATATTATTAAGAAAGTTACAAATTATGGGCTGCATATTTCTTTAAATAAAGAAAAAATAAAAGAAATTGAAGATTTTATTAAAAAAATTTTGGGATATGATTTTTAAAAAAATCTTTATAGATTAATATCCTGAATCACCTTCATTTGAATCAACAGCAGGACCTGGTTCTTCATTAACTCCAGATGTTCCCTCTCCACCTTCAATTACATTGTCCTCTCCTCCACATACAACTCCATCCCCGCAATCCCCAGAATTATCAATCAAGTCATCATCATAAGTTTCATCAACAGTATCCCCAGGAGCACGTGCATCAGGATCATATAAATCAGGATTAACCTGATTCAAATCCGGTTCTGGCAAAGGTTCATCATCTTGGGTTCCATCTCCAGCAACATAAGTTTTAACTTCTGGTTTTAATCCATTATCTCCATTTGCTACTTCTGTTTTAACTTCCCAAGTCAACCCCTTACCTCCTTCTTCTCCTGCAATCTCCTTTTCCACAACCCAATTAGAAATCTCATTATCTATCTCAATGATTCTTTTTTCAATTTCCACAACCCTATTCTGCCCTTCACTTCCATTCACAACTATTTCATTAGTTAGAGTTTGCCCTTCTTTTCCATTAACTTCTATTACCCATTCTGCAGTAAGCTGAGTTTTTTCTTCTTCCAAAACATAGACTTCAAAACCCTCTGTAAGATTTTCTTCTTGGACTATTGTGTTCCTTATTTCATTAGAACTTTCTTTTACTTCTTCAGCAGTATCTGGAGAAACTTTTTCCTGAATAAATTGAAGCCTCTTCCAGGCTCTTTTAAGATTTTTATCAGAATCATCTGCACTTCCCTTAAGAGCATTTTCTATTGCTGAATTAACTTCCTTTTCTTTTATTTCTAAAGTCATCTTAACTTTATTATCTCCAAAAGAAAAAAACAATTTAACATTATCAGTAAACCTGTTAAAACCTGAATAAGTTTGTGCCTGAACTAGAGGAAGAAACATAAGAATAATTAATAAAAATAAAACTATTCCACCTTTTTTCATATTTATATCAGAATCAGAGGATATTTAAATATTTTGTAAACACCCTATGCTAAAATTTATCTGAGCGTAATGGGGTGGAACTCGTAAGAGTTTCACGCCCCGGCCGAGGGTGAAAATGGGCTGATTTTATTCAAATCCCATGTTGGGCATGAATTTGTGTTCGATGCCCCAGGAGGGGGTTGCTAATTCTTGTTTTTCCTCCACTTTTGCGAATATGAAAAGGCTCACCATCTTAACGACTTGAAATCTCCAGATGGCTACTTTGATTATGACAATGAGTCCTTAATTCATTGAAACTCTCTGGGTTACAAGTTTTACAGAGAGACCAATTGATTGATATAAGTCGTCGGAGTTTATTTAGTTTTCTGTTTTGCAAATTGAATAAATACTTAAAGTTGTAATCTCTACTTTTTAAATGGACAAGAAAAAAAGAGCACATTGCGATATTTATTGATGGTAGTAATTTCTATCATAGTTCAAAGAAATTAAATGTTGTTGACAAAATTAATTTTCAGAAGCTGATTAATGAATTAATTGAAGATAAAGAACTTGCAAAAGTGTTTTATTATAATTCTCCGCTAGATATTAGCGTTAATCCTAAAATATATTGGAAACAGCAAAAATTCTTTGATATGCTAAGAAAAATTCCTAAAGTTGAAGTTATATTATGCAAACAAAGAAAAGTTAAGAGAGATGGTGGGTTTGAATATGAAGTTAAAGGAGATGATACACATTTAGTAAGCGATCTTGTAGGTGAAGCGTATGAAAATATTTATGATACTGCTATTATTGTTAGTGGAGATGAAGATTTTATTTCACCAATAAAAAGAGTACGAAAGTTAGGAAAGAAAATTAAGAACGCATATTTTAGTTCAAGTTCATCATTTAATTTGAGAAATGCTTGCGATAGTTCAATTCATCTTAATAAGATATTACACAAAATTATTGATTAGGAATATAATGGCTCTGCATTGCCCGAAGACCATACAGAGCATATATCAGTAATATAGAACAAGAGGAAGTTTATAAAACTTTCGCGAGGGGGTTGCTAATTCTTGTTTTTCCTCTTTTTTTGAGTGTATATTTCTAATCTCTTTGCCATTACATAACATGGTTTTAATATTCCGGAAGATGTGGCTTTTGGATATATTCCAATATTTTTAAAACCATTTTTCTCATAGAATGGAACTACCTTCTCTCTGCAATCCAACCAAATCCCTTTCTTATATCTTTTAGCATATTTTTTAGATTCTTTAACTAATCTAGAACCTATGTTTTTACCTCGAAAATCTGGATGCACCGCAATCCAACATATGCAAGAGTAATTGTTAATATCCAAAAATTCTGAGGCCTTTTCATCATCTTCTTTTATCATAAAGAGCAAATATCCTATAATCTTTTTATTTTCTATTGCGATTAAAAAGAAACCCTTGTCAGAACCAATAAACTTTCCAACTTTCTTTGAAGCAACTTCTAAAGTTCTATTATCTGCAATTTGAATAAGATTAATTAATTCGGGTGCATCTTTTTGTATAGCTTTTCTTATTTCCATTTCTACTTTATTTTAAACTCACTTTCTTTTTATTTCTTCTTGATTGCAACCCTCAGATGAGATTTTCACATTCTCAAATTCACTGCCCCGCCCACGATTCTAATTTTATTTTGTTTATGCACCAATGGGGCATAGCTCATTTTGAGCGTGAACGCCTCGGCCGAAACCAGATTAGAAATGATGCAATTTTACAAAAACAAATTCCAATATCCTTCAATTAATTCATCTGCACAAAATTGCACTAAATCAAAATAATTTTCAGTATTAACTTCATTTAAACCATTTTTATCGGCTTTTCTTAATGCTTCAAGATATTCTTTTCTTGTTTTTTTATGTATAATTATAGGAGGATACTTGTTTTTAATTAAAATATAGATAAAAAGCATTCTTCCCACTCTTCCATTTCCATCCATAAAAGGATGTATTTTCTCAAATTTGTGATGAAATATAGTTGCAAGAGTTAAGGGGTGTAATTTTTCCTTATTTTTATTATACCAATTTAGTAATAAATTCATATCTGTTTTAACATAAGGAGCAGAAGTCGCATCAAAATTAGACTTTATAACCCTAATATCTGTTGTTCTATATCCTATTCTTAAATCAATCTTTTCTACTAACTCTTTATGAATATTAATAATAAATTCATTATTGAGCTCTTTTTTTGACTTATAAATATTAAAAAATACTTTTTCTGTATTCTGCAAGTCATAGATTTCTCTCAAACTCTTATCTTTAGGAGTCAATCCTTTTTCAAGTAGATTTCTGGCTTCTTCTAAATTTATTGTATTTCCTTCAATGGAAGTAGTATTAAAAGAGAATTCAACAACAAAGTTTTTTAGTATTTCTTTCTGAGTTAAATCATCCAATTTCTTAAAATGTTCATTAAAATGAATTTTGCATGCTTCTACATATTCCAATTTATCCTTCAAAAAAATATCTTTTTTTAACTTTAATTTTTTGACTTTCTCAAGATAATGGTTTGGCTCAATAAAATTATGTATCTTTTTATATGACTTTCTTATTTCATCTTTGTATTTAGATAGTTTTTCAATGCTTTTCTTGACTTCTTCTATGGAATTTCCCAAATAAGCAATATCTTTTGAAATTACTCTCTTCCCCTTTCGTTCTGATAATCTAAGATAGTAATAACCTTTATTTCCTACTATTTTTTTATAAATATAAACCATAATTTAGCTAAGAAAATGTGCTTTATAAATCTTACCCTCTACATTTACATTTATCTATTGTAGTTGGTACACGCCCTGACCCGGCATCAAGCCGGGGAATCGAATTGTTCCGAACCAAAAGTTCGGATTCTCTCAATACGCCCCGGCCGAGATTCGAACTCGGGTTACCACCGTTCTCCAAAGAGGTTGTGTTGAGACACTAGACTTCCTCTCTCATCGAGATTTCATCACCTCAAGGTCTTTTCAGCATCTTAAGAAATTTCCATGGACGCTTAATTTGAGAGGGTGGCGTACTTGGCCTCTATACGATCGGGGCTTATTCACCAAACCTATTAAGTATTAAAGCTTAAAAAGATTATCTTACTTTAAAAGAGATAATAAAACCCAAAAGAGTAAAGATTATGAAAACAATTCTCGCATTTAATGTTGGAAGTTCGAGCATAAAATACAGTTTATTTGAAAATTTAAATAAAACAGAATCAGGAGAAAATGAAAGATTAAAATCCAAAGAAGATTATAAAAAAGCAATTAATAAAATTCTTAAGAAATTTGAGAATAAGAAAATAGATTTAATAGTCCATAGAGTTGTTCATGGAGGAGAATTAAAAAAACCCTCAAAAATAACTTCTGCTATAAAAAAGCAAATAAGAAGATTTTCAGAATTTGCACCATTGCATAATCCTAAACAATTAATGGTAATTGAATTGTGTGAAAAATTCAAGAAAACCCAGTATGCTGTATTTGACACAATGTTTTTTGCACATCTGCCTGAAGTTGCGAGAAATTATGCGATTCCAAAAGAAATAACAAAAAAATACAAAATAAAGAGATATGGATTCCATGGATTATCTCACAAGTTTGTTTCAAAAGGATTGAAAGGAAGAACAATCACCTGTCATTTAGGCTCTGGTTCAAGCATTGCAGCAATAAAAGATGGAAAACCCCTGGACACAAGCATGGGAATTACTCCTCTTGAAGGAATTATGATGGGAACAAGACCAGGAAGCATTGATCCTGGAATAATCCTCTTTTTGCAAAAAAAAGGGTATAATGCAGAGGATATCTTAACAAATAAATCAGGATTAAAAGGAATATCAGGATATAGTGATTTCAGGGACATCCTAAAAAATAAAAAAAAGAATAAAAACTGCAAATTAGCTTATGATTTGTTTATTTATAGGATAATAAAAGTAATTGGTTCTTATATTCCTGCTTTAGGTGGGATTGATAATCTTGTTTTCACAGCAGCAATAGGTGAAAATGTTCCTGAATTAAGAAGAGACATATGCAATAGCTTAAAATATTTAGGATTAAGATTAGACAATAAGCAAAATAAAAAGAATTCAGAAATCATATCATTAAAAAATTCAAAAATAAAGGTTTATGTAAGAAAAACAAATGAAGAGCAAATGGCAGTTGAAGAGGTGCTGAAGATTTTGAAATGAACAGGCAAATTCCAGTGGAAATATCAGCAAGACATGTTCACTTATCTAAAAAAGATTTTGAAGCATTGTTTGGAAAAGGTAATAATCTGCATTTATTAAAAGATCTCTCGCAAAAAGGAGAGTTTGCATCAAAGGAAACTCTTGATTTAATTAATGGAAAAAATAAAATAAAAAATATCAGGGTTGTTGGTCCATTTAGGAAAAATTCACAAATTGAAATTTCCCTTACAGATGTTTATTCTCTTAAATTAAATCCTCTGCCAGAATTAAAAATCTCAGGGGATATTTCAGGAACAACAAAGATACTTGTTAAAGGTCCTAAAAGAAATCTAAAGTTATCAGCAATAATTGCAAAAAGGCATCTTCATTGTTCTGAACAAGATGCCAAAAAATTAAATTTAAAGAATAATCAAATAATTAAAATAAAAATACAAGGAAAAAGAGGATTAATTTTTGATAATATAATTGTGAGAATAAAGCCTAATTTTAGAACATCTTTGCATCTTGATACAGACGAAGCAAATGCAGCTGGAATTTCTGGAAAAACTTTTGGAGAGATAGTGAGATGAACAGTAGAGGGAATATAGAAAAAATAATGAATATTCTAAAAGCAAAATATCCCTCAAATGAAAAAACTACCCTAAACAGAATGAGAACAAAACCAGATGCATTCAAGATTTTGATTTCCTGCTTGCTTTCTCTGAGAGCAAGAGATGAAAATACTGAAAAGGTTTCAAGGCAGTTATTTGAAGTTGCAAATACCCCGGAACAAATTGTAAAAATACCTCTTAAAAAACTTGAAAAATTAATTTATTCTTCAGGACATTACAAAAAGAAATCTCAAGTTTTAAAGCATGTCTCAAATGAATTAATAAATAGATTTCATTCCAAGGTTCCTGATAAAAAAGAAGAGCTCTTGAGCATAAAAGGAATTGGCCCAAAAACAGCAAATATTGTCTTAGCATTTGCATATAATCAGCAAGTTATACCTGTGGATGTGCACGTTCATGTCATAGCAAATAGACTTGGATGGGTTAAAGCAAATACCCCTGAAAAAACAGAAAAAGAACTTGAAAAAGTTCTGCCAAAAGAATATTGGGCAGATGTAAATGCAATATTAGTACAATTTGGTAGGGAGACTTGTGTAACTTTGTCCCCAAAATGTTCAATCTGCCCGATAAATAAATACTGCAAAAGAATTGGGGTTAATAGAAGCAGGTAAGAATAAAATGCAATAATCTATTTAAACATACAAAATATTAAATTAATATGTCTGAAAAAGAAACATTTCTGGAAAGATTGTTTAATGAAAATGAAAATATTTTCAAAGAGTATCCTGATAAAGAAAAGGCAAAAAAAGATCTAAGGATAATATTATGCAACCTTAATTTTAATCTGCACCTTGAAAGTGAAAAAGGGACATTCCTCTTGAAAGACCTACAAAATTACCTTCCTGTTAAATTAGGATATTACAAAATATTGGGGGGAGAAAATAAAAATCCAGAAATGCTTTGTGAACAATGCACAATTACACCAACAGAAAAAGGAAATGAAATATTCAGAGAGTATCGAAAGTTTTCTAATTAAACATACAAAAACTTTAAAAAGCAATTTCTCTAAAAGTCTAATATGAAACGTTCAAGCAGAAGATGGAAAAAAGACGGCCAGATGAGATGGAAATGGCAGAGAAAAAGGCTCAGAAAAGAAAAGCGTAAGAGAAAACAAAGAAGGGCTAGAAGCAAGTAATTTTACAAGTAAAATTCCTAGAGCAAGAAACAAATAATTGATCTAATTCTAAATATATTTTACAAAACAGCAGTAATTAAAAAGCATAAATTAAGTAAAATCCCATGGTAGAATCAAGAAAATATGATACAAATAAATTAGCAGATTTAATAGAACAATATATAAAAAATGATTCAGGAAGTGCAGGAATAGAAATTTCAAATATGATTATTGAGGGGGAAGATTTGATTGATGCTCTTGATAATATTGAATATACCAAAATAGATCATAAAAAGAAACTTAAAGAGGAAATAGAACAAAGAAAAAACCTGATAAATGATTTAGAAAAGCTTTTAGGAGCAAAACAAGGAAGTTTTCCAGACAAAATAAGGGAGATAATAAAACAATATCCCCTTAAAAAGTAATACCTCTTTTTTATCACAATAACCTTTATTAACCAAATTAAGTATTTTAGCTTATGATGAGCTCTATCTGGACAGAAAAATACAGGCCATCTAAATTTCATGAGCTTGTTGGCCAGGATGAGATTGTTAAAAGAGTTGAATCCCTTACAAATTCCCTTAATATTCCTCATTTGCTCTTTGCAGGACCAGCAGGAACAGGAAAATCCACTCTTGCACTTATAGTGGTAAAAGAGCTTTATGGAGCAAACTGGAGGGAAAATTATCTGGAATTAAATGCTTCTGATGAGAGAGGAATAAATATTGTAAGGGAAAAAGTAAAGAATTTCGCAAGAACAAAATCTCTTGGAAAAGTCCCGTTTAAAATAATCTTCCTTGATGAAGCAGATGCACTTACACCAGAAGCACAGCAGGCCTTAAGAAGAACAATGGAAAATTATTCAGCAACCTGCAGATTCATACTTTCCTGCAATTATTCAAGCAAAATTATTGATCCTATTCAGTCGCGTTGCGCTATTTTCAGATTCAAGCTTCTGGAAAAAAAAGATATTGAAAAATATCTTATGGAAATAATAAAAAGAGAAAATCTTACAATAAAATCAGAAGCAATTGAGATAATCTATGAAGGAAGTGAAGGAGACTGCAGAAGAGCAACCAATCTGCTTCAGGCAACTGCTTCTATTTCCCCTAACATAACTCCTGAACTTGTCTCAACAATAATCTCAAATGCAAAGCCAAAAGACATCAAAGTTGTTCTGGATTATGCTCTTGCAGGGGATTTTCAAAGAGCAAGGGAGAAACTCCTTGATGTTATGCTTAAGGAATCAATTTCAGGGCAGGATGTTATAAAAGCAATTCAAAAAGAAATCTGGAATCTTCCTGTTGAACCTGAATTAAAAGTCAGATTAACTGAAAAAACAGGTGAAACAGAATTCAGGATTGTGGAGGGTTCTGACCCTTTCATACAACTTCAGGCTCTTCTTGCTTCATTCGTGCTAGCCGGACTAGGAAAAGAATAATATGAAAAAATACTTGCAGGGTTTGGGCGAGCGATTTCGTGGTAGAGAGAAAATTAAAATATCAATTACTCGTGCGAAGTCGCGGGTAAAGGAGTAAAATGGAGAATCCAATTCCAAAAAGAAAATATCAAAGATGGGATGGAGAATTAATTCATCTTACAAAAGATTGCAATACTTGTGATTTTCACAGAAATATGAATAACCATGATTTATGCGGTTGGGGCATTGCATTCAAATATCTAGTTAAAAAAGAAAAAATAAGAAGATGTGAAATAAGAAATAGGCCAATTGAAACATATCATACACATCACTCACTTGAGTATCTTGATAGCCTTGTTGGAGAAAATGGATTTAAGAATAAGCAAATCAGAGAAGCACCAAAGAGAGAAATTAATAGCATGGAATGGGATGGAGATGTAATGAGATGACAGAAAAAAACATAGAAGTAGAAATACGTTCATTCATATCCAAAGAAAAATATGATGAACTTATGGAGTTTTTCAATAAAAACTCTAAATTTGTAAAAGAAGATTTTCAGGAAACCCATTATTTTGACTGCGAGCAGGATTTACGAATTCAAAAAAACAACAAAGGCTCAAAAATCTGGCTTAAAAAAGGAAAAATTCACGATGATGCAAGAGAAGAAATAGAAATTTTTACTCAAAATGATAATTTTGAAAATCTTGAAAAATTATTTAATGCTTTAGGACATAATGTTGAAATAAAATGGCTGAGAAAAAGAAATCAATTTGATTGGAATGGAATAAAAGTATGTCTTGATTATACAAAAGGATATGGATATATAATTGAACTTGAGAAATTATCTTCTGAAGAAGACAAAGAAAAAACATTAGAAGAATTAAAAAACAAGTTAAATGAATTAAACATACCTCTAACACCAAAGAGTGAATTTGATGAAAAATATAATGATTATAAACAAAACTGGAGAGAATTAATAAAATGAAACGCACAAATATTGAGATAAAGGCAAGATGTTCCAAAGAACACCAGGATGAAATAAGAAATTATCTTAATAATAACAATGCAAAATACATTGGAATAGATAATCAAACTGACATCTATTTTCAAGTTAAAAAAGGAAGGTTAAAATTAAGAAAAGGAAATATTGAAAACTCTCTTATTTACTATGAAAAAGATGATGAAAGAGGTTCAAAAAAATCAAAAGTTATAATATGCAAAAATAATGAACCCTCTCCTGATTTAGAAAATATAGTAAGACAAATACATGATGTTCTTGTTGAAGTAAATAAAAAAGGAGAGATTTATTTTATAGACAATGTTAAATTCCATATAGATGAAGTAATTGGGCTTGGAAATTTTATCGAAATAGAGGCAATTTCAGAAAATAATAGTTTGTGTGAAGAGAAGATAAAAAAACAAGGTGATTATTAC